>Ga0114939_10003374_pt1 | contig 11218 bp, 7 predicted proteins | sample AshMeaCrysSpring_FD_87196 | JGI IMG/M metagenome (GOLD analysis project Ga0114939, IMG submission 87196) | Groundwater microbial communities from Big Spring, Nevada to study Microbial Dark Matter (Phase II) - Ash Meadows Crystal Spring | ecosystem: Environmental > Aquatic > Deep subsurface >... | reverse complement strand
GGTCACCCTCCATGGCCTTGAAGTCATTGAGGGTCATGATGCCGTGGGCGCCCAGGCTGTAAAGTCCGGCCAGGGCGAGGATAGGCCATTGGGGCAGGGCACCACCGATCATCACGGCGGCACCGGTCACCCAGGCCAGGCCCTCGTAGGAGACAGCGACCGCGGCGTTCCCCCACCAGCCGTTGCGCTTGAGCCTCAGGGGTGGGGCACTGTAGGCCCAGGCCAAGGCGAGCCCCAGGGCCGCTGCCCACAGGACCCAGGTCCCCAGGGAGGCGGCCACCAGGAGCGACAGCGCGGTCCAGACGAGCGCGATGTACAGACCCCATCGCCCTGGGATGCGGCCGGACGGGATGGGGCGCTGCGGCTCGTTGATGGCGTCGACGTGGCGGTCGAACCAATCGTTTGCGGCCTGGCTGGTGGCGCACAGTAGGGGCCCGGCCAGGAGCACGCCCGCAAGAGCCAGGGGCCAGCGATCACTCAGCGGAACGCCCGAGGAGAGCACACCGCAGGCGAAGGCCCACATGGGCGGAAACCAGGTGATGGGCTTGAGCAGCTCCAGCACGGCGGCCGGGGCGGGTCGGGTGGCGAGGACGGCGGCGGATGTGCTCATGGCCCAACCATAGAGCTGACAATCGTATGTGTCAACTACGGTTGACAATCGCGCTCATCGGATTCAGTCGCCATCCGCGTCCTCGCTGCCCCCACCCCCGCCCATCCCGTAACGGGCCAGCTTGACGTAGAGGCTCTGGCGGCTGAGCCCCAGAAGCTCCGCCGCCGAGGCCCGGTTGCCATCGGTGAGCTTGAGGGCCGCCTCGATGCAGAGCCGCTCGATCAGATCGGAGGACTCCCGGACCAGGTCCTTCATCGGGGCACTGCCCACCCGCTCGGTGAGCTGGCCCACCCAGGCGGGGAGGTCGGCGCCCACCTGCCGCTCGCCGACCAGGCGACGGCCGATGTCGCGGATGAAGAAGGCCAGGCAGGGGCGCCCGTCGTGGGGCACAGCAGCGGCACAGATCTCCACCTCCAGGGTGACCCCGTACTGACCCCTCAGGGTGGATCTAAACAAGCGCAGGGATCCGTGCTGGCGCAGGGTCCCAATCAGCACCGCGAGGTCGACGCCAGCACGGCCCAGCCAGCGGTCCAGCGACTGCCCCTGGAGCGACTGCGCTACCGGCACCTGGATCTGGTCGAGAAAGGCGCGGTTACTGGCCAGCACGACCCCCTCGCTGTCGGTCACCACGATGGCGTCCGGCGCCGCCTCGACGGCTTGCCGCAGGTACGCCTCGGCCGCCGTCAGGGCCTCACCGCCCTCGGCGGGTGGGGGCCTCAGCCGGACCACGAACAACACCTCATCGGCCTGGCGCAGGAGCGAGACGGACACCACCGACTCCTCGCCCCCCGAGCCCAACCGCGCCCGCACGCTATCCGCCCTGCCGGTGCTCAGCACGGCGCCCAGGAGCGCCTCGACGGCCCGATTCCCCGCCTCGTCGAGCTGCCCGGGGAACGGATGCCCCACCAGCCGGGCGGCGTCGGCCCCCAGCAGATGGACGGCGGCGGGATTGGCCTCGACCACCCGCTTGAGCCTTGCATCCACGATCAAAACGGCCTCGGAGACGCTCTGAAACAGGAGCCGATAGCGAGTCTCCATGTGGCGGTAGCGCCAGTAATCCCGTTCCAGGGCCTGCTGGCAATCCACGAGCTGCCGCTGGATGGAGGCCACCCCTTGGAGCTCCCGGCCAACGGCCAACACCTGCCCGTCCACCCCCAGGCGCAGGGTCCGGTATTGGACCGGGACGTCCCGCCCCCGGCGCCCGTGGTGCACCACCTGGCGCCACTCGCTCGCATCCATGGAATCGAGGTCCCGTAACAGGGACTCCAGTCGCGGGCGACTGTCCGTGGTAACCGTCTCCAGCCAGGGCCGCCCAACCCAATCGCCGTTGACCTCTTCGGCCAGGGCGGCGCTGCCCAGGGAGAGGTCCAGGATCTCCCCCTTGGCGTCGACGATGAGCGCGATGTCCGAGACCGCCCCCACCAAGGCCAGGTTGACGTCCGCATCCAGTGCGACCGACCCCACCGCGCGCAACTTCATGGAAGACAAAGCGGCATTCCTGGACTGGCGGGTTGCGGCGCAGCGCAGTGAAGGGTCATCGACATCCTCGCGCAATACGACGGCTGAACCCTTGCGGTGGCCAGGCGCCATGACTCGGCTTTCGGGGCCCGGGGCACATCCCAAGGATCGGGCGAGACCCGGGCCTGCCGGGTGAAGGCGCCGGCACGCTACGCCAAGTGTGTCCTCTGGCGGCCGAATGTCAAGTAAGATGAACGTCAACCTACATTGACACTTTTTCGTCGTGGGTCTAGATTGTGGTCCAGGGGGAGCTCGGCGGTGCAGGCCGCCACGACGCAAACCAAGAACATTCTTGCTGGGGTACCGCCTGGGCATGGCTCTCTACACCGCAGAGGAGCGCAGACGTCGCGACGCGACCCCCTGGACCCTGGTCCAGGGGATCCTTGCGCCGGTCCAGTTCCTCATCTTCCTGGTCAGCCTGGTCCTGGTGCTGCGCTACCTGGCCACCGGCGCCGGCGAGCAGGCCGCCACCCTTTCGGTGGTCGTCAAGACGCTGGCGCTTTACCTGATCATGGTCACGGGCTCCATCTGGGAGCGCGTGGTGTTCGGGCGCTGGCTCTTTGCCCGCGCCTTCTTCTGGGAAGACTGTTTCAGCATGCTGGTGCTGGCGCTGCATACCGCCTACCTGGCGGCGCTGCTCTTCGACCTGCTCTCGATCCGGGACCAGATGCTGCTCGCCCTGGCCGCCTATGCGACCTATGTGATCAACGCAACCCAGTTCCTGCTGAAGCTGAGGGCCGCCCGGCTGGAGGCCCCGCTGGCGGTCGAGCTGGAGGCCAAGCTGGGTCAGGGCCACGCGGACCGGATCGCGCTGCCGCAGGCCAGTGGGGCCGCGAGGTCCGCCACATGAGTGCCGCGAGCCTGCTCCGCCCCATCGAGCTGGCCACTGGGCCTGGGGTGCTCCACGAACGCGGTCAATGCGAGACCTTCTGCGGCCTGTCGAGCATCGTTTGGCTGCACCGCAAGATGCACGATGCCTTCTTCCTGGTGGTCGGCTCGCGCACCTGCGCCCACCTGCTCCAGTCCGCCGCCGGCGTGATGATCTTTGCCGAGCCCCGCTTCGCCACCGCCATCCTCGAAGAGCGGGACCTGGCGGGCATGGCGGACTGCAACCTGGAGCTCGATCAGATCGTCACACGCCTGCTGGAGCGCCGACCGGACATCCGCACCCTGTTCCTGGTGGGCTCATGCCCCTCCGAGGTCATCAAGCTCGACCTGACCACGGCCGCGGCGCGCCTGACGCGTCAGCAGGGCGGCCGGGTCAAGGTGCTGGCATTCACCGGCAGCGGTATCGAAACCACCTTCACCCAGGGCGAGGACCAATGCATTGCCTCCCTGATCCCCGAGCTGCCCCAGCTCCCGCAGGGTGGGCGCAACCTGCTGGTGGTCGGCACCCTGGCGGACCTGGTACAGGACCAGCTCGCCAGGCTCTTCGAGGCCTTGGGGATTGGCCCGGTCCACTTCCTCCCCGGCGCGGATTCGCGCACCCTTCCTCCCCTGGGCGGCGGGACCCTAGTCCTGCTCGCCCAGCCTTTTTTCAACCAGACATCCGGACTGCTGGCCGCCCGCGGCGCCCAGTTGCTCCAGGCCCCGTTTCCGTTTGGCGTCGAGGGCACCAGGGGTTGGCTGGAGGCCGCCGCCCTGGCTTTCGGCGTCCCCCGCAACCGCTTTGCCGAGGTCACCGCGGCACCCGCCGCTCGGGCCGAGCGCGCCATCGCGCGTTATCTCAAGACGCTCGAGGGCCGCCGCGTGACCTTCCTGCCGGACTCCCAGCTCGAGATACCGCTGGCGCGGTTCCTCGCCCGGGAGTGCGGCATGGAGCTGGTCGAGGTCGCCACGCCTTATCTGGACCGCCGCGCCATGGCCCCCGAGCTGGAACTGATGCCCAGCCCGAAGCGCTTGTGCGAAGGTCAGGATCTGGACCGCCAACTGGAGCGACTGCGGCTGGACAGGCCAGACCTCACGGTCTGCGGCCTTGGCCTCGCCAACCCGCTGGAGGCCGAGGGCCTCACCACCAAGTGGTCCATCGAGCTGGTGTTCTCCCCCATCCACGGATTCGAGCAGGCAGGCGATCTGGCCGAGCTGTTTGCCCGCCCCCTGCTGCGCCGGGAGCGGCTGAGGGTCTAGCCATGCAGCTCAGCGTCTGGACCTACGAGGGACCGCCCCACATCGGCGCCATCCGGATCGCCGCCTCCATGCAGGGTGTGCACTGCGTCCTCCATGCACCCCAGGGCGACACCTATGCCGACCTGCTCTTCACGATGATCGAACGGCGTCAGAGTCGCCCGCCGGTGACCTACACGAGCTTCAAGGCCAGGGACCTGGGCGCCGATACCGCGGAGTTGGTCAAGCAAACCATCCGCACCGCACAGGAGCGCTTCAATCCGCGACTCATGCTCGTCGCCGAGTCCTGTACTGCCGAGCTGATCCAGGATCAGGCAGGCCCCCTGGCCCGTAGCCTGGGGCTCCCCTGTGCGATCGTGCCGCTGGACCTCTCCGCTTACTCCCGCCAGGAGAATTGGGGGGCCGCCGAGACCTTCTACCAACTGGTGCGCCACCTGCTGCGCGACCGCATCCCGGCACCCGGCGCGGCGTTCCGGCCGCCCCCCTCGGAAGACCGCCCGCCCAAGGCCAACCTGCTCGGGCCCACCGCCCTTGGCTTCCGCTGCCGCGATGACGTGACCGAGGTGACCCGGCTGCTGGCGTCCATCGGAGTAGAGGTGAACCTGGTCGCCCCCCTGGGGGCGGACCCCGAGGCCATCGGCCGCATCCCGCAAGCCGATTTCAACTGCTGCCTCTACCCCGAGGTGGCACTCGCCACCTGCGGCTGGCTGGAGCGCCACTTCAAGCAGCCCGTGGTGCGGACCGTGCCCATCGGGGTCGGGGCCACCTGCGACTTCCTGCGCGAGGTCGGCACCCTGGCAGGCGTCGACGTGGGGCCGGCCCTGGCGGCCCTGCCCTCGCGGCCGCCCTCCCGTCTGGCCTGGTACAGCCGCTCGGTGGACTCGACCTACCTGACTGGCAAGCGGGTCTTCATCTTCGCCGACGGGACCCACGCCGTCGCCGCAGCCCGCATCGCCGCGGAGGAGCTCGGTCTCCAGGTGGCAGGGATCGGCACCTACAGCCGGGAGATGGCCCGGGAGGTGCGCTCGGCCGCGGCCAGCCACGGGGTGGATGCCCTCATCACCTCGGACTACCTGGAGGTCGAGGCGCGCATCGCCGAGCTCAGGCCCGAGCTGGTCCTGGGTACCCAGATGGAGCGCCACATCGCCAAACGCCTCGGCATCCCCTGTGCCGTCATCGCCGCCCCCTTCCACGTCCAGGACTGCCCGGCCCGCTATGCACCGCAGATGGGTTTCGAAGGGGCGAACGTGATCTTCGACACCTGGGTCCAGCCCCTGATGATGGGTCTGGAGGAGCACCTGCTGACCCTTTTCCGGGGCGATTTCGAGTTCCACGACAGGCAGGCACCCTTGGCGTCGCGGGCGCGGGGGGCAGACGAGGGCGGGGCCGGGGAGCGACTGCCCGCGGGGCCAACGGGCGCCCCGGTGGCCTGGTCCCTGGACGCCGAGCTGGAGCTCAAGCGCATCCCCTTCTTCGTGCGCGGCAAGGCGCGCCGCAACACCGAGCTGTACGCCACGGAAAGGGGCATCCGCACCATCGACCTGGAGACCCTTTACGATGCCAAGGCGCACTTCGGTCGCTGATCGCCTGGGGAGCGGCACCAGCTCCGCGCACACGCCGGTGCGGGTCGTGTTGGTCTCCCTCGACGGCCACCTTTCGGGCACACTGAACCGAGCCCTCCCAGGCCTGCAGCAGGACATCCCCGGGCTGCGGCTCGGCGTGCATGCCGCGGCCGAGTGGGCAGAGGACCCCGATGCGGTCGCGCGCTGCTGCGCCGACATCGCCGAGGGGGACATCATCGTCGTCACCATGCTGGTGATGGAGGAGCACATCCAGCCGGTGCTCCCGGCACTCAAGGCCCGCCGGGACCAGTGCGACGCCATGGTGTGCTGCATGTCCGCCGCCGAGGTCATGCGACTCACCCGTCTGGGTGGCTTCAGCATGGGCGGCGAGGGCGACAAGTCGGGTGGTGCCCTGGCCTTCCTCAAGCGCCTGCGCGGCAACCAGTCCAAGGGTCAGGACAACGGTGCCCGGCAGATGGCCATGCTCAGGCGCATACCCAAACTGCTGCGCTTCATCCCCGGTACGGCCCAGGACGTGCGCGCCTACTTCCTCACGCTCCAGTACTGGCTGGCCGGCACCGAGGAGAACATCGCCAACCTGGTGCGCCTACTGGTCAACCGCTATGCCGACGGGGAGCGCCGGCCGCTGAGGGGCAGTCTGAAGGTGCCCGCCCCACTGAGCTATCCGGACGTCGGGGTCTATCACCCCAGACTACCCGGGCGTATCGGCGAGGACCCGGCCCGGCTTCCCGGCATCCAGGGCCCGAGGGGTACTGTTGGCGTGCTACTGATGCGCTCCTATGTCCTCGCCGGCAACGCCAACCACTACGACGGGGTCATCGCGGCCCTTGAGGCCCGGGGGCTGCGGGTCGTCCCGGCCTTCGCCAGCGGGCTCGACGCCCGCCCCGCCGTGGAGCGCTTCTTCATGCGCAACGGTCGGGCCCAGGTCGATGCGGTGGTCTCCCTGACCGGCTTCTCGCTGGTGGGCGGGCCGGCCTATAACGACGCGAAGGCCGCGGAGGAGGTCCTGGCCCGCCTCGATGTCCCCTATCTGTCCACCCTGGCGGTGGAGTTTCAGAGCCTGGAGCAGTGGGAGGGATCGGCCCAGGGGCTGTTGCCGGTGGAGGCCACCATGATGGTCGCCATCCCGGAGCTGGACGGATCCACCGGGCCCATGGTCTACGGCGGGCGCTCGGCCTCGGTCGCGGCCCAGGATGTCCGCAACATGCAGACCCACGCCGAGCGCACCGACATGCTTGCGGATCGGGTGGCGCGCCTGGTGGCCCTGCGCAAGCGGCCGCGCCCCGACCGCCGGGTCGCCATTGTCCTCTTCAACTTCCCGCCCAACGCCGGCAACACGGGGACCGCCGCCTATCTCTCGGTCTTCGCCTCGCTGTTCAATACCCTCAAGGCCATGAAGGCCGAGGGCTACGGCGTTGAGCTCCCCAGGGACGTGGACGACCTGCGCGAGCGCATCGTCAATGGCAATGCGCAGCGCTTCGGCGCCCATGCCAATGTCCTGGCGCGGGTCCCGGCCGACGACCATGTGCGCCGGGAACGCTGGCTCAAGGACATCGAGCGCCAATGGGGTCCCGCACCCGGCAAGCAGCAGGCCGATGGCCGATCCATCTTCGTCCTGGGCGAGCGCTTCGGTAATGTCCTGGTGGGGGTGCAGCCGGCCTTCGGCTACGAGGGCGACCCGATGCGGCTGCTGTTCGAGCAGGGATTCGCGCCGACCCATGCGTTCAGCGCCTTCTACCGCTTCCTGCGCGAGGACTTCGGGGCGGATGCGGTGCTCCACTTCGGGACCCACGGGGCCCTGGAGTTCATGCCCGGCAAGCAGGTCGGGATGTCCGCCGCCTGTTGGTCCGATCGGCTCATCGGCAACCTGCCCAATCTCTATCTCTACGCCTCCAACAACCCCTCCGAGGGCACCATCGCCAAGCGCCGCGCCGCGGCCACCCTGGTCAGCTATCTCACCCCGCCGATTGCCAGGGCCGGGCTCTATCGCGGCCTCATCGACCTCAAGCGCTCGGTGGAGCGGTGGCGCTCCCTGCCCCCGGAGGAGGTCGCCGAGCGGGCCAATCTGGCCGAGCTGATTCAGGCCCAGGCCGCCGAGCTGGACCTGTGCGCCCCCGAGCCGCCCTGGGACAGCGAGGCCCAGGCCAGGATCGAGTCCCTCATCCAGCAGGTGCTGGAGCTGGAGTACACGCTGATCCCCCATGGCCTCCACGTCGTCGGCAGCCCGCCCACCCCCGAGCAACGTGTGGACCTCCTGATGGCCATTGCCGAATCGGTCCACGACGCACGCCCGGAGCGTGCGGCCGTCACCGCCCTCGTGCAGGGACAGCCACCCGAGCAGGCACTGGCCGTAGGGGCCATGGCCCAGGGCGAGTCCAACCTACGCATGATGAAGGCGCTGGCCGAGACGGACCGACTGCTCCAGACAGACACGGAGATCCCGGCCCTGCTGCGCGCCCTGGACGGGCGCTACGTCCGCCCTGCCCCCGGCGGCGACCTGCTGCGTACCCCGGCGATCCTGCCCACGGGCCGCAATCTGCACGGGTTCGACCCGTATCGCATCCCGAGCAGCTATGCCCTCAAGGACGGTGCCCGCCAGGCCCAACTGCTGCTCGATCGCTACACCGCCGGGGGTCGTCCGCTACCCGAGTGCGTGGCCCTGGTGCTGTGGGGCACCGACAACCTGAAGACCGAGGGCGGGCCCATCGCCCAGGCCCTGGCGCTGATCGGTGCTCGGCCTCGCTTCGACAGCTTCGGGCGGTTGTGCGGGGCCGAGCTGATCCCCCTGGAGGCACTGGGCAGGCCGCGCATCGACGTGGTGATGACCCTGTCGGGTATCTTCAGCGACCTCCTCCCCCTCCAGACCCGGCTGCTCGCGGAGGCGGCCTACCTGGCCGCCTGCGCCGACGAGCCACTGGAGCGCAACCCGATCCGCAGGCACGCCCTCGCCTATCAGGCGGACAACGACTGCGACCTGGAGACCGCCGCCCTGCGCGTCTTCAGCAATGCCGACGGGGCCTACGGGGCCAACGTGAGCCACCTGGTGGACAACAGCCGGTGGGACGACGAGGACGAGCTGGCCGAGACCTACACGCGCCGCAAGTGCTTCGCCTACGGGCGCTCCGGGCGGCCCCTGGCACAGGCCAAGCTCCTGAACGCCGTGCTCGGGACCGTGGACCTGGCCTACCAGAATCTGGACTCGGTGGAGCTGGGCGTGACCTCCATCGACCACTACTTCGACACCCTGGGCGGCATCAGCCGCGCCGTTGGCCGCACCCGCGGGGCCGAGGTGCCCGTGTATATCGGCGATCAGACCCACGGCGAGGGCGTGGTCCGGACCCTGGCCGAGCAGGTCGCCCTGGAGACCCGCACGCGCATGCTCAATCCCAAGTGGTACGAGGGCATGCTGGAGCACGGCTACGAGGGCGTGCGCCAGATCGAGGTCCACGTCACCAACACCATGGGCTGGTCCGCGACCACCAAACAGGTCGCCCCCTGGGTCTATCAGCGACTGAGCGAGACCTACGTGCTGGACGATGCCATGCGCGAGCGCCTGGCCGCACTCAACCCCACGGCATCGGCCCGGGTCGCGAACCGCCTGATCGAGGCCCACGAGCGCAACTATTGGACCCCCGACCCCCTGACCCTGGAGGCGCTGCGCCGCGCCGGCGAGGAGCTGGAGGACCGGCTGGAGGGCGTCTACCAGGAGGCCGCGGCGTGAACGGGTTCCCGGTCCCCCTGCCCCTGCGGCGTCCGGCGGATGGCGAGGGCAGCGTCCAGGTCGAGATGGATGTCCCCATCGACACCGGGGCGGCCAAGATCTTCGCCGTTTATGGCAAGGGCGGCATCGGCAAGAGCACCACCTCTTCGAACCTGTCGGTGGCCTTCTCCCGGCAGGGCCTGCGGGTGCTGCAGATCGGCTGCGACCCCAAGCACGACTCCACCTTCACCCTCACCAAGCGGCTGATACCCACGGTGATCGATACCCTGGAGTCGGTCCAGTTCCATCCGGAGGAGCTCAGACCCGAGGACTATTGCTTCGAGGGTTTCAACGGCGTCATGTGCGTCGAGGCAGGCGGGCCGCCGGCCGGCACGGGCTGCGGCGGCTACGTCGTTGGCCAGACCGTCAAGCTGCTCAAACAGCACCACCTGTTCGAGGACACCGACGTGGTGATCTTCGATGTCCTGGGGGATGTGGTCTGCGGCGGATTCGCCGCGCCGCTGCAGCACGCCGATCGGGCGCTGATCGTGACCGCCAACGACTTCGACTCCATCTTCGCCATGAACCGCATCGCCGCGGCGATTCAGGCCAAGGCCAGGAGCTACGCAGTCAGGCTGGGCGGGGTCATCGCCAATCGCTCTGCCGAGACCGACCAGATCGACCGCTTCGGCGAGGCCGTGGGCCTGCGGCGTCTCGCCCATTTCCCGGACCTGGACGTGATCAGGCGCAGCAGACTGAAGAAGGCCACCCTGTTCGAGATGGAGCCGACGGCGGATGTGGAGCTCGCCCAGGCGGAGTACATGCAGCTCGCCACCGCCCTGTGGATGGGCACCGAGCCCCTGGCGGTGGAGCCCATGCGCGACCGGGACATCTTTGATTTTCTCGGATTCGATTGAGCACCCTTAGGCAAGGTTCAAGATCCATGCAGAGGCTGTCTTACAAGGAACGCCGCGGTGAGCTGGAGACCTATTTCGACCGCACGGCGGCCGATGCCTGGTCGCGGCTCACATCCGACGCCCCCGTCAGCCGCATCCGCGCCACGGTCCGCGCCGGTCGCGATCGCATGCGCGCCACCCTGCTGGACTGGCTGGGCGCGGACCTGAGCGGCCGGCGCCTCCTGGATGCCGGCTGCGGCACCGGCGCCCTGGCGGTGGAGGCAGCAAGGCGTGGTGCCGATGTCGTGGCCGTCGACGTGGCCCCCACCCTGATCTCCCTGGCCCGGGAGCGCACCCCGAGCGACCTCGGCCGCGGCAGCGTCCTCTTCCTCGTGGGCGACATGTCCGACGATCTGGGCCGGTTCGACCACGTGGTCGCCATGGACTCCCTGATCCACTACAGCCCCCCGGACGTCGTACCCCTACTGGCCGGCGTGGCGGGTCGCACCTCGGCCTCGGTGCTCTTCACCTACGCCCCGCGCACTCCGGCCCTGACCCTGATGCACGCCGTGGGTCGACTCTTCCCCCGCGGCGACCGCGCACCGGCCATCGAGCCCGTCGCCGCCCAGACCCTCAATCAACTGATTGCCGCCGAGCCCGGACTCGCCGGCTGGCGCATCGGCCGCAGCAAGCGGGTCGCCTGCGGCTTTTACACGTCCCAGGCGATGGAGCTGAGGCACTCATGAGCCGCCTCGCCGCCAGCCTGACCCGCTCCTGGCTACGGCTC
>Ga0114939_10003373_pt1 | contig 11218 bp, 7 predicted proteins | sample AshMeaCrysSpring_FD_87196 | JGI IMG/M metagenome (GOLD analysis project Ga0114939, IMG submission 87196) | Groundwater microbial communities from Big Spring, Nevada to study Microbial Dark Matter (Phase II) - Ash Meadows Crystal Spring | ecosystem: Environmental > Aquatic > Deep subsurface >... | reverse complement strand
GCTCGTCGCGAGCATGATCGCGCATGACGGGCCCGAGAAGACCGACGCCTGGCTCAAGGGCCTCGCCAACAACCTCGCGCGCGACCCGAAGGGAGGCGACACCGACCAGATCAAGGCCGTCGCCGTGGGCGAGTGCGACGTCGCGATCAGCAACCAGTACTACCTCGTGCGCCTCATGCGCTCGCAGAAGCCCGAGGACAAGGCGGTCGTGGCCAAGGTCGGCTGGGTGTGGCCCAACCAGGACAACCGCGGCGCGCAGATGAACATCTCCGGCGGCGGCATGCTCAAGAATGCGCCGCACAAGGAGGCGGCGATCAAGTTCCTCGAGTACCTCGCGAGTGACGACGCGCAGCGCTACTTCGCCGACGGCAACAACGAGTGGCCGGTCGTTCCCGGCGTGAAGATCTCGAACCCCGAGCTCGACAAGCTCGGCGAGTTCAAGGCCGACACGCTGAACGTCGGTCTGCTGGGCAAGAACCAGGCTGCGGCGCAGCGCGCTGCCGACCGCGCCGGGTACAAGTAGCCGGCGGCGGATATCGACGGCGGGCTCTGTTCACCGCAGAGCGCGCAGAGATCGCAGAGGAACGCAGAGAAAAGCGCAGTGGTGGCGGCGCGGGACGGAAAACGGCCTTTCCACCAACGTGATCTCTGCGCAACTCTGCGTCCTCCGCGACCTCTGCGGTAAGGTCTTTGCCCGCGACGCTACTCGCCGCCCCCTACGCCTCGAACGCCCCGCCGTTGACGTTGATCTGCTCGCCGGTGATGTAGTCACCATCAGCCACGAGGAAGATCACCGCGCGCGCGATCTCCACCGCGTGCGCGAAGCGCGCCATTGGGATCTTCGCCTTGATCTGCGCCTGAATCGGTGCGGGCATGGAGGCGAACATGTCGGTCTCGGTGTAACCGGGCGCCACCGTGTTCACGGTGATGCCGAAGCGCGCGAGCTCGACCGCGGCGGTGCGCGTGAACGCGATGATGCCGCCCTTGCTCGCGCTGTAGTTCGCCTGTCCCATCGCCGGCACCTGCCCGTTCATCGAGCTGATGTTGATGATCCGCCCGAAGCTCTGCGCCGACATGTAGGGGATCGCCGCCGAGGTGCAGAAGAAGCAGCCGTTCAGATTCGTCTGGATGACGTCGACCCACTGCTGGTCGTTCATCCGCGGCAGCAGCGAGTCGCGCGTGATGCCGGCGTTGTTGACGAGCACGTCGAGGTGGCCGAAGTGCTCGGCCGCCTGCTTGACCATGTCGCGCGCCTGCTTCGCATCCGCCTGGTCCGCCTTGAGCAGTATGCACTCGCTGCCGAGCTTTTCGATCTCCGCCTTCACCTCCTGGGCCGCGGCGTCGTTGCTGGCGTAGTTCACCGCGACCTTTGCCCCCTCCTTCGCCAGTTCGACCGCGATCGCACGGCCGATCCCGCGCGAGGCACCGGTGACCAGAGCTGTCTTCCCTTCGCAGCGTTTCATCTGTCTCTCCTCTCCATTGGTTGTTGTCGCGAACCGCTCACGCATGCTCGAGCAGCGCGGCGATGCCCTGCCCGCCACCGATGCACATGGTCACGATCGCGCGTTTGCCCCCGGTACGGTTCAGCTCGTAGAGCGCCTTGATGACGAGGATCGCGCCGGTCGCGCCGATGGGGTGGCCGAGCGAGATGCCGCTGCCGTTCGGGTTGGTGCGGTCCATCGGCAGCTTCAGCTCTCGACAGACCGCGATCGCCTGCGCCGCGAACGCCTCGTTCACCTCGAACACATCGATGTCGTCGAGCTTGAGCCCGGTCTTCGCGAGCAGCTTCTGCACCGCCGGCACGGGGCCCATACCCATGAGCTTGGGGTCGACGCCGGAGTAGCTGTAGGCGACGAGGCGTCCCATCGGCTTCACGCCCTTTTTCTCCGCGGTCTCGCGGTCCGCGAGCACGACCGCCGCGGCGGCGTCGTTGATGCTCGACGCGTTGCCGGCGGTTACCGTGCCCTCCTTGTCGAACACCGGCTTCAGCTTCCCAAGCTTGTCGGCGGTGGCGTCGCCGCGCACGGTCTCGTCGATCTCGAACGGCACCTTTTCGCGCTTCACCTGGATCATCACCGGCACGACCTGGGCGCGGAAGTAGCCGTGGTCGATCGCGAGCTGGGCACGGCGGTGGCTCTCGGCCGCAAGAGCGTCCTGGTCGGCGCGCGAGACGCCGTACTTCTTCGCGACGTTCTCGGCGGTGACGCCCATGTGCACGTTGTCGAACGGGTCGGAGAGCGCGCCGACCATCATGTCGACCATCTTCGCGTCGTTCATCCGCGCGCCCCAGCGCAGGCTCGGCGCGAGGTAGGGGCTGCGGCTCATGTTCTCCGCACCGCCGCCGATGGCCATGTCGGCGTCGCCCTGCTGGATCATGTTTGCCGCGGTGACGATCGCCTGCAGGCCGCTGCCGCAGAGGCGGTTGAGCGTGAGCGCCGGCGTCTCGTGCGGCAGCCCGCCCTTGAGCGCCGCGACGCGCGCCAGGTAATGGTCGTGGGCGTCGGTATGGATGATGTTGCCGAAAACCACATGGCCGATGTCGGCCGGCTTCACGCCGGCGCGCCTGACTGCCTCCTTCACGCACATCGCCCCGAGCTCCGACGGGGGAAAGTCCTTGAGGCTGCCGCCGTAGCCGCCGATGGCCGTGCGCACCCCGCTCAGAATCACCACTTCACGCGTCATCGCACCCTCCTTGAGGAATCACAGGGAGATACTTCGTTTCATCGCACGCCCCGCTGCGCGTCTTGCGCAGCGCACCACGAGGCCGCACGTCATACCGTGCCGTTCTCGACGCGGGCGGCCCTCGCCGTCCTGCTCGGCGCCGGAAGCAGCGCACTGTGCATGATCGAACGCGCGAGTTTTTGCGCTCGCGCAAAGCGCGGCGGGGTCGAACCATCGTGCAGCACGCGTGCTGCACCACGGAAGGGCCGCCGGTCCATCAGCCACCGCCTTCGCGTCCCGGTCGCCGCGCGATCTGCCGCGAGAGGAGAACGATCGGCAGCAGCCCGACCGCCACGATCACCAGGGACGGCAATGCCGCCTCGGCGAGCCGCTCGTCCTTGGCGAGGTTGTACGCCTCCACGGCCAGCGTATCGAAGTTGAACGGCCGCATCGCGAAAGTCGCCGGCAGTTCCTTCATCACGTCGACGAAGACGAGCAGCGCGGCCGTCAGTGCGCTCGGCGCGAGCATGGGCACGTGCACGTGCCGGAGCGCCTGCCCGGCGGAGAGGCCGAGGTTTCGCGCCGCGTCGTCCATGCTCGGCGTGATCCTCGTCAGGCCGGCCTCGATCGTCTGCATCGCCGCGGCGAGGAAGCGCACCAAGTAGGCATAGAGCAGCGCGGCGATCGTGCCGGTCAGGAGCAGCCCGCTCGTGACCCCGAAACTGTCGCGCAGCCATGCGACGAGCAGGTTGTCGATGCGTCCGAGGGGGATGAGGATCCCGACCGCGATCACCACGCCCGGGAGGGCGTAGCCGAGCGCAACGATGCGGTTGGCGCCCATGACGAGCGGATGCCGGGAGAGTCTCGCAGCGTAGGCAAGCAGCACCGCCACCGCGACCGCGAGCAGGCCGGCGAGCGCGGCGAGCGTGAAGCTGTTCGCCATCAGCCCGCAGAAGCGACTGCCGAGGGCGAGCGCGTCCTCGCGGCGCGCCATCGAGACGAGCACCGCGGCGGGCAGCACAAAGCCCAGCACCACCGGCAACGCGCACGACAGGAGCGCTGCGAAGGCACGCCCTCCGGCGAGCGGCTGCGGCCGTCCGCGCGCGCTTCCGGCGGCGAACCGGGCCCGACCGCGCGTCAGCCGCTCGAGCCCGACGAGCAGCGCGACGAACGCGAGCAGCGTCGTCGCGAGCTGCCCGGCGGCGACCGGATCGCCGAGTGAAAGCCAGGCGCGATAGATCCCGGTGGTGAAGGTCTGCAGCGCGAAGTAGGAGACGGTTCCGTAATCGGCGAGCGTCTCCATCAGCGCGAGCGCCGCGCCCGCGGCGATGCCGGGTCGCGCGAGCGGCAGGGCGACGCGGAAGAAGCTGCCCCACGGTCCGTAGCCCGCCAGCCTTCCCGCCTCGAGCGCACGCGAGCTCTGCTCGAGGAACGCGGCGCGGGCGAGCAGGTACACGTAGGGATAGAGCGTGAGGGTGAGCATCGCGATCGCGCCCGGCAGCGAACGGATCTCGGGAAACCAGTACTCGCGCACGCGCCAGCCCGTGAGCGCGCGGAGCGTACCCTGCACCGGTCCCGCGACCTGCAGCCAGTCGGTGTAGGCGTAGGCGAGGACGGAGGCCGGCACCGCGAGCGGCAGCAGCAGCGCCCACTCGAAGACGCGGCTGCCCGGGAAGCGGTGCGCGGTCACGAGCCAGGCCGTGGTCACGCCGATCGAAAGCACCCCGGCGGCAACGCCGAGGAGCAGCAGGAAGGTGTTGCCGACGTAAGCGGGCAGCACGGTCGCGGCGAGGTGCGACCACGTGCCGGACCCGGGCTGGAACACGTTGGCAACGACGGCCGCGACCGGGGCCAGCACGAGCAGGGCGACCGCGAGGGCGAGGAGGCCAAGCGGTCCCAGGCGACGGGACCCGCTCGACCACGAGAGCAGCCGCCGACGGGTGCCGGCGGGAATGGAGGCGGACGCGGTCATCGAGAGAGCGTCGTACAAGCTGCGATCGGGTGTTCGCGCCGGCATGGTACCGATCGAACCGGCACGCTGCCGTTGCCGCGCATCATATCAATAATGATTACCGTTCTCGTATGCCGACGCCGCCCTATAATGGGAACCATGATCAGGGAGCACCTGCCCACCGACACCGTTCTGGCACTTGGCGACGTGCATCAGGCGTACGGCGAGCAGGAAGTCGTGCGCGGACTCTCGTTCGCGCTCCAGCGCGGCACGATCGGCTGCCTGCTCGGCCCTTCGGGGTGCGGCAAGACCACTGCGCTCCGCTGCATCGCCGGCTTTGAACCGGTGCGCGCGGGCGAGATCCGGCTCGCGGGCCGGGTGGTGACCGCCCCCGGCGTGCTCATCCCTCCTGAGAAGCGGCGTATCGGCATGGTGTTCCAGGACTATGCGCTGTTCCCGCATCTCATTGTTGCGGACAACGTCGCGTTCGGGCTGCGCGCGCTGTCGAAGCGCGACCGCGGCCGACGTGCCGAGGAGCTGATCGCGCTCGTCGGCCTCGCGGGTCACGCGGGGCGCTACCCGCACGAGCTTTCGGGCGGCCAGCAGCAGCGCGTCGCACTGGCACGCGCCCTCGCGCCCGAGCCCGACCTGCTGCTCCTCGACGAGCCGTTCTCGAATCTCGACGTCGACCTGCGCGAGCGACTCGGACAGGACGTGCGCGAGATCATCAAGCGCGCGGCCATCACGGCCGTGCTCGTCACCCACGACCAGCACGAGGCCTTCGCGATCGCCGACGAGATCGGCATCATGCGTGAGGGCCGTATTGAACAGTGGGATACCCCCTACAACCTCTACCACCGGCCTGCAAACCGCTTCATCGCCGACTTCGTCGGCCAGGGCGTCCTCGTGCCGGGTAACGTCGTCGACGGGCGCCAAGTGCGGATCGAGCTCGGTGTGCTCGCCGGCGAGGTGCCGAAGATGTGCGAGATCGGCTGCGAGAGCTGCGGCAAGGGTTGTTCGGTGGACGTCCTGCTGCGCCCAGACGACATCGTTCACGACGACGCCTCGGCGCTCCAGGCCGAGGTCGCGGCAAAGGCCTTCCGCGGTGCCGACATTCTCTACACGCTCAAGCTCCAGAGCGGTCGGAAGGTGCTCGCGCTCGTGCCGAGCCACCACAACCACGCGCTCGGCGAGCGCATCGGCATCCGCCTCGACGTGGATCACATCGTCGCGTTCCCGCCGCAGCCGGCCTAGCGCTTCCTCGGGCGCGCGGCGAGGCGGCGCGCGGCGTCCGCGCGCATGCGACGATCAAGCCTGCCCGGACAGCTCGCACGACCGCCGTGTTGGATGCCATTGCCGAAGCCGCCGCGCGCGCCGACCCGGCGAACGCACCGGAGCTCGACGTCGTCATCGACGTGCCGCGCTGGAGCTTCCTCAAGCGCGGTTCGACGGGTACGCTCGACTTCATCTCGCCGTTCCCCTGCCCGTTCAACTACGGCTCGGTGCCGCGCTTCCTCGGGCTCGAGGGCGACCTGCTCGATGCCGTCGTGCTCGGGCCGCGACTGCCTCTGGGCACCCGGCTCCGCGTGCGCGCCTGGGGTGCCGTCACCCTCACCGATCGGGGCATGAGCGACGACAAGCTCGTCTGCGCCGCCGTGGCGCCGACCGCCGGCGAGCGTGCCTACGTGCTGCGCTTCTTCCGCCTCTACGCGCATTGCAAAGCGCTCCTCAACCTGTGGCGCCGGCGACCGGGACGCAACGCCTGCGAGGGTTGGCGCTCGGCGCAGTCCGCGCTCGCCCGCGCGCGCCCGCGCCCCGGGGGCTGGACCGGGCCGGAAGTGCCGTACTAGAAGAAGAACGCCGCCGTCACGTGTTCCCGGAATCGGGGAGCACGCGCCGGCGTGCCCTAAGCCTGCCCCTCGGCATCGTGACGAATAGCGGCGAAACCCCGTATGGGTAAACGGTTCCCGGGAGTCGGAGTGCGCGAGCTGGAGTGTCCCCTTTGCATCGCGGGCGATCACGCCGGGCGCGAGGTCGGGTCCCGGCCCGACGCCAGGCATCGCACCGCCTGCTGCGCGACGCCCGCGAAATCGCCTTCCTTCGACGTGGGCGCTTGAGGCGCCGCGGAGGCGGTGGTAGGTTGGCGTCGAGCGACCGTTTCGCAGCGCCCCACCGCGCTGCGGTGTCATCCGACTCGGCACTTTCCACCGCTACGCTCGCGTAGCGGTCCTCGAACGACTTCCGAACCCAAGGAGTGCGCACGATGGCGGCAATCAAGGTGTTGGTGGCGCAGGGCGGCGGCCCGACCGCGGTGATCAACCAGTCGTTGGTGGGCGTCGTCGCCGAGGCGCGGCGGCGCGGTGCGGCGGCGGTCTACGGCGCGCGCCACGGCGTGCGCGGCATCGTCAACGAGGACCTGCTCGACCTCTCGCAGGAGACCGTGGCGAACCTCGAAGCCGTGGCCGCCACCCCGAGCTCGGCGCTCGGCTCGACGCGCGACAAGCCCGACGCGAAGTACTGCCACGAGATCTTCGAGGTGCTGAAGGCGCACGCCATCACGCACTTCTTCTACATCGGCGGCAACGACTCGAGCGACACGGTGCGCATCGTGAGCGAGGAGGCGACCAAGGCGGGCTACCCCTTGCGCGCGATCCATGTGCCGAAGACGATCGACAACGACCTCGTCGGCAACGACCACACGCCGGGCTTCCCGTCGGCGGCGCGGTTCGTCGTGCAGGCGTTCGCCGGCGCGAACCTCGACAACAAGTCGCTTCCGGGCGTCTATGTCGCCGTTATCATGGGCCGCCACGCCGGCTTCCTCACCGCCGCCGGTGCACTTGCGCGCCGCTACCCGGGCGACGGACCGCACTACGTCTACGTGCCTGAACGGACCTTCAACACCGACGGCTTTCTCTCCGACGTGAAGAGCGCCTACGAGAAGTACGGGCGCTGCATGCTCGCGGTGTCGGAGGGCATCCACGACGCAAGCGGCGAGGCGATCGCGACCAAGCTCGCGAAGAAGGTCGAGCGCGACGCGCACGGCAACGTGCAGCTCTCCGGCACCGGCGCCCTCGCGGACCTCCTCTGCGACGAGATCAAGGACAAGCTCGGCATCAAGCGCGTGCGCGGCGACACTTTCGGCTACCTGCAGCGGAGCTTCCTCGGCTGCGTGAGCGACGTCGACCAGCGCGAGGCGCGCGACGTCGGCGAGCGTGCGGTGCAGTTCGCCCTCGACGGCGACACCAACGGCTCGGTCGCGATCCGGCGCGTCGGCGACTACGCGGTCGATTACGTCCTGCAGCCGCTCGAGGCGGTGGCAGCGAAGACGCGCGTAATGGACCACGAGTTCATCGCCCCGGCCGGGAACGACGTGACCGAAGCGTTCCACCGTTACCTCGCACCGCTGCTCGGCAGCGGGTTGCCGATCGAGGCGCGACTGCGCGCACAGGCGGTGCCGAAGATCCTCAAGAAGTAACGCCGCGTGCTCTGGTCGCGGGCGAGCCGCCCGCGATTAGCGCGCGACGAGCGCCCGTTCGTGCCTTTCGCGGCTTGCGTTCACCGGCGAGCTGTTCCTCCGAACACTACCGGCACCTCGACTTCGAAGGCGCGGTCGAGCAGCCGCGGCGGCACCGGCGCTTCGGCTTTCGCCCGGCGCAGCATGTCGAGGGCGAGCGCGTCGAGCGCCGGGTGCCCGCTCGAATGCAGGACTCGCGCTGCCGCGAGCGCGCCGTCCGCGTCGATGGCGAGGTGCACGTCGACGCGGCCTTCGGCGCCCTCGGTGGGCATCAGGTCCGCGGCGGGCTTGAAGCGCCGCGACACGCTGATCAATGCGATGCGGTACTGCGCGATCGACGCGATGTCGGACTGCTCGCCCGCCTCGCCGCGTCTTGCCGCCGCGATGGCGCCGCGGGAGGATTCGCTGGCCGCCGCCGCGACGGCGACGGGTTCGGGCGCCGCCGCTCCCGGCGCGGTGCTCGCCGCGCGTGCCACCGTCGTCCCTTCCGTCGCTCGCGGGGCGTAAGCCGGTCCAGGGCGCGCAGACGCGGAAGCGGTGCCGTTCGCGGCGACCTCCGCTGCGCGCCGGGTCTCAGCCGATGGTGCGTTACGCCCGGGCGACTGCGGGGGCGATGACGGTGGCATCACGCCTGGTGTGCTGCGTGCCGCATCGGCGTCCGGGCCCGCCCCAGGAGGCGCGGCGGCGGTCGACGCCGCGGACACCGGCGCGCCCACAGCCTGCGGCGCGACTGCTGCTTCCGTCTGGGCACGTACCGATGCCGCGCCTCTCAGCCGCGCATGCAGCGCCGCCTCGCTGCCCGCGAAGGCGCCCATCGCGTTCTCCCACGTCGGCCATCGCGGCCACGCGATCAGCAGCGCGTGCAGGAGGAGCGAGGCGACGACGGCGATCGCCACGACCGGCACCTGCTCGGGACGCAGCGGCGGTGCGGCGTGCAATCTCTTCGCCTCAGGCGTCGGGAACGTCGTCGAGCCGGGCGAGCCACGCCGCCGACTCGCCGTCGCTCGGCGCGCGCCAGTCGGAGCGCGGCGAGAGCGAGCCGCCCGAGCCCACCTTGGGCGCGTTCGGGATCGCGCTCCGCTTGTATTGCGAGATCTGGAAGAAGCGGAAGAGGAACACGTTCAGCCACTTCTTGATGTCGCCGATCGCGTAGCTGCGGCGCTCGGCCGCCGGCGTGCCTGGCCAGGTCCCCTTTGCGGCATCGTGCCACGCGGACCATGCGAGGAACGCGACCTTCGGCGGCGTGAATCCGAAGCGCAGCGTGTAGTAGAGATGGAAGTCCTGCAGCTCGTACGGCCCGACGACGCTCTCGGTCGATTGCGCCGGCTGCCCGCCGGCGTCGCCGGGCACGAGCTCGGGGCTGATCTCCGTGTCGAGGACGTCGAGCAGCACCATGCTTGCTGCCGGTCCGAGCTCACGCGTGTCGGCGACGTGGCGCACCAGGAACTTCACCAGCGTCTTCGGTACGCTCGCGTTCACGTGGTAGTGCGCCATCTGGTCGCCCACGCCGTAGGTCGACCAGCCGAGCGCGAGCTCCGAGAGGTCGGACGTGCCGACCACGGGGGCGTTGTGCAGATTCGCGAGCCGGAAGAGATGGCTCGTGCGCTCCCCGGCCTGCACGTTCTCGAAGGTGACGTCGTACACGGGCCTGCCGTCGACGAACGGATGGCCGATGTCCTTCAGCATCTGCAGGCAGCTCGGCCGGATGTCGATCTCGAAGGCGGCGCAGCCGACCGCCTGCATCAGCCGCTTCGCCTGCCCCAGGGTGCGCTCGCTCGTGGCGAAGCCGGGCATGGTGTACGCGAGGATGTTCGCGCGCGGCAGGTGCATGGCATCGAGGGCGCGCGCGCACACGAGCAGCGCAAGGGTCGAGTCGAGCCCGCCGGACACGCCGATGACGACGCGCTCGGCCTTCATTGCACGCAGGCGCTTGACGAGGCCCTGCGACTGGATCGCGAGGATGTCCCGGCAGCGCGCATCGCGCGTCGCCGGGTCGCTCGGCACGTAGGGAAAGCGCTCGTAGCTGCGTGCGAGAGGCAGCTTCTCGGCGAGTGGTGGCTCGAGCCGGAAGCGCACGGTGCGGTAGCTCGACCCGGACTCGCGATGCCGCTCGACCGACTGCGCGAACGTCGTCTGCCGCATCCGGTCCTGCGCGACGCGGTCGAGGTCGACGTCGGCGAGGATGAGCTGCGAGGTGTCGGCGAAGCGCTCGCTCTCGGCGAGCCGCGTGCCGTTCTCGTACACCATGCCGTGCGCGTCCCATGCAAGGTCGGTGGTCGACTCGCCGAAGCCCGCGGCGCTGTATAGGTAGGCGGCAAGGCAGCGGCCGGACTGGTTCGCCACGAGCTGGCGCCGATAGTCCTCCTTGCCGACGGTGACGTTCGAAGCCGAGAGATTGGCGAGCACCGACGCGCCCGCCATCGCCGCGTACGAAGATGGCGGGACCGGCGTCCACAGGTCCTCGCAGATCTCCACCGCGAGCGTCAAGAGCGGCTGGTCCTCGGCGTGGAAGAGTAGCTTCGCGCCGAGCGGCACGTCGTCCTGGCCGAGCAGCGACACGCTTTCGTGCAGCGCATAGTCACCGGGCGAGAACTGCCGCAGTTCGTAGAACTCACGGTAGTTCGGCAGGTAGGTCTTCGGCACGAGACCCAGAATGCGGCCACGATGCACGACCGCGGCGCAGTTCAAGAGCGGCGCGCCGATGCGCAGGGGCAGGCCCACGACGACGACCGGCGAGATGTCCGCGGAAGCTTTCACGACGCTGCCGAGGGCGTCGCGCGCCGCATCGAGCAGGGTCTGCTGGTGGAACAGGTCCTCGCACGAATAGGCGGACAGGCCGAGCTCGGGGAAGACGACGAGCGCCGCGTGCCGGTCGGCGGCCTGCCGCGCGAGGCGGATGGTCTCCGCCGCGTTGAACGCCGGATCGGCGACGCGCACCTCGGGCACGGCGACCGCCACGCGCACGAAGCCGTGGCGATAGAGGTTGAAGAAGCTCAACGCTGGTTCCGCAGATCTGCTGTCGCGTGGCGGGCCCGTGCAACCCTTCGGGCGCCGGGCGCGGCATCGATTCTGCCCGAAAGACACGGCGCCGG
>Ga0114939_10003372_pt1 | contig 11219 bp, 12 predicted proteins | sample AshMeaCrysSpring_FD_87196 | JGI IMG/M metagenome (GOLD analysis project Ga0114939, IMG submission 87196) | Groundwater microbial communities from Big Spring, Nevada to study Microbial Dark Matter (Phase II) - Ash Meadows Crystal Spring | ecosystem: Environmental > Aquatic > Deep subsurface >... | reverse complement strand
TTTGATTTATTATTATATTATACCATAATTTCTAAATATTTTAATCTAAAAAACTAAAAAGATTGCCCCGATTCATCCTCTCCCTAATAGAGGAAGAGGTTTTCTCGGGGCGTTTTGATAAAACCATGGTCAGTAAGCGATGAATTTGAAAAAGTTGATGTACATAATGGATTTTTGTTATGTCCTCATCACGATAAATTATTTGATGGAGGATATATTTCGTTTAAAGATAATGGAGAAATTTTAATCTCATCTTCTCTAAATGAAGCTGATCAACTTTTGATGAATGTTAGTGGTAAATTTAAAATAGAATTAAGTAATGAAAACTTGAGATATTTGAAATATCATAGGGAAAATATATTTAAAAAATAATTGGAGGGATAATGTCAGTAGAGTTTTATAATAATAATGCAGAGGATTTTTTTTATAATACTGTAAATGCCGATATGAGTGCTACGTACAGTTTATTTGAGGAAAATCTTTCAGATGTAGATGGAGAGATTTTAGATTTAGGATGTGGAAGTGGAAGAGATGCAAAACATTTTATCGATAAAGGGTATGAGGTAACAGCGTTAGATTTATCTCCAGTGTTAGCTGAAAAAGCTAGTAAATATATTGGGCAAAAGGTTATTATAGGAGATATGAAAGATTTAGATTATAAAGATAGATTCATTGGAATTTGGGCTTGTGCGTCACTGTTGCACCTAACAGAGAATGAAGTTTTAGAAACTATAAAAAGGTGTCATAAAGCTTTAAAAAAGGATGGGGTACTTTATGCATCTTTTAAATATGGTGAAAATAACTATGAAAAAGATGGACGTAGTTTTACTTGTTTCACTAGAGATAAGTTTTTAAATTTGATAGAGGAGTTAGATTTTTATTACAAGGCAACATTTGAAACTGGTGATGTTAGACTAGGAAGGGAGAATGAAAAATGGCTTAACGTGATTTTGAAAAAATCATGAAATGGGGGAAAAATGAAAAAAGACATGAAAGAAATATTTCCTGGGTTAGACTTAACTTCTAATGATAAAAGAATGTTGAGTTCTATAGCTAAGTATTTAGATAGAAAATCTTATGAATATGAAATGAATTTAAATCAAGATAGAGAAGAATTAATGACTATTCTAAAAAATAAAGAAATTAGAAGAAGAAAAATTAAGTTTAATTGAGGAAAAAAATCAATTACTTGAAACTTAAAAAAAATTTAAAGAGGAAAGTGAAGTATTAAATTCAGTTATATTGAGAGCTAAAAAAGAAAACACATATTTAAGAAAAAAAGTTGAAGAGTTAGAAGTAGTTAAAGTAAAAGAGATTTTAGCGGATAAAAATGAGGATAAAAAGGAAAGAATAGAATTTAATCAAAAATTAAAAAAAAGTAGAGAATTAATTTAGGGAGAAAAATGGAGGCTTGGGAGAGAGTATTAAAGAATAATTTGGGGAGTGCTGTAGTAGATAAGCCAAAAGCTATAAAGAATGAGATTCAAGGATTACCTAGATATGTTTCAGAATATCTTTTAGGTTATTTTTGTGAAGATGAAATAACAGAGAAAGGCTTAAAAGAGGCAAATAACTATATTCATGAACATAGAATTGAAGCAAGGGAAAGAGAGCGTTTTAAAAATACTTTGAGAATTAATGGGAGTTTAAAAATAATAGATAGATTTAGAGTAAAAATCAACTTAGGAAAAACTAAAAAAAATCCAACTCAAATGGAGATTCCAAGTCTAGGTATAATGGATGCTCAAGTTGGTGACGTAATATTAAATGTTCATCCTAGATTATTGATAGATGGTCTTTGGGGAATGGGTGAACTAAAATATGATGGAGAAAATATTAGATTAAGTAATTTTAAACCATTTCAGCTATCAGCTATCAGATATAGATACTTTTGAGTTAAAAGATACTAGAAAAAATTTTACGACTGATGAGTGGCTAAATATTATGATTAGTACAGTGGGATTAAATTATAATAACTATACAAGAAGAGAGAAGTTGATTCTAATTTCAAGGCTTATACCTATGGTAGAAAATAATGTTTTTATGATGGAGTTTGGTAGCCCTGGAACTGGAAAAACTTATGTATATGAAAATATCAGTTCATATTCAAGAGTTATATCTGGAAGTAAAATATCAGGAGCACAACTTTTTTATAATTTAAATACTAAAAGAGATGGATTATTAGTTCAATATGATACAATTTTATTTGATGAGGTTGATAAAATTCAAAAAAATGGTCTTCAAGAGGATATAAATACAAAGCTTTATCAATATTTAGCTTCTGGTAAATTTGACCGTAGTGGAATTGAAAAAGTTAGTGAGTGTGGAATAATGATGGTTGGAAATCTCCCACCTGGATTTTTAGATATAAACAATTTATTAAAAAATTTATTACATGAAAGAAACACGCATCCAGCTTTTTTAGATAGATTAATGGGAGTAGTTCCTGGATGGGAGATAAAAAGTATAGGAAATCCAAATGATGCATATACTAAAAATTTAGGATTTGCAGCAGATTATTTCAGTGAAATTTTGCATAAATTAAGAAGAAGTAATTATAATTATATTTTAAATAAAATTATAATTGAAAACGCATCAACAATAGATGTGGTGGCTATTAATAAACTTGTTAGTGGGATGATAAAACTACTTCACCAATAGATTTAATCGATAAATTAGTATATAATATAATGTATTTATATTGTGAGGTGATTACTTTGAAATGAGTTAATTGAGGATGGAACTTTTAGGTTAAAAGTTAAAAAATTATTTGACAAAGTGTTGTCTTAAAATATAAGTTAGGGAGAAGTACAAAATGAAAAAAATATTATTTTTACTAATAATTTTATCAACGATTTTATTAGGAAAGGATATCAAAACTAATGAATTACTAAAAAATCTTAATAATCCAGAATGGGTTATAGTTGATACAAGAGATAGTAATGAATATAATGGATGGAATTTATCTAATCTAAAAATAAACGGACATATAAAAGGAGCTACTGATTTATCTGCTAATTGGTTAAAGGAAAAATATTTAAGCTCTAATAATAAAGAGATACTAAAGCAAAGAGTTTTAGAAAAAGGAATTACACCAGAAAAAAATATTGTTTTATATGGAAAATCTACAGAAATGAAAGATGTAGAGAAATACTTAAAAGAAAATGGTGTAAAAAATCTTTATTTTTATGATTTTGAAAAAAATAAAGATTATGATAGATTACCTTTTGAAACATACGAAAATTATGAAATTTTAGTTCCAGCAACTTGGGTAAAAAATGCTATGGACAAAAATGAGGTTAAGGTTTTTGAAGTATCTTGGGGAAGTATAAAAAATGCTGCTGTATATTTAGCTGGGCATATTCCAGGAGCACCACATATTAATACAGATAGCATAGAGCCACCACCAAAGTGGATGCTAAATACAGATGAAAATTTAATTAAATTTGCTCAAGAGATGGGAATATCTAAAAATGCTGCAGTCGTCCTTTACGGAGACGATGTAATGGCATCGTATAGACTAGCTATAATTTTAAAATATCTTGGAGTAAAAGATGTAAGAGTTTTAAATGGTGGTTTAGAGGCTTGGAAAGATGCAGGATACAAGACAGAAATGGGAATTGTTAAACCAACTCCAATCAAAGATTTTGGATCTAAAACTCCTTTAAATAAAAGTTTAATAGTAAATGAAAATGAAGCAAAGCAAGTTTTAAAAGATAATAAAAATTCAAAACTTTTAGTAGATATTAGATCATATAATGAAAGAATTGGAAAAGAATCAGGATATTCATATATGCATAGAAAAGGAAGAATTCCAGGATCAGTATGGGGAAAATCTGGAACGAAATCAACAACATTGGAAGACTATAGAAATATTGACAATACAATGAGAAACGGTTATGAAATTATCTCTATGTGGTCAGGATTAGGAATTAATCCAAATAAAGAGTTAACATTTTTCTGTGGATCAGGATGGAGAGCAGCAGAAGTATTATTTTATTCTCAAGTGATGGGATTGAAAAATAATGCTCTTTATTCCAATGGTTGGATAGAATGGAGTGAAAATAGTTCAAATCCAATTGAAACAGGGATAGACTTATCCAAGATTTAAAGATCTCTAAGTAAGAATGGAATCTATTATGATAATGTGCAGCTGAAGATACTAAAAATAGAATTTTATTTGACAAAATTAATTTTAATAGGGTATATATAGTTACTAAGAATTTGAATAAAATTCTAAAAAGGAAATACCGTCCGCCTATCTGAAAACAGATGACCGGGGTAGACTAAAAACGGAGGTATAACGTTATGGCTATCAAGTATGTTCCAGAACCATTTAGAATTAAAATGGTTGAAACAATTAAAATGACTACATCAGAAGAGAGAGCAGAAAAAATTAAAGAGGCTAATTATAATCTTTTTAATTTAAGAGGAGAGGATGTTTACATTGATTTACTAACAGATTCAGGAACTAATGCAATGAGTCAAGATCAATGGGCAGGGGTAATAAGAGGTGATGAAGCGTATGCAGGAGCTTCAAGTTATTTTAAATTAGTAAATACTGCTAAAGATATTTTTGGATATGAATTTATTCAGCCAGTACATCAAGGAAGAGCAGCAGAAAAAGTGTTATTTCCAACTTTTTTAAAGTCAGGACAATATGCAATTTCAAATATGTTTTTTGATACAACAAGAGCACATGTTATCCTAGCAGGAGCAAGACCTTTAGATTGTGTAGTTCCAGAGGCAAAAGACCCAGGTAAAAGATCTAAATTTAAAGGAAATATGGATGTTGAAAAAATGGAAAAATTAATACAAGAGTATGGCCCAGAAAAAATAGGATTAGTAGTATTGACTATTACAAATAACTCTGCTGGTGGACAACCTGTTTCAATGAAAAATGCTCGAGAAGTCGCAGCTATTTGTAAAAAATATAATATACCATTAAATATAGATGCAGCACGTTATGCAGAAAATGCATATTTTATAAAAAGAGATGAGGCTGAATGTGCAAACATGTCTATAAAAGATATAATAAAAGAGATGTTTTCCTATGCAGATTTCTTCACTATGTCAGCAAAAAAAGATACAATAGTTAATATGGGAGGACTAATAGGAGTAAAAAATTCTATAGAGAATGCAGATATGATCTTAAAAATAAAAGCAAATTGTATAAGTTATGAAGGATTTACAACTTATGGAGGGCTTTCAGGAAGGGATTTAGAAGCACTTGCTATAGGATTATTAGAAGGAATCGACGAAAACTTTTTAAGATATAGAATTGGACAAATGGAGTATTTAGCTTCTCGTCTTGATGATGCAGGAATTATATATCAATCTCCAGTTGGTGGACACGGTGTATTTGTAGATGCTTCAAAAATTTTCCCCAATATACCATTTAATGAGTTTCCAGGGCAAGTCTTAGCTATAGAACTTTATAAAGAAGCTGGAATTAGAAGTTGTGATATAGGTTCTTACATGTTAGGAAATGATCCAGATACAAACGAGCAATTAGAAGCAGATTTTGAATTTACAAGACTTGCTATTCCTAGAAGAGTTTACACACAAGCTCATTTAGATGTAATAGCAGATGCTCTAATAGCGATAAAAGAGAGAGCTCATGAAATCACAAGAGGATACAGAATAACTTGGGAACCACCGATATTAAGACACTTCCAAGCTTCTCTAGAGATTATAGAAGATTAAAAATAGTCTAGATTAACTATATAAAGTTAAGGTAACTACTCAGATGGTAGATAATAAAATTTAATAAAAAGGTACTTTTTTCAAATTAATGAAGAAAGTACCTTTTTTGTATTAAAAACTATGATATAATATTTTCAGAAAACAAAAATAGATGGTATGTGCTACCTGTCAAGTCCTCAATTTAATTATAATTAAACAAATTTTATAAATATGATTGACGTTCACATTTTTAATAAAATTTTAAAAATCACAACTTTTTCATTAACTTCATAATAAAAGTTATACTCTAAATTAAGATTTTTAAGAATTTCTGAAACAACAGAAAGTCCTAATCCAGTACCACCATATTTTCTGACTTTTTTATCATTTTTCTTAGAAAAAGGTTTGAAATATTCCTCTAAATTATTATCTTTTAAAATCTCGCTGCTATTTTTAATAAGAATTTCATTTCTATTTAGTATTATTTCAATATTTTTTTCTGTATTAACATATGCAAGTGCATTAATAATAAGATTATTAAGACAACGATCTAAAAGTTTTTTATCGCTATATACTTCAACCTTTTCTAAAGAAGTTTTTAAATTTATTTTATTTAATTTAAAATCTATGGCGTATCTTTTTAAAATATTTTCAATAGTTTCTTTTAAGTCTATATATTCTTTTTTTATTGGAATATATCCAGATTCCATTTTGCAATAAAAAAGTAACTCTTGAATTAAAGCATTCATATTAGAGGCTTCTAGATTAATGTTTTTACAAATATCTGGTATTTCTTCTAATTCAATAATACCATCTAAAATCGCTTCACTATACCCATCAATTATAGCTACAGGAGTTTTTAATTCATGTGTAACATTAGAAATAAAATTTTTTCTAAAAGCTTCAGATTTTTTTTGTTTTTCTAATTCATTTTTTAATTGAGCATTAAGCTCTAAAAGTTCAGATTCGATAGGTTTTCCCATTTTTATTGAAAACTTATAAGCAATATATAAATTTATTGGAATACTTAAAAGAATGATATAAATAAAAAATTTTAAAGTTGATTTTATAACGTCAGTAATAGGAGCAATAGACGTAGTTACAATTAACATTTTATTGTCATTTAATTTTTTAGCTAAAACAATTCGTTTTATATTATCTCTTCCCATTTGAATATTTAAAACTTCTTTTCTATTTTTAACTTCATCCCATAATTCGTTTTCAACAATTTTCATAGGGTGTGATTTTATATTTCTCTTATCATTAATATTTTTTTCTTTATAAATAGAAACTTCTTTTATAAAAATAGCATTGAGTTCTGCTTCTTCTTTAAAATTCTCGTAGTTTTCACTTTTATATTCTTTTGCTAGAGAGGTAATTTCTTTCTTTTTTAAACCAATTTGATAATCTTCTAAAAAGAGATAGTTAATAAGAACATATAAAGCTATAAATCCATAAGTTAAGCAATTTAAGAATAGAAAAATTTTATATGATATCCTTTTCATTTTCTACCTCCTGAAATTTATAGCCAACTCCTCTAACAGTTTTGATATATGCTTCACCAATTTTTTTTCTTAATATTTTTATTTGTGTATCAACAACTCTTTCATCAACTTCAAAGTCCAAAGACCAAATATTATTTAAAATTTTTTCTCTAGTCAATACTAAACCTTTATTTAAAATAAAGTACATTAAAAGAGCAAATCCCTTATTTCCTAAATTTAATTCTTCTCCATTTTTTAGAACTTTATAATTTTCTCTATCAATTTCTAAATCTCCAATTTTTTCTAAAGAGGAGATTTTTTTTCTTTTTATCAATGAATTAACTCTAGCCACTAAAACTTTAGGTTTAAATGGTTTTCCGATATAGTCATCTACACCAAGCTCTAACCCTTTGATTTCATCATCTTCATCACCAAGAGCAGTAAGCATTATAATGGGAGTATCAGATTTTTTTTTAATTTCCTTGCATACCTCCCATCCTTGAATTCCAGGCAACATAACATCAAGTAAAATAAGAGCAAAGTTACCTTCATAGAATTTTTTTATTCCAATTTCACCACTACTTGCTTCAATAACTTCATAACCTTCTTTTCCTAGATATCTTTTCAAGATATCTCTTAAAAAATCTTCATCTTCTATAATTAAAATTTTTTCCATAAAATATTCTCCATTTTTTAATTTTACATGTTTTGATAATATCATATTTAAATTTAGTTGTAAATAAGAGTAGAATTAAAATAATGTAAAATATTATATATCTAAAATATAAAACTATACTTTTTTACAAATATACGATATAATAATTTAAAGTAGTATTTTTTGTCAAAGTGTATATTTTAAAAATATAAAGTCTTTAAATGATTTATCATACAGCCTTGTATCTAGAACAAGGCTGTATTATTTTTATTTAGTTATTTTATAAAATTTAAATTGGAGGTTTTATGAATTACGTAAAGAAGCAAGAGCTAAAAAGACAGTATAAAGTTGAAATTTTTAAAGGTATACAGGTTATAAATAATGAAAACTATGACTTTATAGATTCAAGACAATTTTTTCCTACACCTGAAGATGCGTTTAAATATATTGAAAAGTTAAAGTTAAAGTTAGAAAATGATTGGGTTATTAGATACTTTAAAAGAAGTGAAGAGTATTGGGAGTTATTAGAGATTATTAACTAATAGATATTTTTATTTAAGTGTGATTCATCCCCTACTTGTACGAAGTAGGGGTCTTCTTGAAAAAAGATGATAAAATATGTTTTTAGAAATCTTAATAATTTTTACAATTACTTTTTTGGGAATACTTTTATCACAGTTTTTGTCATTCCCTATTCCAGGTACTATAGTTGGAGTGTTTATACTGTTAATTTTCTTATTGAAAGAGGTGAAAGAAAAAATGGATCATTAAATTATTTTTGTTGTCCAATCTTCAACATTCCAAATTTCAGTAGCAACATCCATATAGAAATCAGGTTCATGGCTTACCATTAGTACTGTTCCGTTAAACTCTTTAATTGCTCTTTTTAGCTCTTCTTTTGCATCTACATCTAAGTGATTTGTAGGCTCGTCTAGAATTAAGAAATTAATTTCACGATTCATAATTTTAGCAAGTCTAACTTTTGCATTTTCTCCTCCAGATAAAACACGCATTTGACTTGTAATATGATCCGTAGTTAAACCACATTTAGCAAGAGCTGCTCTAACTTCAGCATTAGTTAATCCAGGGAATTCATTCCAAAATTCATCTAAAGCAGTTGTAGAAGAACTTTCTTCTTCTTGTTTAAAATAACCAATTTCTAAGAATTGTCCGTGTTCAATCTCTCCAGATAAAGATTTTATCCTTTTTAAAATTGTATTTAAAAGTGTAGATTTACCTAAACCATTAACACCTTTTATAGCAATTTTTTGGTTACGTTCTATTGTAAAATTAAGTGGTTTTGTTAAAGGTTCGTTATATCCAATAACAAGATCTTTTACAGTAATAATCTCTCTAGATGGTGTACGTGCAGTTTTAAATCCAAAAATTGGTTTGGGTTTTTCTCTAGCAATTTCGATAATTTCCATACGGTCTAATTTTTTTTGTCTATCTTTAGCTAGGTTTGTTGTAGCAACTCTAGCTTTATTTCGAGCTATAAAATCTTCTAGATGAGCAATTTCTTTTTGCTGTTTCTTATAAGCTGCTTCTATTTGTCTTTTTTTAAGTTCATACATCTCTCTAAAATAATAGTAATCACCAGTATATCTAGTTAAAACTGCATTTTCAATATGATATATAACATTAGTAACTTCGTTTAAAAATGGAATATCATGTGAAACTAAAATAAAAGCGTTTTCATAGCTTTTTAAGAAATTTTTTAGCCAAGTTATATGGTCTTCATCTAGGAAGTTTGTAGGCTCATCTAAAATTAGAATCATAGGATTTTCTAATAAAACTTTAGCTAAAAGTATTTTAGCTCTTTGACCACCAGAAAGTTCAGAAACATCTCTTTCTAAACCAATATCAAGTAAACCTAATCCAGCAGCGTACTCTTCAATTTTAGAATCTAAATTATAAAAATCAGCTCCTTCAAGGATACTTTGTATTTCTCCAACTTCTTCTAAAATTATATCCATTTCTTCAGGAGTACAATCTCCCATTTTTGTATAAAGATCCATAATTTCTTGTTCTAACTCAAACATATGAGCGAAAGCAGATTTTAAGATATCTCTAATTGTTTTTCCTTTTTCTAAAGTACTATACTGATCAAGATATCCTGTAGTGATGTGATTACACCAAGAGACTTGCCCTTCATCAGGCATAAGTTTACCAGTAATAATATTTAAAAATGTAGATTTTCCTTCTCCGTTGGCTCCTACTAATCCAACATGTTCACCTTTTAAAAGTCTGAAAGAGGCATTTTCTAAAATAACTCTAGAACCAAATCCATGACTTACGTTTTTAACATCTAAAATACTCATAAAATTTAACTCCTAATATATTTAATTAATATTTTTTTTACGATACGCAATGCTCTAATTTTATCATGATTTTCAAATAAATGATACATACTTTTTTACGAAAGATTAGAAAAAATAAATTTAAAATAATTCATCGATTATAGGAAGCATAGCGGCACCTAGGCAAATTCCCTTCTCTTGTAAATTTGAAAACTCAATTGTACTTTTTCCTCTAAAAAAAATATTATTACTATAAATTTTTTCTAATAATTCATTTTTAAAATTTTCTTTATATTTTGATAATTTTCCTGAAATAATTATTTTTTCAGGATTATATAAAAATATAATATTCTTAATCCCAATAGCCAAACATTGGATATATTCGTTAAAAAGATTAGAATAGTTTTCATTTGTCAAATAATCACTTTTAAATATATCTGCTATTTTAGTGATATTGTTATCTAAGTTATTAAATTTCTCTAAAAGGGCAATTTCAGAGGCGTACTTTCCCCAGCAACCTCTATTTCCACACTCACATAAAAGCCCTTGAAAGTTTATGTTCATGTGGTTAATTCTTGAAGCTTTGAACGAAAAATTTCCATAATCATCTTCTTCAGCAAAAGTTGACATATTCAAAATATCTCCAATATTTAAAACAATAAAATTTGGGAAATCTTTTCCTAAACCTAAAAATTTTTCACTTATAGCACATAAATTTGCCTCATTATCAATTAAAATTTTTTTATTATATTTTTGGGATAAATTTTGAATTGTATTCAAAGGGATTCTTAATGAAGATGTTATTTCAATTATATTATTTTCTTTGTCAACAATTCCAGGAACAGAAATCCCAATTCCAATAAGTTTTTTTTCAATTTCTTCATTTATTTCTAATAAAAATTCTTCTAAAATTTCATCTATTTTTTCGATTAAGTTATTTTTAAAAAAATTTTCTCTAATAATAGTTTCTTTTATTATATCTCCTCTTTCATTTCCAAGAACTATTTTTAATTCTCTTAAATGTACAGATATTCCTATACTATAAACAAAATTATTTTCTAAAGAGTAATATTGAGCTTTTCGTCCAGCTCCCGT
>Ga0114939_10003371_pt1 | contig 11221 bp, 10 predicted proteins | sample AshMeaCrysSpring_FD_87196 | JGI IMG/M metagenome (GOLD analysis project Ga0114939, IMG submission 87196) | Groundwater microbial communities from Big Spring, Nevada to study Microbial Dark Matter (Phase II) - Ash Meadows Crystal Spring | ecosystem: Environmental > Aquatic > Deep subsurface >... | reverse complement strand
GCGCCGCCTCCGCAGGGGCGGCGGGCTGCGCCGCCGGTGCGGACGCGGCGGCGGGTGCCGCAGCGGGTTGTGCCGGGGCGGCCGGCTGCTGCGCCGAAGCCGCGAACGGAAGCCAGGCGGCCAGCGCGAGCGCGCCGAGGCATGTGGCAAGTCGGATCGTCATGGTTGTCTTCCTTTCATTTCTTGTCCGGCGGGAGGATGCGCGCGTAGTCGTTCTGGCCGGCGCTGCGCTGCGCGAGCGCCCCCTCCCACTTGGCCTTGTCGCCCTTGAACTGGTCGCCGGCGTAGGGCTTCGCATCCTCCTTGCCCGCGTAGGAACGCGCAGGCTCCTGGGAAAGCTCGGTGCATCCCATAGCCATCCCGGCGGCCGCGAGGGCCGCCGCAAGCTTCAGCTGGCGTCTCATGCTTTTCCTCCCGGCTGTTCGGCCAGCTTGCCGCTGCCGCCGTAGGCCATCGCCCAGCCCCAGATCTCCTCGCCCTTGCCGCGCGTGAGAACCCGGGTCTTGTAGATCTTCGTGAGCACCTCGGCGTCGCCCGCGAGCAGCGCCTTGGTGGAACACATCTCGGCGCAGGCCGGGAGCTTCCCCTCGGCCAGCCGGTTGCGGCCGTACTTGCGAAACTCCTCGGCCGAGGTGTTTTCCTCCGGGCCGCCGGCGCAGAACGTGCACTTGTCCATCTTGCCGCGCAGGCCGAAGGCGCCGGCCTGCGGGAACTGCGGCGCGCCGAACGGGCAGGCGTAGAAGCAGTAGCCGCAGCCGATGCACAGGTCCTTGTCGTGCAGGACCACGCCCTCGTCGGTCTTGTAGAAGCAGTCGACGGGGCACACCGCCATGCACGGCGCGTCGCTGCAGTGCATGCACGCCACCGAGATGGAGCGCTCGCCGGGCTTGCCGTCGTTGACTGTCACGAGCCGGCGGCGGTTCACGCCCCACGGCACCTCGTGCTCGTTCTTGCACGCCGTCACGCAGCCGTTGCACTCGATGCAGCGCTCGGCGTCACAGATGAATTTCATTCGGGCCATTGTTCAGTCTCCTTCGTATCCGTGGCGGGCGTCAGGCGCGCTCGACCTGGCACAGGGTGGTCTTGGTCTCCTGCATCATCGTCACCGAGTCGTAGCCGTAGGTCGTGGCCGTGTTCACGGCCTCGCCTCGGACGATCGGCGCCGCCCCCTCGGGGTACTTGTCGAGCAGGTCCTTGCCCTGCCACCAGCCCGCGAAGTGGAACGGTATCCAGGAGACGCCCGGGCCCACGCGCTCGGTGACGAGCGCGCGCACCTTGATGCGCGCCCCGGTGGGCGAACTCACCCAGACGTAGTCCCAGTTCTTGACTCCGCGCGCCTCGGCGTCCTTCGGGTTGATCTCCACGAAGTTCTCCTGCTGGAGCTCGGCAAGCCAGGGGTTGGAGCGCGTCTCCTCCCCGCCGCCCTCGTACTCCACCAGGCGACCGGAGGTGAGCACGATCGGGTACTTCTCGTGCACCTTGTCCGCCACGGCCTTTTGCTGCGCCGTCTTGTAGAGCGTGGGCAGGCGCCAGAAGGCCTTCTTGTCGTCGTGCGTCGGGTACTTGGCGACGAGGTCCGGCCGGTTGGAGTAGATCGGCTCCCGGTGCTTCGGGATCGCGTCCGGGAAGTTCCACACGATGGCACGCGCCTTGGCGTTGCCGAAGGGGTGGCAGCCGTGGTTCTTCATGACGACGCGCTGGATGCCGCCGGACAGGTCGTTCTTCCAGTTCTTGCCTTCGGCTTCCTTCTGCTCCTCGGGCGTCAGCTCGCTCCACCATCCCAGCTTCTTCAGCAGCACGTGGTCGAACTCGGGGTATCCCGTGGTGATGTCGGCGCCCTTGGAGTGTGAGCCGTCCTCCGCGAGCAGAGACACGCCGTCGCGCGAGACTCCGAAGTTGGCGCGGAAGTTGCCGCCGCCATCCATGACGTGCTTGGAGGTGTCGTAGAGGTTGGGCGAGCCCGGGTGCTTGAGCTCGGGCGTGCCGTAGCACGGCCACGGCAGGCCGAAGTAGTCGCCCTTGAGGTTGTAGCCCGTCTCCTTGTCGACGACGTCGTTCTCGCAGCGCAGCGACTTCGGGTCGAAGGCGTCCATGTGACGCATGTGGGCCTTCAGGCGCTCGGGCGACTGCCCCGTGTAGCCGATGGTCCAGACGCCGCGGTTGATCTCGCGCAGCACGTCCTCGATGACCGGCTCGTCCCAGCCGCTCTTGTCCTTCACCAGCTTGATGTTCTTCACGAACTCGTCGGCGAAGCCGAACTTCTTCGCGAAGGCGTACATGATGGTGTGGTCGGGCTTGGACTCGAAGAGCGGCTCGACGACCTTCTCGCGCCACTGGATGGACCGGTTGGACGCCGTGCAGGACCCCGAGGTCTCGAACTGGGTGGCGGCCGGCAGGAGGTAGACGCCCTCCTTGCGGTCGGGCATCACCGCCGACGCGGAGGGATACGGGTCGACGATCACCATGAGGTCGACCTTCTCCATGGCCGTCTTCATCTCCAGGCCGCGCGTCTGCGAGTTGGGCGCGTGGCCCCAGTAGACGACGGCGCGCAGGTTGTTGTCCTGGTCGATCAGCTCGTTCTTCTCGAGCACGCCGTCGATCCAGCGCGACAGCGTCATGCCGGGCTTTTCCATCATCGCCTGCGAGGCGAAGCGCGCCTTCATCCACTCGTAGTCCACGCCCCAGACGCGGCACCAGTGCTTCCAGGAGCCGGCCACCAAGCCGTAGTAGCCGGGCAGCGAATCGGGGTTGGGGCCAACGTCGGTCGCGCCCTGGACGTTGTCATGGCCGCGGTAGATGTTGGTGCCGCCGCCGGAGACGCCGACGTTGCCGAGGGCCAGTTGCAGGATGCAGCTGGCCCGCACCATCGCGTTGCCGATGGAGTGCTGCGTCTGCCCCATGCACCAGACGACCGTCGACGGGCGGTTCTTGGCCATTGTCTCGGCCGCCGCATAGACCTCGCCTTCCGGCACCCCGCAGGCCTCCTGCACCTTGTCCGGCGTCCAGTTCTTGAGGACCTCCTCGCGGACCTTGTCCATGCCAAAGACTCGGTCGTTCAGGTACTTCTGGTCCTCCCAGCCGTTCTTGAAGATGTGGTACAGCATGCCGAAGAGGAGCGGCACGTCCGTGCCGGAGCGGAAGCGGATGTACTGGTCCGCCTTCGCCGCCGTGCGCGTGAAGCGCGGGTCGGCCACGATCATCCGGGCGCCCGTCTCCTTGGCGTGCAGCGCGTGCAGCATCGAGACCGGGTGGGCCTCGGCCGCGTTGGACCCGATGAAGAACATGCACTTCGAGTTCATCAGGTCGTTGTAGGAGTTCGTCATGGCGCCGTAGCCCCAGGTGTTCGCCACGCCCGCCACCGTCGTCGAGTGGCAGATGCGCGCCTGGTGGTCCATGTTGTTCGTGCCGAACATCGACACGAACTTGCGGTACAGGTAGGCCTGCTCGTTGTTGAACTTGGACGAGCCGAGCCAGAACACGGCGTCGGGACCGGATTCCTTGCGGATGGCGAGCAGCTTGTCGCCAATCTCGCTGATCGCCTGCTCCCAGCTGATCTTGCGGTACCTGCCGTCGACCAGCTTCATGGGCGACTTGAGGCGGTGCGAGTGCTCGGTCATGCCGTGCTCGCGCACCGAGGCGCCCTTGGCGCAGTGCGCGCCCATGTTGAGCGGCGAGTCGAAAACCGGTTCCTGCCGCACCCAGACGCCGTCCTGCACGTAGGCGTCCACCGCGCAGCCCACGGAGCAGTGCGTGCACACCGTGCGGTGCTTCTCCATCTTGCCGCCCTTGGCGGCGCTGGCGGCGTTGGCCTCGCCGATCATGTTGAGCGGCAGCTGGCTCGCGAAGGCCGCGGCGCCGGCGGTGAGCCCCGTGCCCTTGAGGAAGGCGCGGCGGTCGACGGTCTTCGCCCCCAGGGCGGTCATGGCACGGGACAGCGGGTTGGCGCGCTCGGCCCGGCCTTCGGATTTGCGTGTCAGCAGCATGGTCGGCCTCCTCAGACTTGTGCGGTCTTGTAGTACTTCAGGATGTGCTCCGAGACGTGGTAGCCGCGCTTCCCGCCCGCGGCCGGCGCGTCCGGCGAAGCCTGCTGCGCCACCTTCGCGCCGGTCACGACGGCCGCGGCTGCGCCGGCGCCCCCGAGGCCCGCGGCAAGCAGGAATTTCCTTCTGCTGTTCGGTTTCGTCTGGCTTTTCATGTCACGCCTCCTGTCTTGGCAATGGTATTCAGCTTCAACCCAGGTTGAACGACTCGTTTTCGATGGCGAGGAATGCCTCGCCCAAAGCGGCGACCTTCCGGTAGAAATTCGACTCCGGCGCCGCGCGGACCGCGGCGAAGAACTTCGCGGCGCCGGGCTTCACGTGCGCCTCGTAGAAACGCTTCTGCTCGGCGATGGCGGCCGGGGAACGCCCCGCCCCGCCCGCCACCAGAACCCGCAGGGTGTCGAACAGGCCGGCGAAGTGATCCTCGGGCTCGTTGGCCCCTTCCGCGCGGGCGAGCCCCAGTTCCGCAAGGTCGCGGATGATCCGGACTCGGGGGTGCTCGACGGCCGTCGCGCCGTCGTAGTGGCCGGCGAAGCTGGAGACCTTCGCCTTGCCGACCCCGACAAAGAGCGCCTCGAACTCCTCGGCCACCGCCTCCTCGTCCACCACGCCGGCGGCGGCGACGAGTTCCCCCCAGGCGCGGGCGAGCGCGGGATCGCCATCCTCGATGGGCGCGGCGAGCGCGAGCGTGCGCAGGAGCTTGCCTTCCGGCGCGTGGTGGAGGAGCGCCGCGAGCAGGGCGTAGAAATCGGCGCGCGCCGCCTCCTCCGGGGAGGTTGGGCGGGCGATCTCGACGCGGGCGACGGCGGTTTCCATGGCTGGGCTAGAGCTTGAGGACGGAGACTTCGTTCTTGTTCGACATCATGTCCACCACGCGGCAGTCGGCGCACATCTGCAGCCTGCGCAGGGCATCGGCGCTGGCGAACATCGAGTGCCCCGCCAGGCGCCCCAGCATGGCGTCGACCATCTGCCTCGTCCCGAAGGCCTTGCCGCAGGAGACGCAGTGGAAGGGCTGGGTTTCGTTCAGCACGCGCGCCTCGCGCACCGCGGGGGTGAGCAGCAGGCGCGGCCGGAGCGCGATCGCCTCCTCCGGGCAGGTGGCTTCGCACAGACCGCACTGCACGCAATTGCGCTCGAGGAAGCGCAGCATCGGCACGTCCGTTCCATCCATCAGGGCGGACTCGGGGCAGGCGCCCGCGCAGGCGAGGCACAGGGTGCACTTCTCCTTGTCGACCACGACCTCGCCGTAGGGCGCGCCCGCCGCGAGGGCGATCTCGGCGACCGGCGCGGGCGCATGCTTCGCCAGGTGCTCGACGGCGAACTCCACCGCGGTGCGCTTGTCGTTCGAGAGGGCGAAGGTCGCGGGCTTCCCGGGGCACGCAGCCGGGGTGAGCGCCTCGAGGGCGCCCGCCACGGCATCCGCATCGGCGGAGGCGACCAGGTGGAAATGGCGGCCCGCGTAGCCCAATGCCGAGACGATCGACTGGGCCAGGTCCAGCTGCTCGCGCAGGGACTGCGCGTACTCGGGCGCCTCGGAACCCGCCGACAGCACAGCCACCTGGTTCGCCCCCAGCGCGAGGGCGCCGAGAAGGAGGTCGATGCCCGTGCTGGCGACGTGCCAGCTTTCGACCGGGATCACGCGCGCGGGGAGGCCGCGGCCGGCGGCGGCCGAGCGCGCCAGCAGGTCCCGCCCGTCGGTTCCGTTGTGGAACAGCAGGCAGGCATCCCCGCCGCCCGCGTCGCGGTAGGCGGAGAGCATGGACTTCAACTGGACGCCGCGGTCGGCCATGCGCGGGAACTGGAAGCTCATCGCGCCGGAGGGGCACACCGAGGCGCAGGCGCCGCATCCCATGCACAGGTGGGGGTCGACGGCAACGCGGTCGCCGTCGCTCGCGATGGCCTCGGTGGAGCAGACGTCGATGCACTTGCTGCACCCCGTGATGCCCGAGCGCGCGTGTGCGCAGAGGCTCTCGCGGTACGAAAAGAAGCGCGGCTTCTCGAATTCGCCCACGGCATCGGGTGCCTCGGCGAGCGCCAGGGCCATCGAATCCTCGTCGGCAACCCGCCAGTAGCCCTGCGGCGGCTGGTGGTGGCCGAAGAGCGGCGGATCGGAGAAGTCGACGACCAGGTCGAAAACCGCGCCCGCCGCGCCAGGCATCGAAGATCCCGCGCCCGCGTCGCGAACGACCGACAGGTCTGAAAGCGTTGCGGTGAAGTTGCCGAGATATCCGCGCAGCGAGGCGACCTTGCCGCCCCAGATCGCAAAGCCGGCGTCGCCCAGCCGCGCATGCGCGAGCAGCGCCGCCTGCGCGGAGGGGCGCGAGGTGAGCAGTAGCGTCACGGGCAGCGAGGCGGCCAGGGTGGCGGCTGCGGACACCGCGCGCTCGTCGCTGCCGACGACCAGCGCATTGCCCTTCGAATGGTAGGAAACGCTCGCCAGCGGCTCGGGAGCCGGAAGGGTGCCAAGGGTCGCGAGGGCGCGCATCTTTGGCGCGCAATCGGCACCGTGAACCGTCCATCCGTGGCTCTCGGCGTCGCCCGCATGTCCCCGCCCGTCGCCATGCGGATCGGCGACCATCGCTACGGGGGCTGCCCTCCCACCGTGCTGCAACGTCATTCGATGAGCCTCGATGCCGGCCATGGGACGGACCGGCACTCCTCAAAAATTGATCCCTGATCGGAGGGCCGTGCCGCCCGCGAACAGGCTGCCAGCCCCTTCTGAATGTGTGACGCAGTTTACATCAGTTGTTGACCCCATTCCTAGCACTTAAGTGCATGATTCACCCAGTGTTCATGGGGGAATGTCCGCCTCCCCGTCCTGCGTGGCACCTTCCGGCGCGGGCATCTCGTTGACGGGAGGCGGCGCCGGCTCGGCGGCGGCGTCGGCCCCCGCGCTCTCGGGCGGGAGAGCAGCCGCCTCGGCCGCCGCCTGCTCGGCCCGGCGCCGCTCCCCCGCCTCGCGGTCGCGACCTGCGCGGTCGCCCAGCCGGGACACCTGCTCGAGCTTTTCCAGCCAAGCCTGCGGCAGGGGGTCCGGCTTCGAGTAGTCGTCGACGTACACGTCCATCATGTCCATCACGTTGAAGTGCGGGTCGCTGAACAGGGTCTTCAGGGCATTGCGCCGGACATCCCCATCCACGTCCGGCGCCATGAATCGCGTGAAGTCGGACGCCGGCGTCAGGGACTCGAGGGGCGGAACGGGATCCGCGGCGGGTATCGGGGCCGCCGCTTCCGTTGCCGCCGGAGCGCCCGGCGCAACCGCCGGCGCGGCGGCGCGCGCGGCGCCCGGCATGCCCGATTCTGCCTCGCCCGGTCCGGCTCCCGCACCTGCCTCGCGTTTGCGTCGCGACCAGCGCGACAGGAAGTTCTCTTCGGTTCCCATGCGTCAATCCCGTTCCCGGAGCCGCCCTTCCTTGCCCTTGAAGGACTTGGGCCGGATGCGTTCCCGGGGCTCGGGACGGTAATTGGCCTCGACCCACTCGCCGATCCAGGCGGCGAACGGGAGGTCGATGGCCGCCTTGTCGACACGCTCCCCGCCATCCATCCAGCGCGCGGCTTCATTGTAGGAAGCCGTGACCTGGTAGGGGACTGGGTCGCCGCCCTCTTCCGGCGTGCGCAGCGAGACGAAGACGCAGGGCCGGTCGCTCGACACGTTGAGGTAGTACCCCTCCGCTTCGTCGCGGTAGAGCGTCACGGTGTGGCCGGGGAACACCTTCTGCAGAACCCCGTCACGCTCGAGGACCACGCGCGGCACGCCTTCGACGTCGGAGATCACGGAGGCGACCTGCCACTCGTGCGTGGCCCACCGGCTGGCGACGGTCCGGCGCTCCAGGATGACGGCGACGCGACGGCCGGGTTTCTCGCTCATCGCCACACTATAGCGGAGGGGCGCAGCCCCCAGGAAGCGTGGGGGCTCTTGCCGGGTGGCGCGTGCTATCCTCGCTCCGCTCCACTCCCTGCGATCCGCCCCCGATGTCCAGGACCGTCATCCCCCTCGCGCCGGCGCGGCGGGGGCTCGCGATTCCCGCCACCGCCCCCGATGCGCCACCCGGCCCGCCCGCCGACCGGCGCGGGCGCGGACTGCGCGACCTGCGCATCTCGGTCACCGACCGCTGCAACTTCCGCTGCACCTACTGCATGCCCCGGGAAGTGTTCGGCGCCGACTACCCCTTCCTCCCCCACGCGGAGCTGCTCTCCTTCGAGGAGATCGTGCGCCTGGCGCGCGTCTTCCACGGCAAGGGCATCCGCAAGATCCGCCTCACCGGCGGCGAGCCGCTGCTGCGGCGCGGGATCGAGGACCTGGTGGGCATGCTGGCGAGCGAACTGCCGGGCGTGGACCTCACGCTCACCACCAACGGCTCCGCCCTCAAGCGGAAGGCGGCGGCGCTCCACGGCGCGGGGCTGCGCCGCGTGACGGTATCCCTCGACTCCCTCGACGACGCCACCTTCCGCGCGATGAACGACGCCGATTTCCCGGTCGCGAAGGTGCTGGAGGGGATCGATGCCGCCGCTGCGGCAGGGCTCGCCCCCGTCAAGATCAACATGGTGGTGAAGCGCGGGACGAACGACCACGAGGTCGTCGCCATGGCGCGCCGCTTCCGGGGCACGGGACACATCGTCCGGTTCATCGAGTTCATGGACGTGGGCGCCACCAACGGCTGGCGCATGGACGACGTCGTCCCCAGCGCCGAAATCGTGCGCCGCATCGACGCCGAGTTTCCCTGCGAGCCGACCAACCCGAACCACTACGGCGAAGTGGCCAAGCGCTGGCGCTACCGGGACGGACAGGGCGAGTTCGGCATCATCTCCAGCGTGACGCAAGCCTTCTGCTCTTCCTGCAACCGCGCCCGGCTTTCCACGGACGGCCACCTCTACACCTGCCTCTTCGCCGCCGAGGGCTACGACCTCAAGTCGATCCTGCGCGGCGGCGCGTCCGACGAGGCGCTGGAACGCGCCATCGCGGCCGTCTGGGGCAGCCGCGAGGACCGCTACTCCGAGATCCGCACGGAGGAGACGGCGCGCGCGCGCAAGGTCGAGATGTCCTTCATCGGCGGGTAGAGCCCATGGCTTACCGACCCCAGATCTCCAGCGCCGCGCGGCCGGCCACCTTCGAGGTGCACGCGCGCGACGAGACCGGGGCCGTGCAGCCGACGGCGATCGCCGGCGAACACCCCCTCACGCTCTACGTGGACAAGCGCGAGATTCTCACCATGATGACGTTGGGCGCCGCCCCCGAGGCGCTCGCCATCGGTTTCCTGCGCAACCAGCGGCTGGTGAAGTCGGTCGAGGACATCGTCGCCGTCAACGTCGACTGGGACGTGGACGCCGTGGCCGTGACCACGCGAAACGGCATCGCGGATCTCGAGCAAAGGACGGGCAAGCGCACCGCCACCTCGGGTTGCGGCCAGGGAACGGTGTTCGGCGACCTGATGGAGGACATCGACGCGATCCGCCTCCCGCCGGATGCGACCCTGGACGAGGCGACGCTCTTCGCGCTTCTCAACAACGTGCGCCTGCATGAGTCGATCTACAAGCAGGCCGGCGCCGTGCACGGCTGCGCCCTCGCGAAGGGCTCGGAGATCCTCACCTTCGTCGAGGACGTCGGGCGCCACAACGCCGTCGACGCCATCGCCGGGTGGATGTGGCTGGAGGGGGTCGACGGCGCCGACAAGATCTTCTACACCACCGGCCGGTTGACCTCGGAGATGGTGATCAAGGCGGCGCAGATGGGCATTCCCTTCCTCGTCTCCCGCTCCGGGCTCACCAAGATGGGACACGACATCGCCCGCCGGGTCGGCATCACGCTGATCGGCCGCGCTGTGAACCGGCGCTACCTCGTCTTCACCGGCGAGGAGCGGTTCCGGCGTCCCGGCAACGCGCCCGCGGGAACGGCCGATGATTGAGGTTACCGGCCTCGTGCTGGCCGGCGGCCAGGGCAGCCGCATGGGGGGCCTGGACAAGGGCCTCGTGCCGTTCGACGGGCGCCCCCTCGTGGCGCACGTGCTCGAGCGCCTGGCACCCCAGGTCGACGAGATCCTCGTCAACGCCAACCGCAATCCCGGGGCCTACGCGCGCTTCGGGCACCGTGTCATCGCCGACGAGATCGAAGGCTTCGCCGGCCCCTTGGCGGGCTTCGAGCGCGGGCTTGCGCACGCGACCGGCAACCTGGTCGTCACCGTGCCCTGCGACTCGCCCTTTCTGCCGGCGGACCTCGTCGCGCGCCTGCGGTCGGCGCTCGAGGAGCACGGTGCGGACATTGCCGTCGCGCGGACCGGCGACCAGCCGCACCCGGTCTTCTGCCTGATGCGGCGGCGCGTGCACGAATCCCTGCGCGCGTTCCTCGCCTCGGGGCAGCGCAAGATCGACAAGTGGTACGCCCGCCTCGACGTCGTGGAAGTCGCCTTCGACGACGAGGCCGAGGCCTTCGCCAACATCAACACCCGCGACGAGCTCGCCGGCTTCGAGAAGCCGGACACCGCCCCGAGAGAAGCCATGACCCCGATCACCATCACGCAAGCCTCCTGCGCCGACGACTACGACCCGAACGCGATGTCCGTCGAGAAGGCGCGGGCCTTCATCCACCAGTTCCTCGAGCCGTTGACGGCGAAGCTGCGCGTGCCCATCCGCGGCGCGCTCGGCCGCGCCCTTGCCGAGGACGTGGTCTCGCCCGTCGACGTGCCCTCGCACCGCAACTCCGCGATGGACGGCTGGGCGATGCGCGGCGCCGACCTCGCACAGGGCGCGGAGACGACCCTGCAGGAGATCGGCGCCTCGTTCGCGGGGCGACCGTTCGCCGGCACCGTCGGCGCCGGCCAGTGCGTGCGCATCATGACGGGCGGCGTGGTGCCCAATGGCGCCGACACCGTGGTCATGCAGGAGCGCGCGCGCGCCGACGGCACGTCGGTCACGTTCGCGGTCGGGCAGAAGACGGGCCAGAACGTGCGCGAGGCGGGCGAGGACCTGCGCCGCGGCTCGGTCGCCTTGCCGAAGGGGCGCGTCGTGCGCCCGGCGGAACTGGGCCTGCTCGCCTCGCTCGGCGTCGGCGAGGTGACGGTGTTCCGGCCGCTGCGCGTGGCGTTCTTCTCGACCGGCGACGAGCTCAAGTCCATCGGGTCGACCCTGGGCGAAGGCGAGATCTACGACTCCAACCGCTACACCATCCACGGCATGCTCACCCGCCT
>Ga0114939_10003370_pt1 | contig 11226 bp, 7 predicted proteins | sample AshMeaCrysSpring_FD_87196 | JGI IMG/M metagenome (GOLD analysis project Ga0114939, IMG submission 87196) | Groundwater microbial communities from Big Spring, Nevada to study Microbial Dark Matter (Phase II) - Ash Meadows Crystal Spring | ecosystem: Environmental > Aquatic > Deep subsurface >... | reverse complement strand
TCGCAGGCCACGGTGCGTTCCAAGCTGTCGGCCGAGGTGCGGGTCGTGCGTGTGCGGGAAGGCGAGCGCGTGGCGCCGGGCCAGGTGCTGGTCGAATTCGACACCGCCGCCCTGCGCGTGCAACGGGCCGAGCGGGCGGCCGCGCTGGAGTCGGCGCGGGCGCAACTGGCGCAGACCGAGCGTACGCGCCAGGTCAATGCGCAACTCGTCAAGCAGAACTTCATTTCGCAGAATGCGTTCGACAGCGCGGACGCCGCGCACCGGGCGCAGGCGGCGGCCGTCGAGGCGGCCCAGGCGCAGCTGGCGCAGACGGAACTGCTGCTTGGCGACGCGATCGTCCGCGCACCGATTGCCGGCCACGTGTCCAAGCGCCATGTGCAGCCGGGCGAGAAGGTGGGTTTCGATGCGCCGCTGGTCGGAATCGTCGACCTCGGCAGGCTGGAGGTGCAGGCCCAGGCGCCCGTATCGGATGTGGCGCAGATCGCGGTCGGTGCACGCGCGGTGGTCGACGTCGAGGGATTGCCGGACCGGCGTTTCGAGGGGCGGATCGAGCGCATCAATCCGAGCACCGAGCCGGGCACGCGGTCGATCAACCTCTACGTGTCGATCGCAAACGACGAGGCACTGCTGCGCGCCGGCATGTTCGCCAAGGTGCGCCTGCACGTCGGTGGCGATCGGGCGGTGCCAGCCTTGCCGGCATCGGCCGTGCGCAACGAGGGAGGCCAGGACGTCGTCTGGGTGCTGGCAGACGCCAAGCTGCGCAAGCGGCCCGTGACGGTCGGCCGGCGCGATGAGCGCGCGCAGCTGGTCGAGATCCGCAGCGGGCTTGCCGAGGGCGAACCGGTGATTGCGACCCGCTTCGACAACCTGCGCGACGGCCTCGCGGCGCGAGTCATCAGCGCGGGCAGCGACGAATCGAAGGTCGCACAGGAGGACAGGCTGCGGGATGCCGCGCGCTCCGGCGCGCGCACGAACTGAGCGCGGGAGAGCCTCATGTGGATGACCCGCGTCTCGATCAACCATCCGGTGTTCGCGACCATGGTGATGGTCGCGCTGCTGGTGCTCGGCCTGTTCTCCTACAACAAGCTGGGCGTCGAGGCGATGCCCGACATCGAGCTGCCGATGGTGCAGATCTATGTCGCCTATCCCGGTGCATCGCCCGAACAGGTCGGGAACGACATCACCAAGCCGATCGAGAACGCGGTCAATACCGTGGCGGGTGTCAAGCGGATCCTGAGCCGCTCGGATGAGGGCCGCTCCTTTACCTGGGTGGAGTTCCGGCTCGACGTCGACACCGCGAAGGTGCTGCAGGAGACACGCGACAAGCTGGCGCAGATCCGCGCCGGCTTCCCGCGCGACGCCAAGGACCCGGTGGTGCAGCGGGCCGAGACGGAGAACGACCAGCCGGTCGCCTCCTTCGCGCTGGTCGGCCGGGACCGCACGCCGCGCGAGCTGACGCTGATCGCCGAGCAGATCGTGCAGAAGGGCTTCGAGCGCATCAACGGCGTCGGCCGCGTCGACCTCGGCGGCACGGTGTCGCGCCAGGTGCAGGCGCGCGTCGATCCGGCCCGGCTCACTGCCCACGGGCTGTCGGTCGACCAGGTGGTGACGGCGCTGCGCAACGCCAACGTCAGCGTGCCGGTGGGCACGATCTCCAACCTCAGTTCCGAGGCCATCGTCCGCGTCGACGGCCGGCTGTCGACGCCGGCGCAGTTCGGCAAGATCATCGTCGCCCGCAAGGCCGGCGTGCCGATCCTGCTCGAGCAGGTGGCCGACGTGGTCGACGCCGAGGCCGAGCGGCGCTCGCTGACCCGCGTCGACGGCCAGCCGGCCATCGGCGTCTGGGCCTTCAAGGCGCAGGACGCCAACATCGTCGAGGTCGGCCGGCAGCTGAAGCGCACCGCCGAGGACATCGGCAAGCAGCTGCCGCCCGGCGTCGAGCTGAAGTTCATGTGGGCGATGGCCGACTTCGTCGAGCAGTCGGTCAACAGCGTCAAGGCCACCGTCGTCGAGGGCGCGGCTCTCACGGTGCTGATCGTGTTCCTGTTCCTCGGCAGCTGGCGCAGCACGGTGATCACCGGGCTGACCCTGCCGATCGCGGTGATCGCCACCTTCAGCGCCGTCTACGCCTTCGGCTTCACGCTGAACTACATGACGCTGATGGCGCTGTCGCTGTGCATCGGCCTGCTGATCGACGACGCCATCGTCGTGCGCGAGAACATCGTCCGCCACATCCGCATGGGCAAGGACCACTACACGGCGGCGCGCGAGGGCACCGACGAGATCGGCCTCGCGGTGCTGGCAACCACCTTCTCGATCGTCGCCGTGTTCGTGCCGATCGCCTTCATGGGCGGCATCGTCGGCAAGTTCTTCTACCCGTTCGGCATCACGGTGGTGGTCGCCGTGCTGGTGTCGCTGTTCGTCAGCTTCACGCTCGACCCGATGCTGTCGGCCGTGTGGCGCGATCCGCCGCGGGGCGCCAAGGACCTGCCGCTGCTCGGCCGGGTGCTGACCGTGTTCGACCGCTGGGTCGATCGCTGGCACGAGATCTACGACCGCCTGCTGCGCGGCGCGCTCGAACGGCGCAAGACCGCGCTGGCCATGGCCACGGTGAGCTTCCTCGCCAGCATCCCGATCGCCGGCATCGTCGGCGGCGAGCTGATGCCGGCGGCCGACGAGAGCTTCACCAGCCTGCGGCTGACGATGCCCGTGGGCGCCAGCCTCGAGTACGCCGACGAGCGTGTCAGGCGTGTCGAGGCCGTGCTGCGCGGTTTCCCGGAAGTCGCCTCGATCGACACCAGCATCGGCACCGACGGCGCCCGCAACAACGCTCGCGTCAACCTGAAGCTCACGCCGCGCGCCGAGCGCTCGCGCTCGCAGAAGAAGGTCGAGGAGGCGATCCGCAAGGAAGTCGCCGGCATCCCCGGGGTGCAGCTTTCCGTCGGCTTCGGCGGGGCGATCTACGTGGCGCTGCTGGGCAACGACCAGGAGGCGATGAACCGGGTGATGGCCGACTTCCGCAACAAGGTGGCGCAGATCGCCGGCGTCACCGACGTCGACGTCTCGGTCAAGGACGGCACGCCGGCGCTGGCGGTGCGGCTGAAGCCGGAGCTGGCCGCCGAGCACGGCATCACGCACGCGCAGCTGGGAGCCACGCTGCGGGCGCTGGTCGGCGGCGAGAACTCCGGCTACTGGCTGGCGCCGGACGGGCAGAACTACGAGGTGATCACGCAGTTGCCGCGCGCCAGCCGCACGGTGATCGACGACATCGCGAACCTGAACATCGCCACCGGGCGCACGCGCGCCGACGGCTCGGTCGAGGTGGTGCCGCTGCGCGCGATCGCCACCGTCGAGCGCACCTTCAACCCGGAGAACATCCGCCGCCAGGACCTGCAGCGGCGCGTGGCGCTGTTCGCCAACGTGCAGGGCCGCCCCGCCGGCGACGCCGGCAAGGAGGTGCAGGCGCTGGTCAGGGACTACCCGCTGCCGCCGGGGCTGTGCTTCGACGTCGGCGGCCAGATCCGCGAACAGGAAGAGGTCGGCGCGGCGATCGGCGCCGCGCTCGCCCTGGCGGTGATCTTCATCTACATCGTGCTGGCGTCGCAGTTCGGCAGCTTCATCCAGCCGATCTCGATCATGGCTTCGCTGCCGCTCGCGATCGTCGGCGTGATGCTGGCGCTCGCCATCACCGGCACGACGATGAACATCTTCTCGATGATCGGCATCGTCTTCCTGATGGGCCTGGTGACCAAGAACGCCATTTTGCTGGTGGACTTCGCCAACCAGGGCCAGAGGCGCGGCCTGTCGCGCATGGAGGCGCTGATCGCCGCCGGCCAGGTGCGGCTGCGGCCGATCCTGATGACCACCGGGGCGATGATCTTCGGCATGCTGCCGCTGGCGATCGGCCTGGGCGAGGGCGCCGAGCTGCAGGCGCCGATGGGCCGCGCCATCATCGGCGGCGTGATCACCTCGACCCTGCTGACGCTGGTCGTGGTGCCGGTGATCTACTCGTACCTCGACGCCTTCGAGGCGCGCTGGCTGAAGCGTGGCGAACGCGGGCCGCGCGGCGGCGCCGTGGCGCACGCGACGCAGCCGGCGCAGGAGCGGGAGTAGCGGCGCGACCGCTGCGGAAGTGGGCCGGCAGTGGCCAAGCAGCCGGCGGCGGCAGCCAGAAGCAGCGGCGCCACCGCCGCCGCGGCGCAAAGACAAGGGCGGCGCGTCGGCTCGGGTAACCTGCCGGCTCCTGCCGGGCGAGCGCCGGCGGTTTGGGTCAGAAGGTCGTGCGATGGTCGAAGCCGGTTTCCGCGGTGTCTTCCCGTATCTCGTGTCGCCGCTCGATGATGCCGGCGAGGTGAAAGCCGATGTCCTGTCCCGCCTCTGTGACGACCTGCTCGCCGCCGGCGTGCACGGTCTGACACCGCTCGGCTCCACCGGCGAGTTCGCGTACCTGAGCCGGGTGCAGAAGCGGCGCGTGGTCGAGGTGGTCATCGAAGCCGCCGCCGGGCGCGTGCCGGTGGTGGCCGGTGTGGCCTCGACGACCATCGCCGATGCGGTCGACCAGGCGCGCGAGTGGGAACGGCTCGGCGCCGACGGCATCCTCGCCGTGCTCGAGGCCTACTTCCCGATTGCCGACGAAGGCGTGTACGCCTACTTCAAGGCGATCGCCGAGGCCGTCTCCGTGCCGGTGGTGCTGTACACCAACCCCAGCTTCCAGCGTGCGGACCTGAGCCTGGCGGTGATCGAGCGGTTGAGCCAGGTGCCCAACATCGGCTACATCAAGGATGCCTCGGTCAACACCGGCCGCCTGCTGTCGATCATCAGCCGGGTCGAAGGGCGGATGCAGGTCTTCGCCGCGTCGTCGCACATCCCGGCCTGCGTGATGCTGATCGGCGGCGTTGGCTGGATGGCGGGGCCGGCCTGCGTGGCGCCGCGGCAGAGCGTCGAGCTGTATGAACTGTGCCGGCGCGGCGAGTGGGCCGCAGCGATGGCGAAGCAGCGCCCGCTGTGGCGACTCAACCAAGCGTTTGCGAAACACAACCTGGCTGCCTGCATCAAGGGCGGGCTGGAACTGCAGGGCTACGCGGTCGGCGCGCCGCTGCCGCCGCAGGCGCCGCTGTCGGCCGAAGGGGTGGAGGACGTGCGGCAGGCGCTGAAGGCGATCGGCGCGCTGTAGGGGCCGCCGCTGCCGAAGACCCGGACTGGCCCATGATCGGCGTAAAGCCTACTGCTTGCCTGCGCCTGCGCCGGTTCAGCGCGCTCGCGCCGGGACCGCGGCTGATCGTCACCGGCGCGGTGCACGGCAACGAGACCGCCGGCACGGCCGGCATCGCGCGCGTGCTGGGCGAGATCGAGCGCGGCGAGATCGCGATCGCCCGCGGTGCGGTCACTTTCCTTCCGGTGACCAATCCGCTCGCCTACGCCAAAGGCCAGCGTTTCGGCGACCGCAATCTCAACCGCCGGCTGCTGCCGACCGGGAACCCGCGCGACAACGAGGACCGCATCGCCAACGTGCTGTGCCCGCTGCTCGCCGAGCACGACGTGCTGCTCGACCTGCACAGCTTTCGCAGCCCCGGCGAGCCCTTCGCGCTGCGCGGCCCGGCGAACAATCGCGGCATGCTGGAGCCGTTCGCCCGCGCCGACGAGGAAGCGCGGCTGTGCGCGCACCTCGGCGTGCGTCGGATCGTCGACGGGTGGATGGAGGTCTACGCGGCCGGCGTGGCGCGGCGGCGGGAGCTTCGGCTCACGCCCGATGCAGTGAACGAGGACCCGGCCTACGGCATCGGCACCACCGAGTACATGCGCACCGTCGGCGGCTATGCCGTCACGCTCGAGTGCGGCCAGCACGAGGATCCGGCCGGCCCGCAAATCGCTGCGCACGCGATCCGGCAGGCGCTGGCGCTGCTCGGCATCGCCGATCTGCGGCTGGCGCCGCCGCGGGGGCCGTTCGAGTGCCTGACGCTCGGGGCGGTGATCGACCGCCACGCCGACGGCGACCGCTTCGTCAAGGCGTGGACCAGCTTCGATCCGCTGTCCGCCGGCGAACTGATCGCGCTGCGCGCCGACGGCACCGAGGTCCGCGCACCGTCGGCCGGCTACCTCGTCTTCCCCGACCACGGCGCGCTGCCCGGCCACGAGTGGTTCTACCTCGCGCAGCCGAGCCAGCGGCCGCTCTGAGGCGGCGCGACTGGTCGCGGGCGCGCCCGGCACCCTCCGTGGCTTCTGCCGGTCTCCTGATGCACAATGCCCCGCCCGACGGACGACAGGAGGAGACAGCCATGCGGGAAGAGCAGCTATTGCGCGATCTGATCGACGACGTCCGCGCGGGGCGCCTGGCGCGTCGCGCGTTCATCCAGCGGCTGGTCGGCCTCGGCCTGTCGGCGCCGATGGCTTCGATGCTGCTGATCCACGCCGGCGTCGCGCAGGCGCAGAGCGCGCCGGCGTACAAGCCGACCAAGCGCGGCGGCGGCGGCGTGCTGAAGGTGCTGTGGTGGCAGGGCGCGACGCTGCTGCAGCCGCACTTCGCCAACGGCACCAAGGACCAGGAGGGCTCGCGCATCTTCTATGAGCCGCTGGCGGTGTGGGACGCCGAAGGCAACCTGGTGCCGATCCTCGCCGCCGAGATCCCCACACGCGAGAACGGCGGTCTGTCGGCCGACGGCAAAAGCGTGACGTGGAAGCTGAAGAAGGGCGTGACCTGGCACGACGGCCAGCCCTTCACGGCCGACGACTGCGTCTTCACCTGGGAGTACGCGAAGGACCCGGCCACGGCCGCGGTGACCACCGGCGTGTACAAGGACGTCACGGTGACCAAGGTCGACTCGCACACGATCCGCGTCGCCTTCCCCAAGCCGACGCCGTTCTGGGCCACCGCCTTCTGCGCTACCGAGGGCATGATCATCCCCAAGCACGTCTTCGGGCCGTACATCGGCGCCAAGTCGCGCGAGGCACCCGGCAACCTCAAGCCCGTCGGCACCGGCCCATACAAGTTCGTCGACTTCAAGCCGGGCGACATGGTGCGCGGCGAAATCAACAACAGCTACCACATGCCGAACCGGCCGTTCTTCGACGCGATCGAGATGAAGGGCGGCGGCGACGCCACCTCGGCCGCGCGCGCGGTGATCCAGACCGGCGAGTTCGACTACGCGTGGAACCTGCAGGTCGAGGACGAGGTGCTCAAGCGGCTGGAGGCCGGCGGCAAGGGCCGCGCGATCATCGTCGACAGCGGCGACGTCGAGTTCATCCAGCTGAACACCAAGGACCCCTGGAACGAGGTCGAAGGCGAGCGCGCCCATGTCAAATCGAAGCACTTCGCCTTCAGCGATCCAGCGGTGCGGGAGGCGATGTCGCTGCTGGCCGACCGCAAGAACATCCAGGAGTTCATCTACGGCCGCACCGGCGTGGCGACGGGCAACTTCCTGAACAACCCGCCGCGCTTCCGTTCGCCCAACACCAGGATGGAGTTCAACGTCGAGAAGGCCGGCCAGATCCTCGATGCCGCCGGCTGGAAGCGCGGCGCCGACGGCATCCGCGAGAAGGGCGGCCGCAAGCTGAAACTGGTCTTCCAGACCTCGGTCAACTCGCTGCGCCAGAAGGAGCAGGCTGTCATCAAGCAGGGCTGCCAGAAGGCCGGCATCGACCTGGAGCTGAAATCGGTCACCGCCAGCGTGTTCTTTTCCTCCGACGTGGCCAACCCGGATACCTACGGCAAGTTCTGGTGCGACATGCAGATGTACACCACCACCATGACGCAGCCCGACCCGGAGCGCTTCATGGACCAGTACCTGTCGCGCGAGGTCTCGGCCAAGGCCAACAAATGGGCATCGCGCAACATCACCCGCTGGACCAGCGAGGAATACGACAAGACCTACGCCGCCGCCGAAGGCGAACTCGATCCGGTCAAGCGGGCGGCGCTGTTCATCCGGCTGAACGACCTGCCGGTCAAGGACAACGTGATCATCCCGCTGATCAGCCGGCCGCGCGTGCGCGGCTCGAACCTGAAGCTGGTCGCGACGCTGACCGGCTGGGACCTCGACTTTTCGCAGCTGCAGAACTGGTACCGCGAGGCCTGATCGCCGCCGGGCCGGGAAGTCCGTCGATGAAGCCGCCGTGAGCACGTCGCTCCGGCGCAGGCCGGGACCCGGTTTCGGCGCCTCCCGCTTCGGCCCCGGCCTCCGTCGGGGCGACGCGTTCGAGACGTAGTCACCTATCGTGGGCACGTACCTGCTGCGCCGCCTGCTGATCGCCGTGCCCAGCCTGCTGGGCATCAGCGTGGTGCTGTTCACCGTGCTGGCGCTCGCCCCGGGCGATCCGTTCGGCGAGCTGGCGCTCAATCCCAACGTGCCGGCCGAGGTGCGGCTGGCGCTGCGCGCAAAGTTCGGCCTCGACGATCCGGTCTGGCAGCGCTATTTCCACTGGCTGGCGTCGATGCTGCGCGGCGACTGGGGCTTCTCGTTCATCAGTCGCGTCGACGTCGACACGCTGATCCTGCAGCGGGTGCCGGTGACGCTGGCGATCATCGGCGCCTCGCAGCTGCTGGCGCTGGCCATTGCGCTGCCGGTGGGGATCGTCTCGGCGGTGCGGCCCTACTCGTGGTTCGACCGCATCGCCAGCGCGCTGGCCTTCGTCGGGTTCTCGCTGCCGACCTTCTTCACCGGCATCCTGCTGATCCTGGTCTTCTCGATCAAGCTCGGCTGGCTGCCGTTCGTGTTCCGCGCCGACCTGACGACCACCGGCTGGCAGTGGTGGGTCGAGATGTTACGGCAGTCGGTGATGCCGGTCACCGTGCTCGGGCTGTTCCAGGGCGCGAGCTGGACCCGCTACGTGCGCTCGGCCGTGCTCGACGTCGTCCGCCTCGACTACGTGACCACCGCGCGCGCCAAGGGCCTGGCCGAGCGCGTGGTGGTGGTCAAGCACGTGGTCCGCAACGCGCTGATCCCGGTGGTGACGCTGGTGGCGCTGCAGATGCCGGCGGTGTTCGGCGGCGCCATCGTCACCGAGCAGATCTTCCGCATTCCGGGCATCGGCTCGCTGCTGATCGACGCCATCCTGCGCAACGACACGCCGGTGATCATGGCGGTGACCTTCGTCTTCTCCTGCCTGGTGATCGTCTTCAACCTGGTGGCCGACCTGCTCTATGGCTGGCTCGATCCCCGCATCTCCTACCGCTAGCGCCGGCGCGCCCGCGCACGGCACCTCGCCCTGGCGCGAGGCGTGGCGGCGGTTCCGGCGCCACCGGATGGCCTATGCGAGCCTGTTCGTACTGCTGGCGCTGGTGCTCGCGGTGGTGCTCGGCCCGCTGCTGTGGCAGGTGCCGATCAACGAGATCGACTTCACCGCGCAGCTGCGTGGGCCGTCGCTGAAGCACCCTTTCGGCACCGACGACCTCGGCCAGGACCTGCTGGCCCGCATGCTCTACGGTGGGCGCATCTCGCTGGCGGTGGGCCTGGCGGCGATGCTGATGGCGATCGTGGTCGGCGTGCTGGTCGGCGCCATCGCCGGCAGCTCGGGCGGCCGCGTCGACGCGGCGCTGATGTGGCTGACCGATCTGTTCCTGTCGCTGCCGCAGCTGCCGCTGCTGCTGCTGATCATTTATCTGTTCCGTGACAGCCTCAAGAGCGTGCTCGGCCCGGAGGGCGGCGTGTTCGTGCTGATCGTGGCGGTGATCGGCGGCTTCCGCTGGATGCCGGTGGCGCGGCTGGTGCGGGCGCAGTTCTTCTCGCTGCGGGAGAAGGAATTCGTCGAGGCGGCGCGCGCGCTCGGCGCCAGCAAGGCGCGCACCGTCGTGCGCCACATCCTGCCCAATGCGCTGGGGCCGGTGATCGTCGCCGGCACGATCGACGTGGCGGCGGCGATCATCGCCGAGTCGACGCTGTCGTTCCTCGGCCTCGGCTTCCCGCCCGACATCCCCACCTGGGGGCGGATCCTGTTCGACAGCAAGGACCACCTCGACATCGCCGCGCACTGGGCGCTGTTTCCCGGCGCGGCGATCTTCCTCACCGTGCTGACGATCAACTTCGTCGGCGACGGCCTGCGCGACGCCCTCGACCCGCGCAAGGTGATGTAGTGATGGCGAGCGCGCCGTTTCCCCTCTCCCCGGCAGGCAGAGGGGCAGGGGGAGAGGGGAACAGCGGCCGGCTCCTCGAAATCCGCGGGCTGAAGACCCACTTCCACACCGACGACGGCTGGCTGCACGCCGTCGACGGCGTCGACCTCACCGTCGACCGCGGCGAGACGGTCAGCGTGGTGGGCGAGTCCGGCTGCGGCAAGTCGGTCACCGCGATGAGCGTGCTGAAGCTGCTGCCGATGCCGCCGGGGCGCATCGTCGCCGGCGAGATCCTCTGGCAGGGCCGCGACCTGGTGCCGCTGACGGCCGACGCGATGCGCGCCATCCGCGCCAGGGAGATCGCCATCGTCTTCCAGGAGCCGATGACCTCGCTGAACCCGGTGTACACGGTGGGCGAGCAGATCGCCGAGGTGGTCCGGCTGCACGAGAAGCTGCCGCGCCGCGCGGCGATCGAGCGGGCGGTGGAAATGCTGAAGCTGGTGCACATCCCCACCCCCGAGCGGCGCGTGCACGATTTTCCGCACCAGTTCTCCGGTGGCATGCGGCAGCGGGTGATGATCGCGATGGCGCTGTCGTGCAATCCCAAGCTTCTCATCGCGGATGAGCCGACCACCGCGCTCGACGTCACCATCCAGGCGCAGATCCTCGAACTGCTCGGGGAACTGAAGGCGAAGTTCGGCATGGCGATCATGCTGATTACGCACGCGATGGGGGTGGTCGCCGAGACGGCGCAGCGCGTGGTGGTGATGTACGCCGGCAAGGTGATCGAGGAAGCACCGGTGAAGGAGCTCTTCGGCAACCCGCGCCACCCGTACACGCAGGGGCTGATCCGCTCGATCCCGCGCATCGACACCGCCGCGACGCGCAAGGTGCGGCTGGAGGCCATCCGCGGCGTGGTGCCGAGGCTCGTCGCGCCGGCGGAAGGCTGCCGCTTCGCGCCGCGCTGCAATTACGCCCGGCCCGAGTGCGGCGCCGCCACGCCGCCGCTGCGCGAGGTGGTGCCGGGGCACAAGGTCGCGTGCATCCTCGACAAGGCGGGAGCATGAGACACCCTGTGTCAACCCCCGGTCGTGTTGAGCAGGAGTTGAGCGGCGTGGTGTCGAGATGGGTCGTAGGGTTTGCGGTCGATCCAGGCGCGCCAGATCACGCGCAGCCAGGCGCGG
>Ga0114939_10003369_pt1 | contig 11227 bp, 10 predicted proteins | sample AshMeaCrysSpring_FD_87196 | JGI IMG/M metagenome (GOLD analysis project Ga0114939, IMG submission 87196) | Groundwater microbial communities from Big Spring, Nevada to study Microbial Dark Matter (Phase II) - Ash Meadows Crystal Spring | ecosystem: Environmental > Aquatic > Deep subsurface >... | reverse complement strand
GACGAGACCCAAACCGACACCGCCGACTGGACTCACCGCGTTTTGCCTCCCCTACGGATAAAAATGTTGGCAGCATAGTGTAACTAAGTTTACGTTAAATATTTACCGAATTCAGTCTACTTTAGTAGACTTTAGCTATTAGACGGGGGTTTTAACCCCCGGTGATTATCAACGTAGTCCATTTCTTGAGATTATTCACGCTATGGCGCCTAGGTTACTCCGTGCCACGCTATCGCTATGGCATGATAAAAAAAAGTGTGGTTTGTTTACTAAATTGTAATCACTTACATCTATCATATTCCACTTGACCATAATCTAATTTAATTACCCTATCAGCAAGATGAAAATAATGGTCGTCATGACTAATGACAAATACAGTTTTCCCCCGCTGTTTTAAATTAATTAGTATTTCTTGATAAAAAATATCTCGAAATATAGGGTCTTGGTCGGATGCCCATTCATCAAATAAATAAATGGGACGATTTTCTAAGTAAGCTGTTAACAAAGCAAGTCGTTTACGTTGCCCTTCAGATAATGCTGTTGTGGAGAAAATCCCATCTTTGACTTGGACTTTTTTATCTAAATGTAATTCTTCAAGATATTTTTTTGCCTGTTTATCTAAGTCACTATCGTCAACACCTAAAAGACGGTCAAATAAATAAAAGTCTGAAAAAACTACTGAAAAATGTTGACGATACCATTCTCTATTTTCATCTGTTATGATTTTCCCATCCAGACGAATATTTCCTGCTTCTGGTATATATAAACCTGTAATAATTTTGGCGAATGTTGATTTACCGCTACCATTGCCGCCAACAATAAATACTATCTCTGGACGATGAAAGGTTAAATTAATTGTCCCCAATGTAAAATGACTATCTTCTACATCTCCTGGATAGGTATGGTTTATGTCTATTAATTCTAAACGATAAAATTTACCGACATTGGGATATTTAGTTATGCCGATGTCTGATTTTTGGCTTCCTAAATCTAAGCCCATTTTGTCTATTTTTTGTAATGCTACTACTGCCCTAAATAGCTGTTGCAATTTATCTAAGATGCTTTGCATCGGTAATAAACAATAGGTGACAGTTAGTATATATCCGGATAAAACAGTGGCTTTGATATCAAATAAACGAGGTAAGAAAAAGATTAATAAACCTATCAGTGTAAAAAATAAAAGATTTCCCCAGCCTGTAGAAATAGAAAAGGTTGATAATGCTGAAATATTATAGTCACGAGATGCTTTGGCGCTACTTTGTAATTCTTCTGTTAAAAATTCTTGGCGCTTTGGCAAATGTAATTTAAGTTCTTTAATACCTTCAGTAATTCCACGAAAATTTTTAAATAAACGGTCTTGTTCATCTCTTGCAAGAGTGAGGAAAACTTGTGCTTTATTTATCAGTAATTGAATGCTACCAACTCCTATCATCATAAATCCGATAGTAAAGGCAAATACTCTTGGTGATAGTACAAGTAAGTACAATAAACAACCAATGATAACTGCAATATCTACGCAAATAAAGGGAATAGCGTAAATACTATTGGAGAGAGTTGTGACATCATCGGTTAGAGTTGTCATTAATTTACTCACCCCTAATTGTTCTAGTTGTCGCAGGGGAGAGGATAAAATTCCTTCACACAGACGCAACCGCAAACGATATACAGCATCCTGAGAAAGTCTGATTAGCAACAGTTGGGAAACAACGCTATTAATCAGGACAGCGATCGCCAGTCCAGCAAAATGCCATAGTAGGTCATCTGTAAAATCTCCACCTACGCCAGCATTTATCAAGGCTATTAATCTAGCAGTGCATCCACCACTAGCTAATCCTGTCAAAATCGCGATCGCCACCTGCAACCAGGAAGCTTCTAAAAGTAGCTTGATTAGATTCATTCACTTATCCTAAGGAGGCGTTAACTTCACTCCTTATTTTTTGCACCTTATCCTTAGACTCTTATTCTCAGCGTAAGTTCCAATATTTTCAAAAGAAATTTTTAAAAGAAATTCTCAAAATAAAATTTCACAGTACAAATTTATACGCCAATTTAATAAACCCATTTTTCAACTCTTTAACAAATAGCGAACAACTAGTATCTCTTATTACCTAGAAAGCTTAGATTTTCTGACTCCAGATTATGGCAATATAACCGACTAAGCTACATTATATTAATATTTGCAGTCTTATCCACAACTTTTTAATTACGATATGTGGTGTGATTAGAGTATTAATAATACTTCAGTCTTGATGAATTTATGAAATTCCGGAAAATAGTTAGCACTTCCAGAAGACTATGTTAGCTTGGAGAAGTATCAGGGGATATAAAGACCTATGCATCTTCCAGTTTCTTAAACAATCATTTATAACCCGGATAATATTCAATGCCAGCAACAAATAATTTTCAACATTTTATCATTACAGCCTTTAATGTTGATTTTGGACTCAAAAGTAGAGAGCAAATATTAAGTCAATCCTACCTAAGTCAGAGATTTGAGATTTTTCAGAAAATATGTTTACCCTCTGTATTTCATCAAGTCAATCAGAATTTTAAATGGTTAGTTTTTTTTGATAGTGAAACACCTGAATCATTTAAGAATGAGATTTATTCCCTAGGAAAATGGACTAATTTTATACCTGTCTTTGTCAAAAAAGTCAGTAATCTTGGAGGATTTTGGCGTGAAATAATTAGAAAATATATTGACACAGATACAACCCATATTATTACAACCAATCTAGATAATGATGATGCCATCAGTAAAGACTTTATAGAAATTGTACAAAAACAGTTTTGTGGACAAGAATTTGAATTTATTAATTTTGCCTATGGTTATATGTTGAGGGAAAATGGTTTATTCTTAAGGGAGTTTTTATCAAGTCCATTTATTTCCTTAATTGAGAAAGCTGATAATCCACTAACTTGTAAAAATATCTCCCATAATGACCTCTTTAAACTATCTGAAAAAGGTGTTCCTGTCCGACAAATTATCATGAAACCAGTATGGATACAGCTAGTTCATGAAAGTAATGTTATCAATCGGATGGATATCAATAGTGTCCTTCAACCAATTAATAAACTCAAGAAAAATTTTCCCATTCAAATTAATGAAAGTAAATATAATCAATCATATCCGTTAATTCAGCAATTAGACTTTACTTATAATTTTTTATTTAAAAATCAGCATCAAATTCCATTAACTCTAAAATTGAGGCGTTTGTTTATAATGATGTTACCAGATGTCGCCCCTAGTTATTTAAATCTATCGCTGGCTATTAAAAAATTCTTATCACCTCCTTCTATTCTGTCTGCATCGGAGGCGCGATCGCTCTGCGAAGGATGGACTAGTGAATACGAAAATTTAAAATTGATTTAAATCCCTCCCAATTTTTATCAGTATTTGTGGAACAGGCATCCTGCCTGTTAATTTAGAGAATAAAACTTGCCTGTTAATTTAGAGAATAAAACCTGCTTGTTGATTTAGAGAATAAAACTTGCCTGTTAATTTAGAGAATAAAACTTGCTTGTTGATTTTGATAATAAAACTTGCTTGTTGATTTTGATAATAAAACAGGCAGGATGCCTGTTCCACGGATGCTATAAATCCATCAAAGATTATTAGATGTAGTGCAAGTGAGAAAATTTCATCAGAATATTATGACTGTATTGTATTCAAGACTTTATACTGCCATAAAAAGAAACCAGATTTTTAAAAAATCTGGTTTCTTTTTTATTTAATTATCATTTTTTTTGTTGCGGGAAGAGTACTTTTGATATTGCTGCTAACTTATCTAGCTATCAATTTCAAAATATCAAGTATGTAAATTGACTTGTTGTTGCAACCAAGGGTCTACAGCTTGTCCATCCTTACGGCGCAATTCTATTTCTACCACAATAACTTCTTTTGAACCTGGAGGTGCTGGTTTTTGATGAAATAAAATGTCAAATTCCATTGGATTTTGTTTGTGTTGCTTTAACCAGTCTTGTACTTTTGATATAGCGAAGAATGATTGTCCCGTTTCAAACATCCGGGTTATTTCCATTTGTAGGGAATAAGGGTTTAAACGTCCCATAATTTACTACCTTTATTAAGTAATGTGAATCTGATAGGCATAACTAACTTTAACTTTATTACACATCTCTAACTATAAGTTTAAATTATGCCTGGGTTGAATTTTAGTACTGGAGGCAAAAAGAATATTTTGCCCCAGGGTGATTCAGAATTACCGATTGCCCCTTAGTAGGTTCTTTTTAGGTAACTAAGCTTTCCAACCAGTCGCGATCGCAATCAGAAGTGCGCTACCAAATGCTAAACGATACCAAACAAAAATCCAATTATCATTAGTTTGCAAAAAGCGTAGCAAAAAAGCAATAGATAAGTAAGAAAAAATAAAGGTAGAAATAATACCTACAATTAATAAGCCAATAATATTATTAGGTAATTGCTGAATTTCTGTAAATATTTTTAGAGATTTATATAATGTCGCAATAGCAAGTGTTGGCAAGCCAAGCAAAAAAGAAAATCTTGCCGCAGTTGGTCTTTCTAATCCTAAAAATAAACCAGTAGTTAATGTAGACCCAGAACGAGAAGCACCTGGAATTAAAGCAATAGTTTGACCTAATCCAACTAAAATACCATCGGAAATTTGTAATAAATTAAAACCTCGTTTTCTACTACCAACTTTTTCTGCTAATCCTAGTAAAAGTGCCATTATAATAGAGATGATGCCAATAACTAGAGGGGTTTCAGGAATAAAATCTTTCAGTAAAAAACCAATCACTAACGCCGGAAGGGTTCCTACTGCGATACCCACTAAAATTTTCCATTCTTCTCTTTGCCAATCTTTTTCAGTGATTGCCTTTATTCCACCTTTTATAAGAGTAGATATATCAGACCAAAAATAAATTAAAACAGCTACCACACTACCAAATTGAATAGCGTCAACAAAATCCTTTGAACCTAAGTCTTTCCAAGCAAAGACCTTAGTTACAATCAGTAGGTGTGCTGTGCTACTAATTGGTAAAAACTCTGTTATTCCCTGTACAATTCCTAATACAAAAGCCTCAATAAATTCCATCGTGATTCAAAGCCTTTAGCTTAATAGACAACCACGAGTTTAGCATCTTATTCTTTTGTTGGTTAGATATTATAATTACTGATTTTCTCTGTAAAATAAAGTTAATGGTTAATTCTTAAGCAAACAAACCTTAGCCATTAACTATTATTACTAACCCCGACATCTCTATCCTTTTAATTATGCTTTAACTCAAACAGGTGCAGGTAACTGCCCACTGCGTAGACATGACTAATTTTTAGGTCCACATATCTTAAGCATTTAGCCATTTGATATCTCCCGAAAATAGTAGACACAACCCAGTCAGCCTTCTCTAGCAAGAGTTTGCACTTTATTAGCCACTAGCCATTAGCCACTAGCCATTAGCCATTAACCATTAGCCATTAACCATTAGCCATTAGCTATCAAATTTTCTTTTCAGCCCTGGGAGTCACAACCCAAGAAGTTTCCCCTGCAATATGGTCATACCAAGCAACTAAGCTGATAACTATTTTGAGGATAGTATAAGGTATGTTAGCAATAAAGTAAATTAAAAAAACTTTAAAGTCATAACGCTGGGATTTGATTGCCATTGCCCCAAATAATGTTACCCAACCGGCTATTAGGGTATACACAAGAGTAAAATCAAGAAAGAAATGTGCTTGTTCTGATAATACCTCTTCCCCTGTCATCCATTGTAAGAATATTAGCCCCAGTGTTTGTAAACTGATTGGTAAAAATAATTCTCTATAACCTAATACATAAAACCAGTGTATTTTTTGCCACAAGTTTAGATGTTTTGACTGAATCACTTCTCCTTGATATCCCAAAGTGCATTCTAACCACCCTTGACTCCAACGCTTGCGCTGACGCCATAGTGACTTTACTGTCGATGGGGCTTCTTCTGTTGCCACAATTGTACGGTCGTGGACTAATTTGTAACCGCTAGTAATTAAACGTAGGGTTGCGTCAATATCTTCCGTCAGCATTTTTTTGTTGAATTTAACCCTTTTAAGGGTATCTGTCCGCCAATAGGCATTACTTCCACCAAAAATCGCTGTATTCGTAAATATTGAACGCGCTTCGTGGCATAAACCGTAAATAATTTCAAATTCTATAGCCACAAGGGAAGTAATCAGAGTATCTTTATAGTTTCGTATGGCACATCTGCCCTGAACTACATCATACCCATTAGCTATCCAATGCCAAGCCCTCGCAAAACAATCCTCATTTATGGGGCGATGGTCAGCATCAAATAGGGCTATCATCTCCCCAGATGCTACATTTATCCCCTGATTTTGGTTTTCTGCTTTACTGGTACTTCCTTCTACTCTTAAAAGCTTTAGTTGGGGATATTCCTGAGACATAAGTTGTATGTCTCTCTCTATTTCCAACACAGTGGGACTATTATAAGCAAGTATTATTTCGTAATCACTTGGGTATCTTAAATTAAATAGAAAGTGATTCAGCGTTTCAATTATTAAATCTTTTTCATTGGGCAGGTATGCGACAATTATTATAGATATTTTTCTAGGCAGTCTATAGTTATCTTTGATGTGCTTTTTCAGCAAAAAATTCCTATGCCCCTTCTTAAATTGTTCAAGGCTAGGCTGTTTAATAAAAATAGCAAATATAACTTCTAATATTATTGCAGTGCCTGTTAAGCAATACAATATAGAACACAGTAGCTTGACTTCTGAAATAGCGGTTAGTCTGTCATAGGCTAATAAGGGCAGAATAACCACCGTTAGGCCCATTAAAATAACCTTGGGAAAATCAAAAGTAATTTTTGGTGGCTTCACCTTAACCCTCTACATCCAGAATATAATAAGCTTATCACTTTTTTGAAACCTCGGTAGATGACCAATATTATCAGCTTTTATCAAAAATAATCCTGGGAAAATTATTATTTCTAAAAACCTTGATTGTCTGATTCTAATCAAACTTTCGTGATGGAGGAAACTCTAGTAATATTGAGTACTTTCGACTCGGTAAATCAAACTTAAACATATTGATGTTTACGATATTTGTATCTATTTTTTATTTGTTAGTTTAACAGTGAATAATTTAAAATCAAGGTCATAAATACTACAAAAGTAATAATAATTGGTATCAGTAGCTATCTCATCTTATTTTAGTTCTCAAGTTACTTAAATACCCGTATTCACTGATACCTATTTTTATCTTTACGACATGTTTATCTACCATAAAATATTTAATTTATATATTTTTATCGCCTTTTTGTTAATGCTATCTTAATGCTAAATTTCATCCTCGTAAAAAATATTTCGTTAAATATTAGTGATTGGAATCTTGTTCATCTGTACTTTCATTGTTGGTCTTTTTTTCTCCATTGGTGTGGGCGATCGCCCAAGGTTTACATTCCCCTCCATTCTGCTGTACCATTTTTTGCCCATAATTTCGTAAATAATTTACTAACCATCCACTTTTAGATAATTGCCAAAGTATAACTACAAGTAGTATATGTAATGTTAATGCTATTTGAGCATAGGGTTTCACTGAAAAGTTGTATATTCTAACCCAATCTCCAGTAAAGCCTCCTCCTATAGAAATAAATGACAATATTGGATATATGGCAAGAGAGTACGTAAGTTCTGCTATCGCAAAGGTGTACAGCAGTTCTTTAGAGACTATTTTTCTCATTGGAAATATGGCTAGTAAAGCAATCAAGCCTAGAGTAATAGATACTGCATTTCCACTCAGAGAAATCCACCAAGATTCTAAGGGGCTAAAATTTCCTATGGGTACAACATATCCCCAAAAAACGTGCCATTGAAACTCACTTATTTGACCTCCAACTTGCCAAGTAGCTAATGCATGTCCTAATTCATGAAAAAATACTCCTATGGGAATAAATATAAAAATTGCGACTCTTTCTATGAGAAATCTGTCTTTTGCTGTGATTGATTCATCCCAAAATCCAGCCCAATTTTTGCTCACGCGGATGATAGTATCAAGGGTGACAATGGTACCAATTAAGGCTATCAAGTCAAAGGTAAAGTTATTAAACATGGGGGATTTTTCCTATTTTTCTCCCCATTGTGACGCGATTTCTAAAGCTGCCGCTACTACCCGATAGTGTTCGTCTTGCTGTAGCTTGGTGATGATTACCTTAGCTTTGATGTCTTTTGTAAATTGAAGAGCTTGAGTTGTTTTCCATCTTATACGCCAATTCTCATCTGTCGCCATATTAGTCAATAAATCTAAAGCTTGATTATGTAAGGGTGTTTTTAACAAATGCCCCAAAGCCAAAATCGATGTGTATTTTACAGTTTCTGTATCATCTTTTAAGCCTGATATTGCTACACTAAACAAAGCATCGCTATCAGAAGCCTCTATTAGTAAAGAAATTACCGTTTGGCGAACTAGCCAATTATCACACTTGTAAAATAGCTCTGTCAGAATCGGAATCGCTTTATCGCCAAAATCAAAAATCGAATTCGCTGCCTCTGCTAGTACATTCCCATCCTGTTCTTGGGCTATAATTTCTTGCAGAAGTTGAAGAGAATTTTCTGTTTTATGATTTCCCAAGCCCATTACCCCAAGACGACGCAGTAAAAAATCTTTCTCATATACTAGGTTTTGGAGAATCGGGACAGCAACATCAGGTGGATATCCAGCTAATTCATCCAAAGCAGCTTTGCGTTGATTTAGTGCTTCTGCTCGGAGATTAACCTCAATTCGCTCAATGGGATTATCGTTCATGCTGCAAACTAGTAGGTTTATTTAAATCTCTGGAAACAAACATAACAGAGATTGACGCCATTATTGACGAATGGTCTCTATTTTGATAAGTCTGTAGATATTTTTGTTCCCTGACAAAAATATCCCTTCTCTCTCAAACCTTTCATCTAGAAAGCTTTCTGCTCAGTAGGGAGGTTTACAGCTCCCACTACAAACTTTTTTGCAAAATTGGTATGGGATACTCTCTTTCCTGCAACCTCACCCAAGGTTTTGAGACTTGATTGGATAACTCACATCTTGCACCTGTTATAAACTCTAAATAAAGGAAACTAAATAAAGACAGATTTATTGACTGAGTTTTGACCCGCTCTTAGACTGGAAGTCCCTGTCTAATAGCTAAAAGTCCTCGCGAGCGAGGACTAATAAATCAGGCTTTTAGTGTAATATTTATCACGTATTTCTATTCTTCTAAGTTTTTTTTGCGTAAAGATGCAAGATGTGAGATAAGCTTTCTGAGTTTTGCATAAGAAACTTGTAGTCTGTCATACCATCTTTGTCTGGTAAAAACTCTAACTACGTCTCGGCATATAAATCCCTTACCCAATAAAGATGGTGTGACAGACCACTAGGATAAAAATGGTTGCGGCTATTCCTGTCTTAATGAAGTACGGTAAACCTCATGGCTGATAATCAATAAATAGCTCTCAAAGTTAACCTATATAAAGCAAAAGCTTTAAAACTTCTTAAGTACGGTAAGCTTCAATACAATCATTGAAGACAAACAGTTAAAATCTAAATATAAAAGATAGTTGAGGAGCGACCAAGATGCAAAGTAGTTTTGATTCTGATAAGCGTAAATTGCTATCTTCTTTATGTCATGGAGCAATTTTCTTTAGTACAACATTATTTTCTATAGGTGTTCCTATTGTAATTAATTTAATCTCTGACGACCCAGTTGTTAAAAGTAATGCTAAAGAATCTATTAATTTTCACTTGAATGTTTGGTTTTGGGCAATTGTAATTGGAGTCCCATTAGGTATTTTATCTTTTATTACCTTTGGGCTTGGCGGAATTATCTTTTTCCCTGTTGTTGCTTTGGGCTTTTTAATTCACTGGGGTTTGACTATTTTTGCTATTTTGCATTGTTTCGCGAATTCCGATGAGCCTTTCCGTTATCCTTTCATTTTTAGACTTTTTTAATTGAGGTAAATTCTCAAAAATATCAACGAAAATCTAATATTTCATGAATATAAAATAATGTATGGGCACCGCTTTTGCTCATACATTATTTTTTTATATATGATAATATAGGAATACTAATTGAATGGTGAGAAAACACGTAGATTTCAATCAACTTGAAAAGTAAAAATTGATTCAGCCTTAGCTATTGTAAATCGCGGCTACACAGACAAAACGGTTCCTCGGTACAAAGCGCGTGCTAAATTTATAGGATAATGCCAAGAAAGTAAAGCTCTAATTTCAAAATTACAGAAATTTCTAAAACCAAATCCACTTCGCTTTATTAGTTTTAGTTTATTGTTTATTCCTTCAACAACGCCATTGGTAGTTCTTCTCTCAAAATATCCGACTATTTCTCCAAACCACCGTTTTATTGTCGGCACACTTTTTTGATAATAAGGTTCTGCTTTTTTTTACCAATCGATTAATTCTAACATTCCTGTCCCTAAATCTTTATGGAATTCAAATATGTTGTGTTCACGAAGTGTACCGCAGGTAAAATCTTCTTTTAAAGAATGCATTATGGCTATTAAAGGAGAAGCTTCTCTAATTTTATCTAACTTATCTTTTGGTTTTTCCGTAAGTTTATTTTCCGACTTTAAAATTGTAAATTTACTCCCTTTTAAACCAACCTACTAGAGTCATAAACAGTTTTCTACAAGAATTTTAACAATTACAGTTGCCTATAACGTTATAGGCAGAAAATCCCTGATGACGGGAGCTAACGCTATGACAGTGTTTCTACGCCTGGATAATCAAGGATTTTTCCATCAACAGTTAACAAAGGGCAACCATTAAATCTTGCTGTCGCTACAATTATTTGGTCGAAAGGGTCACTATGAAATCCACTTAATTGGGTTGAATCAACTACTATCGGTAGCGTCAAGTTTAATAATTGTACTCCAGGATAAGCCAAAGCAGCTTCTAGCCATTCATTAACTGGGCAGGAAAAAACAAGTCGATTTTTTTCTACTAATTTAGCAACTTCCCAACAAGAAACAATACTTACTCCCAAACCCAGAGATTGATATTCCTCAATATATTCTTGATGTTTCTTGGTTAATCGCTCGCTACCGTCAACCCACCAGACCCAAATATGTGTATCAAGTACAATCATTGCAAAACTTCCCAATCTGACAAAGCAACTGGTTCAGTGGGGTCATCATAACGGACTACTTTCCCACGCAGTGAATAAAGATTTACCTCGCTTTGGCTGGGTGATGCAACAGTCT
>Ga0114939_10003368_pt1 | contig 11228 bp, 9 predicted proteins | sample AshMeaCrysSpring_FD_87196 | JGI IMG/M metagenome (GOLD analysis project Ga0114939, IMG submission 87196) | Groundwater microbial communities from Big Spring, Nevada to study Microbial Dark Matter (Phase II) - Ash Meadows Crystal Spring | ecosystem: Environmental > Aquatic > Deep subsurface >... | reverse complement strand
TACAGAATGTGGTCAGGGCTGATGGCCCGTCGACCGTCGGCGGTGGGCCGTCGGCCGCGACGAAGCGAGGGCTCAGGGGGGGGCCGGGGGATCGCTCCGAGAAGCCCCCCGGTGTGCCGAGCTCAAGGGCTCCGCTTCTTGCGCAGCGTCGTGCGGCTCACACCGAGCAGCCGCGAGGCGGCGACCTGATTGCCGCTGGTCAATCGCAGTGCCTCAGCGATCAGCTCCTGCTCGACAGCGCCCGAGATCCGGTGGAAGACGTCCTCGCTCGGATGCCCCTGGGCGTGCCTGACCAACTGCTCAAGGGCACGGCGCGCGGCCTCCCGCAGTCCGTCCAGATCGGACCCTGCCCTTGCGGCAGGGTCCCCGGTCGCTTTGTCCACGCTGGGGAGTGCCAGATCGGCCGCGTTGAGCCTGACTCCCTGGGTCAAGAGCGCGGACCGGCGGATCGTGTTCTCCAGTTCGCGCACATTGCCCGGCCAATCGTAAGCCCGTAGCCGCGCCATGGCCTCCGCGTCGATCTCCTGGATCGCCCGACCGAGCTCGCGATTTGCCTGTATGAGGAAGTGCCTGGCAAGCAGGTCGACGTCGCCGCCGCGCTTGCGCAGCGGCGGAACACAGAGCTGCACGAGATTGATCCGGTGAAATAGATCTTCGCGGAATCTCCCCTCGTCCACCTCGACCCCGAGGTCTCGGTTAGTTGCCGCCAGAATGCGGGCGCGTAGCTCGATGGGGGCGTTGCTGCCCAGCCGCTCGAAGTGGCGCTCCTGCAGGACGCGCAGCAGCTTGCTCTGCAGCTCGTGGGGCAACTCGCCGATCTCGTCAAGGAACAGGGTCCCTCCCGCCGCGGCCTCGAAGCGCCCCAAGCGCAGTGCGGCCGCGCCTGTAAAGGCGCCGCGCTCGTGGCCGAACAGCTCGCTCTCCAGCAACGTCTGGGGGATGGCCGCGCAGTTGACCGCCACGAAGGGCGCCTCGCCGCGATTGCTGAAGGCGTGGACGCCCCGTGCGACCAGCTCCTTGCCGACACCGCTCTCACCCGTGACAAGGACGGTCAGGTCGTTGCCCGCCACCAGGCTCATGAGCTTGAACACCTCCTGCATGGCCGCGCTCTGACCGATCAGCTCCCGTTCCCCGCCGATCCTTTCGTCTTGGCCGGTCAGAACGACTGCCGGGTCACGCCGCAGCTCCGCCTGTTGCAGCGCACGCCTCACCAATGCCCGTAACGGCTGCAGCTCCAACGGCTTGCCCAGGTACTCGAAGGCCCCCGCGCGCATCGCCTCCATCGCCGTGGCAACGGTTCCGTACGCGGTCATCACAATCACCAGCGTATGCGGCCACTGCGCCTTGATGCACCGCAGCACCTCCAGGCCGTCCATACCCGGCATCTGCACGTCGAGCAGGACCAGGGGGGGTTGCTCGCGCGCCATGATGGCCAGGGCCTCCTGCCCCTGGGAAGCCGTGAGCGGTGTGTGTCCTTCGCGCGCGAGGAGCATGCTCAGGGCCTCGCAAATGGACCGTTCATCGTCCACGACCAGGATCTTACTCACTGCCCGCCGCCTCCCCGGTAGATGATCCAAGCGTCGGCGCGATCACCGGCAAACGCAGGACGAATCGGGCACCGCCCAGGGCAGCCCCCTGCTCGGCATCGATGCGTCCGCCGTGGAGCTCCGCAATCTCACGGCAGATCAGCAGTCCGAGTCCCAGGCCATGAGGTTTCTCGGAGCCTCCGGCAGAGAAGGAGGCGGCGGACCCCGCCAGGGAAACGCCGGGGCCGGAGTCCTCCACGCTCAGCACGAGCCCCCCTTCTTCGGGGTTCTGCCCGGTGGTCACGCAGATCTTGCCCCCCTGGGGCATGGCGTCGGCGGCGTTATTGATCAGGTTGAGCAGGACTTGCTTGAGGCGGTCGGCATCGAGCGATGCCGGCCCTATCGCGTGCAGGCGACAGTCCAGCACGATCCGGCGGTGCGCGAGCTGCGGACGCATCAGCTCAGCCACGGCCTCCACGACGGCATTGAGATCCGTCGGCGTGAGGCTTGCCTCGGACCGTCGTGCCAAGCCCAGGGTGGCGGAGACGACCAGCTCCAGGCGCTTGATTTCATTGAGCAGACGGGCCAGGGTCTGGCGATCCTCCGGGCCTTGTGTCGTCTCGGCGAGCAGCTCCACGTGCAGCTTGATGGCGGTCAGCGGGTTGCGAATCTCGTGGGCGATCCGCGCGGCCATCTCGCCTAGGGCCGAGAGCCGGTTGCGCTCGGCGATCTCCGCCTGATAGCGCCCGAGCCGATCGGCCATGTCATCCAGGGCCGCCGCCAGTTGCCTGAGCTCCCGGGCGCCGTGAATCTCCGCGCGTGCGCCCAAGTCTCCCGTTGCGAGCCGACGGGCAAATCCAGCGAGGTCAGAAAGGGGCCGGGTGATTCCGCGGGCCGTGTGGTGCGCGACCCAGGCGAACACGACGGTCCCTGCGATGGCCGCGAATCCCAAGAGGAGGGCGAGTCGGTGCGAGGCGCGCTGGACCTCGGTGAGCGGCATGGCCGCGGCAACGGCCTTGAAGCGCCGGTCGATGCCAGGGCGCATCGGCTGAATAGCCACGCTGTAAGGGACATCCCCGGCACGCAAGCGCCGCCGGCCTCCCTCGGGCGATTCCTGCGCGATGCGCTCCACCGCCCTACTCAGCTCGGACGCCGTCGCGTCGACCGTGGGGCCGGATGTGGACACCAGGACGATCTCAGCGCCCAAGAGGTCGCCGAGCCGTCCGGTCAGGTCACCGGAGAGCGGCAGCCGGCCCGTGGCGAGCTGGGCCGCTGCGCGCTCCAGCTGGTCTTCCAGGCGCTTGTGCAAGGCCTCGGTAGTCAGTGAAATCGCCAGCGACCAGGCGACCGCCCCCCCCAGCATCAGGGAGAGCAGGAACGGGAGAAAGATACGGCCGTACAGAGACATCTGGGTCACCGGCTCAACCGGGCGAGGGGATGTTCCAACTCCACGCCCCCGGCATGACGCGCCCTCGCCTGGGTCCGTCAGACGCATGTCAGCTTTTTTTACACGAATGGCTAGCCCCCGTCTGTCCGCGCCGCTGGTCCCCGGAGCCCGCCCAAGGCGAATCGGATTGTTGCCTCGCCGACCTGTAGCATCTCGGGTGCTGGCCCGCAACGCCGCCCGAGCGCCACGAGGGCGTCGCGACCACAACAGGAAAAGCGTATCAATCAAACACTTAGCCATGACTAACTGCCAACGTCGCCATCGTCATCGGCTGTGGTAATCCGGCCTAGGCGGCTCGCGTACGAGGTAATGCGCGGCGAGAGATGGCGTCGGCCTTGAGCGACGCGCGGGTCGACAGCCCGGCAGACGGGTGTCAGGATTTTTTACAGTGGTTTTTTTGCCAAAGACGTGCCAAATACGCGAATGAATGCGTTGTCAAGGTAAAGAGTATGCCGTTAGTCTGGAAAAACGGCCCTTTCGGCGCCTCCTAGGCTTTGTGGGTGGGGTGACAGAGGACAAAAGTGGGATGCATGCCTGTCAGAAAATTTTACACTGGATCGTAGCGCTTCCGGAGAATACGTAGCTTGATCATGTGGTTGTGACACTTGCCGCGAATGGCACAAATCCTGCGCATATTAGGGTTGAGTCGCGGATGCGCCTTCCGGGGGGGAGGTCGCCGCGGCGGGGAGGCGGCCCTCGGGGCCGCCCGTGGGAGACGAGAGCGAGAGGGTATCTGTCATGAAACGAAAATTCACTAGTGTGCTGGGCGCCGCGGTCGTCTTGGTCGCCGCGGGTGCTCAGGCGTCGCACCAAGACTTCAAGGACGACGTCAACGCCGCCATCGACGCCGGGCTGGCTTTCTCGCGGGCCAACGGTTACTTCACCTCCGATAATTCAGCAAACGGCTTGTCCCTGCTGACGCTGCTGGAGAAGGAGAGCATCCCGGCCGGGTATAACGGCTTGAACGCGGCGGACCAGACCCTGGCCCAGAACGCTGCCTGTATCCTTATCGATAGCGGCACCTTCGGCGACCGGGGCAGTTTCTATGCCTACGATGACGGCCAGGTGCTCATGGGCCTGTCCGTCTATCTCACTACCGGCGGGCCCGACACACCCGCAGCCCCTGCCGGCTACAACTGCACCGGGCGCTCCGCCCGGCAAACCATCGACAAGGTGGTCGACCGGGCCCTTGCCGCGCAGACCTCGGGCACGCCCACCTTGGGTGGTGCGCCCGGATACTGGGGATACACCGGTACCGGCTACGATTCCTCGACCACCCAGTTCACCCTGGCCGGGCTTTCCGCGGCCAAGGGATTTTACAGCGACATGGGCGAGTCGTTGGACAAGCTCCGCATTCCACTGATCACCGCCGCCTTGGACAAGACCTCCCTGGCCTACTCTCTCAACGGCAAGCAGAATACCGGCGGGCAATTCACCGACTGCGGCGCCGGCTGCTTCGGGCATGGCTATCAGTCCTACTACGGCGCCGGCAGCAACAGCTCCCAGCAGACCGCCTCCGGAACCTGGGGCCAGTTGGCCGGCACCGGCAAGAACGTCAACGACCCGGCCATCCAGGGCTATCTGCGCTGGCTGCGCAACGCCTACAGCTACACCACCAACATCCGACCCGACAGCTGGCCGCAGGCCTACTTCTACTACCTCTGGTCCTCGTCCAAGGCCTACAACATCATCGAGGCATCGGGGCTGACGCCCGCGGCGGGCAACATCGGGCCGGCCGACATGGGCACCCTGCCCGTGGTCTCGGGCCGGCAAGCCAACCGGGATCCCGGCACCGACACCCGCCCGCCCGCCCGTGGTGCCGGCGCGGCGGGCTATTACGCGGGAACCCCTGCCGGCTGGTACTACGACTACGCCTACCGGTTGATGTCGCTGCAGTGCACTGCCGGCGGGTACTACCAAGGCTCGTCCTACTGTTACGCTGCCGGCGAGTTCCCCAATCCGAACAGCACTTGGAACTATGCGGTCGACCACGCCTATGCCATCCTGGTGCTGCAGCGCTCGCTGGGCGGCGCCTGCATCGACACCGACCAGGACGGCGTGTGCGACGACGTGGACAACTGCGTGAGTACGCCAAACCCGAATCAGGAAGACCGGGACGGCGACGGCGTGGGCGATGCCTGCGACAACTGCGTGAGTACGCCAAACCCGAATCAGGAAGATGGGGACGGCGACGGCTTTGGCGATGTCTGCGACAACTGCGTGAGTACGCCAAACCCGAATCAGGAAGACCGGGACGGCGACGGCGTGGGCGATGTCTGCGACAACTGCCAGACGGTGCCGAATCCGGGCCAGGAAGACAGCAACGGCAACGGTACCGGTGACGCCTGCGAGGGCACGTGCGATGTGGACAACGATGGCGACATCGACAAGATCGACCTCAGTCGCATCAGTCGTCTCCGCGGCACGACTGTGCCGCCGACGCCTCCTGCCTTTGACGCCGATGGAGACAAGGTGATCACCCCGGCCGACGTGAAGGTCTGCATCACGCGGTGCACGCGACCGAACTGCGCCACCCAATAGGCGGTCTTTGGCCCCGTCCCCCGGCATCGCCGGGGGGCGCTCCAGACCGCCTTCATCTTGAAACCACAGGAGATTCGATATGAACAAGCCTTTGCAATACCTCGGGGCGGCTGCCCTCGCACTGGCCGTCGCCGGCAACGCCCAAGCCGTGCCCCTAACCGCCCTGCTGAACGGCGGGTCCATCACCGCTGGCGACAAGGTGTTCGATGAGTGGCGCGTGATCTTCGAGGACTACTCGAATTCGACACGCTCCGTGGATTCCGACAACATCGAGGTCACGGCGCTGAACGACGGCGGCAACGACCCCGGCCCCGGCCTGGCATTCGCCATCCTTAATGGCGAAATGGATGTGCGCGGCGATGGTACCTATGCATACATCGACTATATGTTCGGGTTCCGCGTCACCGCCCCGCGCGGCTTGTTGATTAAGGACAACAGCATCCGGCTGACACAGGGTTCCATCCAAGCCGTGGAAGACAACGGGTTCTTCATCCAGGAGCTCGTCGGTACCAACGCCCTGGCCGTGGAGGACTACTCCCTGGCAGATCTTGGTATCACGGAGGTGGAATTCAGTTGGGTGGAGCCCAACAGCCTCACCAGTAATCTGACGGACGGGGCCAACTTCCCGCCCCAGCAACAGATCTGGGTCTCGAAAAACATCCTGGTATGGGCGAAGAGCGACCAAGAGGTCGCCAGTCTGCGCGGCTTCGAGCAGCGCTTTTCCCAAGTGGCGGTCCCTGAGCCCGCCACCCTGGTGCTGCTTGGGCTCGGCCTGGCCGGCGCCAGCCTTGCCCGGCGGCGCAGGGACTGACATCCTCCTGCGAGAGGGGCCAGGGATGGCCGCCCCTGTCGGGCGGCGTCGCCCCACGGCCGTTCCCTCGGGTCCGGGCGTGGACCTCGCGATCACCGCGTTTCTAGACCCTGCAACCCTCCTCAACCCACTGCGGGCCTCAGCGAGCCCTTGTCGTCAACCCTCCATGGCCAGCCCGCACCTCGTAGTCGCCCTCGCCGCCCTGCTGGTCGCAACCGCGAGTCCGGCCGCCGCGACCGGCGCCCGCTCACCCACGCCCGACGCCGAGGCCCTGCGTCTCTCGGGGGTGGTGACGGTGGGTGGGGAGCCGCGATTGGCGGTAATCGAGCTATCCGGCGCCGGGGGGCTCATGGTGCGGTCGGGTGACAGCCTGCCGGGGGGAAACCGGGTGCTGGCGATCGGCCTCGATTGGGTTCGCCTGTCCTGGGATGGGGAGGAGCGCCTGCTGCGGCTGACCTCGGCCCCCGCCGACGCATTGCGGGATCTGACCCCTCAGACGGCCACCCGGCCGGCCACCAGGCCCACGCCCGAGGCCGTCGGGAGCGAGGCGGTCGAGGAGGGGGTACTCCCGAAGACCGACGTGCTGACGCTGGATCCCGCGCTGGAGGAGATCGTCGCGGGTGTCGCGGCAAACGAGACCAACTCGGCGGAGGTGCTCGCCTCGGCCATCGGCGCCTACTTCGGTCTCCCCGCCAATACCGAGATTGCCGTGACCGATATGTCGTTTGGCGCCTTCGCGAACGCCGCCGCGGCCAAGGCGGCGTTGGATGGCAGCGGCATGCTGCGGGTGCGCATCGGTGAGGAGGGGGAGCAGATGCGCATGCTGTACCTGCGTACGCCGCTCCCTGAAGGCCCCCCAGAGTCGGCGGAGACGGAGTGAGCTGCGCGACGGGCCTCGGCCCGGCACGCCAGGCGCCCCCTCAGCGTTTGCCCCAGCCCTGCACCTGGGTGACCTCCACCACCTCGATGTCGACCAGGCCGGCGAAGGGTGCCTGAATCTGCCGGAGCAGCTCGGGGTCGTCGGTTTCGAGCAGGGCGAAGGTGCGGGAATGGTCGTTCGCCGCCCAATCGCCGATCAGGCGGACGCCTTGGGGGATGTTGTCGTAGAAGCCCTGGGCGCGGCGCCCGAGCTCGGCGTATTGCTCCGGGGTGAGATCGGTGCGGGTGCGGTTGATCAGCATGTAGTGCATCGGGGGTCCTCTGGTTGGGCTGGTAGTCAGACACCGGTCTCGGGCTCCCCCGGGGGCCGGCCGCGGCGGGAAAGCCAGCGCCAGAGGAGCCAGGCAGCCACGGGGAGCAGCATGGGCAACAGGAGCCCAGGCCCGAGCACGGCGTCGGGCAGCAGGGCGGCACCGTTGCCAGTGAGGGCGCCGGCGTAGATCAGGTTGCCGGCCGCGGCGGCCAGCAGGAATCCGCCGACGGACATGCCCTCGGCGCCGGCGGTGAAGGCGGCGGCCTCGGCGAGGACCGGCACCGGACGGCTGGCGAACACGGCGAGCAGGGTAGGGGCGGTCGGGAGGGTCGCGGCCAACCCGGATAGCAGAAGCCTGCCGGCGGCATAGGCGGCCAGGTTGCCGAGGGTAAGGCCCGCCCAGCACCAGGCGAGTCCGGGCAAGAACCCCAGGCGGGCCCCCAGCAGGGTACCGACGATGCTGGAGGGGATCGGCAGCAGCACGTCGCTCGCCAGCAGACCGGCGCCGAGCAGGCCGAAGGCGAGGGCGTTGTCGTCGGCCGCCGAGAGCCAGCGCTCGCCCGGCAGCTCACCGATCAGGGCGAAGGGCAGAATGGGGATGAGCAGCGCGATGGCGATCACCAGGGCGATGCGCTGGGTCCGGCTCAACTGCGCCATGTTGGTCCGCGCCGGCGCGCCGACTCCTTTGCGGGCGGCGTCGGTACCGTCCGCCGTGCGGCGGCGGCACGCAATTGGTATGCTCCCCCCACACTGAGCGGCGGGGTATGGGCGATGAAGGTGAGCGGCATGCAGAGGCTCCTTGCAGTCCCCGGTCGGGCGACGAGCGGCGGCACTATAACATGGGGCAGCGGGAGGGCCCCATGGCGGGTGTCCACCGCCCTGGCTCTCGTCGTGGCGGCCTGTCTCGCTGGCCTGGGGGCGCCCCTTGCCCAGGCGGAGACGAGCGCCGGCGCGGAGCGGGCAACACCGCCGTTCGGTGGGGAGGCGCGCCTCGGTAACATCGAGCTCGACCGGCGGGCGCGCAGCTTCCGCGTGCCGGGTACGGTGAAGCGGCTCGACCCGCCACTGGAGTACCTCGCCGTCTCGCGCGGGGGGATGAAGGGCTACGAGGCCCTGCTGGAGCTCGATGCCGGGGGCCGGGACCTCAACACGGCCTGCATCCTGATCGGGCTGGAGCCGCCTGCCGACGGTACCCCCCGGTTTCAGTTCGACCAGGAGCCGATTGCGGGTCAGCCGGTGGGGCTGCGCATCGGCTGGGAGGCCGCATCCGGGCCCATGGAGGTCGATGCCGGTCGCGGCCTGACGGTCCAGGGACAGGAGGCCGGCGAGCAGGCCTGGGTCTATATCGGCTCTCAGTTCGACCCCGGCGGGCGCTACCTTGCGGAGGACACCGGGACCCTGATCGGCTTCGTCCACGATCCCATCAGCATCATCGAGCATCGCGAAGGGCTCGGGGTCGGTGCCTATGGCTCGGTGGCAGGCAACGCCAGCCTGCTGCCGGCGCCGGGGACCAAGGTGTGGCTGCGGGTGACCAACCTCGGGCCGGCGGGGGCGGGGCAGCCGGCCAGGTCCGAGTGACAGACCCATCGACGCAACAGCTTCAGCATGCGCAGGGGAGAACCGAACCGATGTTCCACACCCAGTTGCCGCAGGCCGCCAGACTCAAGATCGACTTGATGTTCGAGGGCGTGCGCTACAGCCCCTCCCTCGGTGCGGCGGCGGAGCACGCCTTCCCCAACTACTACCCCTACCGGTTCGGCCCAGGCGAGCCCAACCCGACGGGGAAGGACAAGGTGACCATTCCTTACCTGATGTCCCTGCCGGACGACACCCTGGTCAGGGTCAAGGGGACAGGAGGGTCCCCCTGGCAGGTGGAGGGAGACCGGGAGGCGGGTTACCGGCTGGTCAACGACGACGGGCGCGCCCTGCCCATTCGCTTCGAGCCCCTGCCGGACTGGATGCGCCGGCAGACCTCCGACAGCTTCCCCATGGCCCAGGCCGGCATCGAGCTGCTCGGCGACATGGCGGTGATCAACATCGCCCCCGGCTGCGAGTATTTCCTCACGCGCAAGCCGGACGGTGAGTCCATGCGCTGCACCTTCTGCGCCTATGGGGCACCCAATGAGCGCGTGCGGCACTTCGACCAGCGCATCGGTGAGCCGGGTCTCGCACCGACGACGGTCAGGCGCATGCAGGAGACCCTGGAGGCGGCGCTGGCGCAGGGCGGGATCCGCCACATCTATCTGGTGGGCGGCTCCATGACCGACTGGGCAAGAGAGGGTGAGCGCTTCCTGGAACTGGCCCGGGTGGTGCAGGAGGTCAACGGGCATCGCATCCCCGTCTCCTGCGGCTCCGGGGCCCTGCCGCAGGCGGAGCTTGAGGCGCTCCACGCCACCGGGCTGGTGGATCACATCTGCTTCAACCTGGAGATCTGGAGCGCGCCCCTGTTCGCCAAGATCTGTCCAGGCAAGGACCGCTTCGTGGGCTACGCGCGCTGGATCGAGGCCCTGGAGCAGGCGGTGGCCCTCTGGGGGCGGGGGAGGGTCTACTCGGCCATGGTGGCAGGGATCGAGCTGGAGCCCGAGCATGGCATGACCTGGGAGCAGGCGGCGGATCTGGCGGTGGAAGGGGCAGGGGAGCTCTGCGCGCGCGGTGTCCTGCCCATCTATTCGCTCTACTGGCCGACGGGGGGCCGGGATCACCCCGACTACTTCAGCCGGCTGCGCCACTACTTCGAACGACTCAACCTCGGCTACAAGGCGATCCGCGATCGGCAGGGACTCGCCATCGCCGACAGCTTCGCGTGTCACCGCTGCGCCTACATGCAGCTCGAGTGCGATGTCGATCGCGCGGGGGAGGGCGGCCATGTCTGAGCGCGTACCGGGCGACCTGCCCAATCCAGCCCCGATCATGCAGCTCTCCACCGCCTACTGGGGCGCACAGGTCCTGCTGACGGCCAACCGCATCGGCCTGTTCCAGGTCCTGAGCAGCGGGCCCATGGAACCGGCCACAGCGGCCGCGGCCCTGGGGACGGCGGAGCGTCCCACCGATCTGCTGCTGCGTGCCTGCGTCGGGCTTGGGCTGTTGGAGGCAACGGCCGAGGGCTACCGCAACACTCCGGCGGCGGAGACCTTTCTGGTCCCCGGGAAGGCCACCTACCTGGGGGATGCACTGCGCTACAGTGACGACCTCTATGCCACCTGGGGTCGGCTGGAGCATTCCCTGAGGAAAGACGCGCCGGCCCTTCCGGCCGAGGTCTATCTCGGCCGCGACCCGGCCCAGACCCGCCATTTCGTGCGCGGGATGCACAACCGCGCGCTGGCCGTGGGGCGCGCCCTGGTGGGTCTGGTGGACCTTGCCGGCCGGCGGCGGATGCTGGACGTGGGCGGCGGGCCAGGGACCTACTCGGCCCTGTTCGCCGCGCGCGATCCGCAGTTGCGCTCCGTTGTCCTCGACCTCCCGGATGTGGTGGCCATCGCCGAGGAGATCCTGACGGAGATAGGCGCGGCGGGGCAGGTGCGGACCCTGGGCGGCAGCTACTACGAGACGCCTTTCCCCGGCGGACAGGATGTTGTGCTCATCTCCGGCGTCTTCCACAGGGAGACCGCAGAGACCTGCCGCGACCTGATCCGACGCGGCCGCGACGCACTGGTCCCTGGCGGCCTGCTGGTCGTGAGCGACGTGATGACCGACGCCTCCGGCGTTTCTCCG
>Ga0114939_10003367_pt1 | contig 11230 bp, 15 predicted proteins | sample AshMeaCrysSpring_FD_87196 | JGI IMG/M metagenome (GOLD analysis project Ga0114939, IMG submission 87196) | Groundwater microbial communities from Big Spring, Nevada to study Microbial Dark Matter (Phase II) - Ash Meadows Crystal Spring | ecosystem: Environmental > Aquatic > Deep subsurface >... | reverse complement strand
TACATGTTACAAAACTCTTTAGTAGAACACAAGGAACCTAAAGATAATGAAACTGTTAGTTATTTTATTGAAGCTGCAGGCGATATTTTCAGAGAATTAACGTTTGAAAAAGTAGATGGTGGTTATATATGTGAAAAGATTAAAAAGTTGAATAAGTTTAAATATATTAATATAGGCGATATGCGAGAGTTGCAAGAATTGTGGATCAAAAGACCTGAATATAAAGACGATTTACTTGAGTATTTAAAGAAGGTAGGCAAACTTGCAGACGCAGTTGATAAAACGGATTTTGGCGATGATATTGACAGAAAAGAACAGATGCTAAGGGCTTTGAAAGTAATAGAAACTATAATTGATTTTGGCGTGTTTGGAAGTAGGAAAGCAGAAGACGACATTAGTAGATTGGAAGTTGGAATTAAAGAATGGTTAAGCAGAGACCCTTAAAATGAAATTTTCAAAAATTCTGTTTTAAGATATGGTAAATTAGTATTGACATATAAAGTAATATTAGGCACTCATGAATGATCAAGACAATCTACAAAAGTTAGTAACAGAAAGAATCTCAACAGTCAATATAGAAGATGAGATGAAACGTTCATACATCGCATATGCGATGAGTGTCATTGTAGGACGTGCATTACCTGATGTGAGAGACGGATTAAAGCCTGTTCACAGGCGCATTCTTTATGCGATGAATGAACAGGGGATGACTTCTGATAAACCTTATAAAAAATCAGCAAGAATCGTGGGAGATGTTCTCGGCAAATATCATCCGCATGGAGACATGGCTGTCTATGACAGTATTGTTAGAATGGTGCAGACGTTTTCTCTTCGTTATCCTTTGATAGATGGGCAAGGAAATTTCGGATCTATTGATGGTGATAGTGCAGCCGCGATGAGATATACCGAGGTAAGGCTTGCGAAGATAGCGGAAGAAATTCTTTTAGATATAGATAAAGATACGGTTGATTTTGTACCTAACTATGATGAGTCGTTAGAAGAACCAACTATATTACCCTGCAAACTTCCAAACTTGCTCATAAATGGTTCTACAGGCATTGCAGTTGGAATGGCGACAAACATGCCACCACATAATCTTGGTGAGGTAATTGATGCCATAACGATGGTTATTGACAAACCAGGTATTACACTTAACGAACTTATAAAAGTTATTAAAGGTCCGGATTTCCCTACTGCGGGATTTATCTACGGAAGGCAAGGAATAATCGATGCTTATTCTACAGGCAGAGGCTCGATTAAGATGCGTGCTCGTGCTACAATAGAGGAGGTAAAGAATAAAGAAACAATTATCGTTACAGAACTTCCATATCAAGTAAACAAAGCAAAATTGATAGAAGCAATTGCTGGCCTTGTGAGAGATAAAAAAATAATTGGCATAACTGAGGTTAGAGATGAATCGGATAAGGATGGAATAAGAATAGTTATCGAGATATCAAGACAGGCACAGGCAAATATTATTCTAAACCAGTTATATTCGCATACTCAGCTAGAAGATACATTCGGAGTTATCAACCTTGCATTGGTTGTCGGAGAACCAAAGCTTTTAAATTTAAGAGATTTAATAATTCATTATATTAATCACAGAAAAATCATAATAACAAGAAGGAGCGAGTTTGAACTTAAAAAGGCACAACATAGAGCCCATATTCTAGAAGGCCTTCGAATAGCACTTGCTCACATTGATGATATTATTAAACTGATAAAGGCATCAAAAGCTCCAGAAGACGCAAAACTTTCTCTCATATCCCAATTCAGTCTAAGCGAAGAACAGGCGAAGGCCATACTTGATATGAGGTTACAGCGTCTGACAGGACTTGAGCGCGAAAAGATAGATACAGAATATGATGAACTTTTAAAGACCATAACACAGTTAAAAGAGCTTCTTGCCAGCGAGATCAAAATACTTGCATACATAAAAACAGAACTTGCAGAAATTAAGTCGCGCTTTGGAGATAAAAGAAAGACAGAAATTATTGAAAGTGCGGGAGAACTTGTTAGAGAAGATTTGATTCAGAAAGAAGATGACGTTATCACTATCACAAACAGTGGTTATATCAAACGTATTGCGGTTGATACATATAAACAGCAACGCCGTGGTGGGAAAGGTGTCATTGGAATGGAGACCAGAGAAGAGGATTTCGTAATTGATCTTTTTATTGGTAATACTCATGATTATATATTGTTCTTTACGGATAAAGGCAAAGTCTACTGGTTAAAGGTATATGAGATCCCCGCTGCAGGAAGGCAGGCGAGAGGGACAGCAATAGTAAACCTACTTCAACTTGAGAAGGAAGAGAAGATAAGTGCGTATATTCCTATTAGTAAGTTTGACAATACACACTATCTCATTATGGTAACAAAGAAAGGTATAGCTAAAAAGGTTGTGTTATCAGAATTCTCAAATCCAAGGAAAACTGGTATAATTGCGATATCACTAGACAACGGCGATAAACTCATATCTGTTAAACTTACCGACGGAAAAAAAGAAGTTGTGATTAGCACAAAATATGGAAAGGCGATCCGCTTCAATGAGAATGATGTCAGAGATATGGGGCGTGGGGCGCATGGTGTCAGAGGAGTGAAATTGATAGGAGAAGATGAAGTAGTTAGTACAGCAATAGTAGAGAAAGATTATACACTTCTCACTATCACAGAGAACGGTTATGGAAAACGTACAGAGTTTGGAGAATACCGTACCATGAACCGCGGTGGACAAGGTGTAATCACCATAGATGTAAGTTTTAGAAACGGACCCGTAGTGAATATAAGATCAGTTCACGAGAACGACGATATCATGGTTACAACTTCTAAAGGCATCATTATTCGTGTACCTGTGAAGAGTATCCGTATCCAGGGTAGGAATACACAAGGTGTCAAAATAATGAATGTTGAAACTGGCGATCGTGTAGTTGGAGTGACAACCATGGCAAAAGACGAGGATGAGTAAAAATGAAAAATTTAAAAATAGGAGATAAAGTTAAGGTAAAATCAGGAGTTATGTGTCCAGATACGGAAGAGTTAGATATTGGAGGATGGCAAGGAAAAATAGCTGAGATATTAAAAGACGATGACAACAAAACCTTGGTTTGTATAGAATGGGATATTAAGACTATGGAAAACATGCCCTCTAATTTTATTGATCAAGGAGAGGAAGAAGGATTGTGTAACGATCTCATGTGTTTATATATCGAAGAGGTTGAGTTAATCGATAATTATGAATAGAACAATTATGAGTAAAACAGCAAGATAGAGAATAAAAATGGAAAACGAAGAAGAAAGAGAGAAAAATAAGCTAATAGCGAGTATGAACGGTTCAAATTCAGAGTATTCAAATGTTAAAGCCAAATATATGGCCGTGCCGGATAATTTCCGGGGCTAAAGCTATAGGAGGGATAAAATGGCTAAAGTAGAAAAAGAAATAAAAGAAAAAGATACAAAACAGGAAAAGAAAAAAGATACAAAGCAAGATGAAAATGTAGATACAAAACAGGAAAAGAAAAAAGATACAAAGCAGGAAAAGAAAAAAGATACAAAGCGAGATGAAAATGTAGATACAAAGCGAGATGAAAATGTAGATACAAAGCAAGATGAAAATGTAGATACAAAAGAACTAAAGAAGAAAGACAAACAAGATGGAAAGGTAGATACAAAAGGACAAAAGAAAAAAGATGCTACTAAAGAAGTAAAGAAGGATATATCTAAGCCTAAAGACGAACTGCCTGATATAAAATATATTGTGCGTATTGCCGATACTGATCTTGACGGAAAAAGGAGCGTACAGTACGCATTAACGGGGATAAAAGGTGTCGGCAGGCGTATTGCAAAGGTAATATCAGCTGAATCAAACATTGACCCTACGACAACATTAGGATATCTCTACGACGCAGATATAGACAAACTAAAAGCGTCTGTTGATAGTATAATATCGATAGTTCCTTATTGGATGGTTAATAAACAGAACGATTTTATGACTGGCGATGATAAACATGCTATAGGAACTGATATAATATTGAGTACTAACGAAGATATCAACGTGATGAAAAAGATGCGGTCATATAAAGGTCTAAGACATGAACGCGGTCTTAGAGTAAGAGGCCAACGTACAAGGTCAACTGGCAGAAAAGGAAGGACCGTAGGTGTTACAAGAGCCACTTTATCTGCGGCAAAGGCTGCAGAAAAGAAAGAAGGAGAAAAGAAAGAAGGAGAAAAGAAAGAAGGAGAAAAGAAAGAAGAGAAAAAGGTGAGTGGTAAATAATGGGATATCCAGGAAAAAATAGAAAGTCATATGAGACACCAAAACATCCTTGGCAGGCTGCCAGAATAGCAGGAGAAGTTGGACTTATAAAGATGTATGGACTTCGAAATAAAAAAGAGGTATGGAAGGCTCATAGCGATCTTAAGAATTATAGAGAACTAGCAAGAAAATTACTTGCAGAAAGCACAAAAGGAAAACTTTCTGGTAGTGTTAAGGTCGATGCCGACAATATATTAAGTAGATTGAAGAGATATGGTCTTCTCAAAACAGATGCTGGACTCGATGATATTCTATCTCTAGGAGTAAACAATTTCTTTGAGAGAAGACTTCAAACACAGGTACATAAACAAGGACTTGCCAATACTATGAAACAGGCAAGGCAGTTTATAGTACATGGGCATATATCTATTGGAGGAAGAAAGATTACTGTTCCTGGATATCTTGTATCTAAAGAAGAAGAATTGTTATTGGATTACTATAACAATTCGCCATTGTCTAGTGAGTCACATATCTCAAGGGCACAGATAGCTAAAGATATAAAGGATAAGAGATAATATAAAGGATAAGACATAAAGGAAAATTAATTATGACAAAAGAAAAATGGGGCATAGCCCATATATATTCGTCTTTTAACAATACTCTGATAACAATAACTGATCTGACAGGAGCAGAGACTATAGCAAAGATAAGTGGAGGTATGGTAACAAAAGCGGCCAGAGAAGAAAGTTCTTCATATGTTGCTATGCAGATGGCAACTATACTTGCAGAAAAGGTCAGAGAAAAAGGAATTGTAGGAATGCATATAAGGATAAGAGCCCCAGGAGGAAATAAACAACAAAACCCTGGACCAGGCGCTCAAGCAACTATTCGTGCATTTGCCCGTGCAGGGATTAAAATAGGACGTATTGAAGATGTCACACCAATACCGCATGACGGAACAAAGCCAAAAAAGGGAAGGCGGGTATAAGTGAATATTGACATAATAGAATTGTCAGAACGCAAGGCAAGATTTATCTTGTCTGGCGTCTCTACAGCCTTTGTTAATTCGTTGAGAAGGAGTATAACATCAGAGGTCCCAACATTGGCTATTGACTATGTAAATATTTACGATAATACATCTGTATTATACGATGAACAACTTGCTCTGAGGTTGGGACTTATACCTCTGAAAATGAATAGAAAGTTTTTGTCTCCAGATAAATGCAAATGTAATGAAAAAGGCTGTGTATCGTGCCAGGCATCGTTGACTATAAGCGCAGAAGGCCCAAAGATAATATATTCAGAAGATATGGTATCTCAAGATCCTGATGTACAGATTGTAGAATACAGAATACCGATTGTAGAACTTAAGGAAAGACACAAAGTTGTAGTTGAAGCCGTTGCAAGGATTGGAACAGGAAGACAACATGCCAAATGGCAGGCTGGCATAGCGTGTGGATATAAAAATACGCCTGTTATTATGATTGAAGATTGCGATCTATGTGGAAATTGTGCAGAAGCGTGTCCTCGAGAAATTTTAATGATGGGACCACATAAAGTCAATATTGTCGACGCAATAGACTGTTCTTTCTGTAAATTATGTGAGAAAGCATGTAACACGAAAGCAATCAAAGTGAACGAAGATCTTAATTCCTTTGTAATGACCTTTGAGACGAGCGGTGCTATGACCGCTGAAGATCTTCTTATCGAAGCTGCTGAGACTATTAAACAAAAAGCAGAAGAATTAGGAAGCCTGCTTGAAGGGTTTTGATAGATATAGACTACGATACTGAAAGGTAGTGCAAGTTAAGGCTTTGGAGTGATAGTATAATATACAAAAAATGGACTGAGGATGAACTTAAAGAATTAAGGAGCAACTATTCTTTTTGGACAAGGCACAAAGAATACGCCGAAAAGCTCTTTGGAACGGATTTCCGCATAATGATGTATTTTTTTATCAGATTTACTTAATGATATACTGGACATACATAGTAAAGTTTATCCACATCACAAGGCCAAAAACACTGGCCTGGTTATACACGTTTTAAGACAAAAAGACGTAGAAATATTTTTAAATTATATTAGAGATTTTTGGATATTATGCTATGCATACAAATTTCCGACATGTTTGTTATATGGCGATCAATGACAAAACTGCGCCATATACTGATTTCTATATAAAAACCTGACAAAATAATTATTACTGAATAGAATGAGGATAAAAAATAAAATTCGGAGATTTGGTCTCCGAATTTTTGGCAAATTAGCCAAGATTAGACCCTCTGTAATATATCTTTATTTTATTTCTGATTAGACAGAAACTGCCCGTTTTTTCAACGTTTTTAGTGTTTTTCCAGGCCCGTCTAATCTTTAGAAAAATAAAGACATATTAATTTAACCACTTGATCAATAAATCGCAATGATATGGCTCGCATACGCCACATCCGCAACACGGAGAAAATTTTCCGTCTTTAGACAACAGTGGAGAGTAGTCTGGTTCTTTCTTTCCACCCCCATTTTTCCTTTCGAGTAAAAATGTCTTATTGGATCTAGTCCTCCTAATAAGGTTTTTATCAAGCATAAGTGCTACCAATGCAGAACAGTCACGGCGGCCTATTTCTAGAGTTTTCCAAACTTCGGCTTGAATAACTGGTAACATATCCAATACTTTTTGCTCAAGGAAGGGGACATCTTCCGCTTTCAATTTATTCCTCCTCTATTCGACAAACGTCGACCCTACCCCGTTTTTGCACCATACGTCTCACGAATGTATTACTATATGATGTTAAGATATATATAATTTTGCTATGTAGAATTAGTAAGATATAAAAATAGAACATACGGCGCATTGTGATATCAGCAAAATAATATCTCACGCTAACTAGATACAGTCTCGGTACAGTTCCAACTAAGCACAATCGCTATGCGACTCGTTACATGAATGCTCACTATATGAAAATGGCGATATTAGAAAGATAACACCTTGCTATCACTAAGTATTACCAATGCTAAAACTCAGATTATCTGGAAAGGAATGAAGAAGTGAAAATATGGAATTAGCCCAAAAAGTCAAGATAGAACCAACTCTAGAACAGGAAGATGTCCAATGGATATTATCTGAGAAAAACAGACTGGTATACAATTTCTTTCTTGCTGACAGAATAAAAGCATATGAAGAGACTGGAGTTGATCTCACATATCAGATACAACAAGATTATCTACCAGAGTTGAAAAAGAAATATCCTGAATATGGATGGGTTAATTCTAAAGTACTTCAAATGACCGTTCATCAATTAGATGATGATATGCATTCATTTAAAAAGAAGAAAAAAGGTGGATATGAAACTGCAAACCATCCTGGATATAAAGGAAGAGATTATTTCGCAACTATGATTTGGAATCGGTCTGGATTTAAAATCGAGGATGGATACATAATTCTGAGTCATTATTATAATGAAGGAAAGAAAAATTATGTTGAATTAAAGTTCGAGATTCCAGAAAATTTGATGAATAATACAGATATCGATCTCCAGACAATATATGACTTCGGAAAGATAAAACAGATTGTAATGTATAGAGAAGAGCCGAACAGAAAGAAGAAAAGTGGCTATTATCTTTCGGTGGTATATGATTATCCTGTATTACCAATGAAAGATAATGGATTGTATCAGGCGATTGATCTTGGGATAGATAAGACTGTAACGGCTGTAAATATGGAAGCAAAATTCTTCGAGATTAATAATCCGAGAAAAGATTTATATTGGAATCCGATAATAGATTCTATACAATCTAGAAGGGATCATTGTAAGAAAACAGAAGAAAAGGTCAAAGGAACTGTTGAATATATAGATGAAAAATGTCAAAAGAAAGAAAAAGATGTTGTAAAGAAGACCGCTGAGGTAAGTAACAAATGGGTCAGATTAGACAGTACTAAGAAGAATTGTCATAAAAAGTTATCTAATCAAATAATAGATGAACAACATAAATGGTCAAAGATGATGGTCAATAATACCAAATCTAATACTATCATAGTTGGCAAATTGAATGTAAAAGATATGGCTCAAACAGGAGTGAAAATTAATGTTAAAGATGAAAGAGGAGATACAAAGACTATAAAAGTAAAAAGTCATAAATTAAATAGATCAACTCAAAATCAAGGTTATCTAAGTAGATTTGTTGGATTTCTAACCTATAAAGCAGAGAAGATAGGTAAGAGAGTAATAGAAATCAGCGAGGTCAATACGACCAAGAGATGTTATGTGTGCGGGAAATTACACGAGATGCCTCTTAGTCAAAGAACTATGGTGTGTGATTGTGGAAATAAGATAGATAGAGATAGAAATTCGGCTATTAATATCATGATAAATTTTCTATTGAAATATAATCTACATGACGGATTAAGAAGATTTATCGGAAATTTAGGAAAGGAAGGTCTTCTTGTTCCTATATGGGTTAAGGTCTAGATCTCCTATCACAAAGATGCCTTGTGAACAGGCTATCGAAAGATAATATGCGACAAACAGTCGAAGGTAAAATGAAAGTTTCCTCGCTGAGGTTCAGAGAGCTCGCACGAAGGCCCGCCTAAAGGCGGGGGTAGTTCACTAAGGAGAGATATATGATTAAATTAGACGATAAAATTATTCTTAACTGTCCAAAATGTGGTAAAGAATATAATATGGAAGAATATGAGAGATTAGATAAAGCAAAGACTCAAACATACGACGAACCAATTATAAGTATACGCGGAAAGAATGCGCCAAAAGAGGCGCTTATTGAGATAGCAAAACGTACAGGCGGGAAGCTTTACGAGGGACATGTAGATATTTTCAACAGGAAGAAGGATGAAATTTATGATGCAAGAATATGTTCTAAATGTGGTATTGAATTTGGTTTTATAAAAATCATAAGTAAAACTGATAAAGGAACTATATTTCATCTAGATTTAGACTTACTCACTGAATATGAGAAAAATAAAAATTAAAATGTATTTTTGTATCATATTGAATATAGGAGAATAAAATATGACAGACAAAATGGCATCGATCGATCCTTATTGCTGCGGACAAGGACATCATATTAAAGACGAAAAGTTTGTACCAGTTCATCACGAACATTCTGTACCTCCAGGTTTCTGCGAATATTGTAACGCTCCGTTATTGATGTCTATATTAGAACAAGTAGAGTTTTTTTCTGATACAGTTATTGGACTCTAAAAATATCGCATGCTATGTTTTAATATCGCAGTCATTCTAATTATGAAAAGTATAAATATTTTAATGTCGTACAAGTACATTAGGAGATGTATCGTTTTGGCATATGGAATTTCAGAACTTTAACTACAGATAAGGGGTGATTCCTACTAAGAAATTAGATATAACAGTAACAACATAACTTGAAGCTTGATAAGATCCTGGAAAGTTGGACAATAATTTTTGGTGCTATTTTGCCATATTTAAACAGACACTATACGACACTATCTTCAACGTATATAACTTGTAAGTATGCACATAGCATCGGAACTAAACCCTACTTAATCTAACTATATCTTTGCATACTTGAAATATTATAAGCATTCTTTTTGTTTTAATTCGTCTGAATATATTTAGATTGGATGATGAATAAAAAACGATGAGTATGAAAATGATTGTTAGATAGATGAAAAATATAATCAGGGATACGAATGAAAATATTAGATAAACAAACAGTTAAAGAAATAATAAAGTTAATTGAATCTGAAGAGTATTATATTGTGGATGACGGAATTATTATCAGTGACGAGGAAGGCATTGTTTTAACTTTAAGGGACATTTTGAAAGGAAAAAATGAAAATTATAAAGTTAAATAAAGAAAGTAGGAGAAAATAAATGACAGAAAATAAACCAGATGAATTCACCTTAAAAATATTGGCGGCGATGGCTTTTAAAATAAAGATTCCTGAATGTGAAATATGTGAAAAAAGTATCTACGGAATCCCTGTCCCAGGATGTATAGGAGAGTGTGACCTTCCCATAGAATTAAAAAATGACCAGTATGGAAGAATAAAAGTATTGGGATCCAACCTAAAAGGAGATAAATGGGATTTTCCTTTTGATAAAGTTGAAGCCGAAAATTATGATACATATGTTCTATTTAATTTTGATAAAGATTTTGAAAATCTAGAGCGTGCTTACGCTATTCCGAAGAAAGAAATGGAAAAACGTTTGTCTTCGATATGAAGATATAAAGGAAGAAAAGAATTATGGAATCAGAAAGAAAGGTAACGGTTGAGATCCCATTTAAAGGAAATATGACAAAAGCTATTAGTGAAGCAGCCAAATTACTATATAGTCAAGAAAGAGAAGATGAATACGGATCTTCAATGCTTTCTGAAAGAAAAGGCGATAAAGTTATATGTACTATGACGTTTAAAAAGAAAGATTTGGAGGATATATTTAAGGTAAAACTGCATGAACAACGATAGAAACATTTATAAGGAATGGTTTTGTAAGGCACTGTAATGCATGGCTGGGTATCGTCCGGCAAGGTGACGCGAGATACAGAAAGGTAAGGTAAGACTTAGATAGGTGATAAAATGTTCCCAAATAATTTCTGTGGAGTATGTGGAGAAATAGTATCAGATGATGTGAAAAAGCATTGTGGAGAATTTACGATTGCGCATTGTAGTGAACTTCACCCTTTATTCGATTTAGATGGAAAATATATAGGATTTCAGCAAGTGTCTCATGATAATAATATATACATAATTAAGAATGGGGAAGAAATTGTGACAGGAAATCTCATATGATAAACAAATATATAATTCCGAGAGAAGAATTTTTAGAGTTCATGGATAAAGTCAACTACCCCGCCCAGCGATCAGCTTTAGCTGAGAGCGACCGCCGGCTTGCCGGCACTAAAGGCGGGGTCTGTAGCTCAGAATACAGCGTAAGAGTTAACTAGCCTGTAGGAGAAATATCTAATCTATGAATACGCGAG
>Ga0114939_10003365_pt1 | contig 11233 bp, 10 predicted proteins | sample AshMeaCrysSpring_FD_87196 | JGI IMG/M metagenome (GOLD analysis project Ga0114939, IMG submission 87196) | Groundwater microbial communities from Big Spring, Nevada to study Microbial Dark Matter (Phase II) - Ash Meadows Crystal Spring | ecosystem: Environmental > Aquatic > Deep subsurface >... | reverse complement strand
TACGACCCGTACTTCTACACCGACGACAACGGGCGGCGCGTGCGCCTCAGGCCGGCGGCCGGCGTGACTGCGATCGCGACGCCACTCGGCAACATTCCGATAGGCAGCGTCGACTACAACCAGTACCGCATGAAGATCTTCATGAAGGTCAGCTTCTGACCCGAACAGCCTGAGCACTTCCAGGGGCGGCCACGCGCGAGCGTCGCCGCCCCGATTTTTCGGTACACCGGATGAAACTGACCCTCCCGATCGCCCACCGGTCCCTGCTTGCCGCCGCACTGCTGGCGCTCTCGGCCTCCCACGTGCAGGCGGACGAGCTGTTCGTGCTCGAGGACGTCCTCGGCGACGACGTCGGCAACGGCGAGCTCATTTACCCGAACCGCCCCGACCTGCAGCGCGGCGACCTCGATCTCTTCACCGTGTCGGCCGAGCAGCGCAAGGACGGGATCTGGTTCGTCGTCGAGTTCGCGAAACCGATACTCAGCCCCGAAGGCCGCGTCACGGAACTCGGGCAGACGCCGCTCGACAAGCTCGCCCGCAACGGTTTCTTCACCTTCAACGTCGACATCTACGTGGACACCGACCGCATCGCGGGCGCCGGTCTCGTCGAGACGGTGCCGGGACGCGGTGTCGTGATCGATCGCAACTTCGCCTGGGAAAAGGCCATCGTGCTCACGCCGCGGCCGGATATCGCGCGAACGATGCTGCAGATGTACTTCGACGACCAGTTCGAGGCGGAGGTGCGCGCGAAGAAGGGTCGCGTATCGAAGGACGAGCTGGAGCAGCTGGAGGGCAGGTCCGAGAAGCGCGTGGACGATCTCTACTTCTTCCCGACCCGGGTGCGCGTCAATGGTCGCCGCGTCGAGTTCCAGGTGCCCGAGGAGTTCCTCGGCGGCTTGCCGAAGGAATCCTGGGCCTACACGGTGCTGGTCACCGGCGCGAACATCCAGCAGGCCGGCAGCCCGATCAACACCTCCTCGAATCGCACGGCCATGATGACCATGGGTGTGGCGCGCGGCATCACGACCTCGGACTGGGGCATCCGCGGCGACGTGGACGCCGGCGTACCGCCGGTGATCGACATCCTCGCGCCCGATCCAAACACGCAGCCCACGGTGCTCGATGACTACGACACCGTGGCCGCGCGCCTCGCGAGCGTGCCTGGCATCGCACCGGACGGTAACGTCGCGGTCTCGCCGAGCGGGCAAGCGCTTACCATGGAGCAGGCGGCGCGCCTCGACACGACGACCGGTGCCGCGACGGACGGCGAGGCGGCCCCGGCCTCGGCCGAGAAGCGCGCGGTGCCTGCGCGGCTGCGCACACTGAACCAGCTGCTGGAGGACGGTCTGATCACTCAGTCAGAATACGACGACCTCCGGCGCAAGATCCTCGCCGAGCTCTAGATCATGCTCGACTCGCTGCTCGACGAACTCGCTCGGCGCCGCGGCATCGGCGAGGCCTATCACGACTACCGCGGCGAGTGGCGGCCGTTCACCGCCGCGACCAAGACCGCGATCCTCGCTGCCATGGGCTGCGACGTGACGGAACCGGAAGCGGTCACGCGCGCGATCGCGAGCCTCGATGCCGAGCGCTGGAACGCGCGTGCCCCCGCCGTCACCGTCGTGCGTCCGGGGCACTGCGGCGTGATCGTCGTGGTTCCCGCCGCCTCGCTCGACGAGGCCATCGACTGGCGGGTGGTGATGGCCGACGGGCGGCAGCTCGATGGCCGCGCCATAGCAGGAGAGCTGTCGGAGATCGAGCGGCACGAGTTCGACGGGCGGTGGCTCACGCGACGCTGGCTGCCCCTGCCGGAGAGTCTTCCGCTCGGTCGTCATCTGCTGCAGCTCTGCATGAGGGACGGCGGTGGCGACGGCGCGCTGCTGGTGGCGCCCGCGCGCTGCCATGAGCCGCAGTCGCTCTTGTCCGGCAGGCGTTTCTGGGGCGTTGCCGTGCAGCTCTACACGCTGCGTTCGCCGTCGAACTGGGGCATGGGAGATTTCGCGGACCTGCGCAGCGTCGTCCGCCGCTGCGCCGAGCAGGGCGCCGCATTCGTCGGCCTGAATCCGCTGCATGCGCTGTTCCCGTCGAATCCCGGCCACTACAGTCCGTACAGCCCGTCGTCGCGGCATTTCCTGAACGCGCTCTACATCGCCGTAACCGATGTCCCTGGGTATGCGGAATGCACGGCGGCCCGGGCGCGCGTCGAATCCGCAGACTTCCAGCAGGAGCTGGCGCGCCTGCGCGCCACCGACTACGTCGACTACCAGGGCGTCGCGCGAGCCAAGTTCCCGTTGCTCGCCATGCTCTACGAACACTTCCGTCGCACCGAGCTCGATCGTCACACCGAGCAGGGCCGGGCATTCCGCGCATATCTGCGCGAGCGCGGGGAGCCGCTGCGCCGTCACGCGCTGCACGATGCAATCGACGCGCACCTTCGGCCGCAGGACCCGGATCGCTACTGGGGCTGGCCCGTGTGGCCGCAGGTGCTGCGCGACCCCGCTGGCGCAGGGGTGCTCGAGTTCGAGCAGGAGCATCGGGTCGCGGTCGAGTACTACGCGTGGCTGCAATGGATCGCCGACCTGCAGCTCGCCGCGGCGCAGAACCTTGCCCTCGAACTCGGCATGCCGATTGGGCTCTACGGAGACTACGCCGTCGGCGTGAATCCGAGCGGGGCGGAGACCTGGTCGGACCAGCAGGTCTATCGAATGCGCGCCGGTGTCGGCGCTCCGCCCGACCCGCTCGCGCTCAAGGGCCAGGACTGGGGCATTCCCCCGCAGGATCCATACGCGCTGGTCGCGGCGGGTTACCGCCCGTTCCGCGAGCTGATCGCCGCGAACATGCGTCACTTCGGTGCCCTGCGGCTCGATCACGTCATGGCACTGTTCCGGCAGTGGTGGGTGCCGGTCGGCATGGGCGCGACCGAGGGTGGCTACGTGCACTATCCCGTGGACGACCTGATGTCGGTGCTTGCGCTGGAAAGCGAGCAGCACCGTTGCCTCGTGGTCGGTGAGGACCTCGGCACCGTGCCGGACGAGATGCGCCGCGCGATGGCCGAGTTCGCCGTGTATTCCTACAAGGTGCTGCTCTTCGAGAAACACGCCGATGGCAGCTTCCGCCGCCCGGCGGAGTATGTCCGCCGCGCGATTGCCACGGTCACGACGCACGATTTGCCGACGTTACGCGGCTGGTGGGAGGCCCGCGACCTCGAACTGCGCGACCGGCTGGACCTGTTCCCGGGCGAGGAGATTCGGCGCTACGTCTACGACGAGCGCGTGCGCGATCGTGCGCAGATGATCGCGGCGCTCGAGTCCGAGGACCTGCATCCACTGCCGGAAGGTGCGACGAAGCCTGTCTTCCGCGAATCGCTCGCGCACGACATCCAGCTCTATCTCGCGAGGAGCGCGGCCGGGCTGGTCGTGCTGCAGTACGAGGACCTCATCGGCATGACCGACCCGGTGAACGTGCCTGGCACCAGCCACGAACACGCGAACTGGCAGCGCAAGGTCACGGCTGACATCGAGGACGCACTCGGCCGAGAGTCCACGCGGCGGCTGTTCGCGGACGTCCACCGGGCGCGCGACTCCTGACCGTGCTGCCGGCCCGAGGCGCGCATGCGGTTCAGGTTGGCAAGTGCGGAGGACTACCCGGCGGGGCTGAAGCTCCCCTGGCACCTGCCGCTCGATTCCTGGCCTGACGAGCGCTGCACCGACGTCGAGCGCGGCCTGCACCGCAATCCCGTGCGGTTCGTGACGCACGAGGGCACGCTCTACGCGATCAAGGAACTGCTGGAGCACGTCGCCGAGCGCGAGTACGCGCTGCTGCGTTCCCTCGAGGAGCTGAACCTGCCGGTCGTCCAGCCGGTGGGCCTCGTGACCGACCGGCCACGGCCGCAGGGCGGGGAGCCGCACGGACTGCTGATCACGCGTTTCCTGCATCACTCGATGCCGTTCCGCCACGTGATCTCGCGAGGCGTCACGGCATCGCAGGCCTATCAGCTGCTCGACGCGCTCGCCGACCTCCTCGTGAACCTGCACCTCGCGGGCTTCTTCTGGGGCGACTGTTCGCTGTCGAACGCGCTGTTCCGGCTCGACGCCGGCCGCTACTCGGCCTATCTGGTGGACGCCGAGACCGGCGAAATGCACGCCTCGCTCTCCAACGGACAGCGCCGCCACGACCTGACCATCGCCGAGGAGAACGTGGCCGGCGAGTTCATGGACCTCAAGGCTGGCTTCGGATTGCCCGAGGGTCTCGATCCCATCGAACTCGGAGCCGACCTCGTCTCGCGCTACGGGGCACTGTGGGCCGAGCTGACGCGCGAGGAAGTCTTCGCGGCACAGGAGCAGTACCGTGTCGACTCGCGCATCAAGCGCGTGAACGATCTCGGGTTCGACGTCGAGGAGCTCGACATCGAGACCATAGAGGGCGGACACAAGATCCGGCTTCGGGTGCAGGTCGTGGAGCCTGGCCACCACCGACGCCGTCTCGAGGCGCTCACCGGTCTGGACGTGCAGGAGAACCAGGCGCGACGCCTGCTCAATGACCTCGATCATTTCAGGGCGTGGCAGGGCGGGCTCGGGCACCGTGTCATCCCGGAACAGGAGGCCGCGAAGCGCTGGCTCGAGGAGGTGTATCGGCCCACGCTCGAATCGATTCCGCCCGAGCAGGCTGCGAAGCTCGACGTCGCCGAGATCTTCCACCAGTTGCTGGAGCATCGCTGGTACATGTCCGAGCGGCTCGGTCGCGACCTGCCGCTCGCGGAGGTCGTGCCGTCGTACGTGCACGAGGTACTGGAGCAGCTGCCGGCGCCGTCGAGTGTCGGCGTGCGGGCGGACGAGGCGTCCTGACGTCCGCTACATTCCTGGCCGCGGAACCCGCACAATGTCGGCGCGCTCTCGCGCGACTGAATCGACGAGGATCCCGTGATGCATCGAGTTGCAGTGGCCGCGCTTGCGAGCCTGTTTGCCGTGGTGACGACCACATCCCCGGGCCGCGCATATGCGGACGACACCTCGCCGCCCGCGAGCGAGTGGCGGGGTTACTGCAAGGCCTACCTCGAAGCGCTCGACGGCGGCGCGAAGGACAATGACCTCGACATTACCTATTGCCTCGGCATCACCAAGGGCCTGTTGAACGGCATGCGCGTCGGCAGCCAGATCGGCGCGCTCAGCTTCGGCTCGCGACTCGCCGTCAAGTATGAGCTGGACGCCGACGAGGTCTTCAAGCAGTTCCAGATGGTGGAACCGATGCAGCTGATGCGCGTCTGCGCGCCGGCGCAGACGTCCGCTGCGGACTACGTGCGCGCAGTGATGGCACATCTGGAGCGCAACCCGGACGCCGTGCAGCGTTCGATCGGTGAGGTGTTCTTCGAGGGCCTGCAGCAGGCGTGGCCCTGCCGTTGAGCCGCCGTTGAGCCGCGGCGACGCTAGCGCTGTCCGAGCCGCGTGTCCGAGGCCAGCGACCAGGTACCGTCCGGCGCGGGACAAGCGACCGCACGACCTTCGCTGAGGCCGAAACTGCCGGTGGCGATGAGTCGGAACTTGCGGCAGCCGCTGGCCGGACCTTCCTCGCGCCTGGGCGTGAGGTGATAGGCGACGCCCGTGTTGTGGTTGATCCACTTGATGGTCTGCTCGGGACCAGCGAGTTCGAGCGCGTGTCCCACGCACGACCGGTCGGCCTTGTCCATGCGACGCCCGATCTCCGCACCGATCGCGGCGCCGATCACCGTGCCGAGCACGATCGCAACCGCAGGCCGGTCCCCTTTGCCCGCCTCGGCGGCAATCACGCCGCCCGTGACACCGCCCAGCACAGCACCGATCCGGGCGCGGTCGCAGCGCCCGTCAACGACGCCGTAGTCGCTCTCCCAGCTCCGTCCGCTGTAGCCCGCGAAATGCGGGTCGTTCTTGGCTCGCCAGCCGTGCGCCGGTGCCCACGACGGAGGCGTCGCGAACGCGACGCAGGGAAGCGCGATCAGGAGCACCAGCAGCACCCGGCCCAGCACGCGTCGCGTGCGAGGATCGAGAGAGTGCCGCGAGGACACGGTCTGCATGTCGATCATCGTGGTCATGCTTTCCTCCTCTGCCGGCCGGGCTCGGGGCACCCGGGCGTGAGGGCCAACCTAATCGGCTGTGGCCCCCGGCGGAGGCGATCGCTGCGAATGCGTGAACAGGGTCACGACCTTTCCGCGGGTTACGTCAAACGCGCTAACCTTCTGGCTGGACCCACACGGGAGCGCGGCGATGAGCGAGACCCTCGTGATCGGTGGCGACTTGCGAGTGAAACGCCTCGGCTACGGTGCGATGCGCCTCTCCGGCGCGGGCATCTGGGGGGACCCGCCCGACCGCGACGCAGCGATCCGGCTGCTGAGGCGCGCTGTCGAACTCGGCGTCGACTTCATCGATACCGCGGACGCCTACGGCCCCGACACCAACGAGCGCCTCATCGCCGACGCGCTCTACCCCTATCCGCCGGGCCTGGTGATTGCCACCAAGGGCGGGATCGTGCGGCCATCGTCGGACCGCTGGGAGCGGGACGCCCGGCCAGTGCACCTGCGCGAGGCCTGCGAGGCGAGCCTGGCGCGCCTGCGAGTGGAGCGCATCGACCTCTACCAGCTGCACGCGATCGATCCGCGCGTGCCGCTGGAGGAATCCCTCGGCGAACTCGAGCGGCTGCAGCAGGCCGGCAAGATCCGCCACGTCGGCGTGTCGAACTTCACCTCGGGCGAGCTCGAGCGCGCGCGCCGCGTGGTGAACGTGGTCTCGGTGCAGAATCGCTACAACGTGGCGGACCGCTATTCGGACAGCGTGCTCGCCGCCTGCGAGCGCGACGGCATCGTGTTCATCCCCTGGTCGCCGCTTTCCCAGAACCCGCGCGAGGCCGGCGAGGGGGCACGCGTGCGCCTCGAGGACTGGGCGTCCCGGAAGGGCGTGCCGCTCGCGCAGGCCTCGGTGGCCTGGCTGCTGGCGCGCTCACCGGCGATGCTGCCGATTCCCGGCACCGCGAACCTCGGCCATCTCGAGGAGAACTGCGGGGCCGCGACCCTGCGACTGACGGCCGAGGAGATGACGGCGATCGGCTGACGGCACCTGCGAAGGCATCGCGGTCGCGAACCCTGCGGTCACTACGTATTTGCAGGCAACCCGCACGGTTCTAATTGACACATATCTGGAGGACGATCCAGTTGCGCGGTCGCGGGCGCTGTGGTCGTCACCGCGCAGGGTCCAACCGGCAGGAGCCGGGGAGGCGCAATGGTCAGGCTATTGAGGATCGTGACGGGCGGTCAGGCAGGCGTGGATCGCGGTGCACTGGATGCAGCACTCGAGCTGGGCAATCCCTGCGGTGGCTGGTGTCCGAAGGGGCGGGCGGCCGAGGACGGTCCGATTCCGCCGCGGTATCCGCTGCAGCAGATCGAAGGCGGTTACGCGCAGCGCACGCGGCGCAACGTCGAGGAGTCCGACGGGACCCTGATCCTCTATCGCGGCGCGCTCACCGAGGGTACGCAGCTCACGCTCGAGGTCTGTCATGAGCTCGGCAAGCCCGTCTGCCTGGTCGATGCCGACAAGTCGAGCCCGGCGACGGCCGCGATCGTCGCGAGCGATTTCATCGAAAAGCACGACATCGAAAAGCTCAATGTCGCCGGACCGCGCGAGAGCCGCTGGACGCATGCGCACGAATACGCCTTCGATGCGGTGCATGAGCTGATCCTGATGGTCTGGCGCGACGACTGACGCATAGCGCTGCGACCGCATGCGGGGCGCATACCGTCGCAGCGCGCGGCACCCTCAAGTCCCGAGGGTCCTCAACCAGAGGCCGATTGTGGTGGTGAAGCCGACATCGCGCGCTGCGATGCGACCCTGCGCATCCACGACGTAATAGGTCGGGTAGCCGCGAACGCGCCACGCCACGCCGGTCGCCGCGTCGCCCGCAAGCACGGGCATCGGCAGTTCGTGCCTCGCGGCATACGTGTGCAACTCGCCGGCCTCCGCCCAGTCGAGGCCGACGAGCAGCACCGTCACCTCGTCGCCGCGCCAGCGGTGAAACCAGCGCAGCTGCGGGGAACTCGCGGCGCAGACGCCGCACCACGGCGCGAAGAAGTAGATCACTGCCGGTCGGCCTGCAAGGCTCGCGGCGCTCCAGTTGCGACCGTCCAGGTCGCGCAGTTCCAGCAGCGGAGCGAGCGTGCGTTCGTTGGCCGGCAGCAGGTCGCGTGCTCGCCAGGCCTGCACGCCTGCCACGATCACGATGACGACCAGCAGTTCGAATGCCAGGCGCTTGAGGCGCGCGCCGCGCCTCATCGCGGACGCGAGGGACGCGCGCCGCCCGACGCCGGGTTGCTCGGTCGCGGGCCCGACCGGGAACCGCCCCGCTGGCCACTGGCAGCCTTCTTCACGGGGTTCGGCACTCGCGGCAATCCCGTGTGCTGCGTGCGGAATGGCTGCGTCGCTTTCGCACCCTCATCGCGCCGCGGCTTGCGCTTGCCCTCGTGTGATCGACCGGTGCCGATCGGCTGGTAGGTCGGCACGAGATGCTGCTTGCCGTTGCCGATCAGATCGGCGCGGCCCATGTGACGCAGCGCCTCGCGCAGCAGCGGCCAGTTGTTCGGGTCGTGATAACGCAGGAAGGCTTTATGCAGTCGACGCTGGCGCGTGCCCTTCGGAATCACCACGTTCTCGGAGTCGCGCGTCACCTTGCGCAGCGGGTTCTTGCCCGAGTGATACATCGCGGTCGCCGTGGCCATGGGCGAGGGCAGGAAGGCCTGCACCTGGTCGGCGCGGAAACCGTTCCGCTTGAGCCACTGCGCGAGCTCGAGCATGTCCTCGTCGGTGGTGCCCGGGTGCGCCGCGATGAAGTACGGGATGAGGTACTGCTCCTTGCCCGCTTCCTTCGAGTACTTGTCGAACAGCGCCTTGAAGCGATCGTAGGTGCCGACGCCCGGCTTCATCATCTTCGACAGCGGCCCCTCCGCAATCGCCTCGGGCGCGATCTTGAGATAGCCGCCGACGTGGTGCTGGGCGAGTTCCTTCACGTACTCCGGCGATTCGATGGCGAGGTCGTAGCGCACGCCCGAGGCGATCAGCACCTTCTTGATGCCGGGCAACTCGCGCGCGCGTCGATAGAGCCGGATCAGCGACGAGTGGTCGGTATTCAGGTTGGGGCAGATGCCGGGATACACGCAGGACGGTCGCCGGCATGCGGCCTCGATCTCGCGCGACTTGCAGGCGACGCGGTACATGTTGGCGGTCGGGCCGCCGAGGTCGGAGATGACGCCCGTGAAGCCCGGCACCGTATCGCGGATCGTCTCGATCTCGCGGATCACCGAGTCTTCCGAGCGGTTCTGGATGATGCGGCCCTCGTGCTCGGTGATCGAGCAGAACGTGCAGCCGCCGAAGCAGCCGCGCTGGATCGCGATCGAGAAGCGGATCATCTCGTAGGCGGGGATCTTCGCGTTCCCGTAGGACGGATGCGGCACGCGCTGGTAGGGCAGCTCGTAGATCGCGTCCATCTCTTTTGAGGCGAGCGGAATGGGCGGTGGGTTGAGCCACACGTCCACGTCGCCGTGACGCTGTACGAGTGAGCGCGCGTTGCCTGGGTTCGACTCCGCGTGCAGGATCCGCGAGGCGTGGGCGTACAGCACCGAGTCATTGGCAACCTGCTCGAAGGCCGGCAGACGGATGACGCTCACCTCGCGGTCGGCGTTGCTCGGCAGACGGCGGTGAAAGCGCAGGACCGCCTCGTACGTTGCGGCGGCGCTGTCGCGTCCGTGCAGTGCAGCCGCGACGTCGCCCCGATCTCCCGGATTGGTCCGGGAGGACGCCGTGAACCCGTCCCTGGGGGCTCCGGGCGCGGCGTCCATGCCGCGCACGGCCTCCCGGACCAACCCGGAAGACCGTGTCGCCGTCGCGCCGGCAGCGACGGAGCGTTGCAGGGGTTCCGAGGGACGCGCTGACATTGCAGGAGCGGCCGTCCTGCCAGCGGGCTCCATCGCGTACGGATCGAGCGGCGGGTTCAACGGGCCCGGCGTGTCCACGGTGGTCGAGTCGATCTCGATCCAGCCATCGGGAGTCGCCTTGCGCGTAAAGGCCGTACCGCGCAGGTCGGTGATCTCCTCAATTCTCTTGCCGGCCGCCAGCCGGTGGGCGATCTCGCAGATCTGCCGTTCGGCGTTGCCGAACACGAGCAGGTCGGCCTTCGAGTCCATGAGCACCGAGCGGCGCACCTTCTCCGACCAGTAGTCGTAGTGGGCGATGCGCCGGAGCGAGGCCTCGATGCCGCCGATCACGACGGGCACGTCCTTGTACGCTTCGCGCACTCGCTGCGAGTACACGATGACGCAGCGGTCGGGTCGCGCGCCGGCCACGCCGTGCGGCGTGTAGGCGTCGTCGCTGCGGATGCGGCGATCCGAGGTGTAGCGGTTCACCATCGAATCCATGTTGCCGCCGGTGATGCCGAAGAACAGGTTCGGGCGGCCGAGCTTCATGAAGTCGCGCGTCGAGTGCCAGTCGGGCTGCGCGAGGATGCCGACGCGGAAGCCCTGGGCCTCGAGCACGCGCCCGACGATCGCCATGCCGAAGCTCGGATGGTCCACGTAGGCGTCGCCCGTGACGATGATGACGTCGCAGGAGTCCCAGCCGAGCTCGTCCATCTCCGCCCGCGACATGGGCAGGAAGGGCGCCGGGCCGAAGCGGTGGGCCCAGTGCTTGCGGTAGGAGAAGAGGTCGCGGGCGGGGTGCATGGCGCGCAGTCTAGTCGAGGACGTTCGCCGGTCTCATTCGTCAGGCGGCCAGATCCGGTCGTACGAGGGAGAAATGCCGCGGGTGAAGTCCCACGGCGCCCTCCACGATGCGCCCTTGACCGCACGGCGGCCGACGCTCACGATGTCGGTACCATAACGGTTGCATTACGGTTTCCAATGCTCAACCTCACACTCAAGAACGTGCCACCTGAGCTGCACGCGCGGCTCAAGGCCAGCGCCGAGGCCAATCGGCGCAGCCTGAACCGGGAGATCCTCGCTCGACTCGAGGCCGAGATGAGCGCGCCGAGCGTGGACGTCGCGGCGGAGCTGCGCGCGCTCGAGGACTTCGTGGCCTCGCTGCCGCGCGTCGACCACGGCCAGGTTGCGCGGTACCGAGGCACGGGGCGCGCGTGATCGTCGTCGACAGCAACGTCATCGCCTATTGCTGGATCAACGGTGAGCGGACCGCGCTGGCCCATCGCCTGCGCAGGCTGGATCCCGACT
>Ga0114939_10003364_pt1 | contig 11236 bp, 15 predicted proteins | sample AshMeaCrysSpring_FD_87196 | JGI IMG/M metagenome (GOLD analysis project Ga0114939, IMG submission 87196) | Groundwater microbial communities from Big Spring, Nevada to study Microbial Dark Matter (Phase II) - Ash Meadows Crystal Spring | ecosystem: Environmental > Aquatic > Deep subsurface >... | reverse complement strand
ACGATCAGCATGTGCCGGTCGTCGCCCGGGATCGCGTAGATGTCGCGTACCTTGCCCTGGTGGATGCGCTCCAGTCCCTTGATGTTCGACTCGTGCATGGGCGGCGAACCGCCGGCGAGTGGGTCTGCAGACGGATTCGATCCGGACGAAGAAGTGGGGGGGGTCATGTGAGGGCCGCCGGTCGGTGCTGTTAATATGCTGCGCTCGTCGGCCACGGAAATTGATCGTCCCGGCCGTCTCCCATTGTAACGACTCCCGGGAAGGGGCACGGGCCCGGCGCACATGCTCGAAGGCTGGTACGGCAAGATCATCGGCGCGGTCCTGGGCTACATCATCGGCCGTGGGTTCCTGGGTGCCGTCATCGGACTGGTGCTGGGACATCAGTTCGACTCCGCGAGCCGGCGCGGGAAGTCAGGACGCGGGACGACCAGCGGCGGCGCGCACGACGACCCGGCTGCCCTGCGGCGCACATTCTTCGAAGCCACCTTCCAGGTCATGGGCCATGTCGCCAAGAGCGATGGCCGCGTCACCGAAGCCGAGATCGACGCCGCGCGCGAGGCCATGCGGCGCTTCGCGCTTAGCGAAGACGATCGGCTCCGCGCCATCGAGCTGTTCACGGCGGGCAAGGAGCCCGGCTTCCCGCTCGACGAGACGCTGGCCCGGCTGCGCCAGCTCTCGGGCAGCCACCCGGACCTCAGCCGGCTGTTCGTGCAGATCCAGCTCGAGGCCGCGATCCGGGGCAACAGCCTCGGCGACGGGCCGCGCGCCGTGTTCCAGCGCATCTGTCGCACGCTCGGCATCTCCGCGCTGGAGTTCGCCTCGCTCGAGGCGATGATGCGCATGCATGCCGGCAACTACGGTTACGGCCCGGGCAATGGGCGGGCCTCGCAGGGCCCGGGCTTCGGCACGCGGCCCGATGCGCGGCTGACCGACGCGTACGAGGTGCTGGGCGTGGCGCCGGGCACGTCCGACGCCGATGTCACCAAGGCATTTCGCCGCCTGATGAGCCAGAATCACCCGGACAAGCTGGTGGCCCAGGGTCTGCCGGAATCGATGATCGCGGCGGCGCACGGACGCACTCAGCGCATCCTGGAAGCGTACGAACTGGTGAAGGCACACCGCGGCATCAAGTGAACCCCGCCCTCACGACGATACGCAGAGTCTCAACGCAGCCGTTCAACTGATTTTTTCCGAGGACCGCCCATGACGACGACCAAGCAGCAGGCCCCGTGGATCGCGCCGTCGATCCTGTCCGCCGACTTCGCGCGGCTGGGCGAGGAGGTACGCAACGTGCTCACGGCGGGCGCGGACATCGTCCACTTCGACGTCATGGACAACCACTACGTGCCGAACCTCACGATCGGACCGCTGGTGTGCGAAGCGCTGCGCAAGCACGGCGTCACCGCGCCGATCGACGTGCACCTGATGGTGAAGCCGGTCGATCGCATCATTCCCGACTTTGCGAAGGCGGGCGCGAGCTACATCACTTTCCACCCCGAGGCGAGCGAGCACATCGACCGCACGCTGGGGCTGATCCGCGAGAGCGGCTGCAAGTCGGGGCTGGTGTTCAATCCGGCCACGACGTTGAGTTACCTCGACCACGTGCTCGATAAGGTCGACATGGTACTGCTGATGTCCGTGAACCCCGGCTTCGGTGGACAGTCGTTCATCCCGTCGACGCTACCGAAGATCGCGCAGGCCCGCGCGATCATCGATCGCAGCGGGCGCGACATCCGGCTGGAAGTGGACGGCGGCATCAAGATCGACAACATCGGCGCGGTGGCCGCGGCGGGCGCGGATACGTTCGTGGCGGGCTCGGCGATTTTTAATACCAAGGATTACGCGGCGACGATCGCCGCGATGCGGGCGCAGTTGGGGAAATAACTGCCCTCGCCCGCGCTCCGCGCGACCTCTCCCGCCGAAGCGGGAGAGGTAAATCCATCAATCCTCGTCGTCCTCGTCATCATCATCGTCGTCGGGCGCGGTGGTCGCCTTCTTGCCGCGGGCCGCGAGGCCGGGCGCGGCCGATCCCGCCGCTGCAAGCGAGGACATGGCGGCGGCCTTGCCCTTCAGGCGCGGACGCACCCCGTAGACGACCATCGTCTTGCCACGCGCGGTAAGCAGACCCTGTTCCTCCAGCACCTTGAGCACGCGGCCCGCCATTTCGCGCGAGCAGCCGACGAGGCGCGAGAGCTCCTGCCGGCTGACCTTGATCTGCGTGCCTTCCGGATGCGTCATCGCGTCCGGTTCGTTGCAGAGGTCCATGATCGCGTGCGCGACGCGGCCGGTGACGTCGACGAAGGCGAGGTCGCCGAGCTTGCGGTTGGTGCGGTCGAGGCGGCTGGCGAGCTGCGTGGCCAGCTCGAACAGCAGTGTGGGGCTTTCGGCGGCGATCTGCCGGAAGCGCGGATATGTCATCTCGGCGAGTTCGCACTGGGAGCGCGTGCGAACCCAGGCGCTGCGCGCGGGCTGCTCATTGAAGAGGCCCATCTCGCCGAAGAACTGGCCCTTGTTGAGGTAGGCCAGCACCATCTCGTTGCCTTCCTCGTCCTCGATCAGGACTTCGACCGAGCCCTTGATGACGTAGTACAGGACGTCGGGAATGTCGCCCGCGTGGATCAGCACCGTCTTCGACGGCACGGCACGGATGCGGCAATAGCTGAGGAAGCGATTGATCGCGGGAATGTCGCTCAAGGGTCTGCCGCCGGTTTCCATGCTCCCTTCCTGTGTCTATTGCTGCGTGTTTATGTCAAAACGCTGCGAAGCTTTTAATATAAAGCCCTGCCGCGCCGCAAGTTTTTGCCGATCCTCACACGTGATAGGCGGTGCGGGTCATGATCGCCGCGGTGCGCCGCATCAACGCCCGCACGGGCCGCGGCAAGCCAAGCGCGCCGTTCGCACGCGCGTCGTCTGCGTGCTTGTCTTCATCCGCTTTCATCTGCGCGACGGTACGCCGCGACCGCTCGTCGTCGGCTGGCAGGTGTTCCAGATGCGAATCCAGGTGCTCGACCACCTGCTTCTCCGTCTCCTCGACGAAGCCGAGGCTGGTGCGGTCGCCGCTCAGGCCGGCCAGCATGCCGATCGCGAACGAACCGGCGTACCAGACCGGCGCAAGCAGGCTGGTCCGGCTATCCAGTTCGAGCACTCGCTTCTCGCACCAGGCCAGGTGGTCGGTCTCCTCGCGCGCGGCTGCCAGCATCTGCTCGCGCACCGCCGGGTTGCGGGCCGTGAGCGCCTGTCCGTGATACAGCGCCTGCGCCGCGATCTCGCCCGCGTGGTTCACCCGCATCAGCGCGGCCGCATGGCGGCGGGCCGCCGGGTCGTGGACGGTTTCGGGAGCGTCCTGACCCGGGAAGGGCCGGGAGGCCACATTGGCGGCGGCGACGGTACGCAGCCCCCGGTCGATCTCGCGGATCAACCGGTCGGCAAGCGATTCGCGCCGCAGCGGGGCGGGGGAGGTGGCGGGCGTCTTCTGGGGGCTGGGCATGGCAATCTGTGGGGAATCAGCGGGTTTACGCCAATATTATAGAGGTCTCCGACCCCCCGTCCGGAGGGGCGCAGCCGCTCGGGTTGCGATCAGGGCCCCTGCGTGCTTTGCAAAGGCCAGATCCCTGGGATAGAATTCACGGCTCTCTGCACGGCAGACAGGGCCTGGAGCCTTTCCGATGACCACCGTTTTTGCACACCCCGAGAAGGTGCGCCGCGACTGGTATGTGGTTGATGCGAGCGGTAAGACGCTCGGTCGCCTCGCCACGCAGCTCGCCTTCCGCCTCCGCGGCAAGCACAAGCCGCAGTACACCCCGCACGTCGACACCGGCGATCACATCATCGTGATCAACGCCGAGAAAATCGCCGTCACCGGCAACAAGCTCACCGACAAGGTGTACTACTGGCACACCGGCGCGATCGGCGGCATCAAGGAGCGCACGCTCGACAAGATGCTGGCCCAGAGCCCTGAGCGCGTGATCGAACTCGCGGTCAAGGGCATGCTGCCCAAGAATCCGCTGGGTCGCGCCATGTTCAAGAAGCTGCACGTGGTCACGGGCGCGAAGCACGCGCACGCCGCGCAGCAGCCGAAGCCGCTCGACATCTGAGGCGTATAGAACAATGCCTGCAAACACCAATTACGGCACCGGCCGCCGCAAGTCCTCCACGGCTCGCGTTCACCTGCACCCGGGGACCGGCAAGATCAACATCAACGGCCGCACGATCGAAGAATTCTTCGGCCGCACGACCTCGCGCATGATCGTGCGCCAGCCGCTCGAAACCGTGCAGATGGCCGACCGCTTCGACGTCGTCGCCAACGTGGCCGGCGGCGGCATGACCGGCCAGGCCGGCGCGATCCGTCACGGCATCACGCGCGCGCTGATCGAATACGACGAAACCTTCCGCAAGCCGCTGCGCGTGGCCGGTTTCGTGACGCGCGACGCGCGCGAAGTCGAGCGCAAGAAGGTCGGCTTCCGCAAGGCACGTCGCGGCACGCAGTTCTCGAAGCGCTAACCATCAGCGCGCGGGTGCGGGCAGCCGTCAGGGGGCTGCTCGCGCGAATCCCCGCAACGGTTCCTTTGGGGGATCGTCTAGCGGTAGGACTACGGACTCTGACTCCGTCAACCTAGGTTCGAATCCTAGTCCCCCAGCCAAGTCAAGAAGGCTCGCTGCGAAAGTGGCGGGCCTTTTTGTTTTGAACGTGGGGATCAGGGCGACGAGCCCAGCGAACTCAGGATCGAATGTAGCGCAACGGTAAATTCGCTGCGATTTGCACCCAAGCGCAATTCGCTCAAGATGCGCGACATGACCAACGCAGAAAATCCACGCCCACCGTTCCCGTCACGCGATGCCGAATCCGCCACGAGAGCAGTATGCATGGCCGAATTGGAGCTCGGCTTGTGACCGCGCGGCTCTTCGGGCGGGTGATTGCCCTCGTCTGGTCCGTCATCGCCAGTACGCAGCCTGCGCAGGCAATCGATGCGGCGGCGGCCTCGCCGGACCGTTTCAAGATACTGCTCGACAATGAGCAGGTGCGCGTTTTGGAGTACATGCTGCGACCGGGCGAGCGGGATCAATGGCACACGCATCCGCCCAAGGTTTCGTACGTCGTGAGCGGTGGCCAGCTGCGCATCCACCTGGCGGACGGCACCTCGTTCCTCGCCGACGAAACAAAGGGCACGGCCGTATGGATGGAGGCGTTACCGCGGCACTATGCGGAGAATGTCGGCAAGACCGATGTAAAGATCGTGCTGACCGAGGTGAAGTCCATGGCGAACGATCCCGCCCTTGACCATGAGGCGATCGTCGATGCAATGCGGACAATGTATATCGCCTTGGGGAAAGACGACTCTGCGCTGTTTCGATCGGTGACCGCGTCCGACTTCTTCACCTACGACGGCGGCAAGCGATTCACGGGCGATGAACTGCTGGCATTGATCAAGTCGCGGCACGACGCCGGCGTAGCCTACGTCTGGGAAATCACCGAGCCGGACGTTCGTGTCGACGGTCGCACAGCGTGGGTCACGTACGTGAACCGCGGCTCGGTCACCGACGACGCAGGGAAGAAGGATGTGATCTGGCTCGAGTCTGCCGTGCTGAGACGAGATGAGGACGCCTGGCGCATCCATTTCTTCCACAGTACCCGCATGCCCTGAGCGGAAGGGAAGTGCCGGTACAAGCGGTGAACCTAGGGTCATCAGCGGTCCAACGGACTGAGCACCGCGTTCGCACCCTTGCGCATCACGTGCGTGTAGATCTGCGTTGTCTTTACGTCCTTGTGGCCGAGCAACTCCTGCACCGTGCGGATGTCGTACCCGCGCTCGAGCAGGTGCGTGGCGAAGCAGTGGCGGAAGGTATGGGACGACGCCGGCTTGTCGATACCGGATTCGCGCACGGCTTGCTTCACGTGCCGCTGCACCGTGCCCGCGATTCATCGCCTGCGCATGCCGCGCGCGGACGACGTCGAGGTGATGCTGCAACGGCTCGACGACCGCTTCGGGCAGGATCGTCACGCGGTCCTTGCCGCCCTTGCCGTTACACACGACGATCTGGCGCAAGTCGAAATCGACGTCCTTCACGCGCAGCTGCAGCGCATCCTACAGGCGAAGCCCGCCGCCGTAGAGGATGGAGCCAATCAGCCAGTACTCGTCTTGCAGCCTAGCGAGGACCGCGCGTACCTCGGTGTGCGTGAGCACGACCGGCAGCCGTCGCGAGGCCTTGGCCCGCACGACGTCGCGCAACCACGGCAGCTCGATGCCGAGTACCTTCTGGTAGAGAAAGAGCAGCGCAGCCAGCGCCTGGTTTTGCGTCGCAGCGGATACATTGCGTGTGACGGCGAGGTGGGTAAGAAACGCCTCGAGTTCGGGCGCACCCATCTCACGGGGGTGCCGCTTGTCGTGGAACAGGATGAAGCGTCGCACCCACTGCAGGTACTGTTGCTCGGTGCGATAGCTGTAATGGAGGGTGGTCAAGGATTGGATAGCGCAACTATGAGCAGGCGAAGGCGCATGCGGTCTAACAAGCGCTTGCAGCGGACACCCGCAGGCGGGCGCCGCTGAAGCGCGGCGTTAGCCCCCCCTCCAGAGTAGGTTTGCTTACCGGTGTTGTTGTAGTTACAATAACCTATGCGGGTGACCTTCGACCCAGCCAAGAGACTGGCTACATTTGAAGAGCGCGGTCTCGACTTTGAGGACGCCGTGCTGGTTTTCGCGGGGCCCACGCTTGAAGTGGAAGACGTTCGTAAGAACTACGGCGAAACCCGGATCATCTGCTACGGGTATCTGAAGGGCCGGTTGGTCGTGGTCGGCTACACGCCACGTGGTAGCAATCGACATGTATTTAGCATGAGGAAAGCCAATGGCCGCGAAGAAAGGCGTATCGCGCCGCTCCTTGAAATCTGACCTCGATCGTGTGGATGCTCATAGTGTGAAGGCGCGTGAGTACGGAGAGCTGCCGGAGCTCACCTCCGACATGCTGGCTCGAGCGACAGTCAAGAGGGGCGGGCGTCCGGTATCGGAGAATCCGCGCAAACTCATCACCATTCGCCTGCCAGCGGATGTTATTTCTCGGTGGCGGTCTACGCGGCCGGGTTGGCAGACACGTATGGCTGAGCGGCTCAGCAAAACGCGATGAGGGGGTCTAACCCCGCGCTGTACTCGGGCGCGCCTGGTCTGTCACGCCCTTTACAACTGGCGCGCGACGGCCAAGCCAGCCTGCGGCGCGCCGGTAAGCGCGAGCGTTAGGCCGACGTGACCGCTCCGCTTTCAACTGGAGACATCGCGCGACGGCGTTTGCGTGTCGCCGGCCGGATGCTCGGCTCGCTGCTGCTGGGTGGGGTGGCGATTCTTGGCTCCATTCTGATCTTTCGCCAAGGTCTGCTGCCGCTGATCGAAGCGGTGTTCCATCCCGGGCCCGAATTACTCAGTGTCTTCAGGCGCATTGGCATCCTTCTGACGGCAGTGGCGGGCTACTGGGCTTTCGTGCACTGGCACGAAAAGCGCGAAGCGACCGAGCTGCATCTGCGGCCGATTCACCTGATGCTCGGCGGCGCAAGCGGTGCTGTCTTGGTGGCGCTACCGATGGCCGTGCTATTCGTTCTGGGCGTCTACGAAGGGGTGTCGTTTCGTGGCGCCTCGCCAGCGCTGCTCGGCGTAGCAGCCCTTATCGGCATCGCGGCTGTCTTGGAAGAGCTGGTTTACCGCTGCCTGTTGTTCCGGCTGGTGGAACGGGCCTGGGGGACGAAGTTGGCGTTGGCGGTACAAGCGGTGGTGTTCGCCCTGGCGCACTTGGAAAACGTCGAACAGGGTGGGATCAGCGATGTGGTGACAATGCTGATATCAGTGACTTTGGTGGGGCTGCTCTGGGCAGGGGTGTTCGTCCTGGCGCGCAACCTATGGGTGGTAGCCGCCAATCACGCGGCATGGAACTTCACCATTCTGCTCAGTGGCCTGCCGCTTTCCGGCATTGAGGACTGGCGCAAGTTGGCGCCACTCGAAAGCCGTTTCGCCGGGCCCGACTGGCTGACGGGCGGGATGTTCGGTCCAGAGAGTTCGTTGCTGGTGATCGCGTCGACAACGGTCGCGGTTGTGTTGCTGCTGCGCGCGGCACGGCGACGTGGGGCCTTCATCGTGCCGGTGGCCTAGCCCGATGCGATGCCACGAAGTCCTGACAGACTCCCATTGCGGCCTAGCAACGGCATGCGGCGGACGCGCTTCGCGCGCCGTTGATGCCGAGCGTCAGGCGTCCGCGTCTCACCTGTTGTTCAGGGCGCATCAATGAACCGCAATCAGCTTGAGCAACCAGTTGCAGCGGCCGGGCCACTGCGCGGCCCGCCCGCCGAATCGGCGCGTCAGGCCAACAGAAACAGACTGAGGTCATCGACTATGCCAAAGACGCCAACGTTCAGGGGAGGCAGGAACATCGCGATGAAGGTTCCGGCTCATCAGTTCGACGACACGATCAAGTCGTATCGGGCGCTGAAGATTCCCGTTCGCTCGCAGTCAGAGTCGAGCGTTTGTTTTGAGTTCGGGCCGATCTGGCTCCACATCGACAAAGTCACCAACCTGAGCCAGGCAGAGATCTGGCTCGAGTTCATCGCGTCGGATGTGGCGGGTAGCGCTGAAGCCGTGGAACGAGCCGGCTTCGTACGTTGCGATCAAGTTGAAGCGCTACCTGCGGATTTTGCTGGATTCTGGGTATCGAGCCCTGCTTCGATCGTGCATCTCGTTGCAGAGTAAGGAGTAGCGTGTGCGCCACCAGGAAGCCAATGGCGGAACAAAGGGTTTGGCGTTCATCGCGCTGACTGATGCAGATGGCAACCCGATCCTGATAGACCAGCACGTGTAAGCGCGAACGTCAGCCGATATGAGCACAAGAGAACTGCCCATCAAGCCTTTCAAGCTGCTGTTGCTGGCAACGCTGTGGCTGCTGGGCGTCTGGTTCCTCGGGCATGAACTGGTGTACGCAGCCACGCGTGACCGAACCGGTGAGTCTGCATTCAGGACCGCTGCACTGATCACCCACGCTACTTTTACGACGCCTCTGCTGCTGTTCCCGATTTTCCAGTTCAGCCGTCGTATCCGCCTGCGTTGGCCGGTCTGGCACCGTCGCGCTGGTTGGTTTTACCTCGTATCGGCGATCATCGCTGCGTCCATCGCGATCTACCTTGGGGCGACGTTCGACAGCTTGGGCCGCAGGACGCCCACGGTCATTTTCGCCGTGCTGTGGTTGTTCTTCACCGTTGCGGCCCTGGTCTGCGCGCGCCGGCGCGCATTCGTGGCGCACGAGCAGTTCATGATTCGCAGCTACGCGATGGCCTTTGCGTTCGCTTTCGTGCGCCTCATGGGGGAGGCGGAAGACTGGCTGTTTCCGTTCCTGCCCAGCAAGGAACTGCGCGGGGTTACGCGCGAGTGGCTGTGCTTCGTTCTGCCGCTGCTGGCAATCGAGTTCTGGAATAGCTGGCTGCCTGCATTACGCGCGACGCGTCGCCGCTAGTGATGGATCGGAAGGAGGCGTCGGCATTGAGCTCATCCCAAGTGATGTACCGCTCCGCGACCGCCGGCGACGCAGCGGCAATGGTCGCCGTGCACCATGAGTCGGTACGAGTCGTTCCCCCGGGCCACTACCCGGAGACGGTCCTGGCCGCGTGGTCGCCGGTGCCCGACGACGAGCGTCGCCAGTGGCTTGCCAACCTGATTGCGCGGCGAGACGTTGTCTGCGAGGTGGCCGTGCTTGCGAGCGGTGCCGTGGCGGGGTTCTGCCTGGCGTTTCCTGGTCGATCCAGGCTACAGGCGCTGTATGTTCGTCCCTCGCATTCCAGCCGCGGCATCGGTGCGGGCCTGCTGCGGGCGGTCGAAGCCCGCTGCCGTGCCGCTGGCGCCGTCACCCTGGAGCTCAATGCTTCATACAACGCCGCATCGTTCTATCGCGCCAACGGTTACGTGCCGGTAGGCGAGACCACGCAGTCGCTGACGGATGGCACGACGATGGGTGTAATCTCGATGTTCCGGCCCATTGCGACTGTGAGTCCCTCGCATGGACGGCCGTTGTTCCTGCATGGCATCGGCCAGGAACCGTCGCGTGCAATCGCTGCGGCGTGCGAGCGTTCGGAAGTCGTCGCGCAGACGGTCGAGGCTACACTCGGTCTGTATCGCCGCAAGGGATTCACGCCGCCATGGATCGGCTACCTGGCCGAGGAGGGTGCCAGCTTCGTCGGCACGTGTGGATTCGCCGGCCCGCCGGCTGCTGGCCAAGCCGAGATCGCCTACTTCACGTTTCCGGAATACGAGGGCCGGGGCATTGCCACAGCGATGGCGTCCGAGCTGATCGCCGTCACGCGATGCCTGTCCAGCGAGCACGCGCTCATCGCGCACACACTCCCCCGCGAAGGACCGTCGACGAGCATCCTGCGCAAGCTGGGGTTCAGCCGCGTCGGGACCATCGACCATCCCGAAGATGGCCCCGTCTGGAAGTGGCGCGAGCAAGAGATCAAGATTGTCGAATAGCGGAGCGCAGCCAGATCCCGTGGAACCTGTCGCATTACCTGAAGCCGTACTGACTTTCTGGTTCGAGGAAATCGAGCCGAAACAATGGTGGGCCGTCGACCCGGACTTCGACGCATTGGTTCGTACACGCTTCCACGAACGCCTGCGGCAGGCCGTCGCCGGCGAACTGTGGAGCTGGCGTACTTCGGTGCGGGGCCGCCTTGCCGAGGTCATCGTCCTCGACCAGTTCTCCCGCAACATCCATCGCGGCACGCCCGACGCGTTCGCGCAGGATCCGCAGGCGCTGGCCTTATCGCAGGAAGCCGTGGCTGGCGGGGCGCTGCAGGCGCTGGATGAGGCCGGGCGCACCTTCCTGCTGCTGCCCTACATGCACAGCGAGTCACGTCTGATTCATGTCGAGGCGGAGCCGCTGTTCAGGCAATTCGCGCCGCCACAGAACTACGATTTCGAGCTGCGGCACAAGGCGATCATCGATCGCTTCGGCCGGTACCCGCATCGCAATGCGATCCTGAGCCGGACGTCCTCCGCCGAGGAACTGGTGTTCCTCGGGCAGCCCGGTTCCAGTTTCTGACGCGCCAGTGCTCGATCGACGTCGAAGGCATCGACATGGCAACGTTCGGTGCAACCAGCGTCAACTGCGCTGGTCAAATGCCAGCGAACAATGAGGATCGGCGATGCTTGAGTCCAGTGGGTTGCGCGCAGCGCCCGTGAACATCCGGCCCGCGAATCGCCAGGACATGCCGGGT
>Ga0114939_10003363_pt1 | contig 11239 bp, 10 predicted proteins | sample AshMeaCrysSpring_FD_87196 | JGI IMG/M metagenome (GOLD analysis project Ga0114939, IMG submission 87196) | Groundwater microbial communities from Big Spring, Nevada to study Microbial Dark Matter (Phase II) - Ash Meadows Crystal Spring | ecosystem: Environmental > Aquatic > Deep subsurface >... | reverse complement strand
TCTCCACCTTTGCGTCGCCCTCCGGGAACTTGCCCATCTGACATGACATAAAGCAAATTCCCGAACTCTGTGCTATACTGGTCTCGATTGGTCGAACAAACGGACGATGTGGTGACTTTTCAAGTTAGGAGGTACGAGATGAGAGTTAGAGTCCTGGTCATTGTGGTCACGATCATCGCGACCCTGGGGCTGGTCATGACATCCCTGGCACTGGCTCAGGGAAACGGAATCGATCCCTTCGATGAGGCCCAGCGCGAAGCCGCGGCGGCCGCAGCCGCCGAAGCCGAGGCCGACGCCGCTGTCAGGCCGCGCGACGCGATAGACCTGACAGCTGTCGGACCGATCACGGCCCCGCTTTTTGTCGGTCTCAGCGAACCGACATCCCCGGCCTACGTCATCGATCCCGCGACCAACGACAGCTACCCCCTCTTCAGCGGCGTCGAAATATGGGGTGCGGCCTATGACGAGTCAGCCCAGCGCCTCTTCTTCAATCGAGGGGCGACCTTGTATGTCTGGCCGCTCAACGACGCGCCAACCGAGTTGGGCATCATGCGCAGCGCCACCTCAAATGCCAGCCTGGCGATGATTGGCCTGGCTTTTACCGACGGAAAGCTCTTTGCGTCACGGGGGCTAAGCAGCATCGAAGATCCTGAGGGTATCTACGTTGTCGATCCCACCACCCTGATCGCCACATTGACGATTACTTACACCAACGGCGGCCAGGTGATCGACATGGGCGGGTTGGCGGCCGACCCGTCAACCGGCACCCTCTACGGCACCAATGATCAATCCGCGCTGCGCGGCCTGGTGCAAATCGATCCCAATGGTGATGTATCCCTCGTCGCCCCTTATCCGGCCGATGAGGATGATATCGACGGTCTGGCGGTTGGCGGCGGGCGCGCCTACCTGGTAACCGATGAACCGGGCGATATCCACGTCTTTGACTTCGCCACGCTCACGTACACGAACCCGATTACAAACCCCTGGACCACCGCCGAACTGTTTGCGGCTGGGACGTGGATACCGGTCGAACCACTGGTGCCATCGATCACCATGACCAAGACCGTCGGCACTGATCCGGGAACTTGCGCCACAACGGACGCCATCAGCGTTGATGCCGCCGCCGGACCGGCGGAGGTGGTTTATTGTTATACGGTTACCAATACGGGCAACGTCACCCTGGGGCTTCACGACCTGGATGATTCGGAGTTGGGCCAGTTGCTGGAGGGATTCGCCTATGATCTCGCGCCGGAGGCCAGTGTTTTCCTGACGCAAACCGCGACCCTGACCCAAACGACGGTCAACACCGCCACCTGGACCGCCTACAATGCCGGCCCGACCGACATCGTCACCGCGACCGGCACGGCTACCGTCACCTTCACCAGCCCGACGATTCAAGTGTCGCCGGTGGAGATAGCGGTTGAATTAGGCCAGAATTCCAGGATCAACCAGACCATGACGATCAGCAACACCGGCAATGCCGATCTGGAATGGAATCTGGCGACACTCGGCGTATGTTACGGGGTCGAGCCGGACTGGATCAGTTTCGAACCGCTAAGTGGCACGACCGCGCCGGGTGAATCTTCGACCGTGGTGGTCACTTTCGATTCCACGGGTCAGGCTCCGGATGCTTACACCCATATCCGCTGTGTCGCCAGCAACGATCCCGAAACTCCATATACCGAGTTAACCTTCACCATGCGGGTGTGGGCTTATTCCAGCCTGTTGCCGGTGGTGGGCGGTGGGTCAGACGATCGCTAGATGATCTTTTTTTCGCCGGCCGGTGAATGGGGCGCTCAGCGCTCAAGACGCCGGCCGGCGATCGGCATTTTTTTCACCGGCTTCGCAAGGGTGTGCGTCACATCTGTTGATAGGTGTGGGGCGATTTGACCAAATCGCCGCTACAAAAATCCGGTCATTAACAAATTCAATGCACACGCACTTCGCAAACGGATTTGACAATCGGCATACAAGAGGTATAATCGCAATTCGTTGATGCGGGGTAGAGCAGAGGCAGCTCGTCGGGCTCATAACCCGGAGGTCGCAGGTTCGAATCCTGCCCCCGCGACCTGTAGGCCACAGCTGGTGCTGTGGCTTTTTTCTTTTGTAAACATGCAAGCCGGTGAGATAATCTCGTAATACTTGAATCTCAAGACCGGTGAGTCGGTTGGCGTCAGTGACGACAAGTGCGGTTTATTGGTTAGTATTTATCAGCCCTATTCTCTTGCGATGAACAATCCGACACCGTGGCTTGGGCGAATTGTTCGAAAACGAGCACGTTCCTGTGAGGAATAACTTTTCCCTAATAAGCATAAAGGATAAGGTCCGGATATGCCCAAAAAACCCAACCAGATTTACCAGATCAAAGTCTCTCTGAAAAACACCCATCCACCTGTCTGGCGGCGAATCCTGGTGCCTGACAATACCACCTTGCTCAAGCTTCACGATATCCTGCAGATCGCAATGGGCTGGAAGGACTACCACCTGCACATCTTCACGATTGATGGAATGTTCTACGGCGATCCCACGGATTTCGATTTTGACGACCTGGAAACCTTTGATGAAGCCAGGTTCAAGCTAAAACAGGTAATTACACGCAAGGGCCAACGTCTCAGCTATCAATATGACTTTGGGGACAACTGGGACCATAGCCTGCTTGTGGAGAAAATCCTTCCACCAGAGAAAGGTGTCCGGTACCCTATCTGCCTGAAAGGTAAACGCGCCTGCCCCCCAGAAGACGTAGGTGGCGTATGGGGTTATCATTCCTTTCTGGAAGCGATCCGTAACCCTGACCACGACGAGCACGAGGAGTATCTCGCGTGGATTGGTGGGGAGTTCGATCCGGAAGCGTTCGACCTGGCCGAAGTCAATGCCAGGTTGGGTGGTATGGGAAAAGGCATCAGCACGGAGGTCATGAGTCCCTGGTTCATTCCCGACGATGATCTGGACGCTAAAGGTTATAAGCCGGCCTCGCCGCTGATACAAACGCAACTAAAAGGGCAGGAACAGGTTGCGGAAGTACTGCCCCTGCGGCGGGATGTAGTCGCTCTGCTAACCTACTTGCGCGATAACAAGGTCGTTGGCACCCAGTCCACCGGAAATTTCCCACTGAAAGCTGTTCGTGAAATCTGCGCCCGGTTTGTCGATCCGCCGCCAATGGAAAATGCCATCGGAGAGAAGATTTATCGCGTGCGCAGTGAGGACGAAGTCTGGCCCCTGCTCTTTCGCCATACCCTGGCATTAACCAGTGGGCTGATCGCGGGTGGCCTAAGCCAACGCTGGACGCTCACCTCGCTGGGAGAAAGCTTTCTGGCAGCCCCGGCTACTACCCAGGTGTGGGTTCTGCTGGCGAGCTGGTGGATACAGACCAACTGGGCGATCGCTTCCCCGATTGTATTCAATTCTGGTTCTATGGGGCCAGAAATACCCATGTTCGCGCTTAAACGCCTGCTGGAAATTCCGTCTGGGGAAATCGCTTCTTTTGAACGATTTGCCGATCAGCTGATAGCAGATTCGAGGATGGTCTGGCCCATCGAAGATCAGGATACGGCCAGGAGCATCCTGCGCAATATCATCGAATCTACAGTGGTCGATCCATTGGTCGATTTTGAAATTCTACAAACGGAATACAGACCGCACACAACACTCGGTGCGAATTATCGTGAACTATCCACCATCCAGATCACACCATTTGGTAAAATACTCCTCAAAGCGATGGATGATTTCATCAACTGATTAAGAACCTAAGCCAAAAGCAGTAGATGGTTTGGCCGACGACCAGGGCGCGATCAACCAAGTGGGTTATACGGATCTCCCGGAGAGCGGTCAACCGAAAGGGATCGTGTCGATCGCCTGGTCAGGATTTCCAGCGCGTCGGCGATGTGAATATCGGTGATATTATAATCGCCGCGCTCGACCCGGATCAGGTGAGCCTCCATAAGTACGTCGGCATGGGTGAAACCATGCGGCGGATCGAACTTGTAGTTCGACAGTTCGATCAGAAAGCCCAACGGGTCGCGGAAGTAGATCGAGTACATGAAACCGCGATCAACTTCGCCACTGTTGGCGATACCGCGCTCTGCCAGGCGATGAAGCACCTGGGTGTATGTTGCCCGCGAGACGGTAAAGGCGATATGATGCGCGGCGCCTATGACTTCCGGGGTGGGCCGTCCGGAGGGCTTGCGGGTTTCGTTGGTGAATACCGTTATCAGCCGGCCATCTCCCGGATCGAAATACAGGTGATTTTCTTCGGGCACGTCCAGGTTCGGTTGCTCGAACAGAAAGGGCATGCCCAACACGCCTTCCCAAAAGTTAACTGATGTCCGCTTATCGGCCCCAATGAGGGTGATATGGTGCACGCCTTGTGTTTGAATTTTTTGCATCGTTACCTCTTTGTCGTCAATCGATAGACACACCGGCCCGGAAAGGGCGCGCGCGAGTTTATAATGGCTGGCCGGCGGCGGCGGCCAGCAATGCCGCGGCCGCGTTCATCTCATCCTGATTAATCGTGTGACCCATCCGCGGATAAATTCGCAGGTCGACTTCGCCGCCCAATCGAGTTAATGTTTCGGCCGTTTCCTCGACACGCGCCAGGGGGATGTGGGGATCGATGTCGCTACAGCCAATAAAAACCGGCGTCCCGGCCAGCGAACCTGGATAATCCCGAATCGTTCCCGGCGGGCCGATGAGGCCACCGCTGAAGACCACCAGGCCGCCGTAACGACGGGCGTTTCGAGCCACGTATTCGCTCGCCAGGCAAGCCCCCTGCGAAAAGCCGCCCAGAATAATCTGTTCCGAGGTAAACCCGGCGGTGATCATCTCCTCGACCACTTCGCCCAGCCGGCGGAGCGCCGAGGAAAGATAGGGTTCGTTCTCATCCAGCGGCGTCAGGAAACTGTAGGGGTACCAGGTATTGACCGCCGCCTGCGGGGCCAGGAAAGCCAAGCCCGGTTGGGGCAGGTAGGCAGCCAAGTCCAGGATGCTCCGGGCATCGGCGCCGCGGCCATGGACCAGGATCATGACAGCCTGTGCCGCATCCAGCGCCGCGCCGGCGGCCAGCACCGGTTGCCCGGCATGGGGATGAGTCTTTTCATTCAGCATGTTAGCCCACCTCCAACGATTCCGGCAGGTAAATGACCGGCAAAGCCGCTTCGATATCGGGACGGTGGGCTTCCAACCAGGGTGGAAGCCGTAATTCACGGCCTAACATCTCCACCGGCTCGTCGTACAAGAAACCCGGCGCGTCCGTTGCCACTTCAAAAAGAACCCCACCCGGTGATCGGAAGTAAATCGAGTGGAAATACTGCCGATCGCGCACCGGCGTGACGCCAAAGCCCACGCGGCGTAGCGCTTCCTGATATTCTACTTGTTCCGCATCATCAACCGTGCGAAAGGCGATGTGGTGGATGGAACCGGCACCGAAGCGACCCGGCGCTGTATCCGGCCGGTGCAAGATGTCGACATACAGACCGACATCGCCTGAAGCTCCTGCGTAACGATAGCGTTGACCCTCCTGACCGACGAAGGTATAGCCCATGTGGCCGGTGAGCAGGTCCGCGGTCGGCTCGACCGCCCCTAGTTGCAGGGTGACGCTGTGAAAGCCTCGCAGCGCGTAATCCGCCGGCACCGGACCAGCCGCCCAATGGTTGATGGTCGCCGAGAGGTCATTGGCCACGAATTCTATCCGCATCCCGTCCGGGTCGTGGAAAGCGATCACCTCGTGACCGAACCGCGTTTCAGTCTCGCCCACCATCACGCCGGCGTCCGACAAACGCTCGCGCCAGTAGGCGATGGCGTCCGGCCGGATGGTATAGGCCACGGCCGTGGTCTCGCCGTTACCGGTGACACCACGCTTCATGTGTGCCCACGGGAAAAACGTCAGAATCGTTCCCGGTGTCCCTGTTTCGTCGCCGAAATAAAAATGATACGTTCCGGGATCGTCGAAATTAACCGTCTTCTTGACCAGCCGCTGGCCCAGCAGGCGATGGTAAAAGTCCAGGTTGGCCTGCGGGTCGCCGGCGACGGCGGTGATATGATGTAGTCCTTGAATCGGCTTCATGCTATGCTCCATTTTTCCTTGACATTTCGGCCTGGTTTGCCCGACCCAGTTTTCGGCAAAGCCCAGCCAGGGCCGTCTGTTCATCGGGCGACAGAATGCCGAAGGCTTCGACCACCCCGGCTACGTGAGCGGGCAATATTTCGGCGATGAGTGACCGGCCTTCTGCGGTCAGGCTAATTTCGATGGAACGGCGGTCGTCGGCTCGCCGCGCCCGCTCAACCAATCCACGCCGGACCAGGTTGTCGATGACCAGGGTCATGTTGGCGCTGCTGCGCAATATTTTTTCGCCGACCTGCCCCACCGGCATCGGACCCAGGTGGTACAGCGCTTCCAGAACGCCAAACTGGCTGGTTGTCAGATGCCACTCGTGCAGATGGTCGTTGATTCGCTGGCCGGTCGATTCGGCCGCGCGCGACAGCTTGATGTAGACATCCAAAGCCTGTCTTTCGCTAGCGGTTCCGTGAAAATGTGTCCCCATAATTTATTTTGATATCGAACTATTTGATATGAAGATAATAGCGAAGCGGGTGGGGTTTGTCAAGGATCACTCTAAACAGAAAAAGCCGGGCGGCTTGACCCACCCGGCAATGCCATGAGCTTTAACGATCCGGCCAAGCCACCCGGCGAAATTTGCGGTAGCTGTAGAAGCCCGTTCCGGCCAGGGCATAACCAGCGAAGGCCAGCCCGACAACAATGAGGAGGTAGCCGACGAGGACCTGCACGGCCAGCGCCTCCGGCAGGGCGACTGGCATCCTTCCGGCCAGCCAGTGGAGGGCAAACCCACCGACCTTGGGAGTGGAGGCATAGACGGGGGCCATGACCAGATTGTTGGTCATGGCCATGGCGGCCAGGAATGGCGCACGCGGCAGGCGAGAAAAACGACGCAACACCAGCCCGGCCAAGGCCATATCGATCATGGGCACCGGAATGGTGCTGATGAGCAGCCCGGCGGTGAAGGCGAAGGCCAGCACACCTACCGGCGCTTCGGCACTGGCTATCTCGGTCCAATATTGCCGGGCTTGAGCGATAACCTTGTCCTTTAATCGACCGATGCGATTTTGTAACTCATGCCGATCCATCGTTTTCATCGTCTTACCTTCGCAGCCGCCTGCCGGATATATATTTTGTGCGGCCTTACAACTGGAAAACGATGGGGTTCGATCGGTTGTTCCCGCAATTTAGCAGCCGTCGGGTCAGCGCCGGTGGTGCGTCGGTTTGGCGTAGGAAAACGATCCGCGGGGTTTATGTGCTGGCGGCGGCGTAAATTTCACGCAGAAAGCGGCTGGACCGGCGCCCCAGAAGCCGCGTATTGTGGAAGCCTGCCTGGCGTGCCATCTCTCCCCAGCGCTCGAAGGTGAAGGGAAAAGGCGCCCAGTGGTTACCGCGGTCGACATTGTATTCGACGACGATGAAGGGCGCTCCGGGTCGTAAAAAGGCGCGGAACTGGTGAATTAACGACTGCGGGTCCCGCACGAAATGAAGGGCGTTGGCCATGACCAGTCCATCGAGGGGAGGCAAATCAAGCGGATACCGAAAGTCAGCCACCACCGGCATGATATTGACGGCGGGAAACGCTCGCGCAAGGCGGTCCTTACCGCTCGCCAGTGCCCGGCTGTCCCGGTCGACGGTATAGATCGTCGCGTCGTTGCCAAGTAACTCGGCCAAAGCCAGGGTGAACGCGCCATCTCCCGCGCCTAAGTCGGCCCACGTGGGGGGCATGTTTGCGGAGATGATCCCCGGCCGCAGAAGGGCCACGTGGTCGTCGTGATTCATCAGACCGCTGCTTCCGTCCGGAACGGTCGCAGCCACAAGAGATACAGCAAGGTCGCCAGACCGGCCATCATCGCCCCAAACCAAAAGGGGGCCGCCGGGCCGAAGCCCGACCATTGGCCAATTCCCTGCCACAAGACACCGGCGATGATACTGGCCGGCAGGGCAACGATACCGACTACGGCATGATAGAGACCATAGGCCGAGCCACGTTCATCCGCCCCGGCCAAATCAGCGACATAGGCGCGGGCGCTGCCCTCCACCAGTCCGTAATATAGTCCATAGGCGATAAAGAGCGCGACCGCCTGCCAGGCTACTCTGGCCATAGCCAGGCCCATGTAGATGGCGGCATAGATGGCCCAACCAAAGAGGATGAGTCTCGGCCGCCCGATCCGGTCCGATAGGCTACCGGCCGGTCCCGCAATGAGGCTGTAGACCACGTTGAACGCCAGTAAGACGGCCAGCACACCGAGCACACTAACGCCAAGATTCTGGATCCGTAACAGGATGAAGGCATCAGCAGAGTTGCCCAGCACAAAGATGGCGAAAATGACCAAGAAGCGCCGGAATCGCGGCGGCATCGCCTGAAAAGAGCCTAGAATGGGGCGGCCTTTGGCGGGTGCCGCGCGGCGGACCTCCCGCAGACCGATGATCAACACCATTACCGCTAACAGGGCCGGGATGGCGCTGATGAGGGCGACACGCTGGAAGGTGGACCGGCTCAGTGCCAGTTGGTTGCCCTGAGCCAACCCGACAATCACGAGGGCCAGGCCGAGACCAAAGACAGCACCCAGGCTGTCACCCGCCCGGTGCAATCCGAAGGCCGCGCCGCGGCGCGCAGGTTGGATACTATCGGCCAGCAAGGCATCGCGCGGAGCCGTGCGAATCCCCTTGCCGACCCGGTCAGCGAATCGAAGCACGAGAACAAACGGCCAGCTCGCGGCGAAGGCCAGCAACGGCTTGGCCAGTGAGGAAATGGTATAGCCCAGCACGGTTGGCGGCTTGCGGCTGATGACCCGATCCGACCACCAGCCGGACAGCAATTTGATGAAACTGCTCGCCGATTCGGCGAGTCCCTCCACCAGTCCAACGGTACCGGTTCGCGCCCCCAACGTATTGGCCAGGAAAAAAGGGATCAGGTTGTTTACCATGTCACTGGAGACATCGGTGAGGAAGCTGGCCAGGGTCATGACCCAAACATTGCGCGGCAGGCGATCGTCGCTATCCGGTTGTTGGTCCATGGAGGGATTAGACGCCGATCAGGCTAACCCGGCAATAAAATACGCCGCCAACTTGAAGTCACCTGTTCGTAGTGGGCATTTTATTGCCACCTCTTCAAAAATCGCGACTACGAACCAATTTATCGGCGTACTAGACCATTCGCAGGTACTGGTGCACCTGGCTGACAACGTTCGCGCCTTCACCAACAGCCGCGGCCACGCGGCGGGTCGCTCCCTGGCGAACGTCCCCGGCTGCGAAAATACCGGGAACGCTGGTCTCGAGCAAGAACGGATCTCGCGGAAGTCGCCAACCCTTCGGTCGCTGGCCGTCGACCATCAGGTCCGGCCCGGTGAGGATGAACCCGGCCGAGTTTCGTTCGACGACCCCGGCGACGCATTCGCTGTGCGGTACCGCGCCAATGAAGAGGAACATTGCCGGCACATCGATGCGGCTGCGTTCGCCGGTGGTGTGATTCAACACCTCGATACCTTCCAAACGATCCGAGCCGAAGACCGCTTCGACTGTATGGCGGGTGAGGACTTCGATATTGGGCGTGCCGGCGATCTGGTCGATCAGGTACTGGGACATCGACTTGCTGAGCGAGGAAGCCCGCACCAGCATCGTCACCTTACCGGCAAAGCGGGAGAAGAACATCGCTCCCTGCCCGGCCGAGTTCGCCCCGCCCACCACGCAAACCTGCTCACCCCGGTAGAAAGCGGCCTCGGTCAACGCCGCGCCATAATAAATACCCGCGCCGGTTAATTCATCGACCCTCGGTATATTGAGCCTTTGATTGGTGACGCCGGAAGCGACGACCAGCGCCCGGCAACCCAGTTCCACGCCATCGTTCAAGGTAACGTAGCGATACTGCTCTTCCAGGCGAACCTTGACCACTTCGCGGGCCGTTAGAATCTCGGCGCCTAACCGTTTGGCCTGGGCAACAGCCCGCGTGGCCAGGTCGGATCCGGTCAAACCCTTGGGAAAGCCCAGATAATTCTCGATGCGCGAACTGGTGCCGGCTTGTCCGCCGGTCGCCTCGCGCTCAACCATCAAAGTCGAGAGACCTTCCGAGGCGCCATAGACGGCCGCGCCAAGCCCGGCCGGCCCGCCACCGACGATGATCAGGTCATAGAACGGGGCGGTGGCCACGGTTTGTAAACCCGCCTTGACCGCCAGTTCCGACATCGAGGGATCGACGAGGGAGGAACCGTCGGGAAAGAACACGATCGGCAGGTGTGCGCCGGAAGCCAGCAGTGGCTCAACGATCAGCCGGGTGGGTTCATCCTTTTCGATGTCCAGCCACTGATAGGGGATGCGATTGCGAGCCAGGAAATCCTTGACTGTATGCGAATGCGGCGACCAGAGCGTTCCGGCTACGCGGATACCCTCATAGGGGAGTGGCGTGCTGGCCCACCAATCGCTCAAGAGGTCATCCAACACGGGATAGAGGTTCTGGTCGGGCGGGTCCCACGGCTTCATCAGGTAGTAGTCGAGACCAACCTTATTGATACTGGCGATGGCCGCTTCGGTATCGGCGTAAGCAGTCAACAATACCTTGCGCGAATCGGGGAAAATTTTCTGGGCTTCGCCAAGGAATTCAACCCCGGTCATCTCCGGCATGCGTTGATCGACCAATAACAAAGCGACAGGCGTGCCCCGCTGTTTCAACTGCTGCAAGACATCCAGGGCTTCCTTCCCGGAGCCGGAACTGATGATGCGGTAGTCATTGCGGAAATGCGCGCGTAGATCGCGGGCCACGGCGTTCAATACCTGAGGTTCATCATCTAGTGAGAGAATGACCGGTTTAATCATGGGCTTTCCTTCGACGCAAGGATAATTTTGACACACTCATCAGGCGGCATTGTAAGCGATTGGGCGGGTTGAGCAGTTCGTCCAGCAAGACTATGAACGAATATACCAGTTACCAGTTAGTTTATCGGCAACAGGGGCGGACGGCAAGCTCAATAAACAATGCCGTCTATTCGGAATCGTCGTCTTCGACAGCGCCGGCTGGGGTGTAAATATCGACGATGCCCCGCCGGAGCGCATAAAGAGCGGCCTGGGTACGGTTCGCGACGTGGAGTTTGTGCAAGATGCTGCCGATGTGGTTACCCACTGTGCGCTCGCTGATCTGCAAAAATTTAGCGATATCGTTATTGCTGTAACCCTGGGCAACGTAGCGCAGGACTT
>Ga0114939_10003362_pt1 | contig 11242 bp, 10 predicted proteins | sample AshMeaCrysSpring_FD_87196 | JGI IMG/M metagenome (GOLD analysis project Ga0114939, IMG submission 87196) | Groundwater microbial communities from Big Spring, Nevada to study Microbial Dark Matter (Phase II) - Ash Meadows Crystal Spring | ecosystem: Environmental > Aquatic > Deep subsurface >... | reverse complement strand
GTGCTGATCTCCACCGACAAGGCGGTCAACCCGGCCAATGTCATGGGGGCGACCAAGCGCCTTGCGGAGGCCCTGTGTCAGGCCCTGGATGTGCGTTCGGCGACCCGTTACATCACGGTGCGATTCGGCAATGTCCTGGACTCGGCCGGGAGCGTGGTCCCCCTGTTCCGCCGCCAGATTGAGCAGGGCGGACCGGTCACCGTCACCCACCCGGACATGGAGCGCTTCTTCATGACCATCCCCGAGGCCTGCCAGCTCATCATGCAAGCGGCAGCCATCGGCGAAGGGGGCGAGATCTTCGTGCTGGACATGGGCGAGCCGATCAAGATCCGTTACCTGGCCGAGCAGATGATCCGCCTGTCCGGCCGGCAGCCCGGCGTCGAGATCCCGATCCGGTACATCGGGCTGCGACCGGGCGAGAAGCTCTTTGAGGAGCTGTTCTACGGCTCCGAGGAGCTGATCCCCACCGCCCACCCCAAGATTCGCGTGGCCCGCGGTCTGATGAGGCACGGGATCGGGCCCGACACATCCCTGGATGCCGGCCTGGACAGGCTGGAGAACGCCCTGAGCCGCTGCGACGAGGGGGAGCTGCGCGACATCCTGCGTGGCTTGCTGCCCGCCTGGCGGTCGGCCGCCGCACCCGTGCCCAGCACTGCCATCGAGGAGGACGCCCATGCTTGACCGGCAGCCCGTGACCGGAGACGCCGCCACCCTGGCGGGGATCCTGGCCGAGGGGCGGGAGCCCAACCTGGGTGATGCCGACCTCGGCGGCGGGGAGGCGGGAGTCACTGTCCTCGGGGCTGGGGAGGCGATGGACCTCGATGAAGGAGCTGGGGGTGCGGGCCTTGGGGCCCCCCCAAATCCACCGCAACCCGACGTTTCGACACAGGCCAGCGGCGAGGCGATGGAGCCCGAGGCCCAGGATTCGGTCCAGGCGCGGGTGGTCGCCTACCTGGAGGGACGCGACAAACTGACCCACGCCGAGTACGGCCGGGCCCGACGCCTGGCGGAAGACGGGGGCGACCCCATACTGCGCATGCTGGTGCGCCTGGGGCTGGTCTCGGAGCGGGACCTGGCCCAGGCCCTCTCGGAGGTCCTGGGCCTGCCCCTGGCGGACCCGACGGACTTTCCAGAGGCACCCGTGGCCGAGGGGCGTCTGACCCTGCGCTTCCTCAAGGACAACCACGTCCTGCCCCTGCGGGAGGACGACGGGGCCCTGGAGGCGGCCCTGGCCGACCCGACCGAGACCTTCACCCTCGAGGCCCTGGCGATGGCGGCGGACAAGCCGGTCAGGGCGCGCATCGGGCTGGCCTCGGAGATCGACAGCGCCCTGGAGCGCCTCTACGAGCAGCCGGCGGACAAGCCGGCGCAGGCCGAGGGGGACCTCGGCGACTTCGACGAGGAGGACATCGAGCACCTCAAGGACCTGGCCAGCGAGGCCCCGGTCATCCGCATGGTCAACCAGATCGTCCAGCGGGCCGTGGACGCGCGCGCCTCCGACATCCACATCGAGCCCTTCGCCGACGAGCTCAAAGTCCGCTACCGGGTGGACGGCATCCTCAAGGAGGTGGACTCCCCCCCGGTGCGCTCCACCGCGGCCATCATCTCCCGCGTCAAGATCATGGCCAAGCTCAACATTGCCGAGCGGCGCCTGCCCCAGGACGGGCGCATCCCCCTACGGGTCCAGGGCAAGGAGCTCGACCTGCGCGTCTCCACGGTCCCCACCATGTTCGGCGAGAGCGTGGTGATGCGTCTCCTCGACAAGGAGAGCGTGCGCTTCGATCTCGACTCCCTCGGCTTCGACGGCTCGCCCCGGGAGCGGCTGCTCTCGGTCCTGGACCTCCCCTACGGCATACTCCTGGTCACGGGCCCCACTGGCAGCGGCAAGAGCACCACCCTCTACACGGCCCTGGCGCGCCTCAATACCCAGGAGCGCAAGATCATCACGGTGGAAGACCCGGTGGAATATCAGCTCCCCGGCATCAATCAGATCCAGGTCAAGGCCCAGATCGGCATGACCTTCGCCGGGGCCCTGCGTGCCATCGTGCGCCAGGACCCGGACATTATCATGGTCGGCGAGATGCGCGACCTGGAGACCGCCCGCATCGCCGTGCAGTCGGCCCTGACCGGGCACGTGGTCCTCTCTACCCTCCACACCAACGACGCGGCAAGTGGCGTGACCCGCCTACTCGATATGGGGGTGGAGGACTACCTGCTGACCTCGACGGTGAACGGCATCCTCGCCCAGCGCCTGGTGCGCCGCCTCTGTACCCATTGCCGCCAGCCCTACAGGCCCCTGCCGGAGCTGGCGGCCAAGCTCGCCCGCGTCGCCGGCCCCGCGTCGTCAAAGGGCACCATCACCCTCCACCGCGCCGTGGGCTGCGACCGGTGCGGCGGGACCGGCTACCTGGGGCGTATGGTCATCACCGAGGTGCTGCTCATGAGCGATGGCATCCGTCAGGCGGTCCTGCGCCACGCCACCGCCAGCGAGCTCCAACACATCGCTATCCAGGAGGGCATGATCACCATGTACGACGACGGCCTGCGCAAGGCCATGGAGGGTCGCACCACCGTCGAAGACGTCATGCGCGTAGCCGCCGCGGACGATGGACACCTCGAGGATGCAGGAGCAATCCCGGACGAGGCCGGGGAGGCCTGATACCTTGCCACTTTATGCCTTCAAGGCCGTGAAGCCCGACGGCGAGGCCGTCGAGGGCGACAGGGAGGCTTCGGACGAGGCCGCCCTGGTCCGCCAGCTTCAGGCCGAGGGTCTGATCCCCATCCAGACCCGACCGGCCGGGGGCCTGCGCCTGCAGATCGGCGGCAAACGCCGCCGCGGCCTGACCCAGAAGGAGATCGGGGTCCTGACCCGCGAGCTGGCGACCCTGCTGGAGGCCGGTCTGACCCTGGACCGCTCACTGCAAATCCTGGTGGGGCTGACGGGGGAGGAGCACCTGGTGCGGGTCCTGTCCGACCTCCAAGAGCGGGTGCGCGGCGGCTCCAGCTTCTCCGCCGCCCTGGAGCAGCAGGGGGGGCAGTTCCCCCGCCTCTACGTCAACATGGTCCGCGCCGGGGAGGCGAGCGGCGCCCTCGACCAGGTCCTCGCCCGCCTGGCGGACTACCTGGAGCGCACCGCGGAGCTGCGCGAGACCATCACCTCGGCCCTGGTCTATCCGGCCATCCTGTTGGTCGTGGCGGGGCTCTCCGTGATCCTGCTGCTGGTCTTCGTGGTGCCCCAGTTCACGGTCCTCTTCGACGACATGGGCGCCGCCCTGCCGCTGCCCACGCGCATCGTGGTAGGTGCCGGGGACCTGTTCCGCAACTATTGGTGGGCCATGCTTGCCGGGGTCGCACTGGTTGCCGTGGCCGTCGAGCATCGACTCAAGCGACCCGAGGTGCGGGAGCGCTTCGACCGCCGCCTGCTGGCCACGCCGCTGTTTGGCGACCTGGTCTGGAAACTCGAGACCGCCCGCTTCTGTCACACCCTCGCGACCCTGCTCAAGAACGGCCTGCCCCTGCTCTCCGCCCTGAACCTGGCCAAGGAGGTGGTTGGCAACCGCAAGCTTGCGGGGCTGATGGACGAGGCCGCGGAGGACCTCAAGCACGGACGCGGCCTGGCGGAGCCCCTGTCCAGGCGCGAGGTCCTGCCCCAGCTCGCCATGCAGATGATCAGGGTGGGCGAGGAGTCCGGGGCCCTGGATGGGATGCTCGCCAAGGTGGCCGAGATCTACGATCGGGAGACCCGCTCCAGCGTGCGCGGCCTGCTCACCCTGCTGGAGCCCGTCCTCATCATCGGGCTGGGGATCGTCGTCGCCGGAATCATCATCTCCATCCTGATGGCGATCCTGGGGGCCAACGATCTGGTCTTCTAAGTGGGCAGTTGTCAGGTGTCAGGTGTCAGTTGACAGTGGCCGGCAGGCGCCGGGCCTGCGCGGCGCCCATGTCCCCGCCCCTACCGTCGTCGCCCGTACAATGTCTATCCAACCCCTACGCCTCGAGGTAATTCCATGTCCAATCGAATGCGCAAGCCTGCTCGCGGCTTCACCCTGGTCGAGCTCCTGGTCGTGCTCGCGATCCTCGGTCTGCTTGCTGGTCTCGTCGGACCTCAGGTGATGAAGTTCCTTGGGGGCTCCAAGACCAAGACCGCCGCCCTCCAGATCCACGACCTGGGCGCCACACTCGATCTCTACCGGCTGGAGTTGGGCAGCTATCCGAGCACCGACCAGGGGCTCGAGGCCCTGGTGCGCCAGCCGGGTAACGCCCCCAACTGGAATGGCCCCTACCTGAAGAAGAACGAGGTCCCCAAGGACCCCTGGGGGAACGAGTACCAGTATCGGGCCCCTGGCCAGCACGGCGCCTTCGACATCTGGTCCCTGGGCGCCGACAACCGGGATGGGGGCGAGGGGGAGGACAAGGACGTCACAAGCTGGGAGTGAGGGGAAGGGACGAGTGGCCAGTCCCCGGCACATCGCCAGTGAGGGTGGCGCCGCCAGGAAAGCGCTCGCATTCGTCAAGGCGCCAGGACTGCCTGTTCCGAGGCGACGCGTCGCTCGCCATTGCGCGGGTGGCTTCACCCTCATCGAGCTGATTGTGGTCCTGGCCCTTGCCGCCCTGCTGATCGGCGTGGTCCCGCCCCTGATCGGCGCCGCCTTCCCCGGGGTCCAGCTCAAGGCCGCCGCCCGCAGCACCGCCGCCGGGTTGCGCCTGGCCAGGGAGGAGGCGATTCGCGGCGGGCGCGACGTCGCCTTCCTGTTGGACGTGGAGGGGCGGCGCTACCAGGTCGAGGGCGACTCCCGCGCCATCTCCTTTCCCTCCGGGCTCGACCTCAAGCTGGAGGGGGCCCGCTCGGAGATGCGCGACGACCAGGTGGGGGGGGTGCGCTTCTACCCGGACGGGAGCTCCACCGGCGGCCGGGTCCTGATCAGCCGTGACGGCCATGGCTATCAGGTCGGTGTGACCTGGCTCACCGGGCGCATTGCCATTGGCCCTTGGGATGGAGACTGACCGCTTGGCCAGGGCCCGGGGCCCGTGCCGGTCGGCCCAATCCCGCCCGGCAGCACCGCGCTTTCTGCCCAACCCTCCGGCCCGGCCCTTACCGGTCTGCCCCCGGCGACCGAGTCAGGCGGGCTTTTCCCTGCTGGAGGTGCTGGTCGCCTTCGCCATCCTGGCCCTCACCATGGGCGTGCTCATGCAGATCTTCTCCCGCGCCCTGAGCACCACGGCGGTGAGCGGCTCCTTCGCCAGGGCCGCCGAGCTGGCGGAGGCAACCCTGGCCCAGGCCGGGGTGGAGGTCCCACTCGAGGAGGGCGACTTTTCCGGGGAGGCGGATGGTGGCTTCACCTGGGCCCTGCGCATCCAGCAGCTCGACACCAGCGACCTCTTTCCAGATCAGCCCCCTCCGGTTACCCCCTACCGGGTGACGGCCACCGCTTATTGGGAGGACGGCGCGGCCGAGCGGCACTTCAGCCTGGCCTCCCTGCGCCTCGGTCCCGCCCTGGAGACCGCCGGCCTGGGGGCCGGCTCGGCCCAGGTCCAGTCCCCGCGGGCCCAGGCCCCGGCGGCCCGCAGGGTCGGGTCGCCATGACCGCGGCACTTGGGGTCCGGCGCGACCGCCCCCGCGCCAGGGTGGACCTGGCGCCACCCTCGGCCGCCAGGGGCTTCACCCTCATCGAGCTGATCATCGCCCTGGCCCTGGTCGCCCTGATCACGGTCCTGCTCTTTTCGGGGCTGCGGCTTGGGAGCCGTGCCTGGGATGGGGTCGATGCGGTCGCCGAGCGTAACGCCGAGCTGCGCAGCGCGCGGGGCTTTCTCGACCGCGCCCTGATGCAGTCCCGCGACCTGGTGCTACGCTTCGACGAGGAAGACCGCCAGACCTTCGCCGGAAACGCCACCAACCTGGAGTTCGTCGCCCCCCTGTCGGAGCACGTCGGGGTCCCGGGGCTCTATGTCCTGAGGTTGGGGCTGGACGGGCGGGGCGAGCACAGCCGCCTGGTCCTGACGCGCTGGCTGCTGCACCCAGATGTCCTCGCCGGCAATGCCGACGCGCCGGAATGGGAGCCACTGGACCCGGATTCACCGGCGGACATCGACAGCGTCAGTACCGATCGGGACCTGGCCGCCGGGGCCTTCGGCCAGACCGTGCTCTTGGAGCAGGTCGGCGAGCTCGAGCTCGCCTACTTCGGCGTCGCCGAGCAAGAGTCCCAGGCCGGGACCCAGACGACGGGCGGCGGCCCCAGCGGACAGGTCGGGCTGGGGGACGAGGAGCCCGAGGGGCAGTGGTACGCGGAATGGGTCGGCCAGCCACACCCGCCCAAGCTCATTCGCGTCCACCTCACCAGCCGGCGCCAGGATTGGCCCGATAGCATCATCCGGCTGCCGCAGGTCGAGCAGGCCCTGGGGGGCCAGATCCAGGTCGGCACCCCCCAGGTACTGCCGGATCCCGCGGGCCAGCCCCAGGGCGGGTCCGCCCAGGCAAGGCCGGGGGGATCTGCCCCGAATGGTTCCGCGCCGCGCGGGCTCAGCCCCCCCACCGGGGTGGATCGATGAGGCGCCCGTCGCCACAGGGCCCCGCGGGCAACAGGGGGATCGCCCTGGTCCTGGTCCTGTGGGTCATTACCCTCCTCACCGTCATGGCCATGGGCCTGACGGCGGCCCAGCGCACCGAGAGCACCCTGACCGCCAATGCCCTCGACGGTGCCAGATTTCGGGCTGCCGCCGATGCCGGGATCGCCTATGCCGTCCTCAACCTACTGGCCCCCCCACCCGTGGAGCTTGACACTATCCAGACCGATGCGCAGGGGCGCTCGGCCCTCTGGCTGCCAGACGGCTCGCCGCACCCCTGGACCTTCGCCGAGACCCCGCTCGCGATCTCGGTGCACAACGAGGCCTCTCGGGTCGACCTCAATCGGGCGGATGCCCCAATCCTCACGGCCCTGCTGATGATCCTGGGGGTGGAGGAGGATGCCGCACTCGCCCTGGCGGATCGCATCCTGGACTGGCGCGACCCCGACGACCTCACTGGCCTCAACGGGGCCGAGGACCCCGACTACGAGGCCGAGGGGCTGCCCTACGGGGCCAAGGACGGTCCCTTCACCAGCATCGAGGAGCTGCGGCAAGTCCTGGGTGTCTCCCAGGATCTTTACCGGCGCCTCGCCCCTGAGGTCACTGTGGACGCGGGGACGGCACAGGTCGACGGGCAGTTCGCGTCCGCCCCGGTGCTTGCCGCCACCCTCGGTGTAACGATGGAGGAGGCCCAGCTCGCCATCGCAGAGCGCAACCAGCCCGTGCTCCCCGGCGGCGTTCCTGGGCAGGGCGCCGCCGGACAGGGTCGCGGAGGCCCACTCTATCGCATCCGCGTCGCGCGGGGGGGCGAGCCGGCCGCCGTGGACCCAGGGGCCGGGGCCGCCCCAGGGCAGGGGGCTCAGGCCGCGTCTCAGGTGGCCATGGAAGCCCTGGTCCGCGTCGAGGCCGGCGGGCAGCCGCCCTTTCAGGTCATCTGGCGCCGCTACGGCATGGCGGCGCCGACCTCGCCCGGCGGCAATGCGGAAGACGGCGATCTGCGGCGCTGATTGGCCGCCGCGTCGCCCGGCAGGCATGGGCCCCGTCATGATAGGCTTTACCCTGTCGCTCCCTGTTGTTCACCTACCAGGCGGGCGTCGGCGCACGCAACCCACTATCATGCGCACCTCATGGCAACGAGCAACGCCTTTCAGCCCCTGAGGTTCCCCGGGTCGCACGGCAGGTCTTCGGCCTGGGACATGCTGGACACCTGGCGGCGCCAGCTTGGCACCTGCATGCCGAGATCCCTGCGGCCATTGCTGCTCGGCCACGACCGGCGCCTTGTCGTGCGGCTGCCGGATGCCGGGCCGGTGTCAGACGCGCAGTCCGCGCCTGCGGACGGGCCAGCGCCAGGCGCGTCGGCGGCCGGCCGGGATGAGACGCCTGCGGCCTGGTCGGCAGGCGACAGCGCTCGGCTCTACCTCGCCGAGGACGATGCCCGTCAGCCCTTGGGTGAGCTGCGCCTCGATACCGTCGATCCCCTCCACCTGCCAAGCGGGGGCCAGGGGCGGCCGATGCGCCGGACGGTGCTCGAGCTGCCGCCCGCACAGGTCCTGCGCCGCAGTCTCTCCTTTCCCTTGCAGGTCCAAGAGAACCTCCAGCAGGTCGTCCGCTATGAGCTCGACCGCTTGTCCCCCTTTCAGGCCGACCAGGTCCTCTTCGATGCGCACATAGGCGGCACCTCGCGGCGCGGCGACCGCATCCTCGTAGATCTGGCCCTGTGCCGGCGCGACCGAGTGGAGCCCTGGTTGCAGCGCCTGCGCGAGGCGGGGACACCGGCGGAGGAGTTGACCTGGGATGGCGCCTGGCCGAGGGCCAACCTGTTGCCAGTCGGCGAACGCCCACGCCGACGCAACAATGGCCTGAGGTTGAGCTTGGCCCTGCTCTTGCTGGTACTGTCGCTTGGGGCCGCGGCCCTGGTCACACCCCTGTGGCAGCGCGGGCAGGTGCTCGATGCACTACAGGCCGAGCTGGCGCGTACACGCACCGCGGCCCAGGAGGTGGACAAGCTGCGCACGGACCTGGACCGGGCGCGCCAGGGTAGCGTCGCGGTCTTGCAGCGCAAGCTCGACCAGCCGCGGGTGATCGACCTGCTGCGGGAGCTCACGGTGAAGCTGCCCGACGGGACCTGGATCCAGAACCTCAACCTGGACAAGGGCGAGGTCCAGCTCAGGGGCGAATCAACCCAGGCCACCGCCCTGCTCGCCCTGCTGGAGAAGGCCGCGGGCGTTCAGGGGGTGTCCTTCGCCTCGCCGGTCACCCAGGTGGCCCAGACCGGCGCGGAGCGCTTCAACATCGCCTTCCAGTACCAGAGGCCCAAGCCGCCGTGAGCGCACCCGCTACCCCAACCGGCCCCGGCCTGGGCTCGCGTATCTTGGGCTGCCTTCTGGCCTGGTCCGTCGTGCTGTTGATCCCGCTGGGCCTTGGCGTCGGGGTCGCCTGGCCCTGGCTGGAGCGTATGGACAGCCTCGCGGGGGAGATCGACAGCACCCGGGACCAGCTCGATCGCTACCAGCGCCTGGTGGCGACCCTCCCAGGGCTTCGCGCCGAGCTCGAGCAGGTCAGCAAGAACGAGGATCTCAAGGCCTTCTACTTCGATGCCCCCACTGCGGCCCTGGCCGGGGCAACCCTTCAACAACAGGTGCAGGACATGGTGAAGGCGGCCGGCGGCCGTCTGGTCAGCACCCAGATCCTTCCCGAGAACGCCAACGAGCAGCCACCGACGATCCGTGTGCGCATCCAGATGCAGTCTTCCACGGAGCAGTTGTTCGAGGTCCTCTACCGCATCGAGGAGGCCCGGCCCTTCCTGTTCGTCGACCAGGTGTCCATCCGCTCCATGGTCCAGCCGGAGCGCCCCGTCCCTAACGAGCGCATCCGCCAGGCCCGGCGCGCCCGGCCCAAGCCGGAGGCCGAGGATCTGACGGTGCGCCTGGACATCTTCGGCTTCGCGCTGGGGGGGGCATGATCAAGGCGCTGCTGGCCCTGGCGGCCATGGCCCTGGGCGGCCTGCTCTACCTGCAATGGAGTGATTGGCCGCCGCCGGTTGCAGTCCGGCAGGCCCCGGTGCCGCCGGGGCAGGCCCAGCCGGCGGACCACCCGGACCCGACCGCGAGACTCAGCCCCCTTGAGGACAGGGAGGAGTACGCGGCCGTCAAGGAGCGCCCACTGTTCCGACCGGAACGCCGTCCGCCCAAGGACGAGCCGGAGGTGGCCGAGGAGGCGCCGGCGGAGGAGCCCACCGACCTCGCCGGCATGGACCTCACAGGGGTGCTGATCTCCCCCAAGGTGAACACGGCCTGGGTCAAGGAGCCGAGTCAACCTGCACCCGTCCGGGTACGCCCGGGGGAGATCCTGGCCGGCTGGACGGTGAAGGAGATCAAGGCCGACCGCCTGCTGCTGGAGCGACAGGGCAAGACGGATACGTTACTATTGCGCGAATTCAATGCCCCAGGGACATCCCCGCCGCCTCCACCACCGGCACCGCGTCCGCCCGCTGCGGCAAGGCAGGCACCTCCGGGTGGCCAGCAACAGGCGGGCGCACAGCGACCGAGGGCACCCGGTCGGGTCGCCCCCCCTGCGGCCAGACCACCCGCTGCGGCCCCGCCGCCGGTCGCCCCGCGGGCTGCACCGCCAGAGCGGCCGGGCGGACAGACTCAGACCAGCGGCGGGTAAGCCGCCTTCGAGGCCCGATGCGCCCTGACCCAAACGCCAGAGCCCTGAGCAACGCCATGCGCGGTCTGCCCCTGGCCCTACCCCTGCTCGCCGCCCTGGTGCTTGGGGCCTGCACCCCGTCGGCCTGGGATCCCACCCTCAAGGTCGGCGACCCCCAGGGCCATGTCATCGATCAGCCCCGCGCCCGCGACGGCGCTGCCGAGACCAGGCCCCTGATCCGCCAGGACAGCATCGCCCTTGGTGGTGACGGGGCGGGGGCCCCCAAGACCTCGGTCAAATCCGGCACCGGGGTCTTCGTGGAGAAGATTTCCCCGCCCACGGTGGACACCACGCCGGGGGACGTGACCCTCAACTTCGACGGGACCGACATCCGTGAGGTGGTCAAGGTCATCCTCGGCGACCTGCTCCAGGCCAACTACTTCATCGACCCCCAGGTGACGGGGGTGGCCTCGCTCCAGACCGAGCGACCGCTGCGTCGCGAACACCTGATTCCGACCCTCGAGACCCTGCTGCGCATGAACAACGCGGCCCTCATCGAGAGCGGCGGCAGCTACCAGGTCAAACCCATCAGCAGCGGGGTCCAGGGGCTCGTGGTGCCGCAGCTCGGCTCCAGTCAGCGCGCTTTGCCCAACGGGTTCGGGGTCCAGGTGATCCCGCTCCAGTACATCGGGGCCGAGGAGATGAGCAAGATCCTCGAGCCCCTGGTCCCCCAGGGGAGCGTGGTGCGCGCCGACACCCTGCGCAACCTGCTGGTCATCGCCGGCTCGGGGCCAGAGCTGGGCAACATCGCCGATACGGTGCGCACCTTCGACGTCAACTGGATGGCGGGCCTCTCGGTGGGCTTCTTCACCCTCGAATACGCCAAGGCCAACGACGTGGCCAGCCAGTTGGAGAAGCTCCTGAGCGACGAGGGCGGCAGCTCCATCAAGGGGCTGTTTCGCTTCGTGCCGGTGGAGAGCACCAACAGCCTGCTGGTGGCCTCCCCACAGGAGCGTTATCTCCAGCAGGTCCG
>Ga0114939_10003361_pt1 | contig 11254 bp, 6 predicted proteins | sample AshMeaCrysSpring_FD_87196 | JGI IMG/M metagenome (GOLD analysis project Ga0114939, IMG submission 87196) | Groundwater microbial communities from Big Spring, Nevada to study Microbial Dark Matter (Phase II) - Ash Meadows Crystal Spring | ecosystem: Environmental > Aquatic > Deep subsurface >... | reverse complement strand
TATCCAGTCAAGTGTAACCAACAGCGTCATCTTGTCGAGGATTTAGTCAGGTTTGGAAAACCTCACCAATTTGGTTTAGAGGCTGGTTCTAAACCAGAATTAATGATAGCCCTTGCTACCCTTGATACCCCAGGTGCCTTATTAATTTGTAATGGCTACAAAGACCGGGAATACATTGAAACGGCAATGTTAGCTAGCAAATTAGGGCAAACACCAATTATTGTCATCGAACAAGTTGAGGAAGTCGATACAGTTATTGAAGCTAATCGACAATTAGGTATTAAACCTATTTTAGGTGTCCGCGCTAAACTCAGTACCCAAGGAATGGGTCGTTGGGGAACTTCTTCTGGAGATAGGGCTAAATTTGGTCTAACAATTCCAGAAATTATTGACACTGTTGGCAAACTACGTCAAGCAGACCTTTTAGATTCTCTCCAACTATTACACTTCCATATTGGGTCTCAAATTTCCGCCATCCATGTAATTAAAGATGCTATCCAAGAAGCTAGTCAAATTTACGTAGAGCTAGCTTCCCTAGGGGCAAATATGAAGTATCTGGATGTAGGAGGCGGTTTAGGTGTTGATTATGATGGTTCTCAAACCAACTTCTACGCCTCTAAAAACTACAACATGCAAAACTATGCCAATGATATTGTGGCAGAGTTAAAGGATACTTGTAGCGAACGAAATCTTTCTGTGCCCACTCTCATTAGTGAAAGCGGCCGGGCGATCGCTTCCCACCAATCAGTATTAATTTTTGATGTCCTAAGCACCTGCGAAGTTTTCTCCCAGCAACCTGACCCCCCCCAGGAAGGCGATACCCAGGTAATTAATTATCTCTGGGAAACTTACCAATCTATTAATCACGAAAACTTTCAAGAACTTTATCACGACGCAACCCAATTTAAAGATGAAGCTATTAGTCGCTTTAAATTAGGCATACTTAGTTTAACTGAACGCGCAAAAGCTGAAAGGCTATATTGGGCTTGTTGTCAAAAGATATTAAACATCACAAAACAACAAGAATATGTACCCGATGAATTGGAAGACCTCGAAAAAATTATGGCTTCCATTTATTATATAAACCTGTCAGTTTTCCAATCAGCACCAGATAGTTGGGCTATAGACCAATTATTTCCCATTATGCCCATTCATCGTTTAGATGAAGAACCAACAAGAAGAGGTATTTTAGCAGACCTGACCTGCGATAGTGATGGTAAAATAGACCGTTTTATCGACCTACGGGATGTTAAATCAGTTTTAGAATTACATTCCTTTAATTCCGGCGAACCATATTATTTAGGAATGTTTCTTAGCGGAGCATACCAAGAAATTATGGGCAACCTACATAACCTTTTTGGTGATACTAATACAGTCCATATCCAACTCACTCCTAAAGGCTATCAAATTGAACATGTAGTTAAAGGTGACACCATGAGTGAAGTTGTTGGTTATGTCCAATATGACTCAGAAGACATGGTGGAAAATATTCGCCAACGCTGCGAATTAGCTTTAGAAGATAAGCAAATTACCTTAGCCGAATCCCAAAGACTTCTACAAACCTACGAACAAAGTTTGCGGAGGTATACCTATTTAAGTAATTCTTGATTTATGAACCGCCATAGCACAGTTTGGCACTTCTATGCCATAGAATCCAAGAAGCCAAGAAATTAACAAACAATCTACTTGGAGTCCTTGGCTTATTGGCGGTTTAATTAATTATATAACTCGTTATAAATAAGTCAGCATCTAAAATGTGTTCTGAAAATATTACCCAAGATTTAACATATAAAAGCGAATTTTCCAGTGAATCTACCAGCGACGCTGCTGTTAAAGAGGCTTCTTCCTTAAATGACGAGCAATATCGCAAAAAAATGCAGCGTCGCCAAGAAGTTCAAAATCAGCGTATCACTCAAGCAATTCCAGAAAAAGGTTTAATAATAGTCAACACAGGAAATGGAAAAGGTAAAACAACCGCTGCATTAGGGATGGTGCTTCGTTCCCTAGGTCATGGTTATAAAGTTGCCATAGTACAATTTATCAAAGGCGCTTGGGAACCTTCAGAAAAAGCCGTGTTTAGTATCTGGAAAGACCAGTTAGAATTCCATGCAATGGGAGAGGGTTTTACCTGGGATACTCAAGATAGACAACGAGACACTGAAGTCGCGATCGCTGCTTGGCACAAATCCTTAGAATTCATTCGCAACCCAGAATATAAGTTAGTCCTCTTAGATGAAATTAACATAGCCCTAAAACTGGGTTATCTCAAAATCGAAGATATTCTTACTGGTTTACAAGAAAAACCAGAATATAGCCATGTGATTTTAACAGGTAGAGGGGCACCTGTAGAATTAATCCACCAAGCTGACCTTGTTACAGAAATGACCCTTATCAAACACCCTTTCCGCGAACAAGGAGTTAAAGCCCAACCTGGCATTGAGTTTTAATAGAAGAATGGTTAATTGCTAATTGCTAATTGCTAATAGAAGAATGGTTAATAGAAGAATGGTTAATGGTTAATTGCTGATTATTAATAATAAAGAGGATAGGTTAGTCAAAATTATTACACATACTTATGAAATCAGGTATTACGTGATAACTGACAAACCACAAAGCAATCTCTACAATATTTCCAATAAACATCTCCGGAAAAGAATGTAGAAGGCTTATACAGTAAGGGTCAATATTTAATTTTGGAACGCACCCTATCGGATGAAGGTCGATGTCTAATACACTTATTTACCAATACACTCAATTAGCCATTAGCCATTAGCCATTCTTCTATTAGCAATTAGCAATTAGCAATTAGCCATTCTTCTATTAGCAATTAGCCATTAGCCTTATTACTTTTGCAAAGCTCTACACTGCTGTAATATCTGACGGTCTAAACCACTAACGTTATCTAAACGATGATAACTCTCTAAACCTAATGAATAAGCATAGGTAACAGGCTCATCAATACTATTAGATATATCCACTGCACCATTAGCAGCAACCTCTGGAGGTGCTACCTCCCCTGGAGAACTTTTAACAGTCATGGCTAGTTCCCCAGATTTCTTTAACTGACCGTTAAAACAGCTATATTCGGAACTAGGCATATATAACGCCCCATTCGCCTGTCCTTCTTTAACTTCCACAACAACATACCCTTTCCCAATCTGATTCGCCTGTTTAGCTTGACCGTAAAGGTAAACGCCGTCTTTTGTTGGAATACCTTGTTGAGTTCTTTCCGCTTGGGGAGGAATCACTAAAGCTGTGAGGGTATCTTCACCCTTCTCTGTTGATTGAGGTTCTAAATTAAAAATATTGGCAGCAGCAATTTGATTTTCATCTCCAGTGTTATTTACTTGTGCCACTGTTGCTGGTGCGGCTTCCATCTCATTACTTAGCACTGGTTGAGTGCGGTTAGTAACTATACCAAAGGCCATGAGAAAGCCTGCGACGGAAAGACCTAATTTACGAGCAGAAAATAATTTACGCATACAACCTCGCACCCCTCTACTGTAGCAATAGCTGCTTTCATTACTTAAAACTTAACTAATTAACTTAATACAACAACTCTGTCAAAAGATACATTTACATTTTCCAAAAAAAAACATCTTGAAAATATAAAAAGAATATAAAATATTTATGTATTTTTGACACTAATTGTTATCAGATAACAGGAATATTTATCCCGTGGAAGCAATGGCATCAATACAATGGATTGGTCGAGTATTGACAAATATTTGTTGATACCCATTCTTCTTACCCAGTTAACTAGTTTATTTGACGAGTTAAGTTATAACCCTCAATATATATACAGCTGATTTGGTTTATTTTTCGCACAAAATCATCATCTATAATTAAAATTTTAAATAAGTATTTTTACTTATACTGGTACGAACCATTTCTCTGAAATGACTGTAAATGTGTATGAATAAGGTCTATAGAATCATTCTCTCGCGAGATGCGTAGACTTTTTAATATTTTTATTTTAAGGTATAAATTAATGTTGTTTGATGATATTTATTTTTTGTGGACAGAGAGAAAAGATACATCAAGTAATCCTTTTATAAGAATTAGAAAAAAGTAAAGTCATTGTATTTTGACATAAATCTATACAAAATCAGGACTAACCCAAAATATTGACTTGGTAGGGATTTATGATTGACAATAATTATCCAATAAGTATAGAGACGGCCTGACGGGTCGTCTCTATACGGGTATTATTTACAAAGATTAACTAATTGATTAACTAGCCATATATTCTTTAATATTGGCACGACGACGGCGAAGATGAGCTAATGCTTGATGCTCTAATTGACGGACTCTTTCGCGACTTAAGTTCAAGCGTTCGCCAACTTTAGCTAAAGACATTTCTTTACCATCTTCTAAACCAAAACGTAGTGTTAATACTTGACGCTGTTGAGAAGTTAATTCCTCTAATAGAAGATTGATATCTTGACGTAGAAACTGTTGAGTTGCATAGTTTTCTGGAGATAATCCTTCATCTTCCAGCATTTCTTGTAACTCTGTATCTTGGTTGTCTCCAACACGTATATCTAAAGATACTGGTTGCCGTGACATATTCATATATTCGCGGATTTGAGCTGGTTCTAATTCCAACTCAATTGCTATCTCACCAGCAGATGGCGATCGCCCTAACTTTTGAGCTAACTCCCGCTGAACTTTTTTAATTTTGTTGAGCTTTTCAGTAATGTGAATCGGTAAGCGAATAGTACGCCCTTGCTGAGCTATGGCTCTGGTGATAGCCTGACGAATCCACCAATAAGCATAGGTCGAGAATTTATAACCGCGCATGGGGTCAAATTTTTCGACTCCACGCTCTAAGCCTAAAGTACCTTCTTGGATTAAATCCAAAAATTCCATATTTCGCTTCTGATACTTCTTGGCAATGGCTACCACTAAGCGTAAATTAGCTTCTATCATCTTTTGCTTAGCCCGTCTACCCAAGCGAACAGTCTCTTTAACTTCAGACTCCGACAACTGAACATGGGCAATCCATTCTTCCAAAGTTGGTTCGCGATGCAGTTTTTTGCCTAGCGCTTCTTTTGCATCAACCAACTTCATCATCTGTTGTACCTGCTTGCCAAAAACAATCTCTTGCTCACGGGACAGCAGGGGTACTCTACCAATCTCGCGCAGATAGGTTCGCACCATATCAGCCGTGAATTTGGCGTTTGTGTTCTCCATTTGTGGGGTGTTAACAGTGGGCATTGGTGCGTCGTCCTCTACTCCGTAAACAGAATAAATTTAATTGCTATTTGGTCTAAAACAAGGTAGTGCAGGCATCATGAACAGAAGCTACCAAAAAACAGTCAACTTTCCCAGAATCAGACAGACGGCACTTCCTTTATATAAGTTCCAGAGCCTTCTATTATTTTCTTCAGCTTGCTAGAAGCACACCAGGTTAATTTTTGTAAACTTTTTTAAGCTAATTGTCTTTGATAACAATAAATATACGAAGTCAGTACGAGTTTTACTAACAACTTGAATAATACGACAAATCAGCTTAAGAGTAAAGTAGTTTAGTTAAAACTTTCCATTATAATCCAAAATGGTATTTGTGCCAAAAAAGCCACTGAAAAAAATGTTCAAATCATCAGATATTTACTCTTGGCGTAGTTTTTGCTGCCAACAGGCGTTTGCAGTAAGACTTACGCAATCTCTTATACAATCTACAGTCCAAGGATAGTAAATTCTTGATGTCGTGATCCGCATATACTTATAGTTACGTAAAAAACTACGAATCGGATTTGTCTTGTTATCCGGATAACCGAACTCATTTATTCAGTAATGCTACGAAATAGAGTTGAGAAAATTACCAACTATAAATCATGGAGAAGGAGTCTAGGAAAGGCTTCTCCATTATCTGTGGGATTAATAAAAATTGATTCATCTGTAATGCACAATTTCTAAAAATTGACCATTAATAATTCATTAAAATCCCAAATCAGCTTTAGCTAACTTAGCTGCTGCAAATACTTCCTCGTCGGGCTTTTCCTGCCAAGCGGTATCGCCAATTTCTTCATAAAACTTAGCATCATAGGGACGAGTACGCACTACCACGGGCATAGGAACAGCATGTCCTAAAACTAAAGCCTGCTGTTTAGAGTCAAGTTTAGCGAGGACATGTCTTAGACTTGCGGAACCAGCTACCCCGGTAAAAATAGCATCAATATCCTTTTCATCATTTAATAATGCAGTAATGCGGGTTCCGATTTGGGACATAATCTCGTTATCAATACCCGATGGACGCTGGTCAACAACCAATAGAGTTACAAAATATTTTCTTAGCTCGCGGGCAATTGTGCCAAAAATAGTACTTTGAACGACTGCCGGGTCAAGGAAACGGTGTGCTTCTTCAATGGTAATCATTAAAGGAGTAGGGCGGTCAACGGGGTTTTTAGTTTGTAGGTATTTATCTGCTTTCTTAACGTAATATTCATGGATGCGTCTGGTAATCATATTTGTTACCAGTACATAGGAAAGCATATTGGATTGAGAACCAAATTCAATGACTACATTTTTACCAGCCTCTAAGGATTGCAATATTTTATTTATATAATTTTGTGGGCAGACAGCTCGCATATACTTGAGACTGTCGAGACGAAAAAGTTTGCGTTGTAATGCCATAATTGAGCCTTTATGCCCTCGTTTTTCATTACACAAAGCTTCAATTTCATCATTACTCATACTTAATAACTGGACAATCCAAGCCTTGTTAAACTCGCTGTAGAGAATATTGGCATTATCAATACTGGCATCGGAAAGTCCAAGGTCGCGACTGCATAATTTAATATCTTCTACTTCAATTTGGTCATAACCAAGATATAATTCCTGTGCATCTCTGACACCTCTACGCTTAGTTGATTCTGGGTCGAGGGTATATACTTCTACTTTTCCGGGAAATAACTGTTTTAATCCTTTGACTGTATTAATATTTTTGCCTTCTGCTACTGCTTCCCAGCCATACTCAGAGTGCATATCAAATATTAAGTTAACGGCGACGCTTTTCTTAATTACCCCTGCTAAAACTAAACGCGTAAGGAAAGATTTTCCAGTACCCGATTTACCAAATACACCATTACTACGTTCAACAAATCTACCTAAGTCAATGCATACAGGCACATCCATATCTAATGGTTTACCGATGGAAAAATTATTTCGCGTTGTGTCATCTTCCCAGCCGAATACACGGCGAAAATCTTCTTCTAATGCTTCGTAAACTTGGCTAAAGTGGGATGGAATAGTCTTGACTGGAAGCAATTCCATTGTGGTGCTTGTTTGGGGCTGAAAGGATGCTAAACCAGTTTCTTTTGCTGGTACAAAGGGATTTAATGATTTACGATTTGTTTCTGAGTATTGTTCGTTAGAGTCTGGTGTAAACATCAACATCGGAGTCAGACTTATAGTTCCATAGGTTGCGCTACCAGCTAGGACTTCTCTTAAAAAAACATCTTCCCAACCAGGAGGATTTGCTAAAACTCTATCATTTGCCGCTCTTAATTCCACATCAGTTAACATGCAGAAAAAGCGCGATCGCACCCCTTGGACAACTAGAAACTTTCCGACGCGCATATCTTCTACTAAGACATCCGGGTGTAGTTTTATTTCTAAGCCATCGGAGAGAGAACCTTCAATTACTGAACCTAATGGCTGTCCTAAATTCATTCCTAAATTCGTTCCTAAATTCATTCTTAATAAAACATCCCAATTCTGTATCTGATGTTAAATTCTAATGGCAAAATTTCAATTTTGCGATGTTAGTCTAGCACAAAAATACTAATTATTTATTATCAAAAATAAATAATTAGATAAATAAACCTGTTTTCTAAAAGGATCAGGGATAGCCGCAACTGGCACTGCGGAAAGGTTCGTAGTTGGGCTTTAGCCCTCCAAAAATATGGGCGCTCTTCGCCCAACTACGAACAAAAACAATGTGACAATAATGACGCGCTCCGAAGACCGCTCCGCTATCGTAAGTCCTGAGGATATTTGGATAGCTATAATTTTTCATTAGATATCGACCGAATTTAAACTTTGACTCTCACGGCACAAGGCTTCTATATTCTTTTCCGGAGATGTCTATTGTGTTGCTTCAAACAGAATCCTAGGTGCGTTTTAAAAGTTGTACGGTTTACCGTACTAAAGTATTCGGTTGGTTGGGATAGAATCACCGTTTTCTCGGATGTCATACTTCGAGAACAAATGGGTGGGGCGTGCCAAAGGTCGCCCCTAGATTTATATGTTTGGTCTGTACTTAGTCAATTTGAATAGCAGTAGGGCCGCCACCATCGACCGCACTACTATTTGAACCCCCCATTAAAGGCTTGCGAAAATCAGCATAAAGTTTATCGCGCCAGTCAAAGAAGGTCTGGTACATCGGGTTATCAATTAATTCTGATACTCCTTTACCTTTTAGTATTTCTGGTAATTCTAAATAGGAACCAGAGGGAAATTTTAATAGCATTGATAATCCAGCAACAGTAAAATCAGCTAAGGTTGGTTCATTACCTGTTAAATATGGACTATCCTGCAATATCAGCGATAAAGCTTCTAAGTCTTGTTTTAAATCCTTCATTGCAGCTTTTACTGTATCAGGACTGTAACCAACCCCAAAACCTAGAAACTTAAATACATCACCAGGTACTCCTTCTACCAAAGTTTTGAGTACATCTGGGGCAGTAGTTGGTAGTAAAGATTTACGAAAATTTTGGTCTTGGCTTACTGCTGCAAATAATGCTTTTCTACTTTTTTCTCCTATGGATACATCTGCCCATTCTTCCATCATTAAGCATAAACCACGTTTTTTTGAGTCTAGAGGAATTAGCCGTTTTTCTGGATATTCTGTATCTAAATACTTAGCTATCTCAGTGGAATCAACTATGTACCGCGAGCCATCTTTCAAGACTGGAACTTGGCGTTGCCCTGTAAAACGAAATAAATCTACTTGTCCAATTCCTGGAGTCACTTCAATTTTCCGATACTCCAACCCCTTATAATCTAAAATTAACCTAACTTTTTCTGAGTATTGAGAAAGTTCAAATTGGTACAACTCCAGCATTTTCTTATACCCTACAGCCAGTTTATCTATTGATTTTACATTTTGTTTTAAAAAAAAGTGAATTATAACTAATTGAAGTTATTACCTACTTTTACTCATGACTCAAGGCTATCTTCTTCAAACCTAAAGCTTTCGGTAACTTCAGGCAGAAAAATTTTATATACGTGGGGTATATTCATCCGCGAAGCTTCCCCCTTCTTCCTACACCGATAGAGAGGTGCTACGAAAAAAGAATGATTGCTAGGGTCGTTAGTAATAAATTCCGGAGCGTCAATTATCAAGAAGGTTTAGGATTTGAATATAGATAAGACATATCTATATAGATATGTCTTATCTATATTGGGTGGGATGAAAATAATATCGGGATGATTGAGTTTTAGCGCAATAACTGAGAGCAAACTGTATTTATTGTTGCAAAATAATAATAGATGGTCATATGTTTGGATATTTTTAGGAAATTTAAAAGATAAAAATATTTTTTATGGCTTGTGAATAGGCTAGGATTCTATCTAGGAAAGATAGACGAGATTTAATAACCATTACTTGATTTATCAGACTTACGCTATCTCAACTGCAATGGGAGACGAAATTTATCGATGGTTGATTGTAAAGGTAATTGAGAATTTATGACAGTCCATATTTGCCACAAAAAAATCTGGCCACAGTGGTTAGGTTGTAGTGGATAAAAAGTGATATAAGTCTTTATAGATATGTGTGGAAATAAGAGCCAAAATATTTTTATGAAGGTTAACAACACCAAATTGCTGACCTCCTTGGCTAGCTTAGTGGGAGTGACGGGTGCATCGCTACTCGCAGCTTTACCAGGAGGAGCTCAGGAGAGACTAAATTCTAATCCTAGTATTTTTTCAGAAGCCCCTTATAATCGCAGTGAAAGAGTGCAACTCAATCCCCAATATGCACCTGCTGCACCAGAAGTTTCTCAAGATAAACAGTCTAAACCCGAAAAACCCATTCCCGCACCAGCACCTGCTGGAGGTTCTTTAAATCCAAATCCTAGCATTAAAAACGAATGTCCATTTAACCGCTCTGCTTGCCCTGCGGGAGGACTTCCAGTTAAACCCAAGGAAACTCCAACAGTTCCAGTAACTCCCATTCCAACAACTCCTACACCTACACCAGAGTCTACTCCTACCCCAGATACTACAGTTCCAGTAATCCCATCACCAGGAACACCATCACCAGTTCCCACTCCAGAAGTTTCTCCAACAACACCAGAAACTTTACCAACTCCCACACCAGAAACTACTCCCACCCCAACACCAACACCAACAGAACCAGGTGCTGGGACTCCTTCCGATGGTAAGAATTTATTAACTGTTGCGGAAGAAAGTGGTTCTTTTAAAGTCTTGTTGAAAGCTTTAGATGCAGCTGGTTTAAAAGATAAGCTTAAGGGTAATGACCAGCTAACTATTTTTGCTCCTACTGATGCAGCTTTTGCAAAGTTAAAACCTCAAGATGTGAAAGACCTCTTGGACCCCAAAAATAAAGAAGTCCTGGTTAAGTTAATGACTTACCATGTAGTGCCAGGTAAGATTGAGTCTAAGGACTTAAAAAGCGGTCAGGTAAAATCCTTAGAGGGTGGTGCTATTAGCGTTAAACTTGATGATAAAAAAGGTGTCATGGTTAATGACGCTAAAGTTGTTAAGGCTGATATTCAAGCTACTAATGGTGTAATTCATGGTATTGACTTGGTGATTATACCTCCTGATATCTAGCTTGATATCTGGCGTTGCTGAATTAAAGTATGAATTATAATTTTTCTGCAGAGCGCTCTCGGCGCATACCAATGGTTGGCGATAGCCTAGACGCAAAGTATCGTTGTTTATTTTTCTCAAAAATAGCCATTCATATTTCTATTTGCGCTCTTTCGCGCACGCGGAGCGAACAGCAACGCCTGATATCTTATATATTTTGTGCGTGATTCTTTGGGTATAGCCTTTAGTTTAAGCACAGCTTTTCTCCAGCAGAAACCCGCCTCTACAAAGGGGGCGGGTTTTATTTTCATTACTTTGCATCATTTTGATTCTGTGGAACAGGCTTCTAGCTAGGGTGTTTACTTTGTGTATAAGCCTTAGAAAAAAGTTCATGCAGTTTTTGTGTCACGTGCTGCCAGTTTAAAAAGCTTGTTTAATAAGGGTTTTGAGCTTTATGACTGAACACAAC
>Ga0114939_10003360_pt1 | contig 11259 bp, 9 predicted proteins | sample AshMeaCrysSpring_FD_87196 | JGI IMG/M metagenome (GOLD analysis project Ga0114939, IMG submission 87196) | Groundwater microbial communities from Big Spring, Nevada to study Microbial Dark Matter (Phase II) - Ash Meadows Crystal Spring | ecosystem: Environmental > Aquatic > Deep subsurface >... | reverse complement strand
GAAACTTTTTTAGTCATTAGCGGTGATAGTATTACTGATTTTGACTTGACTGCAGCGATTGAATTTCATAAGCAGAAAAAGTCTAAAGCCACCCTTATTTTAACCCGCGTGCCAAATCCCATTGAGTTTGGCGTGGTGATTACTGATGAGGAAGGTCGAATCAACCGCTTTTTAGAAAAACCCTCTACTAGCGAAATTTTTTCTGACACAGTTAATACTGGTACTTATATTTTAGAACCTGAAGTTTTAGAATATTTACCATTTAATACAGAATGTGATTTTTCTAAAGACCTATTTCCACTGCTCTTGGCAAAAGAAGAACCGATGTATGGTTATGTTGCTGGGGGATACTGGTGTGATGTAGGGCACTTAGATGCATATCGCGAAGCTCAGTATGATGCTTTACATCGTAAGGTACTTTTAGATGTTGCCTATAATGAAAAATCTTCTGGTTTATGGGTAGGACAAAATACTCATATTGACCCCTCCGCTCAAATCGAAGCCCCAGTCGTCATTGGTGATAATTGTCGTATTGGTCCTCATGTGAAAATTGAGGCAGGGAGTATTGTTGGCGATAATGTCACTATTGGGGCATATGCTAATCTAAAGCGTCCAATTTTATGGAATGGGGCAGTTATTGGAGAAGAAGCACATCTTTCTGCTTGTGTTATTTCCCGTGGTACCCGTGTAGATAGGCGCGCTCATGTATTGGAAGGGGCGGTGGTGGGTTCTCTTTCTCTGGTGGGTGAGGAAGCACAAATTAGCCCAGGTGTCCGCGTATGGCCTAGTAAAAGGATAGAGTCTGGAGCTATATTAAATATCAATTTAATTTGGGGTAATACAGCTCAAAGAAATCTTTTTGGACAAAGAGGCGTTCAAGGTTTAGCAAATGTTGATATTACCCCAGAATTTGCTGTGAAACTGGGAGCAGCCTATGGTTCTACTTTAAAACCTGGTTCCCAAGTTACTGTTTCTCGCGACCAAAGAAATGTCTCGCGAATGGTAACAAGGTCACTCATTGCTGGCTTGATGTCTGTTGGTGTAAATATCCAAAACCTTGATGCTACAGCTATTCCTATTGCACGCACTATCATTCCAACAATGTATGTAGGCGGTGGCATCCACGTTAGGGTACACCCCGACCGCCCTGATTACATTTTGATTGAGTTTCTTGATGCTAAGGGAATTAATATTTCCAAAGCTTTAGAGAAGAAAATAGAAGGGGCTTACTTTAAAGAAGATATGCGACGGGCATTGATTCATGAAATCGCTAACGTCTCATATCCTAGTCAAGTTGTTGAGGGTTATTGTACGGCTTTTGAAAAGCTTTTGCATATAGATACTATTCGCAATAGTCGAGCGAAGGTGATTATTGACTATGCTTATGCTGTTGCCGGAGCTGTGTTACCTCAAATGCTGGATAAGTTTGGGGCTGATGTGGTGGTATTAAATGCCAGCTTAAATAAAAATGCTGTCTCAGTAAATGACCGCGAGGTGTTACTGGCACAATTAGGACAAGTTGTTGAAGCTTTAAAAGCAAAGTTTGGCGTCCAAATTTTTGCTAATGGCGAACAAATGACTTTAGTTGATGAGTCTGGGATTCCTATTAGAGGAGAAATGTTAACTACTCTAATGGTTGATATGATATTGACCTCTAATCCTAGAGGAACAGTTGTTGTTCCCGTTCATACATCTAGTGCTGTAGAACAAATTGCTCGTCGCCATGATGGTAAAGTTATTCGCACTAAGGTTAATCCTGCTGCTTTAATGGAGGCTTGCCAAAAAAATACGAATGTAGTTTTGGGGGGTAGTGGGGATGTTGGTTTTATTTTCCCAAATTTACATCCTGGATTTGATGCTATGTTCTGCATCGCCAAGTTAATTGAGATGCTGACAATTCAAGAGCGATCGCTTGCCACTGTACGCTCAGAATTACCCCGCGTAATTCATAAATCTCATACAATTCGTTGTCCCTGGACTATTAAAGGTGCTTTAATGCGTCATTTAGTAGAAACAAACCCAGCACAAAATTTAGAACTCATCGATGGCGTCAAAATTTGTCAGCCCTACGATGACAGCTGGGTTTTAGTTCTACCTGATGCTAGCGAACCACTAGTGCATTTGTATGCTAATAGTAATGACCGCGATTGGGTAGATGATTCCTTAAGGCAATACCGTGGGCGAGTACAAGCCTTTGTAGAAAAAGAACAAAATGAATTACCTTTAGAAGTTTGAAATGGAAGACAGGAAGACTGGTTAATGGCTAATGGCTAATGGTTAATGGTTAATGGTTAATGGTTAATGGTTAATGGCTAATGGTTAATGGTTAATGGTTAATGGTTAATGGCTAATGGTTATTAGCAATTAGCAATTATCAATTATCAATTAGCAATCAGCAATTAGCAATTAGCTATTATCAATTAGCTATTAGCTATTAGCTAATGGTTGAAAAGGCAATACAGGAGTTAAGCTTTTTGGAAATATAGCTTCCTCGGTATCTGGGTCAAAGAAGTGAAGTTTATCTAAATTTAAAGATAGCCATAACTCTTCCCCAGCCCTAATCAATTTTTCTGGAGGTACTCGCACTTGTAAAGAATTATTTGTTACCGTGCGAGTAGTTCCAGAATCATTGATTAATTTGGTAAATACATAGGAATCATTACCAAGGTTTTCTACTAACTCCACTGTGGTTTGTAGATTTTTAGTCGCAGGTACACCGACTATTAAATGTTCTGGACGAATACCTAAAATTACTGTTCGTCCATCATACCTTTGTAAGGCATTTGCCCATATCTCAGGTAAGGTCATCCGAAATTGATTATGAGTAATTATCTGAGGTGCCTGAAATTGTACGGGAATAAAATTCATTGGTGGCGAACCAATAAACTCTGCCACAAAGCGATTTGCCGGATGAGTATATAATTCTAAAGGCGAAGCAACCTGTTGAAGTTGTCCTTGATTTAAAATGGCGATTCTATCGCCCATTGTCATCGCTTCTGTTTGGTCATGGGTAACGTAGATAGTCGTTATTCCTAACTGGCGTTGTAATTTTACTATTTGAGACCGAGTTTCTGCCCGCAGTTTAGCATCCAAATTTGATAGGGGTTCATCCATTAAAAATACTTGAGGATTGCGAGCGATCGCCCTTCCTAAAGCTACCCTTTGTCTTTGTCCCCCTGATAGCTGTTTGGGCAAGCGATTTAACAAATGCTCTATCTGCAATAATTCAGATACATTACGGACGCGATCGCTTATAGCTCTTTCCCTATCAGAAATATAACGAAGCCCCCTCGGTAATTTACTGGTAGTCTCTACCAACAGATTTTCTGCCCAATTCGGTAGAGAACCTTTGTGATTAACACTTTCTCCCCCATCTCGCCGTCTTAATCCAAAGGCAATATTATCATATACCGTTAAATGAGGGTATAAAGCATAACTTTGAAACACCATTGCGATGTCTCTTTCCTTCGGGGGTAAGTTGTTTACCAGGCGCGAGCCTACTAAAATGTTTCCACCTGTAATTTCCTCCAAACCAGCAATTAACCGCAAAAGAGTACTTTTACCACAACCAGATGGTCCAACAAGCACCATAAACTCCCCATCAGCTATATCAAGGTTGATTCGCCGTAGCACATTCACCCCTTCAGGACGTTGGCTGGAATCAACTTTATCACTCGATTTTGCTGATGTTTGGGATTGGGAAGAAACACCTTCCCCTTTTCGAGGAGGGTAACTTTTGTATACGTTTTCTAATACAACCTGCGCCACGAGTTTTATTTAAAATAAATAGTTAGCAACTACCTGTTATCAGTCATTGCCATTACAACAAATGACCAATTAGGCAAGATAGTGAATGGATTAGGGCTTATGATACACGCTCATCGTATATATAAAAAGTCAAAAACATAGCTTTGCCTCAACTACAGTGGTCTTAGTTAAGGTTGTTGGCGGCAATATCAATGCTTTAACACCCTTCGCTTCGGGGTTATATGCTATCAATTCTCCCGGATTAAAGCTAGTTTCCGACGATAGCAATCTACAGCTTGCTATCGCCGGAGATATTAATTATGACGGCAATGTTGATGGTGTTGATAGCCAGTTACTCGATTAGGCGATCGCTCGACCTAGCTTGACCAGCAGGATGTGATTTTACACTCAAGCTAAATAGCCCGCTAGTAAACAGCGGGCTATTCTAAATATCTATTTCTAAATACAAAATATTTGTTAAAAATGATAAGTCATCTTTTATACTCGACCATCTTCTTAATTGATATGGTTGATAACCATTGTTCTACAAAACCATTGTTCTGCAAACTGTCGGACTGTTTTGTGCTAAGACGATAACAGATAATTAAGCGACATTCTGTCGTCGAGGTTTTCGAGTTAGCTTAGTTGTCCTAATTCTTTGACTTCGTTTGTTATAAGCTATGTCCTCATCTTCCATGATATTGTCGGAAGCTACATATTCAATCAAGTCTAAAGGTGTGATTATCTTATCAACTTTTGATAAGACATTAATTGCTGCAGCTATTTGAGACCATTTCTTTGCGTCTATTGCTGGGAAATATTCGGCATTCCTCCAACCAGATACGGTATTGGGGTGAACATCTAAATATTCGGCTAACTCATAACCAGCTATTTGATGTCTCTTCATGATGCTACGAAGTTTCCACCGAATGGCACCTACATTAGTAGTATTATCTGTATCCATATAATCCTCTTATAACTGCCGTTAATCCTATTTTAATTCTCTAACCCTAACTGCAGCTGTTTTTCAAGACTTTTATCAAAAACTTAATATGTTCACTTTAACTATTGTAAACACTGTCGTATTATCATCATTAAACTGTTAAGATATTAAGTGAAATAGTAAATGATGCCGACTATAGTTCAAACCTTAAGAAGCAATCATAAAAAACTATTTACTATAGCTTACCAAAGCAAAAACCCTCCCACAACTACTTCTTGCAGGACAAAACTAGTTACCAGTCACTAAAACTTACAAAGTTCACTCTTAACAAGTGTCTGGGCTATTGTAAAGAATTGTTACTTAATTCTACAGCGAGGAAATTTAGTAAGTAGAGCAGTAGTAATCAAATCTTTGGTAGTTCTTATATTAAGATATGTAACCTAAGCTCTTGGTCATATCACTCCTGTAAAGATGTCAAAACGCTAAGCGAGTAAAATTCAGGGTAACACTATGTCAGCTACACTAACTCTAGAAATTGAGCAATCTTTTGTTAATCTCCAAACCTCGACCATCAACATTCTGGAACAGGCGTTCGCTTTATCAAAGAAAAAAGAAGAGTTGAATCGCAATCAGTATAGAAGATATTTAGAAAGCCACAATTGGCCAATGAAGGTTGCAAAAGTATATATTCAGGTAGCTAAAACTTTTGATAAGTTTATCCCAGAAGACTTAGCGGAGATAGAACCCAATACCATTTTTACCCTTGCCAAGCACAGTAAAAAATATGCCCCAGTTATCCAAAATATATTAGAGACTGGTGAAATTAGCCAAACAAAAGTTAGCGAGTGGATGGATTGGGTCAATGCTCAACGACCACAAAGAGAAGGTGATAACTCTATTTGGCGATTATCTAGAGACGGACGACGTTATGCTGTACTAGGAAATATTTGGGACCAAGAACTTGGTGTTGTTATTCAAAGGATGATTGATGAAGAAGGTATTACGTCTCAAAAATTAGTTGGAGAGGCCATAAGCTTACTTCAAGCTGTTAAGGAAGGCCGGATTATTATCATAGAAAATCAGGGAGATTTAGAAAATAATATCGGTCATATCGATTATCCTACTAACCCTCAAAATCTAGAAACTCAAAATCTAGAAACTCAAAATCTAGAAACTCAAAATCTAGAAACTCAAAATCTGGAAACTCAAAATCTGGAAACTCAAAATCTGGAAACTCAAAATCTGGAAATCTTTATAAATGATATAACAGCCACGGGGCATAATAAAGATATTTCTGAGAATGGTCAACCAACAGAAGAACAAATTACAAATATTGATAATACTGTAGATAATCAGCAACACACAAATGAAATAATTGATGCCACTGAGGTTCAAAAAGATAGACTTAAAGAAGACAACGAAAGTCATTACAGAGCATCTACTATGGATGTATCAAATGATGTATCAAGTATTTATAATCAATCCAATGTAGATGAAGATAATTCATCCAATGTAGATGAAGATTATCCATCACCTGAAGAAATAGTAAAAATACTCTTAGCTTGTACTAATTGGGAAGAAGTTATTTGGGTAACAGAGGATTTTCCAAAAGAACTCAAAGAGGCTTGCTGGGAACTACTAGATAGTAATCAAAGGGCAAGATTACATAATTTGAAAAAACAGTATCACAGTAATTTAAATTAATTCTTATGTCCCAATACGCTAATGTCCTAATTGTGGACATAAATCACTTAGAGAGTCGCTAGTAAAGCGTATTAAATAGTAAGAAATAAGTACTGATATTAGTCACTTTTCTGCTTTTTATTTTATTAAGCATAAAAATCTGACCTCACTTTCGAGGATTGCCCCCTAGGCGAAGTCAGTGGAACTTTAAAATCATTGGGGTTTCAAGTATCTGCTTGCGACTTTTTCAGATTAAGATTATCCTTGGCAGAGTAGCTGACATAGGAATTTTTATCTTGGGTTAATTTTTTTAATAGATGAATTGGTGCGTTGATATTTTCTGCGACTCCTCTGCGAACAAATCGATCTGTATCTTTGGCTAATATTTCCAGCAGTTCCAGTGGTGCATTAGGATTTCGAGCAACACCACCACGTAGCTGCCATGCAGGATGTTTAGCAAACTTATTTAAAATAGAAAGTGGTGTATTGGGGTTTCTTGCAACATTTTCTGTAATCAAATAATGGTTATTAATATCATCTTCTGCGAACTCTTCTATGATATTTATAGGAGTATAAGGATGTTTAGCTACAATGGCGCGAATTAATGTATTTGGATGTTTAGCTAAAATCTCAAGGCAAAACTCTGGTATTTTAATGTGTGTATAAGAACCTTCTATAATAATCTGATATTTTTCTTTTTCAACTTGATATCTTAAAAAGCTAAGTAAAGTGTGATGCTGTATTTCATATAGAAAATTCGGATTTTCTAATATTAATAGAGATAATATAGGATTGGCAAATAAGGCTCCTGGATAATAGCTACCGAACTTAAGTAAGGTATCTGTTGGAGTATTGGGGTTTGCTGTGACATTTTCCTGAATCAGAATATCCCTATTGTTTGCTAACGTTACCAGTAATGCAGGTGGTGTAGAGGAATTACTTGCAACTAACCTAGCTAATTCTATATTTTTAGCGGCGATTTCTTTTAGGCGATCGCCACTGGTATTTTCATCAACAGCTTCTTGGGCTAAGAATTGCAAATCGTTTTGAAAATTAGTCATAGAAAATTTTAACTACAGATTTTAGCTTTAAAAGCGTTAGCGAGAAAGTTGAGTTAAAAAATCAGCTTTCTGGCAAAGTAAACAAAAAAAACCAGATTTTCTAACCTGGTTTCTTAGACTTATTCTTCAACTACAAGTCCAAAACGTCCAATTCCCGATATTCTGCTAAAAAAAAATGCTCCCGTTTGTAGTTGCGCGAGATGACTTAAATATCACTAAATCTTATTTATTATTCTCATTATCAGCATTAAAATCCTTAGCTGTAATACCCAAAGCAGCTAATCCACCCAGATGAATATACCTACTAATTTGGACAATCAAAGCTTTCTCTCCACCAAAAGTATCAGGTGAAAATGCCACAAAACCAGTAAAACTTGCAATAATACCAATGATAGTTGTCTTCCAACTTTTCATCATACAGTCTTTGATTAATACTTTCTTTGAACTATTGCTCACTTTTTTAGAATCAGGATTTTGAGATTGTTTTTGCTCTGACATAAAAATACTGTAATTAAAAATAAATAATTGCCAGCCAAGTTAACCAATAAATGAACAAAAAATATTAATCATTGCGTAAAGATTCAATTATTTAGTAATACTAATTGAAAAATTAGTACTACTAAAGTATTAGTCAAGTATCAGTAGAGCATTAGTAAAGTATTAGTAGACAATATAGACTGAAATATTCTACTTAATGCCAGGATAATTATTTGATTTCACAATGCTTAGCAAAAACAAAATGTTCTCTACGATTACCCTGAAGAATATTTGGCCATTCAACTCGATAATGTCCTTCCTCTAAATGAGCATCTATAATCGGATATTCTCCTGGAGCAATTTCAATACAACTATCTTTAGCTAAATTAGCTGCTTGCTCAGTAGAAGGCTTTAAGAGAGTTGGTACTTTTATAACTAGAATATCTGGCTTATCATCTTGCTTTGCCTTTCCAAGTAATCCTCTGCTAATAGCATCACCCATTGCTTTAGCATTAAACTTTTCCATATCCACTGATGAATCACAAAAACAGCACTCAATCAAAATTGATGGCATTTGCGTATTAGTTAAAACAAAGAAATTAGCACTTTTGACACCACGATTTTTGAAACCAAGTGCTACAATTTCTTGTAAAACTCTATTTGCAACTTCGTTTCCTGCTTTGCTTAAAGCATAAACTTCCGAACCATTTGCTTTTTTGTTAATAGCATTAAAGTGAATAGATACAAAAAAATCTACATTAGAACTGTTAGCTTTTGCAACTCTTTGATGCAAGGAATCATTTAGACTCGTAGCTTTATTAGGCTTACATTCTACTACTGTATGACCTGCACTTTTGAGATTGTTAATTACAACTTCTCCTACTGCTAAAGTCAGTTTATCTTCTTGTTCAATTCCTGTAGCGCCTGTATCTGGTGGACAATTATGACCAATATCAATACCAAATTTCATATGAAGTCCTTACTTATTTTCAATTACTGATAATTGGGAATTTAAAATTGGTAAAATAACTCTGATAAAGCTAAGTCTTAATTTCTCTGTAGCTACTAATATTTGAGACAAGATAATCAGACATATATCTATTAATTATTGATATAATATGTCGCCATTTGGCTAAAGATATTCAGCTTTATAATTGATAAATGATATGTTTTTTTTGGAAATAGCTACAGCCACAAAAAAGAACAGATAAATATTTTTTACATAATGATTATTCTTGAATGATTATACTTGCCACATACTTTGAGTATAGCTATGTATTAAGAGTAATTATGTAATTCTCAATACCTGTATTTAAAGATTATTATTGAATTATTTATTAGTGTAATTTTCAAGTGAGAACTGCTATATTAATCGGATAGGAGTAAAATAAAAATGCCAAATTCTATGATGGTAATTTTTCCATACAAACATAATGGGACATGAGTTTTTGATGATAAACAGGTTCGACTATTACAAGAACCTTTTGTCAGTGACATCCCATAAATAATTGATATTCTTGTACAAGATATGACCAATGTTGATAAAGGTTTCAAGTTTTTATTCTCTGCGAATCCTTTTCCTGGTTATCAAATAGAATTAACTTGGTTAAGGGAAGAATATGGTGGAAATTGGTATTGCTGGAGAGATAAAATTTGGAAGTTTGTTTATGTCCAGCTTTGTTTAAATACTTTAATTAGACGCCTGATAAAATTTCTTGTAAAGCGGAAAGTCTTTATAATGTTGCCTGAAAATAAAAATAGTCTAAGAGCATATTTTTCAAGAAATATATACCCACAACAGACTATTTACTCTTAACAAAAAATGCTATCTATTTGGCAATACTGCCAGAGATAGTCTATTTTGGATATTGTAAATAACGATAATTCAAAAGTTTCAAGCTATTTTATTGCCTGTTACTCGCAGTATTGACCGCGCAAAGTGTTGAATTTGGGACTACATTAACTTTTTAAACTCCAAGGGGCAAGCGCTAGTGTTAACCAGGCGGCAATAAATGCTACTCCTCCTAAAGGGGTAATAGCATCGAAGTACTTGATGCCAGTGAGGCTTAAGGCGTATAGACTACCTGAGAAAATAACAATCCCAGCAATAAATAAGCAACCCGCAACAATTAGGGGAGTTGTTGGGTTATTTGTTTGGCTAATCAATAATGCCACTAATAACAGGGCTAAAGCATGATACATCTGATAGCGAACGCCTGTCTCAAAAATCTCTAGAGAGCGATCGCTTAATTTTTCCCTCAAGGCATGGGAACCAAAAGCCCCAGCAGCTACAGCTAAACCCCCTAAAATACCAGCTATACTCAGAAAAATTTTTGCCATCTAATTTACGAGCTTTTAAAGTTAATCACATTAACAATACTATATGACCAATAACCAATAGTTATGTTGAAATACTTATTTGTATTCAGACCCCAGCCATTAAATATTCCTCTATTAAGCTATTCCACATTTAACTTGCATAAATGATCATCTCAAACATTTACCTGACTTAAAGCTTTGTAGAAAATTAGATGTGGAACAGCTTAGCAATTAGCCATTAGCCTTACATGTAAAAATGGTAGGAGACACTTCCATCATCGGTGACTTTAAAGGTCGCATTGAATTCTTTGGCTCTGTTATCAAGATATTCTCTGGCTATAAACTCTGGTAAGTCTGAGTGGATGGCAAAGGCTAAGACTGTTATTCTTCCATAATTGTCTTTTAGCATTTGATAAAAAATCGATTGCAGGCGATCGCTATTTTTCTGTTGTAAGGTTTTTTCTGTCTCCTCTGTTTGCCCATATAAGCCGAGTAGCAGCCATCCACCAATAAAAAGACTAGGTATACCCAGCAAAACCTTTTCTATAATAATATTTTTTTCTATGACATCTGTAGTTGTAGTATTAGCCCAATCTGTATCATCGTCTTCTGCGGTAGTATTTGAGGTCGAAGTTGTGGTTTGAGGATTAGGTTTATGAAGTAGCTGTGAGGTAGATGTAATAGAAAATATTAATCCTAATACAAGCAGCCACCCTGCAGCTATTTTTGCAGATGTTTTCATTGTTAATTTTATTTGGTTAATTTTGTTTGCTATTTAACTTGCCGTGATTTTAACCTGAGTTTTCTTTTTGTCACTAGTGGGAAGCCTATAAGTAATTGTTAACTAAAATAGCTGAACTAGACAATTAAATGATATCTAATTAATTGTTAGATTTATTTGACTTTTATAGGACTTACGTAACTGGCACATTTAAAATTCTATAGTGTGTGACACTTTGAACAAAATAAAACGAATTAATAGGCTTTTCAGCCTCATTCATCAATAAAGAATTGTGACAATATCGTAAG
>Ga0114939_10003359_pt1 | contig 11261 bp, 10 predicted proteins | sample AshMeaCrysSpring_FD_87196 | JGI IMG/M metagenome (GOLD analysis project Ga0114939, IMG submission 87196) | Groundwater microbial communities from Big Spring, Nevada to study Microbial Dark Matter (Phase II) - Ash Meadows Crystal Spring | ecosystem: Environmental > Aquatic > Deep subsurface >... | reverse complement strand
GCGAAATCCACGAGGATTCTTTTTCAAATTCAAGGCGCGAGGAGGGAGTGAATGGACATTCACGACCGACGAGCAACGCGGAAGTTGGAAAAGAAGGCCGTGGTATTGGAAAAAATCCGGAGCGAAGCGACCAAAGTTCTCAAATTCCACATCTCCATTTCGTGTGGATATTTCGGAATCAGCACACTAGCACGGCCGCCTTTTCCCTTCTCACCGCGTGACGGCCTGATAGCCTGCGCCGACAGATGAACGCCCTCGCCCAACTCATCCGGGACGCCTTCGCCAGCGAGGCCACCGATGTTTTCCTCATGGAAAATGAGCCGCCGCGCATCCGCCACGAGGGCTCGCTCCGCATCCTTCATCCGGGACCTGTTCCCCGCCCCGCCATGGAGGAATTCTGGGCATCCTGCGGCATCGACCACTCCATCCACCACGAGGCGAACATTTCCTGGCAAATCCCGGAAGGCCGCCGCCTCCGCGTCAATCTCTACCACACGCTCGGCCGCCTCGCCGCCGTCCTGCGGCCGATCCGCCGGGAAATTCCCGCGCTCGAACAACTCGGCCTGCCCGCACCGCTGCTCGAATCCTGGCTCCAGCGCCTCTACGGCCTGATCCTCGTCACCGGCCCCACCGGCTCCGGCAAGTCCACCACCGTCGCCGCCTGCCTCGACTGGATCAACCGCCGCTTCCCGCGCCACATCGTCACGCTGGAGGATCCCATCGAGTATCTGTTTGAAAACGACCTCGCGTTCTTCTCCCAGCGCGAGATGCGCCATGACTCGGAAAACTTCGCCACCGCCCTGCGCGCCGCCCTGCGCCAAAGCCCGGACGTCCTCTTCCTCGGCGAAATCCGCGACGCGGAAACCGCCCTCACCGCCCTGCACGCCGCCGAAACCGGCCACCTCGTCATCTCCACCCTCCACAGCAGCAGCGTGGTGGAGACCATCGACCGCTTCTCCCACCTGCTCAAGTCCGAGTCCTCCGGCGCGCTCAACCTGCTCGCCTCCCAACTCATCGGCGTCCTCTCCCAACAACTCCTGCCGCGCCTCGGCGGCGGACTGTTCCCCTCCCTCGAATACCTCCAGAACGAGGCCGCCACCCGCCGCTGGATGCTCGAACACCGCCTGTCCGAACTCCAGGACCACCTCCTCAAGACAAAGGAACCCACCTGCTGCTCGCGTCTCGACCATCTGGTGTCGGCCGCGCGCCGGGGATGCGTCGATCCCGCCGTTGCCCGCGCCGCCTGCCCGCGGCCGCAGGATTTTGATCGCGCCATGCGCGGGATTTCCTGATAGCAGCAACCCATGACTCGCGACATCACCGACTACCTGCGGGAAATCGTGACCCGCGGCGGCTCGGATCTGCATCTCAGCGCCGGAGCCTCCGCCTGCGCCAGGGTCAATGGCATGATCCTGCGGCTGGAGGAGACGGTTCTCGATGCGGAAACCATCCGTGAACTGGTTCTCGACACGCTCACCGAGACCCAGCGCGCCAACCTCGAAGAGGAATGGGAACTCGACTACGCGCTGCAGGTCGAGGACATCGGGCGCTTCCGCGGCAACGTCCACATCGCCCGCGGCAACATCGAGGCGGCATTCCGCTTCATCAGCCAGGAAATCCCAGAGATGGAGAAACTCGGCCACCACGAAGCGGTCAAAAATTTCTGCAAACTGCGCGGCGGGCTTGTCGTCATCACAGGCATCACCGGCTCCGGCAAGTCGACCACTCTGGCCTCGATGGTGAAACGCATCTCGGACACGCGCAGCGGCGTGATCATCACGCTGGAGGATCCCATCGAGTTCGTCTTCGAGCACAGTTCCTGCCTTGTCAAACAACGCGAGATCGGCGGCGATACCAAGAGCTTTCCCCGCGCGCTGCGCCAGGCGCTGCGCCAGGATCCGGACGTGATCGTGGTTTCCGAAATGCGCGACCTTGAAACCATTCGCATCGCCCTGACCGCCGCCGAGACCGGCCACCTCGTGCTGGCCACGCTGCACACGGCGGACGCGCCGCAAACCATCGACCGCCTTGTGGATGTGTTCCCCGCCGAGCAACAACCGCAAATCGTCACGCAGCTTGCGGGCTGCCTGCAAGGCATCGTCAGCCAGCGGCTCATTCCGCGCGCCGACGGCCGGGGCCGCGCGCTCGCCTCCGAAGTGCTCGTTCCCAGCCACGCCATCCGCAACTGCATCCGCGAGCGCAAGCTCGAGCAAATCATCGGCCTGATGGAAATCAACCACCGCGAGGGCAACCGCACCATCGACCAGAGCATCGCCAGCCTGCTGGATGCCGGCCTCATCACCTGTCAGGAGGCCCTCTTCCACTGCCGCGAGCCCAAATCCTTCGAGGGCTGCGAGGCCGCGAAGAAGAGGAAAAAACCGCTGTGGCGCTGAACTGGCGCGCGGTCCGCGCCACCCTCCCGTCAATCAGAACTCCCACGAGAGGGAAGCGTAGGCGAAACGCCCCGCGCCGGGGATGCGATCACCGACGGCCACATCACCGCCCGCGATCCGGTTCACGCCGCCGAGGTGGTCGGTATAAAGCTTGTCCAACAGGTTCTCCACACCCAGCTCGACGCGCAGGGTTTCCATGAAGGTTTTGGCGAGCCGCAGGTTGAGGATGCCGTAACCGGGGCTGCTGCTCTCATCCTGGATGTCGGAGACCTTGTTCTGCGAATCCGCCCACAACCATTCGAAGTGGCTTTCCCAGCTTGCGCGGCGATAAGAGAGATCGAACATCCCGCGCAGCGGGGCGATGCGGTAGAGATCGCCGCCGTCCTTGTTGCGGCCGCGGACGTAGCTGACGGTGGTGTCGATGGAGAATCCGCCGGTGATGTCATAGCCGCCGGCGAATTCGAAACCATACAAATCCGCGCGGTCGATGTTCTCATACCGGAGCACCGGCCTGCCGTTGCTGTCCATGCGCTTCATGGGCATGCCCTGGATGTAATCCGCCACACTCTGATAGAACGGGGTGACGCCGGCGCGCCATGTTTCCCCCTTGCGGGTGAACGCCAGCGCCGCTTGCAGGGAGGTTTCCGGATCGAGGCCCGGGTTTCCGAGATAGGTGCGTCCATCGGCGAGACCGGCGCTGGCGTTGAGCGGAGTCCAAAGATAGCGCTCCACCAGCGATGGCGCGCGGCTCTTGAGCGCCACCGCCAGTTCGACGCCGGTTTGCTCGTCCGGAGAAAAGCGCAGCGCGGCGGTGAGCGCCGGCAGCACGTCAGTAAACGAACGGTCGGCGGAGTTGAACCGCGCTTGGTCCGCCAGAATCGCGTCCCGCGCCGGTCCGGCAGGAGGCAGGATCGCGTTGTCCACCGCATCCGCATCGCTGGCCACCACGTCGCTCCGCAGGCCGACGCGCGAGGTCCAGCGCTCGGAGTGTTTCCGCTCCCAATCGATGTAAGCGCCCGCACGGCTGCGGACGTTGTCGTTGAAGGTGTCCCGGCGCTTTCCGGTGGCTTTGGCCACTTGCTCCGCTTCGAACTCGCTGCGATGGAGGTCGATGCCGGCGCGCAGCTTGTCCTGGCCGCGCGGCAACAGCACGTCGCCTTTCCAGCCATAGTCGCGGCTGGAGGAAGGAGCTTCCATCTCCATCAATCCGGCGGGCGCCGGACGCAGCGAGAAGTTGTCCATCAGGTGCTCGATGTCATGCACATACAGCCGGTTTTCCAGCGTGCCCCAGTCGAACTCCTCGCGCTGGGTGAGGCCGAGGTTCCATGCGTCGTCCTCGATCATGTCCATCGGCAGCGCGGGCGTTCCGGCATCGCGGGTGGCGGCATGGCCGGCGTCCAGGGCGATGAAACCTCCCTTGGTCCGCCAGGCGCCGGTGATCCCGTGGCGGGTCATGTCGTAGCCGCTGTCGCTCACGGTGCCGCCTGGAAAACTCAGGTCGTCGGCGGTCGCCGCGTAACCCCGGTATTCGAAGACGGCGTCGCCCCGCGCGATTCCCAAATCGGCGGACAACACGGCCGCGTCCTGGCTGCCCAGAAACGATGCGCCGAGATTTCCCCGCGACTGCGTCCCATCGCCCCGCGCGAAGCGCGGATCGGGACGCGCGAAACTCAAGGAGCCGCCGATGTGGTCGCCACCCGCGCTCACCGGGGAAATCCCGGCGAACAGCTCGACAAGATCGCCGGCGGCCGGATTGGCATAGTGGAGCGGCGGGTCCATGTGGTTCGGACAGGCGGGGGTGATGGCCATGCCGTCCACCCGCACGGCCACGCGGTCGCCCGAGAGTCCGCGAAGCTGGAGGATGCCGGTTTGCGAGCCGTTGCGGACGATGGCCGCGCCGGGGAGGTTTCTAACAAGCGAGGCGCTGTCCGCCGCGCGCAGCAGATCGGCCCCCACGGCGTATTCAGTGGGAGTCCATGGCTGGGACAGGCTGTCGGCCCTGACATAGAGCGGATCGAGCGCGCGCGGTTTTTCCCGGGCGTGGATTGGATGAAGGAAGCCGCAGAACACGGCGCCCGCGGCGATGATATGATGGAATGACTTCATGATTTCGATTTCTGAAGGAAAGAAATGGCGGGCGAAACGCACGCTCCACCGTGTTCCTTGCGATGGAACGGATGCGGAATACCGGAAGCGGTGCCGCAGCTTGAAAGCCCGCGATGCGCCCTGACAAGCACTGAAAAGAGCGCTGGCGCGGCCCGGCCGGATCCGCATACTCTCCGCGCATGAAACTCGGCGTCATTGGTTGCGGGAAAATGGGCACGGCATTGGTGGAGGGCGCGGTCCGCTCCGGAGCGGTGGCGGCGGCGGATGTCACGGGCGTGGATCCGCTGCAGGCGGCGCGCGATCATTTCGCCCGAGCGACAGGCGGCGCGGTGGCTGCGGAAATTTCCGCCCTCGCGGGATGCGGGGCGGTTCTGCTCTGCACCAAGCCGCAGGATGCCGCCGCCGCGCTGCAACAACTCCGCGCCGCATGCGCTGGAAATCCGCTGTTGGTCATTTCCATTGCCGCGGGTGTCACGCTTTCCTCGCTGGAGCGGGAAGCCCCGGAAAACGTGCGGATCATCCGCGCCATGCCCAACACCCCGGCGCTGGTCGGCAAGGGAGCCGCGGCATACTGCCTCGGAACCCGCGCCACGAGGGAAGACGCGGAAAACGCGCGGCTGCTGCTGGCTGCCGTGGGTCTTGCCATCGAGGTTCCCGAGCGGCTGATGGATGCGGTGACCGGGCTGTCCGGCAGCGGTCCTGCGTATGTGTATCTGGTCATCGAGGCGCTGGCCGATGGCGGCGTGCGCGCCGGTCTCGCGCGCGCCGACGCGCTGCTGCTCGCCGCGCAGACCGTGCATGGCGCCGCGGCGATGGTGCTGGAAACCGGAGAACACCCCGCAGTGCTCAAGGACATGGTGACCTCGCCCGGCGGCACCACCATCGCCGGGCTGGCCGAACTCGAGCGCCAGGGGCTCAGAGCCGCCTTGATCGACGCCGTGACCGCCGCCACCCGCAGGGCTGCGGAACTCGGCAAGTGACGACCCGCGGTTCCTGATTTTTTGCACTTCCCCACAAGCATCGCGCTTCTATGCTCCTCCCCATGATCCACCGTTTGTTTCTCCCCGCCTGCCTGCCCCTTGCCACGCTGTGGCTCGCATCCTGCGGCGCGGACTCGGACACGCCCATCCTCGCGGGAAACACCGGGAGCGCAGCCGCCGAGGGTGAAACCGTCTATCAGAAAGCCAGGCTGGCCGATGAAGCGGGCAAGGCCGGAAAGGCCGTCAAGCTCTACGACCAAACCGCCACTCGCTACCCGTTCGCGCCGTCCGCCGCGCAGGCCCGCTACCGCCAGGCGCAGATTCTCGAGCAGCAGGGAAAAATCGAGGATGCCTTTGACGCCTATGACAAGTTCCTCGAACGCTTCCCCGGCAACCCGCTCTACACCACCGCGCTGAACCGCCAGGCCGCCATGGCCCAGTCCGCCGCGGAGGGAGACGTGAAGTCCAGTTTCCTCGGCCTCAAGACCAGACTCTCGCTCGAGAAAACCGTGGGGATGCTTAACAAGGTGCGCGACCACGCGCCAAAGTCGCGCACCGCGGCCAAAGCGCAGTTCACCATCGGCGAGCTCTATCAGGCGAAGAGGAAATCCAAGGAGGCCATCGCGGCGTTCCGCCTGCTGGTGAAGGACCAGCCGGACAGTCCGGAGGCGCCGGAGGCGCTGTTCCGCGTTGGGGTCATCTTCATGGAAGAGGCGGAGCGCGGAAACCAGAACCAGTCCAACCTCGATCTCGCCAAGGAGGCCTTCAACGACTACCTCATCCAGTATCCCGGCCACTCGCGCAATGCCGAGGCGCGCGGGATGATCGGAACCCTCGGCGCCAGCGATTTGCAGCGATCCTACGACATCGCCGAGTTCTACCGCAAAACCGGCAAGCCGGAGGCCGCCAAGGTTTACTACCGGGACATCGTCAAGCGCACCGGCTCCGGCACCGTGCATGACGCCTCCAAAACCCGCCTCAAGGAACTCGGAGAATGATCCCCGCGGCCATCAGATTCCCCGCCATGATCGCGCCCTTCCTCGGGCTGCTCTCCTGCGCGGGCTATCAGCTCGGCGGCGTGAAACCCGCCTCTCTCGCCGGCGTGAAAAACATCTCCGTGCCAATGTTTTCCAACGCCACCCAGCACCCGCGGGCCGAGGCGCTGGCGACCTCCGCCGTGATCAACTCCCTGGTCCAGGACGGCACCTACCGCATCTCCACTCTCGATCAGGCGGACGCCGTGCTGGAGGGCGGGCTCAAAGAGATCAAATACACCCAGATCCGCGGCACCCGCACCGACACGCTTTTCCCCGAGGAACTGTCCAACACCGTGACCCTGCAATGGACACTGCGCGATGCGAAGAACCCCGCCAAAGTGCTCGCCACCGGCTCCTCCATCGGCACCAGCCAGATCTTCGTCTCTTCCAATCTCCAGACCGACCGCAACAACGCGCTGCCCGATGCCCTCAACCGCGCCGCCACGAGCCTGGTCTCACGTCTCGCCTGCGGTTATTGAGAATTTCCCGGCTTTCCCGCTTGCCTCCATACCATTGGGTCGGTACGGAATCTGGCCATGCAGCAGCGAAAAAAGCAGCCGCAACTCACAAGGCGGACGATATTGGAGGCGGCGGGAGCGGAATTCTCCCGGCACGGTTATGCGGGAACCGGCTTGGGGGCGATCGTCGCGCGCGCGGAACTGACCAAGGGCGCCTTGTTTCACCATTTTCCGGACAAGCGGGCGCTGGCGACGGCATGGATTGGCGATCAACTCACCCCGGCGCTTGAAGCGCAATGGATCACGCCGCTGGAGGAGATCCGCCCGCTCGATGCGTTGCGCGCGTTCTGCCGCGCCCGCTGCATGGAAATGCAGCCTGGCGATGCGCTCTCCGCACTGGTTTCGCTGACGGCGGAAACCGCTGCGGCGGATCCGGTTCTGGGCGCGGCCTTGGAACGGGTTTTCGAGTTCTGGCGGCAGGCGTTCGCCAAGCTGTTGGAGCGCGGCAAGACCGAGGGCTGGATCCACCGTTCCATCCAACCGGCCGTGGAAGCGGCCTTCCTGGTCTCGTCATTCGCGGGTTTTTCCGTCACCACCCGCGGCAATCCGAATGAAAGCGGCCGCCGCACCTGTGCGACCGCGCTGGAGGCCTACCTGGAAACGCTGCGGGCGCAGTGAGAATCACGCGTCGAGCTTTTCAACGCACACTTCGTGGCGCATGCCGTCGATGTTGAGCACCAGGTGTCTGGTGCTGACGACTTTCGCATTTGATGGCGGCGACGAAACGGCGGGTACGGGTGCGGGCGCGGGCGCGGCGGGCTTGGCGGGCGCGGATTTGGCCTCGGGTGCCGCCGGAGTGCCCTTGACGAGCGCTTCGACCTGCTGCGGGAACATGGCGAAAAGCACGGCGATTTCGTCGGTGGTCGGCAGGCCTTTGTCGGCGCATTGTTTTTTGTAGCCTTCGAGGCCGGGTTCCAACAAATCCGCAGGGCGGCAGGTGACGGCCTTCTTGCCGGTTTGTTTCTCGGCCTTTTCGAGGATCTCCGGGTTGATCGGGCCGGGGGCCTTGCCGTATTTGCCGAGCGCGATGTCCTGGGCCGGCTGGCAGATGACTTTCCAGCGGCCGAATTTCACGTTCATCATCGCCTGCGTGCCGACGATCTGCGAGGTGGGCGTCACCAGCGGGATCCAGCCCAGCGCCTCGCGCACGACGGGGATTTCGCGGACGACTTCGTCGAACTTGTCGGCCATGCCCTGTTCGGCGAGCTGGTTGCGGAAATTGGAAAGCATGCCGCCGGGGACTTGGAAAACGAGAATGTCCGAATCGACGCGTTCGTTGGCCGGGCTGGTGAATTTCGCGAGCTGCTGATAGACCTCCTCGAAGTGCAGGCGGAGCTGCTGGAGCTTCGCGGGATCGTAATCCGGGCGGCGCGGGTGGCCTTCAAGCAGGGCGAGCATGCGGACGGTGTCCGGCTGGGCGGTGCCATTGGCGAAGGGGGTGATGGAGGTTTCCACGGTGTCCACGCCGGCTTCAATGGCGGCGAGGTAGGCGGCGGCTCCGAGACCGGCGGTGTCGTGGGTGTGAAGGGTGATTGGAATGCCCACCTTGCCCTTGAGTTCCTTCACCAGATCATACGCGACCTTCGGCGTGATGATGCCGGACATATCCTTGATGCCGATCGAGTGGCAGCCCATTTTTTCCAGCTCGACGCCCATGTTGACGAAGGCCTCGATGGTGTGGACTGGGCTGGTGGTGTAGCAGATTTCGCCGCGCGCGTGTTTTTTGCAATCGAGCACCGTCTTGATCGCGGTGGCCAGGTTGCGGGTGTCGTTGAGCGCGTCGAAGATGCGGAACACGTCCTGGCCGGCGGCGGCGTCAGCGCGGACGAAGGCCTCGACGACGTCATCCGGGAAACTCGTGTATTGCACGATGTTCTGGCCGCGCAGCAGCATGATCTGCGGCGTTTTCGGCGCTGCTTTCTTGAGCGCGCGGAGGCGGTCGAAGGGATTTTCGCCAAGGTAGCGCAGGCAGGAGTCGATGGTCGCGCCGCCCCATGTTTCGAGTCCGCTGAAGCCGATCTCATCGAGGATGGGGGCGGCCGGCAGCATCTGCGCGGTGGTCATGCGGGTGGCGGCCAGCGATTGGTGGCCGTCGCGGAGGACCGTGTTGTTGAAGGTGACGGGTTTCATGGCGTGTGGAATACGGGGGTGGCGGCCAATACTGGCGGGCGGTCCCCGGAGGCTAGCCAGCGGGATTTGCCTTGGCCATCACATTTCCCCGCCGGAATGGGCGGAAATTGCTTTTCTCCCGGCATATTTTGCATTCAGAACGCTGAATTGGGCGTGACGGAAGAATGGCCGCCGCCTATCAACAATCCGCCATGGGAAACTTCGCCGCTTTCGAACAAAAAATGACCGCCGCCGGAATGGGAGAGCCGCCGATCCGCGCCTTCCGCCGGAATTATGAAGCGCTCCTGCGCAATGAAACCGGGATGATTCCGGAGCAAGGCATCACACCCGCCGAAAACCTCACGGCCCTGGAAAGCCTCTCCTCCGTGCCTCCGGCGGATGCGGCGCTGCTGGCACAGGCGGTGGTCATCAAACTCAACGGCGGCCTCGGCACCGGCATGGGCTTGCTGGGCCCGAAAAGCCTGCTCGCCGTGCGCGACGGTCTCAATTTCCTCGATCTGATGGTCCGCCAGATCCTCGACCTGCGGAAAACCAGCGGAGCCCCCGTCAGGCTGCTGCTGATGAACAGCTTCAACACCAGCGCCGACACGCTGCACCACCTGCAGCGATACGCCGCCGATGGCCTCGCCACGGCCACCGATGTGGAGCTGATGCAAAACCAGATTCCGAAAATCGACGCCGCCACCATGGAGCCCGTCTCATGGCCGACCGATCCCACGCTCGAATGGTGCCCGCCCGGCCACGGCGATCTCTACCCGGCGCTGGTCGGCAGCGGCTGGCTGGACCGCCTGCTCGCCGAGGGCGTGAGATACGCCTTCGTTTCCAACTCGGACAACCTGGGCGCCATTCTCGATCCCGTCATCCTGCGCCACTTCGCGGATTCCGGCGCGCCGTTCCTGATGGAGGTCACCCGCCGCACCGCCGCGGACCGCAAGGGCGGCCACCTCGCGCGGCGCAAGTCGGACGGACGCCTGTTGCTGCGCGAAGTCGCCCAATGCCTCAACTCCGACCTCGATGCATTCCAGGACATCGACCTCCACCGCTATTTCAACACCAACAACATCTGGATCCGCCTCGATCTGCTCAAACGGCAACTCGCGGCGGATGACGGCGTGCTGCCGCTGCCGATGATCCGCAACCACAAGACCGTCGATCCGCGCGACAAGAAATCCACGCCGGTCATTCAACTGGAGAGCGCCATGGGCGCGGCCATCGAGTGCTTCGAGGGCGCGGCCGCCATGGACGTGCCGCGCAGCCGTTTCGCTCCCGTGAAAACCACCGGCGATCTGCTCGCGCTGCGCTCCGACGCTTACGAAATCCTGGATAACGGCCAGGTCCGCCTGCATGTCTCACGCGACGGAGTGCCGCCCGACATCCAGCTATCGGACGAATACAAACTCGTCGATTCCATCGAGAACATCGGCGTTCCCGGCATGGTCGGCTGCCGTTCCCTCAAAGTCAGCGGCCCGGTCCGCTTCGCGCCCGGCGTCGTCATCCAGGGTGACGTGGAATTCCGCAATCCCACGCCGGAGACGAAAACCGTGGCGCCCGGGACATACCGGGATATGATTTCATGAACCGCATGTTTCCCGCCATGACACCACTCATGCCGTTCCGTTCCTGCGGGCTTGCAGCGATGCTCGTGCCCGTGCTTGGCGGCATTTCGGACGCCGAACCATGGTGGGACCGTTTCCCCCGAATGATCAATACCGAGAATCCAGCGGATGTCCTGGACATGAATGGCACTTTCGCCATGAACGGCAACGGCAACGACCCTTCCTGGGGCACGTTCTTTCAGGCTGGCGGCATCCGCCTGGACGCGGCTCGGATCGCATCGTTCCAAACGCAGGGCCTCCGCCAGATCGGATACTTCGAAACCTACGGCAACAGTTATTGCCTCGCGGCGGAACTCGGCGCGTGGAATGAAACGAGCCTCACACCGGTGCTCCACACGCACTGGAGCTGGAAAAAATATGGCTCTCCGTCAATTTTGCTGGAGGGATTGGGCTCTCATTTTGAGGAAGAGGTAGTCGAGGTTGGAGACTCCGCAGGAGCGGTGGATGAGGCGGGCGATCTGGTTGTTGAACGCTTCAATGG
>Ga0114939_10003358_pt1 | contig 11265 bp, 11 predicted proteins | sample AshMeaCrysSpring_FD_87196 | JGI IMG/M metagenome (GOLD analysis project Ga0114939, IMG submission 87196) | Groundwater microbial communities from Big Spring, Nevada to study Microbial Dark Matter (Phase II) - Ash Meadows Crystal Spring | ecosystem: Environmental > Aquatic > Deep subsurface >... | reverse complement strand
TTGGGAAGCCGTGCTCAAGGCCATCGACGACGGCATGAAACCGTTCAAAAAACTCCTCAAGCGCGAGGTCACCGAGGACGACCTCGTCCGCCTCACCGAGATCAAAATCAAGCGCATCTCCAAGTTCGATTCCTTCAAGGCCGACGAGGAGATCAAGGGCCTCGAAAAAACCATCGAAGAGACCGAGAAGAACCTCCGCAATCTCACGAAATTCACCATCAAGTGGTTCGAGGAGCTCGGCAAGAAGTATGGCAAGGGTAGGGAGCGCAAGACCGAAATCGCATCTTTCGACCGCGTGGACCGCACGCAGGTCATCGCCGCCACGGAGACGCTGTACTTGGACGCGAAGAACGGTTTCGCCGGATACGGACTCAAGAAGGACGGCGAGCCGGTGGAGAAATGCTCCACCATCGATGACATCATTTCCTTCACCCAGGACGGAAAAATGCGCGTGATGAAGGTGGCGGAGAAGGTTTTCGTCGGCCAGAAACCGCTGCGCGTCGCGGTGTTCCGCAAGGACGAGGATCTGATCTACTCGATGATCTATCGCGACGGCCGGGATGGGCCGATCCTCGCGAAACGCTTCACGGTCGGAGGCATCACCCGCGACAAGGAATACGATCTCACCAAGGGCAGTCCCGGCACCCGCGTGCTTTACTTCGCCGTTCACAAGACCAACGGGGAAAGCTCGGCGCAGATGCTGCTGGTCCACCTCAAGCCGGCGCTGCGGATGCGCAATTTGATCCGCCCGCTGCATTTCGCGGAGTTCGGCATCAAGAGCCGCTCGTCCGGCGGCAACCTGGTGACAAAGCACGCCATCGAGAAGATCATCCGCGCGCCAAAGGACTATGACCCCGATCTGGGCGCGTGAGCGGCGCGCCATTCATCGCACCTTCGGCTTGGCGGATGGTTTTTTGTCACTTAGAAAGCACCGAGATGGACACGCCGCACGTGAATGGGTGGGAAATCGGGGAGATGATCGGTCACGGTGGGTGCGGCCGCGTGTTCCGCGCGCTGGATGGGGATGGCAAGCCCCATGCGCTCAAGATTTTCGACGACGAGGCGGTTTACCGCATGCTGCTGGAGCGGATGAGGGAGCGGCTCGAGGCCGGCGGCTGGCCGTCCGGAGTGCTGCCGGTTCTCAGCGCGGACTATCACGGATCCCGCGCTTTCCATGCCATGCCGCTGCTGGCGGATACGGGTGAGGACGGCGCGCTGAGGCCGCGCTCGCTGCAGCACCGCCTTGAGGAGCATCCGGGACTCGATTCATGGAGTCTGGTGAAGTCCCTCGCGCTGGCGCTGGCGGGCATGCACGCGAAGAACGTGGCCCACGGCAATCTCAAGCCCGGAAACGTCTTCTTCGATGACGGCGGGGAGGTCCGGCTGACGGATTGGACACTCGGCAACATTCCCGGCGCGCACCACTTCGAGTTCACCGACGCGGTGCTCTATCAGCCGCCGGAGCAGTTGCAGAACCCGGCGGGATATCTCGAGGAGGAGGGCTACCGCTGGGATGTGTTCGCATTCGGCGTGCTGGCGTTCCGGGTTCTGACGGGCCGCTTTCCGCGCTGCCATGAGACATTCAGCCAGGTGGCGCCGCCGGCGGGAGAAACGCGCTGCGTGGGGATCAAGGCGGATCTGGATAAAGTCGCGAAAAACCTGGAGGCGCGGCCTGAGTTCACCTGGCCCGATGATGCGTGCGGCGCGCTGGAAGGCACCTTGCGGGAATGGATCGGCCGCTGCCTGGAGATCGATCCGCTGAAACGGCCGGTCAACATGATGGAGGTGGCGGCGGGATTCGCGGCGGCGGAGAGGGATGCGGCCGCCGGGCAGGAACGCGAGCGACAGATGGATCTGCGGCGCCGCGCCGAGCGGCGGGCATGGCGCGCGCTTTTCGGCATGGGCGCGGCAGCCGCGCTGGCGGCGGTGTTCGCCGGACTGTGGCATCTGTCCTCAACGCGGATGGCTGCGGAAAAGGCGCGCGGAGCCGATGCCGTGCGGACCCTGCAAGCCGCGGTGGAGGCCGCGCTCGCCGCGCAAAACACTGCGGAACTGCAAAGCGCCGAAGCGGAGCAGATGCTTGCCTATGAGCGCGAACTGTGGCTCGCACGTCTCGAGGCGTCGCGGCAGGTGAGCGACCGACTGTTCGCATGGGCGATGGAAAAAGGCCACAGGCGCCTGCCGCCGCTTGATGGACGCGAGCTGCGGCTCAAGCGGCTGGAGCGCTATTTCGAGGATTTCCTGACACGCACTGCGGAGATTCCGGATCTGGTGGAGGAGCGCGCCCGCGCCCGCCTGCAGTTGTCGGAAATCTCGCTGGCCGCCGGGGATGCCGCGGCGGCGACCACGCGCCTCGACGAAGCCCTGGGGATGTGGGGGCAGCTACCGATGGACGCGGATCTGAAATTCCGCGTGGCGACCGATTCGCTGCTGCTCGCGCTGCTCCGGCAGGCCAACGCCGATCCCGCAACCGAGGCGGCCTTCGCAAACGCACGCAAGGCTTTTGCGGCGGTTCCTCGCTCGGAGGTGGACGCCGACCGCATGGACCAGTTGCTGGCGATCCTGGATTTCCATGAGGCGAAGCTGCTCGCCGCGCGCGGCCAGGACGCCAGGGCGCTTGAGCAGTTGATGCGCGCCACCCAGACGCTCAACCGCATCGCCGACCAGCGTCCGGACGCCGCCATCCTGCGCTCCGAACTGGCGGCCTGTTATCTGTCATCGGCGACCATTCTCGAAGGCATGGGCAATCTGGGCGATGCGCGCGAGGTGCGCAGCCTCGCTTCCGTGGAGCTGGCCAAGCTGCGCGAGAAAAATCCCAATGACCCGGCGCTGCGTCTCGAACTCGCCGGATGCTTCGGCGCGATGGCCGAGGCCGCCGTGCTTTCCGGCGACATCGCCGGCGCGGAGGCGCTCTCGCATGAGGCCATGAAACTGCTGGATGAACTGCTGGCCGAACAACCGGACAACGCCGAGGCGGTGTCGCGCAAAGCGGCGCAGCTCGGCCTGCGGGCAGGCATCCTGCGCGACCGCGGCCAGACTGCGGAAGCGATGCGGTATTTTGACGAGGGCATTCGCATGCTGGAAGCCATTCGCGCGTCGCATCCGGGCGATGCGATGGTTTCCTACCGACTGGCGCTGCTGTGGTGGCAGAAGGGCCGGGTGGTCGGCAACGGCGGCGCGCGTGATGAGGAGATCGCGCTCTTGGGCAGGGCGCGCGACTTGCTGGACAGCCTGGAGGCCGGGCGTTCGCCGTCCGGGCCGCTGCCCGAGCAGTTGCAGCGCAGCGGCGCCTATCTGGCGGGCGATCTCGGGCACGCCCTGCAACTGGCCAACCGCAAGGACGATGCCGCGCGCGTCTTCGCGGCTGCGGTTTCCCTGTGGGAGGGACTGGTGGCGTCCCGTCCGCAGAGCGAGGAATACCAGGAAGGCCTCACCTGGTGCCGGCAGAGGTTTGAGGAATTCGGCAAGTGAGCTATATCTCTGCGGCCGGCGGTGGCGGGGATTTCGCACGGATGCGGAGATTGAGGAGTTCCACGCACAGCGAGAAGGCCATGGCGAAGTAGATGTAGCCTTTCGGAAAATGGAAGTGGAAGCCCTCCGCCATCAGCGTGGTGCCGATGAGGATGAGGAAGGAGAGCGCGAGCATTTTCACGGAGGGGTGTTTGGAAACGAAGTCGCTCACGCTGCCGGAGGCGAGCATCATCACGCCAACGGAGATCACCACGGCGGCCATCATCAGCGAGACGCGCGAGGGATCGTTGACCATGCCGACGGCGGTGATCACCGAGTCCAGCGAGAAGATGATGTCGATGAGCATGATCTGGATGAGAACCGAGGCGAAGCCATTGGCACTGACGGAAACGTGGGACTCTCCCTCGTCTTCGAGTTTGTGGTGGATTTCCCTGGTGGACTTCCAGATCAGGAACGCTCCGCCGAAAAAGAGGATCAGATCCTTCACCGAGATGCCGATGAGCCCGTGGTGTTCTTTGTACTGCGGGCTGATGTCCCAAAGGAACTCCGGTAGATGGATGGAGAATACAGGCTTGGTGAGGCCCATGATCCAGGTGATCGAGAACAGCAGGGCGAGGCGGGCGAACATCGCGAGCCCGAGCCCCATGAGGCGGGCCGCTTTGCGCTGCTGCTCGGGCAGCCGGTCCACGAGGATGGACAGGAAGACGATGTTGTCGATGCCGAGGACGATTTCCAGCAGCGAGAGCGTGAGCAGGGCGCCCCAGGCCTGGGGATCGCTGAACCATTCGAAGGAGAGTTCCGGCATGGTGGGATTTGGTTTATCGGGAGGCGAGGGCGAGCGCGCGCTGTTTCATCTGGGTGGCCATCAGATTGAGGGCGTTGGCGCGGGTGGGGGCGAGGTGTTCCTTGAGCCCGGTGCGGTCGATGAAGGACATGTCCGCTGTTAGAACGGCGTCGGGCGCTTCGTCATCGAGCACGCGGATGAACAGGGCGATCATGCCCTTGGTGATGAGCGAGTCCGAATCCGCGGAGTAGTGGATTTTCCCATCGGCGCAGGAGGCGTCCAGCCAGACCTGGGACTGGCAGCCCTTGATGAGGTGCTCCGGGTTTTTCGCGGAGTCGGCCATGGGCGGGAGTTTCTTGCCGAGGCCGATGACGTATTCGTAGCGCTCGGTCCAATCCTGGAAGAGGGCGAGTTCTTCGAGCAGTTGCTCCTGTTTGTCGGCGATGCTCATGCGCGCGGCAATTGAGCGTGGAATGAAGTGGGCGGCAAGCGGGATTCAGGTGGCGGGCGCGGGTTTTTGCAGCGCCTTACCGGCGAGAAATGCCAGCGGCGGCAGCCACAGGCACGGCATGGCGACCGCCCCGGAACGCAGCGTGAGGAAGAACGGCAGCAGCAGGATCCAATCGAGCAGCGGAATTCCGGCGAGATGGTTGGATACCCGGGCGGAAATAGGATGGCGGAAACGCGTGAGGCAGAGCGTGGTCCACAGTCCGTACGGGAGCAACCCCGCCGCACAGAGCGGCAGCGGCAGCGACAGACCGAGATGGCCGCTTAGAAAGACCGCCAAAGCGGCCAGCAGGAACAAGCCGGGGGCGGGACGCATGGCCGCGGCCGGTGGTTGGGGCATCGTTTCAAAGCGCGCGCCCAGCGAGAGCCCCGCGACGTGGCAGGCCAGGCCGAACGCGGCTCCGGTCAACGCGGCGGATGGCGGCGGCCCGGCAATGGCCATGTATCCCATGACCGGCAGCAAGGCACGGCACAGGGCCAGCGGCAGCACAGGCCAGGCGGCAAGTTTGTGGAAGCGTGTGTAAACAATGATGCAAACAACAATCGCCGCCGCCGTCACAAGACAGCGCGGATGCGCGGCCAAAGCCGACAAAAGTCCGGCCATGGCCAGACCTCCGGCCAGCATGAGAAACAAGTCCGGCGGGAACAGCCGCCTTGGCAGCGCGCGCTCCGGACGGTGCCGCGCGTCCCAGTCACGGTCGGCCCAGTCGTTGAGAAAATTGCCTGCCAGATAAAGGCAGATGCCCGCCACGCCCAGGGTGGCGCAGGTTTTCCAAAAGCGCGCGTCGATGGCGGGATTGGCGGCGGAAACACCGCAAACCATGCCAAGCCAGAGATTGGAAACCACGCTGGGGACGTTGGCAAGACGCGCCGTAGCCGCCAGCGACAGCAGCCGGCCGCCTCTGCAATGGGGGCCGACAGGAGCTAGCTCGGGTTCTTGCATGTGGCGGTCGAACTTCCACCTTCGGCGAATTCCGCCAGAATCCCCTCGCAGCCGTCTTCCAGCAGATCGATGACGTGGTCGAAACCGCGCTGCCCGCCATAATAGGGATCCGGCACGCGGAGATCGTCGTGACGGCGGCAGAAACTCACCAATGGGCGGATCTTGGAATGCGTGGCGCCGCCGGGATCGAGACTCTGGACGGCGGCGTGGTTGGATTCATCCATGGTCACGATGAGATCGAAGCATTGCAGGTCCTCGGCTTGGATTTTGCGGGCGCGCCCGGTGACGGAGAAACCACGGCGAATGAGGGCTTCCGACATCCGTGGATCCGGTGGCGAACCTTCATGATGGCTGCTGGTTCCCGCCGAATCGATGTGGAAACCGTCCGCCCGCCCGGCGGCGGCCACCTGCTGCCGGAATATGATCTCCGCCGCCGGCGAGCGGCAGATATTGCCGAGGCAGACGAACAGGACGCGGCGGTGCTCGGCGGTGGCTGGCATGGCCGGGTTGATCGGATGAAACGCGGTTTCTGACAATGGAAAAGAGCCCGCACTCCGCATCCGCGCATGGTTCCCGCACAAATCCCGGCAGGAAATTTCGGTCGGGGCCGGAGCAAAAAGGCGAAATTCCCCTTGCCTGATTCCGCCTGCGCGCCTAACACTGCCTTTCCGCGCCTCACGGCGCATGGTTCCAAATCGCGGGATGGAGCAGCCAGGTAGCTCGTCAGGCTCATAACCTGAAGGTCGTAGGTTCAAATCCTACTCCCGCAACCACTCTCAAAGCCCTGATCCACAATGGTTTAAGGCTTTTTTATTTTCAGGGGATTCGACTCCGTGGACACAAACCTTAGACACTTTTCTGCATCCGGCTTCCCTGCTCACAAGGATCGTAGCGGTCGTTGAACGCGGGGCATGTCCTTTCCTATTCAGGCACGGCGGTGCAGTGGCACCCGGGGGCTTAGGCAATGAAAATGAGCGTGATGACGGCGATGGAAAACTCACCGGGAAGGCGAGGCGCTTCCTGCCGTTCTCTTCATTGATGGCGGTGAGCTGGACGATGACGAGTTCGACGGAACGCATCCGCAGGCCGGTGAGGTCGAAGAATCGGGCCTCGATCTCATCGGTTTCGATCTGGCTGGGCAGGCCGGCGATGTTGAAATCGATGCAGTGAATGTCTGAATCCGAGAGAGCCTCCCATGATGACTCATTCCGGAATCTTTCGACATGCTGGAGGTGGGCGCGGACCATGAAGTTGTCCGGGCTCATGCCGCTGACTTCTCCATGGAGTGTGGTGGCGAGAGAGGTGCGGAGTGCTCCGGCGGATGGTTGTATATGCGGGATACGCGCCAAGCGTTCGGTGTCGGTATGCCATTTTGGCAACGGCATGGGTTTTCGCTTTCGCCCAGCCCATGCAGCCGTCGATCAGGGAGGCGAATGCTTGAAGCTGCACGCCGGGTGATCGCACTTCAACGGCGATGGGCGTAGCCGTTCAGACCTTCGGCAGGAAAAACCCGCGCTGTTTCTCCGAGACCGGCATTCCAAGTTTCTCCATGACCGCCAGCATGTCCTCCCAAACCTGGCGCTTGGTGGCGATGTCAGACTGGCTGCGTAACAGATAACTCGGATGATAGGTGACGCGCAGCGGGATGCCGCCGAATTCATGCCATGAACCGCGCAACGATCCCACGGTGCCGCCGAGTTCCAGCAATCCCTCCGCCGCGGTGCCGCCGAGGGCGACGATGCAGGCCGGCCGGATGATGTCGATTTCAGCGCGGATGAAGGGCATGCAGGCGGCCATTTCCTCCGGACTTGGCTTGCGGTTATTGGTCGTTTGCCGCTGGGTGGCCGGGCGGAACTTGACGATGTTGGAAATGTAAACGTCCTCGCGGGCAAGCCCCATCGCCCTGAGGATGTCGGTGAGTTTCTGCCCCGCCGGGCCGACAAAGGGTTCGCGTTTTTTCTCCTCCTCGTAACCTGGCGCCTCGCCGACGAGCATGATCCTGGCATCCGGATTTCCCGTGGCGAAGACCATGGTATCGCGCAGCGTTCCCAGCGAACGTGCCGGCGGCCAGGATTCCGCCTGTTTTCTCAGGGAGGCAAGGCGCTCGGTCTTGGATGCACCATCGGACATCAGGGTGGCCGTCTCCACCGTGGCTGGAGCGGACTCAGGAGGGGCGGGGGGCGAGGGCCGGTTTTGGCCGCTTTTCTGCGAGCGCCGGCAGAGATCCCGCAATGCGTCGCGCGCGGCATCGTCCAAAAGAATGTGGGTGATTCCGCGGGTCTGTTCGGCCTCGAGGAACTCAATCACGGCATCTACCGGGCGGGTCATGGCGCGAACTCTAGCTGCCCGCCTGCGGCAGCGCAACGGCCGCGTTCAAGCCGGGGGGGTCAAAGTTGCGCGGGGGTCGCATCGCCCTTTTCCGCAGCTTCGACGAACTCACCCAGTCGGAGAAGCACGGAGGCATAGGCCGAGATCGCCTGGAATTGCGTGACCACCAGCGAGAACGCGCCTAACAGGGTGGCGAAGGCCATCGTCGCCTGGCCGATCACCCCGAATTCGACTTCCCGCCGGATGAAGAGCGGCGCGACCATCAGCACGGGGATCAGCTGGATGAGATAGTTGTAGCCCGTGGTGAAGAAATTGAGGTTGCGGTTGATCGATATGACGCGGCGGAAATTTCCCACCAGGTCGTCAATGCGGGCCAGCAGGCGGTCGCGCGTTTCCACCGCGCCGCCCTCGGCGGCGATTTGACCGGCGTTTTCATGGGTCCAGATCAGTTCGGAACGGAAGTTCGCCTCGCAGTCGGCCTGGCGGTAGTTGAGCCGGATCAGCGGCCGGCCGAGCCGGATGGTGAGCGCGGAGCCGGCGAAGGCATAGAGGACGGCCGCCATGAAAAGCTTCGGGCTGATCGACCACAGCACGCCGGAAAACGACAGGACGGTCATCGTTCCGTTGGTCACCATCAAGACGAAGGACAAGGTGGTGGTGGTGAGCTGCCGGATGTCTTCGGTGATGCGCTGGTCCGGATTGCTGATCGCGCCCTCCCGGCTGATGTGCAGATAGATGCCGCGGTCCATGTACAAGCTGACCACCCTGTGCGTCATGAAATCCCGCCACAGCAGGCCGAGGCGCTCTTCGGTGAAGCGAAACATCACGCCGACAAGCGTGGAGCCCGCGAATACGGCGACATAGAGCCATGCGAAGCGCATGAAGCCGCCGGAGTCGCGGCTTTCGATGGCGGACATGAAATGCCTGCCCACGAAGCTGTTGACGACGTTCATGCCGTTGATGCCGAACATCAGGACGAACAGGGCGGCCAGCAGCCACTTCGCTTTGCCGCCCACCGGAGAATTCAGGAAAAATCCCAGGCTGCGCAGGATTCTGCGGAACACCTCGCGGCTGAAGGATGCGCTGGATTCGTTCACGGGGATTCAGGGCGGCTGTGATGTCCGGTGAAGCGGGCTTGGAGACGGTTGACCACGGAGAACAGCACGCCGGTGCACCAGCCGAACATGAGGATGCCGGTGACGCCCTCCACGGCGCCAAGGATGCGCCAGTTTGTCGGAGGGATCACATCGCCATAGCCGACGGTGGAGTAGCTGGTGGCGGAATAATAGAAGCAGGTGGTGAAATCCGGGAAACAACCGCCCCAGTGATAGTACGCCGCCCAGACCGTGATCTGAAGCAGATGGAGCACCAACAGGCCATACACCACGCGGATGAGGATGTGGAACGTCGCCCACGGGCTGAAATGGTGTCCCTGCCGCGGCCATGTGCGGCCAAGCCAGCGCAGGCCAAGGATCATTCCGAGGCCGTGAATCGCGACACAGGTCGAAACGAGGAGGAAGAGGACCAGCAGCAGCTTGAGCATCGGATGGCCGGGTATGGCTTCAAAGACAGCGCCCGCCGGCCGTCGCCGGAAATGGCTGCGGCCGGGTGGGGGAGGCTGGCGGCATCTTGGCGGCGCGGGGCCGGGCGGCAAGAGGAATCATGCCATTCATCGGGCACCGGACGGCCTGAAATTTCGGCTGCGCGCGCGATTCCACTCATCACCGCTTGAGAATCGCGGACTGGCGGAGTTTTCACTTCATCGAAGCCAGGATCTGCTCGGTGAGAACCTGGACGAGCTTTTCAGCCTCGGGATCGAGCTTGGCGGAGGAGGCGGGGGCTGACGCTTGATCGGGGATGCGGCAGACGGTGCCGGGGTGGAAATCCGAGTTGTCGCAAAGCTGGCATTCCTGCCAGTTGGCGCGCTTGTCGTCCATGCCGAGCGACTTGCGCAGGGAGATGAGTTCCTTGGCCTGGCCGCCGGTGATGGTGAGGAGTTCGCCGCCCTTGAGCTGCGAGGCGACCCAGACGGTTTTGCAGTAGGACTCGACGTTTTCCATCTTCCAGTAGGCGTCCTCGATGTCCTTGCCCCAGGTGATGACGCCGTGGTTGACCATGAGGACGGCCATGTGATCGACGGCGGCGTTGCCGACGACTTCGGCGTTGGCGGGGGAACCGGGCGTGCGGTATTCCGCCATGCCGATCTGGCCGAGGAAGACTTCCGCTTCCGGGATCATGCAGGTGGGCGGCTGGACGCCGGCGACGGCGAAGGCTGTGCCGTGCGGCGGGTGCGCGTGGCAGCAGGCCTTGGCCTTGGGCTGGCGCTTCATGATGGCAAGGTGGGTCATGCACTCCGAGGTGCGCTTGTATTTGCCGGCGAGCTGTTTGCCCTCCATGTCCACGAGGCACATCTGCTCGACAGTCATGAAGCCCTTGGAAACGAGGGTGGGGGTGCAGAGCACGAGGTTGTCGCCGACGCGGATGGTGAGGTTGCCGCCGTTGCCGTCGGTGTATTCGCGGGCCCACATGCGTTTGCCGATATCGACCATGCGTTCCTTGATTGCGACGATGGCGGGGGAGTGGAAGAAGGCTTCGATTTCCGCCGGGGTTTTGGGATCCTTGCCGGGAGTCCAGTGGTATTCGTAATCGGGAAGGATCGGTTCGGCGGAAGTGGCACTGGCGGAAACGGCTCCGCCACCGGCACGCACGGGGCCGAGTCCGTCGCGGAGAATGTCCTTGGCCGCGGGGGTCAGGATCACGCCGGCGGGAATCTCGGCGGCGGTTTTTCCGGCCTTGAGATGGGCTTCGATGTCGGCGGCGGTGAAGACTTTCTTGCTCATGGATTTCAGCGGTTAGTTGGGTTGGGAAACAGGAGGTTCGTAATGGAGTGAGTCGAAAACGGCGACGGTGATCGCATCAATGGGAATGTCGTGGTCGAAAGGCGCGGTGGCTTCCGCGCCCTCGACGATGCCGACGATGTCGCCTTCCCCGGCGCCGATCTTGTCGTAGGCGACGAGGGAGAACTGCTTGGACAGCGGGGCGGGCGTCACGCAGGCGGTGTTGAAATTCTCCGCATCCAGCGGATTGCACATCAGCCACCGGCCTCCCTTGAAGGAGGGGTCTTGGACGTTCAGGGTGACCCTGCCGATGACTTGGGCGACGCGCATGGTTCAATCGATCACTCCTTGGATGAAGTTCCGCACGGGCGATTTCTCGTCGTGCACGATGTGGC
>Ga0114939_10003357_pt1 | contig 11266 bp, 8 predicted proteins | sample AshMeaCrysSpring_FD_87196 | JGI IMG/M metagenome (GOLD analysis project Ga0114939, IMG submission 87196) | Groundwater microbial communities from Big Spring, Nevada to study Microbial Dark Matter (Phase II) - Ash Meadows Crystal Spring | ecosystem: Environmental > Aquatic > Deep subsurface >... | reverse complement strand
CGGTATCGCCGGTGTGGATCTCACGCTGCGGCAGGCGGTCACCCACCGGTACATCGACCGCGTGCGGGGCGAGTTGCGGCGCAACCTCGAGGTCGTGCCGCGCGTGTCGCTCGGCTTCGACTGGACGCTCGAGCTTGTGCCGACCGCGTCGCTCGGCCGTGCGCGCCGCGTGGCCGTTCGCGTATCGAGCGGCAGCCGCTCGCCGGTCAACGGCACCGTGCGCCTGCGCGCGCCGGACGGCTGGGCGGTGACGCCCGTCGAGGCGCCGGTGTCGCTCGGCCGCAAGGGCGACCGCGCCTCGGCGACCTTTGCGCTCACGCCCCCGCGCGGCACGCCAGCGGGGGAGTACCGTCTTCGCGCCGAGGCCGTCGTCGAGGGTGTCCGGTACGACTTGTCGCAGCGCGTCATCAGCTACGAACACATCCAGACGCGCCGGATCTACGAGCCCGCCGAGGCGCAGGTGCGCGTGCTGGACCTCGCAGTGGCGCCCGTCCGAGTCGGCTACATCATGGGCAGCGGCGATCACGTGCCGGAGGCGTTGCGGCGGCTCGGGCTCGAGGTCAGGCTCCTCGATGACGACGAGCTGGCTTCAGCGGACTTCTCGACCTTCGACACCATCGTCGTCGGCATCCGGGCCTCGGAGGCGCGGCCCGCCTTCGTGGCGAACCACAATCGTTTGCTGTCGTACGTGCGCGAGGGCGGCACGCTCGTCGTGCAGTACCAGCAGACCGACTACGCGACGCGCGGCTTGCCGCCCTACCCCGGCGAGATTGGCTCGCGCGTCGCCGCCGAGGACGCGCCGGTGACGATGCTCGTGCCCGACCACCCCGTGTTCCGGGCGCCGAACCGGATCGGGCCCGGCGACTTCGCCGGGTGGGTGCAGGAGCGCAATCTCTATGCGTTTTCGTCCTACGCGCCCGAGTACGAGGCGCTGCTCGAGACCGCCGACCCGGGCGAGCCGCCGCAGCGGGGCGGTCAGCTCATTGCACGGGTCGGCCAGGGCTACTACGTCTACACGGCATACTCGTGGTTCCGCCAGCTCCCGGCCGGCGTGCCGGGTGCCTACCGGCTGGTGGCCAACCTCGTGAGCCTGCCGAAGACGATGGCCGCCGTGCCGGAGCGGAAGCCCGGCCAGCGCGTCCGGCAGTGACTCGACGGGGCTCTCGTCGGTTCGGGGTTCTTGGTTCGGGGTGCGGGCGCCGTGGTCGCGCTGGGGGGCGCCGCTCCACTGCCTCAGCGAGTCGCGCAACCCGGCTCGACGCCGCGCGCCAGGCAGCGGGCTTCGCACCAGGAACCGGTTTCGCAGATTCAGGAGGCTGTCGGTGTCCTCTGAACGTCCACTCACCGTCCTGTGCATCGCCACGTACGAGAAGGGCCAGGAGTTCATGCGGGAGTGCAGGCGGCAGGGCTGCCGCGTGCTGCTGCTGACGCTCGACACCCTCGAGCACGCCGACTGGCCGCGTGAGTCGATCGACCAGATGTTCTACCTCCGCAGGGGCGCGCCGATCGACGACATCGTCAAGGGCGTGAGCTGGATGGCCCGCACGGAGGTGCTCGACCGGATCGTGGCGCTCGACGACTTCGACGTGGAGACTGCGGCGTTCCTCCGCGAGCACCTGCGGGTGCCCGGCATGGGCGACTCGACGGCGCGGTACTTCCGCGACAAGCTCGCCATGCGCGTCAAGGCCAACGACCACGGGATCCGGGTGCCGCCCTTCGCGCACGTGCTCAACTACGACGCGCTCCGCGCGTTCATGGCGCGCGTGCCCGGGCCGTGGGTGCTGAAGCCGCGGTCGGAGGCCTCGGCGGTCGGCATCACGAAGATCGAGCGGCCCGAGGACCTGTGGCCTGCGCTCGACACGCTCGGCGACCGGCAGTCGTTCTACGTGCTAGAGAAGTACGTGCCGGGCGACGTGTATCACGTGGACGCGATCGTCTGGGATCGCGAGCCCGTCTTCATGGTGTCGCACAAGTACGGGCAGCCGCCGATGGACGTGGCGCACGGCGGCGGGATCTTCATGACGCGGCGCCTCCACAAGGAGGCGCCGGAGCGGCCGGTGCTCGAGGCGCTGACGGGGAACCTGCTCGCCACGCTGGGGTTCGTGCGCGGCGTCAGCCACACCGAGTTCATCCGTGGCCGCGAGGACGGCGAGTTCTACTTCCTCGAGACGGCGGCGCGCGTGGGTGGGGCGCACATCACCGACGTGGTGGAGGCCGCCACCGGCGTGAACCTCTGGGCCGAGTGGGCGCGGCTCGAGATCGCGGGCGAGGGCGGCCGGTATCGCGTGGCGCCGGCCCGGGACGACTACGCGGGCATCGTGCTGTCGCTCGCGCGCGACGAACGCCCCGACACCACGCCGTTCAACGACCCGGAGATCTGGTACCGCGTGGGGCGGAGCCACCACATCGGGTTCGTCGTGGCCTCGCCCGACTACGATCGCGTGGAGCAGCTGCTCGCGGACTACAGCCGGCGCATCGCGGCCGATCACCTCGCCACGGCGCCGGTACCGGACAAGCCGTCGGCGTGATCATCCGCCTTACGCCTTGGGCCGTACGCCTTACGCCCGGGTCGGCCTTGCGCCTGACGCTCACGCCGGCGTCGAACCTCACGCCCGGTTAAGGCGTAAGGCGGCGAAGCTCTATACTGTCTCTCCATGTCCCTGCTGAAAGTGGCACGCATGGGCCACCCGGCGCTCCGGCAGAAGGCTCGCGCGCTCGACACGACCACGCTGCGCTCCGCGGGCGTCCAGAAGCTCATCGACGACCTGACCGACACGATGGAGGAGTACGCCGGGATCGGCCTCGCCGCGCCCCAGGTCCACGAGGGCCTCAGGCTGTTTGTGGCAGGCATCGAGCAGGGGAACGGCAAGATCACGGTGATCCCGTTCGTGAACCCCGAGATCGTCCCGGTCGGCGACGCCATCGTCGAGGACTGGGAAGGCTGTTTGAGCATCCCCGACATCCGGGGCCGCGTCCCGCGCCACCGCGACATCGTCGTGCGCGCGCTCGATCGGCGCGGGAAGCCTTTCGAGCTCGAGCTGCGCGGCTTCCCCGCGCGCGTCGTCCAGCACGAGACGGACCACCTCGACGGGGTCCTGTTCTTCGATCGGATGCGGTCGTTCGAGACGCTGACGTTCCTCGACGAGTACGGCCGCTTCTGGGCGCGCCAGGACGACGAGGACGAGTAGCCTGGGCGAGGAGCGCCGAGACATGCTGCCGGCCGGCCAGCCGACGCTCGTGACGGGCGCCCCCGAGGTGGCGCTGCGCAACGCGCCGGCGGATGCGTTCGACGGGGCCATTGCGGCCGCGCGCACCTGCTACTCGCCCCGCGTGATCGCGACTTCTGAGATCACCGAGAAGCAGCGCGAGAACATCGGCCGGCTCACCTACGAGGGCGGCCACCACACCGTCTACCAGCACGCGCACTTCGAGTTCGGCCTGGCCAACGTGTCGCGCCAGGTCGTGTGGTCGTCGCTGCACAGCTACCCGTTCTACAACTCCGAGCAACAGAGCCAGCGGTACGTGGCGTTGCACGAGGCCCGGGCCTTCGTGCCGCCGCTCACGGGCGAGGCGCTCGCGGTCTACGAGCACGCGATCCTGGGCGCGTGGGCGTCGTACGCCACCCTTTCGCGCCTGCTGAAGGACGACACCTTCCGGATCCTCAAGGAGCTGCGGTACGTCACGCCGCGCGCCAGCGCGGCGCGGCTGGCGGCCATCGAGCGCGACGCGGAGAAGAAGGCGATCGAGGTGGCGCGGTACGTCATCCCGCTCGCCGCCTTCACGGCGATGGTGCACACCGTCTCCGGCATCACGCTCTACCGCCTGTGGCGCATGGCCGAGTCGGGCGACGCCCCGTACGAGACGCGGCTCGTCGTGGCCGCGATGGTGGAGGCGGTTCGCCGGCACGACCCGTTCTTCTTCGAGAAGGTGGACGTGGCGCCCCTCTCCGCCGCCGATCTGCCCGAAGCCGCCATGCCGCGGCCGGTCCCCGGCGACCGGTTCGCGCGCGAGTTCGACCGCCGCCTCGGCGGGCGCGTGTCGCGGCTCATCGACGCGCCGGCCAACGCCGAGGCGCTCGTGGCCGAATCGGTGCGCGCGGTGTTCGGGCTGGACGCGGCCGCGCTGTCCGACGATGAGGCGATCGAGCGCGCGCTCGACCCGGCCAAGAACCGGTACCGGCTCGACACGCTCAACGTGTCGTACCACTCGCCGCTGATGCGGGCGCTGCAGCATCCGTCCTACACCTTCGCCAAGCGCATCAGCCACACGGCCGACAGCCAGGACCAGCGGCACCGCCTGGTGCCGGGCTCGCGCCCGCTCCTCACCTTCGCCGACACCGCCGCACCCGACGTCGTCGTGCCGCGCCTGATCCAGCGCAACGCCGCCGCGCGCGCCGAGTTCGACGCGGCCGTGCAGCGCGCGTGGACGGCCAAGAACCGGCTGGTCGCGCTCGGCGTGCCGCTCGAGTTCGCGCTCTACGTGCTCCCCAACGCGAAGGCCGTCCGCTTCCACGAGTCGGGCGCGCTCATTTCGTTGCTGCACAAATGGACGATGCGGACGTGCTTCAACGCGCAGGAGGAGATCTACGACGCGTCGATGGACGAGGTCGAGCAGGTGCGGCAGCGGCATCCGCGCCTGGGGCGGCACCTCGGCCCGCCGTGCGTGGTTCGCAACGGCCTCGTCGCGCCCCGCTGCACCGAGGGCACGCACTTCTGCGGCGTCCCGGTGTGGCTCAACTTCCCGGACGTGGAGCGGCGGCTGTGACGGGGCCGCCGTGCGCCGTGCGGCTGGCGCCTCACGCCCGACACCGAGGGCCGCACCTGGAGGGCGCCGCGCGTCGGCGCCTGGACTACGGACTGGGGGCTGGTACCGATGACTGAGAAGAGCGTCACCATCTTCGGCAAACCCACGTGACCCTACACGCAGGCGGCCCGTGAGGACTACGCCAGCAGGAAGGTCGCGGTCGAGTTCGTGGACGTGAAGAAGGACCCGGCCGGGATGGCGCGGATGCTCCAGCACAGCCGGGGCCGGCGCGACGTACCGGTCATCGTGGAGGGGGACCGTGTCACGGTCGGATTCGGCGGCACCTGAGGCGCCTGAGGGGCCGCCGTGGGCGGCCCTTGACACCTTGTGAGGGATTTCACATAATCGGCCTTGGGATTCCGGACCATCTGTACCTCGTTGGTCCCTTCAAGCCGGAGACGCGATGACCTCTCACGCCTCCGGCCCGACCGGTTCCGCATAGGCTTTCCCGCCTGACGGTCAGTCAAGTCCACAGCTCTCATACCCACAAGTGACCGCCGGAATCCCCCGCTCTTCCCCCTTGGGGAAGGGCGGTTCTGCGTACGGCGGGGTGATCCAATGCGTGTCGTGACCCTCCCGGCCCACAACCCGGGGCCCTACACCGGGGCTGGCACCAACACCTACCTGCTGCCGGGCGCGGTGCCCACGCTCATCGACGCCGGGTCGGGCGATCCTCGGCACCTCGACGAGGTGACCGCCGCCCTCGCGGGCGAATCGGACGGTGCGGCGCCGATGGCGCTGGCCCAGGTGCTCGTCACCCATGCGCACATCGACCACGCCGGTGGTGCCGCGGCCCTGGCCGGCCGGTTCCCGGCGGCCCGCTTCGCCAAGCGGCCCTGGCCCGGGCACGACGTCCGGTATCCCGTCGCCTGGCTCCCCCTGGCCGACAACGACACGGTGCCGGCGGGGGACACCGCGCTGTGGGTGGTGCACACGCCGGGACACGCCCCCGACCACGTCTGCTTCTTCGAGCCGCGGAGCGGGACGGTGTTTGCCGGCGACCTGGTCGTGAACGGCGGGACGGTGGTGATCCCCGCCTCCCTCGACGGGAGCCTCGCCGACTACCTGCGGTCGCTGCGCGTGCTGCTCGACCTGCAGCCGCGGCGCATCTACCCCGGCCACGGCGCACCGATCGACCAGCCCGCGTCGCTGCTGCGCGGGTACATCGCGCACCGGCTGGCGCGCGAACGCCAGATCGTCGAGGCGCTCGCGGACGGACCGGCGCCCCTTGCCTCGCTCGTCGCGCGGATCTACCCGGGCCTCGACCCCGCACTGGTTGGCGCAGCATCGGAGTCCACGCTGGCCCACCTGCACAAGTTGCGTGACGAGGGCCGCGCCGTGCTCGAGGGGGCGGAGGAGCCCACCGGCGCGTGGCGGCTGACATGACGTCCCCGGCGGACCCGGGCGTAAGGCGTAGCAGACCCGGGCGTAAGGCGTAGGGCGTAGCGGACCCGGGCGTAAGGCGTAAGGCGTAGGGCGTAGCGGACCCGGGCGTAAGGCGTAAGGCGTAAGGCGTAAGGCGTAGCGGACCCGGGCGTAAGGCGTAAGGCGTAAGGCGTAGGGCGTAAGGCGCAGAGCGGACTACACTTCCCCCGTGCTCGAGCGCGCCTTCCACCTTCGCGACCACGGCACGACGGTCCGCACCGAGGTGACCGCCGGGCTCACCACCTTCCTCGCTCTTGCGTACATCGTCTTCGTCCAGCCGGCCGTGCTGGCTGCGGCCGGGATGGATCTCGGGGCCGTGATGGTGGCCACCTGCCTGGCCAGCGCGTTTGCCACGCTGCTGATGGCGCTGCTCGCGAACTACCCGATCGCGGTGGCGCCGGCGATGGGCCACAACTTCTTCTTCGCCTACACCGTCGTCGTGGCCATGGGGGTGCCGTGGCGGGCGGCCCTCGGTGCGGTGGCGATTGCCGGGCTCATCTTCATCCTCACGGCCGGCATCGGCTTGCGCGAGCGGCTCATCACCGCCCTGCCCACGCCGTTGCAGCACGCGATCGCCGCCGGCATCGGCCTGCTGATCGCGATGGTGGGCCTGCAGTGGGCCGGCCTCGTCGTTGCGGCCCCGGGCACGCTCGTGACGCTCGGCCCCCTCACCTCGGCGCCCGCGCTGCTGGCGCTCTTCGGGCTGGCGGTGACCGCGGTGCTGTTCGCCCGTGGCGTGCGCGGCGCGATCCTGTACGGCATCCTGCTCACCACGGCCGCGGGGCTGGCGAGCGGCCTCGTGCACTACCAGGGGCTGGTGAGCCGCCCCCCGTCGCTCGCGCCCACGTTCCTGCAACTCGACGTCCGCGCGGCACTCACCCCGCAACTCGCCCCGGTCATCGTCATCTTCTTCTTCCTGGCGCTCTTCGACTCCGTCGGCACGCTCGTGGGGGTTGCGGCACAAGCGGGTCTCCTGCGTGACGGGCACCTGCCGCGCGCGCGCGAGGCGCTGCTCGCCGACGCAGTGGGCACCGTCGCGGGGGCGGCGCTCGGCACCTCGACCGTGACGGCCTACATCGAGAGCGCCACGGGCGTGGCAGCCGGGGGACGCACGGGCCTGGCGAGCGTGGTGACGGCCGGTCTCCTGCTGCTCTCCCTGCTGTTTGCGCCGCTCGTGCGGATGATCGGCGGCGGCTATGCCGCGCCGGGCGGTATCACGCTCTACCCCGTCGTCGCCCCCGCGCTCGTCCTCGTCGGCACGCTGATGATGCGCGAGACGCGGAGCATCGCGTGGGACGACCCCACCGAGGCCATCCCGGCGTTCCTCACGCTGATCGTCATGCCGCTCGCCATGAGCATCACCGAGGGCATCGCGTTCGGGTTCATCGCGATCGCCCTGCTCAAGCTCGCCACCGGCCGCGGCCGCGAACTGCACTGGCTGGTGTACCTGTTCGCGGTGCTGTTCATGATGCGGTACGGGTGGTTGCGGGCCTGAACTGAGACAGGGACGCTGTCAGTTCTTGGTGTGTGGCTCATGGTTGTTGGTCTGTCCCTGACCCCGCACCCTGAACCAGGAACGCGGAACGGACCACGAACCACGAACCATGAACCACGACCCGCCGGAGCCCCCCCTGTTCGTCCGGCTGCGTGATCAGCCGCGGTTCATCCCACGAACCCCCGGCGAGCGAGCACGGTGCCGCGCCGCCCGACGAGCCGCACGGCGATCCGGTGCGGCCCCGCGTCGGTGACGGGCTTCTCCACCAGCAGCACGTAGTGCCCGGCGAGCGCACCCTCGAGACGACCGAGGCCGCGTCGTGAGGAAAGGTGCGTGCGGTCGAAGAACCCGCCGGTCTCTTCGGCCACGTGGATCAGCCCGGCCTCGAGCGTGTGGCGATCGGCTTGCGTCGTGTCGAGGGCGTACACGGTGACGCGGCCGGACTGGAGCGATTGGATGGCCGGCCCATACGTGCGATCGAAGGAGAGCGTGTGCCCGTCGAACCGGCCGAAGCCGTGGCCGACGAGCACGAGCGACTTTGCGCCAGGGAGCGGGGCGAGCGCGTCGGCGAGCAGCCGCAGCGCACCCTCCATCGTGTAGGTCTTCCGCGCCGCCTCGAGCCGCAGCCGCGGGAAGAGGGACGGCCAGCCTGACGGCTCCGGCGGGCGGGATCGCTCGAAGAGGATGCGGCGCCGGAGCGCGAGATGAACCTCCTCGAACCGGTTGGTGAAGTCCACCCAGATCTTGAGGTGCGTGTCGAAGGACCCGACCGCCACCCGATCGGCCTCGGTGAAGCGCCCGAGGTGACGACGGGTTTCCGCGAGCATCCGCATGAGGCCGATCATGCGCGAGGGCTCGAAGTCTTTCTGGAACAGGAACAGCACGAGGCGGCCGGTCGGGCCCTGCATGGCGGCGGCCGGCTGCGCTGCGGCGGGGACGGGCAAGCCCTCCTCGTCCACGGCACCACCCTCCACCCAGGTCGCCGACTCCACGCGTGCCGCGCGGCCGTCGATCGTCACGCGGAAATCCGCCGGCCCAAGGCCACGAATGGGCCGGCCCTGTCCATCGAGCACGCGCGCGTCCACCACTACACGGGCCACCTCGACGTGTTCGCGGAACACGGGCTGCTGGGCCTGCTGGCCAACCTGTGTCCTGGAGGGCGTGGCGCGACACCAGATCTGCGGGGTGCGGCCTCCCCCTCGGGTGTGGCCCGGCCCTGCTGGGCTGGGCGACGCCGCGAGCAGCGATGTGGCGACGACCAACCACCGGCGCGCCGCGCGAAGCCGGATGGTCATGACGGCTACCGCGGGGTGATCGCGCCGCCGGTGGCACCGCGCAGCATGCCGAGCCGGCGCTCGAGGTCCGTGGCGAGCGCCGTGTCGCCCTGCCGGCGCGCCGCCTGCAGGGCCTCTTCGGTGGCCGATACGGCTTCGGGGATGCGGCCGGCGCGCGCCAACGCGACGGCGAGCAGGTTGAGTGCGCCGCCGTCGCCACGGCCCGTGAGTAATACGGTGCGCTCGGCGATCGACACGGCACGCGCAGGGTTCCGCACCATCGGATCCGACGCGTCGGCCAGCAGCGCTGCCAGTGCACTCAACACGGTCACATCGTCAGGATAGGTGGCGAGGACGGCATCGAGGTGGGACACGGCGCGTGCGGACTCGCCGCGCAGGGCGTAGAGGCGACCGAGCGCACGATGCGCATCGGGGTCGTTGCCCCTGATGGCGAGTGCCTGCTCGAGGGTGGCCGTCGCCTCCTCTGGCCGGCCGAGCGCCGCCTGCACGGTGCCGAGGCGCACGAGCGCCACCGCGTCGGCGGGCGCCACGCGCAGTGCCGCCGTGTACGCGGTCTCGGCGTCGGCCAGGCGCCCTGCTCGCGCGAGCGCCTCGCCGTAGGCGACCTGCGCCCGGGGGTTGTCGGGCTGCGCGGCCACCGTCCCGCCCCAGAGGCGCTCGGCGCTCGTGTAGTCGAGATTCCGCGCCCGCGTGACCGTCCCGAGCCCGGCGGCGATCACGACGGCGATGCCGCAGGTGAGCACGAGGCCGCCGCCCTCGTGACGGCGACCCCCTGCCGTCGCGCTGCGGGTCAGCCGACCCGTCAGCGTGTGCAGGCCGAGCACGACGCACGCGACGACCGCCGCGAGCGGCAGGTACATCCGGTGTTCGGCGGCCACCTCCGTCACGATCGGGAGCACGCTCGAGGTGGGCGCCAACACGAGGAAGAACCAGGCGCCGGCGAAGGCCAGCGGGTGGCGGCGCACGAGCCCGTACGCCGTCACGCCGAGCAGCACGCTCACCGCCAGCAGTTGCGGCATCACCTCGACAGCCGACGTCGCAAGCGGCCAGGTGTAGAGGAACACGAGCGGCGTGGGCCACACTACGAGCCGGAGGTAGTGCGCAACCACCGCCGACTGGGTGAGCAGGTACTGCCACGCCGTGGCACCCTCGAGCGCGAGCGACGGGGTGCGCTGCTCGCCCGTCAGCAGCACGGCCAACACCAGCCACGTGGCCGCGAGGCCGGCGAGCAGGGGGCGGCGCTGCCGGCGGTCCTCCGCGGCGCCGAAGAGCCGGTCCCACAGCCACACCGTGAGCGGCGCGGTGACCATCACTTCCTTCGTGGCCATGCCGAGCGCGCAGGCGAGGATGGCCGCCGCCGACCAGGCGCCTCGCCGCGCGGGCTCCCAAGCCCGGATGGCGCAATAGAGCGTGAGGAGGTAGAAGAGCCCCATGAGCGACTCGACGCGCTGCACGAGGTACGACACCGCCGAGGTCTGGAGCGGATGGAGCAGCCACAGCAGCGCGGTGGCGGCGGCGAGCCACGGGGCCGAGGCCGCGAACCGCCCGCCCAGGCGCTCGCTGGCCAACGTCCGCCGGAGCGCGCCGAAGAGCGCCAGCGCGGCGGCGAGGTGAATCGCGACGTTGAACAGGCGGTACCCGAGGATGTTCCGCTCGAAGGCCGCCCGCGCTGGCGAGGCCACGGCGGGCCCGGGGTCGAACGCCTCACGCACCTCGGCCGGCGCCGCGGCGTAGTTCAGCGCGAAGGTCACGTTCGCCACCGGGCGTCCCGCCACGGTGGTCCCGGTTGGCGGCGAGAGCGGCGTCGTGATCGGCCGGAGCGTGCGAATGGTCGGGTTGTGGACGATGGCGCGGATGTCGTCGAGGGCCGGGACGCCCGCGAGGCTGTTGCCGTAGGCCCACGCCGCCGCCAGGAGCAGCCCCAGCGCGACGGCCGGCGCAACCCGGTCACGTGGCCGGGCAGCGGGCCGGTGCGGGCCACCGGGTCGTGCGGCGGCCGGTCGACGGTCGCGGCCCGGGCGTGAGGGGCGGTTCGCGGCTGCGCGTGGCACCGGAGGGGATGATGGCCGTCGTGCCGGCGGATGTCAACGGGTTGCTGGTGCCCCGCCGGAGGCCCCGGCCGCCGAATGATGTTGCAACACACAACGGCCGGTGGTATAGCTGAGGTGTGGGCGACGTCCTCAGGCAGCGGATCAAGCAGGCGCGGTTCGACAGCCCGGCGCAGGAGGCCATGCTGAACCTCCTCGTG
>Ga0114939_10003356_pt1 | contig 11266 bp, 9 predicted proteins | sample AshMeaCrysSpring_FD_87196 | JGI IMG/M metagenome (GOLD analysis project Ga0114939, IMG submission 87196) | Groundwater microbial communities from Big Spring, Nevada to study Microbial Dark Matter (Phase II) - Ash Meadows Crystal Spring | ecosystem: Environmental > Aquatic > Deep subsurface >... | reverse complement strand
CGCAGCGGTTGCGATTGACACCACCTTTCGCGCGTGGGGCATCAGCCACCAAGGCGACGTCCAGCCCTTGACTTCGGGCGACCGGAAAGACGCTCCGCGCCACACTCGCGCCGGCCTCGTCGTCCTTCAGCCACGCATGGGCAGGCTGTAAAGTCTTCGAACGCGCCATAGGCAGTCGGGCCTCCGCGCGGCTGTCCGCATAGGTCAGCGGCGTTCGGCCCGCACCTGCCGGCACGGCCGTCTGCGAGCGTCGCGGCGCGGTCGAGAACATTGCCTTCGACGAACGCTGCGCTTTCTGCATCGGGCACGTTGATTCCAGCCTTGTCGAGCCGCATGCTGTGCACGATCGCTGACAGCGCACCGCAGTCGACGCAGATGCCATCGTCTGAACAGGAGGCGATCGGGTCGTCGCGCACTCGCCCCCGCTCGTTTTCAGCGAAACCGAGACCGCGGCGGCAGAACCTCGGAGCCCCCGTGCTCCCGCCGCCGAATGACAGACCGGCGCGCCGGCGGCGCGCGGAGATGGAAGCCCTCGAGCAGTGCGGCAAGAAGAGTCAACATAGCGGGACGTTCGGCGCGCAGCACGATCGGCGCCTCCTCTTTGCCGCCGCTGTTGACATCGAGCGATGGACCGTCGACGCGACTTGAACCCGGGGCGAGGGTGATCGCGTCGCCGGCCCGCACTTCGGCGAGCGTCGCACGCAGTTGATCGGCGCTGGCGACGGACTCGACGCGGCGAACTGACCGCGGCGCAGCCAACGAGCAAGAAACGAGGCGCGTGGCCCAGCGCGGGCAGGCCAGTCAACACTCGACCGGGCCGCGGTCCTGCCATTCCCGTGCGCGGTTCGGTTCGGTGCCGGCGCGCTCGACGAGCACGTCATGGCCGCTGCGGCGTCGCGCCAGGCGCGGCGCCACGCCAGCCGTCCGCGACACCGCGATGAATCGGGCGGCGGCCAGTGCGAACACCCTCGCGAGCGGCCTGCGCTCAGGAACAAGTCGCCCGCGGCGTCACGGCGGCGACGACTCGCGCCTGACGTGGCTCGTTTCGCCTGCGAGATTGCTTGAGACAGGAGGGCTGCATGACGGAAACGACGTTCGTCAGTGTGCTTTTCTCGGTCCCTGCCGCAAATACCGCGACGACCCCGTCACGCCCCACCACGGGCCGCTTCTCGAATACCGCATCAGAACGACCTCATCGGTACCACGCCACTCGCAGGCCGTGATGTGAGCAATCAAGTCGCCCCGAGCGGCCGACTCGCGCAGCGCTTCGCCGCGCTCGACACAGGTTCGCTCACCCAGGCCGACGCCTGTGCTCCATAAGCCAACCGTCCGAGCAAATCCGGCGGGCGTGCCGGTTTCGGTCGGCCACTCGATACCGGCCAGTCAACCCTTTCCCGGCCAACCACGACAGAGGCAGATACGTTTTGCCCACAGTGTCGGCATTCTTTACAAGTTAGTACCGTCAATACGCTATTAATGTCGCTATCCATTTGTTTTTAATTGAGCGTAGATGTGTTGGCACAATTAGTGCTTAGTACCATGTCAGCGTTATTAAATCCCTTGGAGGCGCTATGAACACCCTGAGATCGATGCTTGCCACGACCGCCCTTTCGTGCATTGCTCTGTTCTCCAGCGGCGCGAATGCAGCTTTGATCCTGCAGATCGACGACCTGTCGACCGCCGGCGTCGACGTGACGCTGGCCGATGGCGCGATCGGAGACTGGCTTGGCGCGGGCGCCATCCTGTACGCGGGCTATCCTGGAACCTGGGCTTTGAGCGTGACCACCGGCCTCGGCAACGGCTGGTCGTCGATCTTCGGCATCGACCTGAATTCGATCAGTGTCTCGAGCCTCGCCGGCGGCACGCTACGCATCTCGCTGACCGAGACCGACCTCGCCTACGGCAACGGCGGCCCGATCTCGGTGACAAGTCTGATCGGCGGCACGACGCAGGGAACGGTCGCGTATGCCTCGTGGCTCGACGACGGCAACGCGGCATTCGGCAAGGACACGCTGCTGTTCTCCGGCACCGGCACCGGCGCCTTCTCGGCTGCGGGCTCGACGAACGTGGCGGTTTCGAATCCCTTCTCGATGACGCTGCAGGTCGACATCACGCACAGCGGCCCAAAGCTGACCAGCTTCGACTTCGCCGCCCAGATTCCGGAGCCCGGCAGCCTGGCGCTGCTTGGCCTGGGACTTGTCGGCCTTGCGCTGACGCGGCGCAAGCGGTAGTCACTCACCGCTCGAGGCCGCACGTGCGCAAGGCAATCGGGATCGACGTCACAACTGGGGAATCGGCGGCGTGGGATGCGGCGGTCGCGACTTTCCAGCAAGCCCGTTCCGACGCCCCCGCGTCCGCCTCTTCGACCGGTCTGAAACGAACATGGCCGGATTCTCAGTTTGGCGATCTGCGCGAAAGCCTCGCGGCGCTCGCGGCGCTGCGCCTTGGCGAACCCCAATTCCTTCGAACAAGTAGGGAGTCGGAACACCGATAAGCACTCGCGACATTCAGGGCCGATCACGTTGGCCACTCGACCGCTGGCACGAGTTGCAGCGCTACGAGCTCGGCCACCGCGCGTTGGGTCGCATCCCACGGAGTGGTGCAAGTCCACAGGCTCGTCCGGTTGAGCCGTGGGCGCTCAACTGATCACCGCCGATAGCCGAGCCGCTTGCGCGGCCCGCCTCTCCTGCATTCGCACTCAAGCGACCTTCGTGCCGTAGGCACGCTGCCGCAGCCACTTGGTGGCGATCCACTTCTCGCCGGCCACGACCGGGCTGCCGCCGTGCAGGCTGCGCGGGTCGGTCTCGCCGGACTCGGTCGTGTAGGCGAAGTACACGGCCGAGCCGCGGCGCGGCAGCACGTCGAGGCCGATCGACGGAAACACGGTCGAGCCGCCGGCCTGCACGTCGTTCAGGTACATCACCAGCGTGGCGACGCGCTGGCCGCCCATCGCCAGCACGGTTTCGTTGCCGGCCTGCGCCGGGTCGAAGTAGTCGAAGTGCGGCTTGTACTCGGCGCCGGGCAGGTAGTGCAGGATCTGGATCGGTTCGCCGTGCTCCACCGGGCGGTCGACCAGTTCGGCGATGCGCTGCTCGATGCGGGCGACCAGCGCGTTCTCGCCGCGCTCGAAGTGCGTGCCGCTGCTGGTGCGGTCCGGATGGACGTCGTAGGCGCCCGTCTCCGCATTGACCACGGTGGAGCGCTGCAGCTTGACGCGCGACAGCTCGATCAGCTGCTCGCACTCTTCCGGCGCCAGCAGGTTGCCGAACAGGACGATCCGCGGCGCATTGAGCACCATCCTGATCTCCACCTCGCGGTCGCTGGTGGCGATGACGTTCGGCAGCTCGGCCAGGACCATGCTCGACGACGGCGGTTCGGCAGCCTGCGCCGCGGCCGGCTCGACCCGCAGGTGCCGCAGCGCCGCGTCGACCGCCTGCTGCGCGAAGCTCGCGTCGTAGCCGGCGCCGCGCATCGCCTGCCGCAGCACGTCGCGGTCGTGGCCGGCGTCGATCGACGTGCGCAGCCACTGCTTCAGGTCCGCATTCAGTGACTCGAACTGCATCGAATCGCCCCGTCTCTGCTGACTTGCGCCAAGGATAGCGGCGGCAGGCGGCGCTATCCTGCGGGCCACGCCCCGGAGGACACCATGCTGCAGCGCGCCTCGTCTTTGCCGAAACTCTCCGATGCCGCGCTGCTGCGCGCGCAGGCCTATGTCGACGGCGCGTGGCGCGATGGCGCGCACGGAAAATTTGCCGTCGCCAATCCCGCCGACGGCGGCCGGCTCGCCGAGGTGGCCAACTGCGGCGCCGACGACGCCCGGCGTGCGATCGACGCCGCCGCCGGGGCGCTGCCGGCCTGGCGCGCCAGAACCGCCAAGGAGCGCGCCGCGCTCCTGCGCCGGTGGTTCGAGCTGATCATGGCGGCGCAGGAGGATCTCGCGCAGCTGATGACCGCCGAGCAGGGCAAGCCGCTCGCCGAGTCGCGCGGCGAGATTGCCTACGGCGCCAGCTTCGTCGAGTGGTTTGCCGAGGAAGGCAAGCGCACCTACGGCGACGTGATCCCGACGCACCAGGCCGACAAGCGCATCCTGGTGTTCAAGGAGCCGATCGGCGTGTGCGCGGCCATCACGCCGTGGAATTTTCCCAACGCCATGATCACCCGCAAGTGCGCGCCGGCGCTCGCCGCCGGCTGCACGGTGGCGGTCAAGCCGGCCGAGCAGACGCCGCTGTCGGCGCTCGCGCTGGCCGAACTGGCGGGCCGCGCCGGCATCCCGGCCGGCGTGTTCAACGTGCTGCCGGCCGACGAGGCCAACTCGATCGCCATCGGCAAGGTGCTGTGCGAGTCGCCCACCGTGCGCAAGCTCAGCTTCACCGGCTCCACCCAGGTCGGCCGCATCCTGATGCAGCAGAGCGCGCCGACGCTGAAGAAGCTGTCGCTGGAGCTGGGCGGCAACGCGCCGTTCATCGTCTTTGCCGACGCCGATCTCGACGCCGCGGTCGAGGGCGCGCTGCTGTCGAAGTACCGCAACGCCGGCCAGACCTGCGTCTGCACCAACCGCTTCTTCGCGCACGCCGGCATCTACGACGCCTTCGTCGAGAAGCTGGCGGCGAAGGCGGCGCAGCTGAAGGTGGGCGCCGGCACGGAAGCCGGCGTGCAGCAGGGGCCGCTGATCGATGCCAACGCGCTGGCCAAGGTCGAGGCGCACGTGGCCGACGCCGTGGCCCAGGGTGCGCGCGTGGTCACCGGCGGCCGCCGCCACGAGCGCGGCGGCACCTTCTACACGCCCACCGTGCTGGCCGACGTCACCGGCGAGATGATCGTGGCCCGCGAGGAAACGTTCGGCCCGGTGGCGCCGGTGTTCCGCTTCAGCACGGATGCCGAGGCGATCGCCGCCGCCAACAGCGTGGAGTACGGCCTGGCCGCGTACTTCTACTCGCGCGACGTCGGCCGCGTCATGCGCATCGCCGAGGGCCTGGAGTACGGCATGGTCGGCGTGAACACCGGACTCATCTCCAACGAGATCGCGCCGTTCGGCGGCGTCAAGCAGTCCGGCATCGGCCGCGAAGGCTCGAAGTACGGCATCGACGAGTACCTGGTGCTCAAGTACGTGTGCCTGGGGCTGTGAGCGCCGGGGCAGGTGCTGGCCCGCTCAAGCGACGACACCCGCCGGACCGAAGCACCGCGCCGCGAAATCAAAGCATCTGCAGTTCGACGGACGTGTCGGCCGGCTCGACGAAGCCCGAGTCGATGCCGCCATTGCGGGCTGCCCCGCCGCTGTTCGTGCCGGAGCGAAGCCCGCCGCGAGGCAGTGCGCCGGTCGACGCTGTCTGGTGCAGCGTCGTGTTCGAGTTCATGTAATCCGGCGGATTTCCCGCGTAGCTGGGCTTGCTGTCATAGGGGCAGGACTGGTCGCCGTCGATGACAACGTAGTTCTGGTTGTCGAGAGCTGCGGTCACGCCACGGTAATAAAGCGGGTGCTCGCTGTTCGACAGCCGGAGGTCGTCGAGGTAGTTCCCGGTATATCGGCACACCTGCTTGACCGTATTGCTCCCCGTGCCGAGCGCCCAGCTGACACCGTCGGTGATCTCGGGCGTGATCACGAACTGGCCGGACCAGCGCCGCGTGCCATTGACATTGACAGGCACCACCACGCACGCGTAGGCCACGAACCGCGACACCGGCGCGCTGTTATACCCGGGCGGGGTCGGCTCGTCCTCGGGGAGCGTCGCCTGCTGGACGAGACTCGCCGTCGACCGCGGTGTCCCCCCGGAGAAGCTCTCGTTCGGCCCCACCTGCCGATAGGTGAAGGACGTGCTGGTGGGCACCGATTCGATCCTGAACACGCCGTTGAAGGTCGGCGCGGTGACGCTGTTGATCGCGATCCGCTGGCCAATGCTGAAGCCGTGCGCCTGATCGGTGACGACCGTTACGGTACTTGTTCCCTGGTTGCGTGTCGCGCCGCTGATGTTGAGCCGCGTTCCGGTGATCGGATCGGCGACGTTGGTCGCCGCGAGGATCTTCTGTCGCTGTGCGAAGCACGAAGCAGTTGCCGCCGTTGTCGGGTCGATGAACTCCACGCCCGCCGAAAGCTCCTTCGTCTCGCCGGCCGGGTTGCCAAACGTGTTGTCGACCTGGTTCTGGTTGTAGCCACCGGCAACGAAGCGGATGTAACCGCTGAGCAGGAAGCCCCGGCCTTCGGTGCAGCCATTCTGTCCCCAGGTGATCGACGTTCCGACCCCCGGCTCCTGGGTGCAGTCGCCCAGCACTTCCCCGCTGACATTGTCGAACACGAACCAGCGCGTGCTCGGCGGCGGCGCGAAGGCGCTCATGTTGCCGGCTAGACCGACCGCCGGATACGGAATGTCGACGTTCCTGCCTTTCGGCGTGCGCGGCTTCAGACCTCCCGGGCCCGTCGCCAGCGTTCCGATGGCCAGTGGATCGGCGCGCGCAATCGACGAGCGGAGCCAAACGGTCTGGGTGGTGTTGGTCCGGTCGAGCCAGCTGACTTCCACGCGGATCCACTTCTGCAGATCGCCCCCCGTTCCGCTGACGGTCCAGGTGCGTGAGAAGGTCGCATTCGAATACCCACTGGTCGGCGTCACCGTGTCCGAACCGCCGACCACGTCGTCGGTGTAGTCGAAGCGGCCGCCGGCGCCATCGGCGGCGACCTGTTCGTACGAGCGCAGCTCCTCCATTTTCAGCTGCGCCAGACGCACCGCCTCGGAACGCTGCTTGGCGATGTCGGCGTTGCGCGACAGCGTCACCTGGAAGCCGGCGATGGCCAGCATGCCGAACGCCGTCACGAGCAGCGCGGTCAGCGCCTCGATCAGGGAATAGCCGTGCTGCCGGTGGCTCGGTCGATGTGTGCTTTTCATCTTTGATGTCTCACGCAAGAGACCCCGTTGATCAGAGGAACGCGTCCCTCGCGTCGCGCCAGCTGCCGGGCACGCGCACCAGGACTCCTGTGCCTTCGCCGTTGCGGTAGACGCTCGGGCTGTAGATCAGGTCGAGGTTGCCGTTGCCGCGCTTGAAATTGCCGCGGGCGATGAAGGTGCCGAAGATCTGGGCATTGCCGCTGCCGTTGTATTCCCAGGTCGCCAGGGCGTTGGCACCGCCGACGTAGAACATCCCGTAAGCGACGATGTTGCCGTTGAACTCGACCTCGCCTGTGCCAGCCATGATGATGGGCCGCTGCGCCTCGCCGATCGTGCCCACTGTCGGCAGCCTGCCGTTGTTGAACTGCACGTCCCGCTCGATCCAGAACTGGGTGACGCCCTCGTTAAGCAGCGCTACCGCCGCATCGCCGCAGGCGCCGGAGTTTCCACAAGTCCGGCAGCGCGGCGCACGGGAACCGCATTGCCCGTCGCCGGTGATCACCCAGGTCTGCGGATTGGCCTGGTACTGCGCCTGCGTTTCGCCGAAGAAACTCTGGAAGTACAGGTCGCCGTTGACGTCGGCGTTCGTCAGCGCGCTCAGCGAAGGATCGTTGTCGAGGATCGAAGCGCGCGGCGGCGTGCCCGGCAGGGTGACCACACTGGTGCCGGCACCGAGAACGACCGGCGTGCCGGAGTTGATGGTGATGCCGTTGCTCTCGACGTCGAGATTGATGACGTTCAGGCTGCCGCCGGTGGTCGCCGCCGCACCGGCGACCACTCCCGCGCCGGGCGCGTTCGGGAACTTCGGCCTGACCTTGGCCAGCACGCGAACCACGGCGCTCGCATCGGGTGTGTCAGTGGAGACGGGGTCGCATGCAGCGCCCGCGTTGGTGCAGCCATAGGAGATGATCTCCACGGTCGTCGCGTCGCCGCCCGAGCTGAACAGCACCGTGAACCGGGGATCTGTCGACGAGCCCAGCGTCGGCGCGTTCGTCCCCGTCGGGCAGCTGCAGGTCAGGCTACCGTCGGCGGCAATGCTGCAGCCCGCCCGCGTCGTCGTCAGCGGGGAAAAGGTCACTGGCAAGGTGGTGCTGGGCTGCAGATAGCGCTCCCTGAACGACCTCTTGGGCGTGCCGCTTCCTGGGGCGCAGCTCGGTGCGTTCGCCAGGTACCGATCGTCGTTCAGCTGGGCGAGCGCCCACTCGATACCGGCCTCGGCCACTTCGAAGGCGCGCGTGGCGCGATACTGGTTCGCCGACGTCTTCTGCTCGAAGATCATGCCGCGATTGGCGAAGAACGCCATGACGGCCATGCCGAAGACGAGCACCAGCGCAATCACCAGCGCAACGGCGCCCTGCTGTCGCTTCTGGAACTTCATGGAGTTGGGTGCCATCTTCTGCTCACACGGTTGGGCAACTGCCGTCGAGGCGGTCGTTGCGAACGCGCACCGACTCGGCGATTTCCCGCCTTATTGACGGATCGTTTGCTGCCTCGGCCGCAAGCAGGACCGTGAACTGCCTGATCGTCAGCGTCGGCCGGTTGTCGAAATAACTGCCCTTGGCGCCACCGGACGAAGAAAGATCCTGAAAGTCAGCCGCCGTGCAGGTCAGCTTCGCCAGGCAGGTGCAGTACGTGTACAGCTCCACCACGCGAGGCGTGGCCAGCGGCGTGATCGTCAGCGTGGTGAATCGCACGACCCCGGGATCGTTCATCGGCCGCCAGTCCTCGGTCCCGCCGTTGCGGGAAAGGAGAAGCTCGAGGGTGCCGTCATTCTTCAACTGGAATCCTGCCCACTCGGCCGCATCGACATCATTCGGCTGCGCGCCGCTCTGGCGCGCGAAGTTGTATCGAATGTCGCCCGTGCCCACCTGGATGTCCCGGTGCGGATTGGGCGTCGCCGCCGCCCCGGTCGCATTGAAGACGCCGCTGACCGCGTTGTTCCAGTAGCCGGCGCGGCGGATGTCGCGCGCGATCAGGTCGGCCGCAGCACGCAGGTCCTGGTTGACCCGGGTCTCCAGCGTCAGCCGGCGGTTGCTGCTGAGCGTGTCGCTCATCAGCTTGACGGCGCCAGTGACGACGATGATGCCGACCGCGACACCGACGAGCAACTCGATGATCGAGACGCCTCGCTGCTCGTGGACTCTCGTGCGAAAACGCTTCCTCATCGCCGTTTCCTCAGGTGCAATCCGAATAGCCCGACACTTTGCCGCTGCCGCTGGGGCTGCAGGTCTCGACCCGGCCCATGAGCGTCAGCAGGGCACGCAGTTCCCAGGACGTCCCCGACGAACTGCGGACCACCACAGAGTTCGAGTCGGTGGAGGCGCTGTTGGCGACCATGCCACGCACGGGCTCGAACTCGAAGTAGAAGGTCGAGGCGCCGGGATCGAGCGTCAGGCGGCCATCGAGCTGGACGCTCTTGATCTCTGCGGCCGGCGGATTGACCACGCCGCATCCCGTTGAAGCCGCCGATCCCAGGTGGATCACATAGCACCGCTCGTCGCGGAAGAAGGAGATGCGAACCGGTGCGTTGCGGCTGACGGACTCCGAACGGGCAAATTGCAGGTCGGTAACCAGTTCCGACAACGCACCGTCTACCCGCCGCTTGGACAGGAACTCGGTGAACGACGGCGCTGCAACCGCGATCAGCACCGCCAGGATCGCCACCACGATCATCAGCTCGACGACCGTGAAGCCTGCAGCCTGGGGCCTCGAGTGGATCATCGGTTCCAGCACCGGTTGTTCGTGGTGCCCGAGTTCGTCAACGTGATGGCGTCACCGGAAGACAGCGTCGTGTTGCCGCCGGACATCGTCAGTTGCAGGAACTTGCACTGCGTGTCGCTGGCCTGCGCGCCCGTGGCTTCGGCGCGCACCTGATAGCTCGTCGCCGAATTGCTCGGCATCGAAAGGGTGTAGTAGCCGTTGGCGACGGTGGCCGATATGCCGAGATTGGACAGCGTGCCATAGGATGCGTTGTTGGCGCGCCAGCGTTCCTGCGCCTGCTGGACCTGCGAGATGCGCGTGATTGCGTCTGCGCGCCGCGTCTTGCGGATGTGGTCGAGGTAGGTCGGGATCGCCACCGCGGCCAGCAGCGCGACGACCGCCACGACGATCATGACCTCGATCAGCGTGAAACCGTCTGGCCTTGCCGCGGTGCCGTGAGGCAATCGGACTAATGAGTTCGGCTGATTCATGGCGGCATTGTGTCCCCGTCGCCTGGGCGCCGACCCTCCGCTCGTCGTGCCGGCCGCGACTCTCGTCAATTCGCCCTCAAGAGTGGGCACTCGCCGCCAGCAAATCCCTGAGGTCTGTCGCTGCGCGCGCCGCAGCCCTCTTTGCCCGCGCGCCCGGGTCCATCAGCACCGCCCCGCGGCGTCAGGCGATCCGGCAGGCGTCCCCGAACTCCAGCCGCGCGCCTCGCGGAAGACAACGCCGGATCCGGGCTCGGCAACGATCCCTCTTCTATCGCGGCCGGTGGCTGTCGCCAACGGGGGCCGATCTTACCGGCGCGGGCCATGGCCGACCCCACGCGGTTGGCTAGAATCCGCCCAGCCCGAGCGGGCGTCGTATAACGGCCATTACCTCAGCTTCCCAAGCTGATGACGAGGGTTCGACTCCCTTCGCCCGCTCCACCTGCCTCCCCGGCACCTTATGACCGCGCTCTGATCCGGCGCCGCCCGCGCCTGTCGGCCGCGAGCGCAACGAGGCCACGACCATGACGCAGCACATCTTCGAAGGCGACCTGCACTGGACCGGCGCCGCGCTGGAGGCCGACGGCAGGCTGAAGCTCGAGCGCAGCTTCACGATCGCCTTCGCCGGCAAGGCGCCGCTGCCGGGCTCCTCGCCGGCGATGTTCAACGGCGACGACTCGCGGCACAACCCGGAAACGCTGATGGTGTCGTCGCTGATGGCCTGCCATCACCTGACCTTCCTCGCGCTGGCCGAGCGGGCCGGCATTCGCGTCGTCGCCTACACCGATCACGCCCGCGGCGTGCTGGGCATGCGCGACGGCAGGATGCGGATGCTCGAGGTCGTGCTGCACCCGCAGGTGACGGTCGCCGACGCCGCGCAGCGCGAGCGCGCGCAGTCGCTGCACGAGAAGGCGCATGCCCACTGCTTCATGTCCAACTCGGTGAACTTCGAAGTGCGCGTCGAGCCGGCCACGGTCGCGTGAGCAGCGCCGAGATCGACAGCGGCGGTCGCGCGCCGCCGGAGGCCGACGCGCCGCCGCATCCGCACATCCGCTCGTTCGCGCTGCGCCGCGGGCGCGTGACGCAGGCGCAGCGGCGCGCGCAGCGCGAGATCCTGCCGAAACTCGCCATCGCCTATCGCCCGCAGCCGCTGGAGCTGCGGGCCGCGTTCGGCCGCGACGTGCCGGTGGTGCTGGAGATCGG
>Ga0114939_10003354_pt1 | contig 11274 bp, 9 predicted proteins | sample AshMeaCrysSpring_FD_87196 | JGI IMG/M metagenome (GOLD analysis project Ga0114939, IMG submission 87196) | Groundwater microbial communities from Big Spring, Nevada to study Microbial Dark Matter (Phase II) - Ash Meadows Crystal Spring | ecosystem: Environmental > Aquatic > Deep subsurface >... | reverse complement strand
TCCGGATTTTCGCCTCGGAAGCTCCCGTTCTCGCCACCCGACGGAATCGGTTTCCGTTCGGCAGTTCCATCTATGTGGCTTGGGAAAAACAGTCCGGGGTGGTTCCGAAGAGAGACACAGCTCCGATTCTGGAGGCAGCACCATGAATCTGAAAGACAGCTTGTTGGAGAATCCCCTGGTCTATGGGCTTTGGTCAAAGCCTCTGGATACCCAGAAGCATGACGCCCTGCGCCAGGTGCTGCCCCACAGGGAGGGACTTCGCGTGCTGGACGTGGGCTGCGGTCCCGCCACCAACACCGGCTGGTTTGATGCCGACGGCTACTTTGGCATCGATTACAACCCCGCCTACATCGAACAGGCCTCTAGACGTTTTCCGGAGCGTTCCTTTGCGGTTCAGGACGCTGCCGCGCTCGATGTCGGCGGCAGACAGTTTGACCTGGTGCTGGTGAATTCCCTGCTGCATCACCTGACCGACGATCAGGGGAAAAGCATGCTCGCGGCCCTAGCTCCGGCGCTGGCCCCCAACGGTTTCGTCATCCTCAATGAACCGCTCATCCCGCCTCGTGGCAGCTGGTTCAAGCAGTTCATGATGAAGGGGGATCGCGGCGCATTCTTTCGCAGCCATACCCAATATCTGGATTTGTTCGCCCCGGCTTATACCGTGGCGGCGGAACACGCCTACGAGATGCGCCTGCTCGGTCTTGCGGGGTGGTCGATGATGATTTTCAAGCTCGTTCTCAGTTGACGGAATCGACGAAACGGTTGCTTTTCGTCTCCGACCTCTTTCCGGATTCCCGCGAATCCGATCCGGGGGCCAGGGCCGACGCATCTAAAAAACAAAGGAAGCCATAGGGGCCGAAGGTGAAAACGACATCCGTGCCAAAGGCGGCGCGCTTGACGAACGCGTCGTGCAGGACGAGAGCCCAGGAATTGTTGCACGGCGGCCGCCATGATCGCGGAACCCAGGGAACGAAAACCGAGAAGGTGTAAAACGTGAAAAGAGCCGGGCAAATCCACTTTCTCAAGAGGAGCTTGATTGTCGAGGCGGTGGTAAATTCGCGAATCACACCGCCGAATTACTTGGCGGGGACATCGGATGCCATCACCAAATCGGTCGCTGGAAATACTCTCGGATCACCCGCTCCCTTCTGCGTCCAAAGGGAGTTCACGTTGCGATTCCGGGACTTCTGGCGATGCGCCCCGGGCTTTCGGTCGGACGAGGGGCCTGCGCTTGGGGTCTTCTCGCGCGACTGAAGCGCGGCGGGTTTTCCATGCGGATCGCAGATAGCCTGATTGCAGCCACCGCACTCGCGCATGGCCTGACGGTGGCAACGCGCAGCGTCCTGGCCAGCCGTTGCAAAGGCCGCTCAGAGCGAGCGGGAAAATTCCTCCGGCGAAGCGGCTTTGATGGCTGCGCGGAGCAGGGCGGACAGGCGCGGGGGCTCGGCGATACGGCTGATTTCCTCCCGAAGTCCTTCGGGAACCTGTCCGAAACGGATTTCCAGCGCCTCGATCACCGCGAGTTGCCGGGCAAGAATCTGGCCTTCCTGACGGTATTGTTGGGCGAGAGTCATGGCGGTGTTTTGAATTTCAGGATGGATGACGATTTTGGCCTTACGGTTGAAGGCCGCTTTGTCAACGTCGGCATCCACACGCCCATCCTGAGACTTTGGCCGGGCGGGGCAGCCCAACCCGTGGCTCATTTTCATCGAATCCCGGATTTCCCGCGGGTCCCTCTCAGTGGCGGCGGCGGCGCAGCAGGGTGAGGACGCCCATGCCGCCAAGCAGCGCGGCGGCGGGCTCGGGAACCGGAGACGCGCCGCCCTGGAGCCAGACTTCATCGACTTCCAGTGTGCCGGAGCCCGTGGCGGCGTTGAATCCGTAGATGCGGAATTCCACAGTCCCCTCCAGTCCTGAAATATCGAGATTGGTGAGCGAGGACGCGCCGACATTTGTGTCCGTGATACCGATGTTGAGGCCCAGTTGCTCATAGGTGGCGAATCCATCGGTGCTATAGAACGCCCCAAGAGTGATGTTCCCGGACGATTGATAGGCGAAGCCGAAATCAATCAGATCCAAATCGTAACCCGGTGCGACCGCGAGCGTGAAGCCGAAGTATTGGGAGGCCACGTTGAACGCGGCGGTGCTCCAGCCGCCAGCCACCGCGAAGCCCTGTCCAACCAGGGTGTTCGCGCCATCCACATCCTTGGTGCCGGCTCCGTTGAATCCGAAGTTGGAGAGGGTCGTATTGGCCATGGCGACCACGGGGCTTTCGGTGTAAGAAGCGGCGGCGGGCCCGAAACCATAGCCGCCCAACTGTTTGGCGGCGGCGGCGGCATCGGCGGCATCGCTGACGGTGAGCGATGCGGGGCCTGCCTGGACGGTCGTTTCGTTGGTGATCCAGTTGGATGCGTTGTTCACCGCAGTGCGGAGGGCGGAGCTTGTTCCGGAAGTCCCGCCGTTGTATGCCGTGTTATCGGTATTGATCGCGATCTCGACGGCGTTGGTACCGAGGTTAAGGGAAGAGGGCAAATACGATTTGTTGGCGTCAACGGCACCGCTGGTGATGAAGGAATCCGTACTCGTCCAACCCACAGCGGAAATAAACCGGGGATTGTAGATGTCACCCTGGAAGGCAAAAAGGGTTTCCCCAGCGTTTGCGAGGCCCATGCCATGCGCCGAAGACGAAACCGAAACCTTGGTTCCGGCCGTGATGGCGGACGGGGCGACCCATGTGAAGTTCGGGCTTTCTCCAAGCGCGCCACTGGATTCCTTCCTCCAATCGGCGAAGCCCGTTCCGGTTCCGGTGCGGCTGTTGTCGGTGAAGTGGATGACGGTTCCGGCCTCGATATTGACGAGCGGAGCGAACGCGAAGGTGTCCGGATCATCCGAGTTGGCCGCGAGGAACACGATGTCGCCGGCATTGAGCAGGCTTTGTCCGGCGGTCAGCGGGCCGGTGGCTGGAATCACAGCCGCGATGATGGAAGCGAGAAATTTGTTGTTCATGGGGGTCGGGTTGATTGGCGCCGCCGGAGAGCGGCACAAACCAACCCACGGACATGCCGCGGGCCATTCATGAATTGCGACAAATCCGCCACAAGCCGGGTGGCTCAGGCGAGGGCGGCGAGCAGTTTCCCGTGGATGCCGCCGAAGCCGCCGTTAGAGAGCACGGCGACGACGTCGCCGGGAACGGCGTGGGATTTGACATGGGAGACGATGGTTTCCACATCCGGCAGATAGAAGCCGCGGCCGCCGAGGCGGGCGATGTCCGCGGAGAGTTTGGCGGGATCGAGCCGGTCGTTTTCCGGGATCTTGTGGAGGTCCGTTAGAGCGGCGACGACTGCGAAATCCGCCAGCGCGAGCGCCTCGGCGAGTTCGTTCTGGAAAACCCTGCGGCGGGTGGTGTTGGAGCGGGGTTCGAATAGAATCCACAGCCGCGAATCCGGGTGGCGCTGGCGCAGGCTCTGCACCGCGAGGCGGATCGCCGTGGGGTGGTGGGCGAAGTCGTCGATGATCTTGACGCCGCCGGCCTCGCCGCGGAGTTCCTGGCGGCGGGCGACGCCCTCGAAGGTCTCCAGGCCGGCGCGGATTTCTTCGGCTGTTAGACCGGCGAAGGTGGCGGCGGCGGCGGCCATGGCGGCGTTGCGGACGTTGAACTCGCCGGTCATGCGCACCGAATAGGGAATGCCGCCGAGGCTGAAGGAGCTGCGGTCCGTCCCGTAGGAGATGTTTTCGATGCGCAGCGCGCAGTTTCCGGCGAGGCCGACGGTGGTGACGGGGCAGGGCGCGGCGGCGGCGGCATCGAGCGTGTTCGGATCGTCGCCGTTGATGAAGGCCATGCCCTTGCGCGGAACGATGTTGAGCAGGCGGCGGAAGCTGAGCTTGATCTCGTCGAGCGAGTTGAAGATGTCCGCGTGGTCGAACTCGATGTTGTTGATGACGACGCACTCGGGCAGGTAGTGGAGGAATTTCGAGCGCTTGTCGAAGAAGGCGGTGTCGTATTCGTCGCCTTCGAGCACGGTGAATCCGGAGTCGGTGAAACTCGCGCCGCAGCCGAGGTTTTTGGGCAGGCCGCCGATCATGAAACCGGGATCGCGGCCGGCGTGGCGGAGCAGCCAGGCGAGCATGGACGAGGTGGTGGTTTTGCCGTGGGTGCCGGAGACGACGAAGTTGCGTTTGCCGCGCAGGAAGAACTCCTTCAACACCTCCGGCAGGGAATGGTAGAGCAGCTTGCGGTCGAGCGCGGCCTCGGCCTCCGGGTTGCCGCGCGAGATGGCGTTGCCGATGATGACCACGTCCGTGTCCGCCGGGATGTTTTCCTCGCGGTAGCCCTCGGCGATGGTGATGCCCTGGCCGCGCAGGAAGTCCGACATCGGCGGATAGACGTTGGCGTCGGAGCCGGTGACGGTGAAGCCGCGCTGTTTCATGGCTGCGGCGACGGCTCCCATGGCGGTGCCGCAGATGCCGGTGAAGTGGAAACGGGTCTTTTCGGACATGGAAGGCGCGAGGCTAGGCGGGGCAATCCGGGTTGACAATCCGGAATACGGTGTAATAAGGAGCGGGACGCGGTCGTATGTTATCGCACACGCCAATGACACGCCAAATATCCTCCTTCTCGCGCCGCCGGATTCTCAAAGGCTGCCTGGCCACCGCTTTCACCTCATCCGCACCGATGATCCTTTCTTCCCGGGTTCTGGGGCGTGCGGGCAACGCAGGGCCGAACAGCCGCATCAACATCGGCATCGTCGGCCTGGGCAACATATCAAGAGGACACCGCGGTTTCTGCCTGACGCAGGACGCCACGCAGGTCGTCGCTCTCTGTGACGTCAGGCGGCAGGCACTGGACAAAGCCGTGGCCGAGGCGAAGGCGAAAGGCTCCACGGCCTGCGGGGCATACAACGACTACCGGGAACTCTGCGCCCGCCCGGACATCGATGCCGTGGTGGTTTGCACGCCGGACCATTGGCACGCGGCGGTTTCCATCGAGGCGATGCGCAATGGCAAGGATGTCTATGTTGAGAAACCGATGACGCTCACCATCGAGGAAGGCAAGGCGATGCGCGCCGCGGCAGGCCGCTACGGCAGGGTGCTGCAGGTGGGATCCCAGCAACGGTCCAACCAGTCGTTCCGCAAAGCCGCGGAACTCGTGCGCAACGGCTACATCGGCAAGGTTCACACGATCGTCTGCATGCTGGGCGAGTTTCCGCCAGCCACCCAGTTGCCGGAAATGCCGGTTCCGGAAGGATTTGATTACGACCGCTGGCTAGGCCCCGCGCCGTGGGAACCGTTCAACCCGGAACGCGTGCTGGGCAGCTTCGCCGGCGGTTGGCGCTGCTTTTGGGAATACGGCTCGCGCAAAAACGGCGACTGGGGAGCGCACCATTTCGACATCGTGCAATGGGCGCTGGGCATGGATGAATCCGGGCCGGAATACTTCGTGCCCAAGGGCTACGAAGGCGCCACCCACCAGTATCACAGCTACGCGAAGGGTCCGAAAGTGATCCGCGACGGTGACGGCAGGAAGGCCATGATCCGCTTCATCGGCGATGAGGGCGAGGTGCGCGTCAGCCGCGGCGACAAGTTTGAAACCGATCCCGCCGGGCTCAAGAACCTGCTGCCCAAGCCGGACGATGTCCTGCTTTATGAGTCCCGGGACCACCGGATGGACTGGATCAACTCCATTCGCACCCGGCAACAGCCGATCTGCCACGTGGGCATCGGCCACCGCACCGCCACGATCTGCCACCTCAGCGGCATCGCCGAGCGCCTGGGGCGTCCCGTCAAGTGGGATCCGGCCGCCGAACGGATCCTCGACGATCCCGCCGCCAGCCGCATGATGGACCGCCCGCGCCGCGCGGGCTACAGCCTGCCGATCTAACATTTTTCCCGCAGCACTTCATGAAATTCCTCATTCCGCTCCTCATCCTGGCCGTCCAGGCCCGCGCGCTCGAGACGGCCGCCGTCACAGCGGTGGCCTCCAAGTTCGGCAACCCTTCGCCCGAAGAACAATACAACGCGCGGGTCGAGCTGAACCGCTTGATCGATGACGCCACGGCCCCCGGCAAAAACGAGCATGCCGCCGTGACCCGCGCGCTGTGCGCGGTGTTGCAAAACAAGGAGATCCCTCGGGAAGCGCGCAAATACATCCTCCGGGCGATGACCCGCGTCGCCACCGCGGATGCCGTGGATTGCCTCGCCGCCATGCTGAATGGCGATGACGCGCTGCTCAAGGAGGAGGCCCGGCAGGTTCTCGAGTCCATCCACGATCTCAAAGCCATCGCCGCGCTCGAAAGCGCGCTGCGCAAGGCCGCCGACAAACGCGAAAAGCTCCCCTTCGCCGGTTCGCTGGCCGTCCAGCGGGCCGATTCGGCGGTTCCGCTGCTGGCCGCGCTCGCGGCCGATCCCGATGTGGAAACCGCCCGCGCCGGGTTGGATGCATTGGCGGAAATCAGCGGTGACCCGGCGGTCGCCGCCCTGAAACAGGCGTACGCCGAGGGCAAGGTGACTCCTGCAGCCAGGGTGGATCTCGAGCGGGCGCTCCTCGTTGCCAGCTCCGGCGATGGACAGGTGGCCAGGGAACTCTACCAAACGACCGGGTCCGACACGGTGCGGCTGGCCGCGTTCACCGCCATGATGACGGGCGGTGAGAACGACGCGGCCATGATCGAGCAGGCCGTGAAGAGCGAGCACGCCGGGATTCGGCGCGCCGCCCTCGCCTGCGGAATCGAGATGAAGCTCCCCAGTCTGGAATCCGGCCTGGCCCACGCCATGGAACAAATGCCGGTGGAAGACCGCATGGTCGTGCTCGCCAACATCCATCATCTCAATTCCAAGGAAACGGCCGGAAAAATCGCCCTCAGCCGCGTCGCTGCGGACGATGAAAACGAGCGCGTCGCCGCGATCATGGCGCTTGGCAGAATCGGCACCCAGCCCGCTTTCGATGCCGTGCTGCAGGCACTGGGCGACCGCAGACCGCCCGTCAATCAGGCTGCGGCCAGCGCGCTTGCGGGAATGGACTATCCGGAAGCCGGAGCCGCCTTGCTCGCCAGGCTGCAGGGCGACTCAAGTGAGGACAAGATTCTGGCAATCAAAGCTTTGCAATTCCGCCACGTCCCCGGCGCGAACGCGTTTCTGATGGAAATCATCGCCAGCGATGACCCGGCGGCCTCCAAGGAAGCCATGAAAGCCCTCTATTTCATTGCCACCCTCGATGACCTGCGCGCCATGTGCGCCAAAGCCACTGCCACGGCTGACGCCGCCCGGCGCAAATCGCTCGCCTCGATCTGCTCCAGAATCGCCAGCCGGATCAATACCGACGAGGCGCGCGCCCTGCTCAAGCCGCTCGACTGAGCGGCTCAGAAGCCCGGCGCGGCGACGGTCGCGTTGTCCCGCTCCTCAATGCGGCGGCGCAGAATGCGATCGGCGATTTCACGGACCATTTCGGCGAGCAACAGCCACAGGTGCGAGCCCTCGCGGTAGTCGGCCGGAGCGATGTGTTTGACGCGGCCGGCGTGCGTGGAGAGCTGGAAGCACTTGCGGAACGAGCGGCCGGTGGGATCCTCCGGATTGTAAACGGCGATGCCGTGGCCGCCGTTGCGGTTCATCACCGTGAAGCAGGGCACATCGGTCGGCCCGTCGCCCACATAGACCATGTTTTCGAAGGGGATCGGCCGCTGGTCGGCAGGCATGTGGTCATTGACGTCCTGATCATAACACAACATGCCCTTGTTGATGCGGAACAGATATTGCGTCTTGGTGGTGTGCGAGATGACGCGTTTCGGGAAACTGATGCGGCCCTCGGCGTTCTCACCGAACTCGCAGCCGAAAATGGCCTTCACATGAGGCTGCAACCGCGAGCCGTCCAGCAACGCCTTGAGGCCGGAGGAGATGATGTAGTGTTCCACCTTGATGCCGGCCAGCCCGTGCTCCTGGCCGAGCGCGGCTTTCGGCAGCGCCTCGAACAGCTCCGGCAGACCGGCAAAAAACCGCAGCCCGGCGCCAAGCTCGGCGAGGCGGGCGTTGGTCACGTTGTCCATGCCGAGGTAGTCGAGCAGGCATTTCATGTAGGCCAGCTCGCCGTCCCATTTCTGCTCGCTGACCAGCGCGTTGCACTTGTTCCAGAACTGCGCGGGATCAATCCCGAATTCGGGAAACAAAACGTCATCCTGCATGTAGCGCGGGCTCAGCGTCTGGTCGTAATCGTAAACCAGCGCGATGATGTTCTGCGGAGCGGCCATTCGGTAGGCGTCAGGCAACCAAGCGCCAGGCGATGCGACAAGGCGGAAATCGGCGGGCCGGACCATGCGTCCGCCTATGTAAGAGACGGACTTTGTGACAATTCCGTGTCTTTTTTGCTTGCCCGAAACAGCCGTTCTGGTTGGGTCGCCCGTGATTTCCCTGAATCACCCGCGCAAACTTTGCGGAGTTTGGCAGCCCCGATGCCATGCGAATGCGCCTTCCCTATCCCTTGACCATGATTTTCCCTGACGAAGCGCCAGATCCCGGATCCTTTAAACCCCAATTGATGCAGCGCCGCACGGTGCTGGGAATGCTGAGTCTCACCAGCCTCGGAATGCTGACATCCGCCGCCGCCGCATCTCCGGGAAAATCAAGCTCTTCAGTGCCGAAAATTTCGGTACCCACATCCTCCGGCAACCGCAACAGCCGCCCGGCACTCCAATACGCCCCCGTTTCCGACCTGCCTGAGGAATGGACGATCCAACACGGCGAGATGGCGAACCATTACCTGCGCTACCTCAACAGCCTGGGCCTCCAACGGGTGAGCCCGATGCAGGTGCTCGAGTCCCATGCAAAGTCCAAAGGCTCGGTCTGGAACTCGCTGCCGCCCAAAGTCTGGTGGAAACGCATGGGCTACACGCTCAAAGTGGTGGACCGCATCGCCCGGGAGATGAACGTGCATGAAGTGGAAATCATATCCGCCTACCGCTCACCCGCCTACAACGCCCAGTGTGCCGGAGCCAGGGCCGGCTCATGGCACCAAGCCAACATCGCGGCGGATGTGAAATTCCCGGTCCGCGCCTCGCAAGTGGCCGCCACCGCCCGCGAACTCCGCAATCTCGGGCTCTTCCGCGGCGGCGTGGGCGGCTACTGGAATTTCACCCATATCGACGCTCGCGGCCAGAACATCGATTGGTGAACCGACCGGCAGCCGCTGTCGGTGGATTTCCATAATCCACTGATTTTCAATCAGAAACAACCGTTTCCCGGTCCAGTTTTTCCAGCCAGACCACCAGCATCGCGAGGTCCGCAGGAGTAATGCCGGGAATGCGCCCGGCTTGACCAAGGGTGGCGGGACGGATTTCCATGAAACGGACCTGCGCTTCCCTCTTGAGTCCGCGAATACCGGTGAAGTCGAGGTTTTCCGGGATGCGGCGGTGTTCCTGGCGGCTCATGCGCTCGATTTGGAGGCGCTGGCGGCCGAGATGGCCTTCATACTTGAAATCGGTCTCGATGAGTGCCCAGAGCTCCTCATCAAACCCGTTGCGCAGGCTTTCCGGCAGCATATGCCAGGAATTCCCGCTGCGGCGGAACCATTGATCAAGCCTCAGGCCCTCATGCACGGCTTGGCGCACCCAACGGTCCGCTCTTTCCATTGCCACCCGCTTTTCCTCCACCCTCCGCACCCGCTCGCCTGAGGCCAAACCCATTTCCGCCGCCCGCCCGGTCAGCCGCAAATCGGCATTGTCCTGGCGGAGCAGCAGCCGGTATTCGGCTCGGCTGGTGAACATCCGGTAGGGTTCGGTGCAGCCGCGGGTGACGAGATCATCGATCATCACGCCCAAATAGGCCTCGTCGCGGCCGAGAATGAACTCGGGTTTCCCAAGAACCTTCAGCGCGGCGTTGGCCCCGGCGATAAGCCCCTGCCCCGCCGCCTCCTCGTAACCGGATGTGCCGTTGATCTGCCCGGCAAAATAGAGTCCCTCGATTTGCTTGGTCTCAAGCGTCGGCCGGAGCTGGGTTGGCGGGCAGTAATCATACTCCACCGCGTAGCCAGGGCGCAGAATCTCGCATTTTTCAAGACCGGCGATGGAGCGCAGAAACTCCAGCTGCACCTCGTATGGCAGCGATGTGGAGACCCCGTTCACGTAGTATTCCCGGGTGTGCCGCCCTTCCGGCTCCAGAAATACCTGATGGCGCTCCTTTTCCGCAAAACGCACCACTTTGTCCTCGATGGACGGGCAATAGCGCGGCCCCACGCCCTCAATCACACCGCAATACATTGGCGATTGGTGAAGATTCGCGCGGATGATTTCGTGGGTGATCGGATTCGTGTAGGTGATCCAGCAGGGCAGTTGTTCCACGTGGAACCCAGGATCGGCCCAAGGATTCAGCGTGAAGAGATCATCCGCACCCTTCACCAGCGTGTCCGCCATGAAACTGAATTTTGGCACCGGCTCATCACCATCCTGCCGCTCGCATCGCGAAAAATCGATCGAGCGCCCGTTCAATCGGCAGGGTGTTCCGGTCTTGAAGCGCTCTATGGCGAATCCCAGGCGCTTCAGCGCTTCAGAAACATTCGACGTGGCATCCCCCATCCGCCCTCCCTTTTCATTCCTCAGGCCCACATGCATCAGCCCACCCATGAAGGTGCCTGCACTGAGAATCACCGACTTCCCGGAAATTTCCATGCCTAGCGATGTTGCAACGCCTGTGATTCGGTCGCCAGCCACCAAGAGGTCCGCCACGTTTCCCTGATGGAGCTCCACACCGGGCATGGACTCAAGCTCGCGCTTGATCCGGAATTGGTATGCCTTTTTGTCGCACTGCGCCCGGGGAGCCCGTACCGAAGGGCCTTTCGAGGCATTCAGCATCCGCCACTGAATGCCGGTAGCATCGGTATTGAGTCCCATGATGCCTCCCAGCGCGTCGATTTCCCGGACCATGTGACCCTTGGCGAGTCCGCCGATCGCCGGGTTGCAGGACATCTGGCCGATGGTGTCAAGATTCTGGGTCAACACCGCCACCTCACAACCAAGCCGGGCCGCTGCCAACGCGGCTTCGACCCCTGCATGGCCGGCACCGATCACAATCACATCGTAAACTTTCGGGTAGCGGAACATTGCGGGGCGCGCAAGATAGCCAGCGCAGCCCAACGGCTCAAGCTCGGAAACGCCGCCGTTCCACGTGGAACAGGGCGATTGGCTGGTTAAACATTGTAGGGCTGGGATTGGGTGAGGAGGCGGATGGCAGCCGGGCGGTAATCGGCGTAGTGGAGGAAGGCTTGGTTGAGCGAGGCGTGCTCCTGCGGCCTGA
>Ga0114939_10003353_pt1 | contig 11276 bp, 12 predicted proteins | sample AshMeaCrysSpring_FD_87196 | JGI IMG/M metagenome (GOLD analysis project Ga0114939, IMG submission 87196) | Groundwater microbial communities from Big Spring, Nevada to study Microbial Dark Matter (Phase II) - Ash Meadows Crystal Spring | ecosystem: Environmental > Aquatic > Deep subsurface >... | reverse complement strand
CTATCTCAAATCACCTCCTTTAGTGTATAAAATATATCCTCATTAGTGGATGAAATACGATAAAACCGTACCCACGGTTGCCAAAGGCATTGTGACAGTGGGGGAGGTGCGGAATGTGGGTTTTAAAACAAGACTAATAACAGCGATCGCTGCTTTACGATTTACAAGAGTTTTTTGGTGAAATAAAAGATTAAAAATACTTTTGGTCATGTAAGCATTGTTAATATCATGAGAAATGTAATAGTACATAACTATTGTAAAAATGAGGAATGAATAAAAAGAAGTTATTAAGGCAGTTTAATTTTTGTTGCAATTTGAAGAAAACAAGCCAAAAACAGAAAAAGTCGTTTTTGTAAAAAATATGACAAAGATTCCTTTCAATCAACTTTGGTTAACCCGGCTAGTAAATACTACTTTCAAAAAAATAGAGTAGAAGGCAACAGAATTTAAGTCTCAATTTATCGGTCAGATGCTGCTAAAAAGTAATCCTGTAGTAATTTCAAACTTGATTGCAAAAATAGAGAGATTATTGTTGGCGAGGGTCCTGGAGTCTAACCGTAAACCATAATTTTAATCACAGGAATAGCCGCAAAAATTCTCTAGTAATGATTTGTGTAACCACCTAAGAGCGTAAACTTTGCCACCGGGGGATACTCACAGCAGGCAAAGTTTGCAAGATTTGCGAGACCGCCGCCGCCCTAGAAGCCAAGAGCGCCAACTCCGCGTAGAGTTTGCGGCTATTCCTAAATCAGTAATTAAAATCAGTCATGTCTTTCACCCAATTATCCCAGCACCATACTCCACAGGGTGATAAAATGCAGTAATTAATTGTCATTAGTCGTGAAGTATATCTAAGCTACTTTGATGTCAGAATTTGCCAAGTATTTGCTCAACTTAGAGAAGACTAGTACAAAGGAAAAGCTCACAAAATGGAACTTTATACAAACAGCAAATAACCATTTGACATGTTGAAAAAGACATTTGGTACAAATTATTGGTACAAAACACAGCTATGATAAGGCTTTTAAAGAGAAGCTTTTAATAATGCCCATTGAGCATCTTGCCAAGAGGATAAAAGCGAAGTACAAAGGATTACAGATAACCAAAGGGTTATTAAGCAAATAATCCACCCTTTGTGAATATTATTTTATGCTCTGAGCGAAGTATTAAATTTACTTTGCTATTTAGTATATTTTCGGATTGCATAAAGCAAAAATTATCAAAAACTCCCATTTGTTAAGGAAAATCAAAGTAAAGCGGGTAATAAAGCGTTGTAAGTCAAATTTTTTAGGGATAACATGAAAATTAAATCCTAACAAGCTTCTCACACAACGCTTTGCGTTAGTAATTTATGGACATTCAATTAATCAACATCGGCTTTGGCAATATAGTCTCCGCCAACCGAGTAGTTGCCATCGTCAGTCCAGAATCAGCCCCAATTAAACGGATTATTACCGATGCGAGGGACAGAGGTCAGCTGGTCGATGCTACCTACGGGCGCAGAACAAGAGCTGTGATTATCACGGATTCGAGTCATGTAATACTTTCAGCGATTCAGCCTGAAACGGTAGCGAATCGTTTTGTGATTAGCCGAGAACATCAAAATGTAGAGAATTGAAAAGGGGTGGGTCAAATGACCCGCCCCTTTTGCGTCATTTGGGAATAATATCTGAATAAGACAAATTTTCTGTCTCCTCTACTACCATTTCATTAGTCAATAGTCTTTGAAATAGCTCAAAATGTACTAAAGACTAATGAATTAGTTGTTTATTGATACATATACAGGTTGAGCGGATGATGCAAGTTTTATCCATCAAAAGCGGTGCTACTACCAAACAATGCCCGCCTTTGGGCAGACTCGTTATTTTGACAGGTCCAAGTGGGGTCGGCAAAGGTACGCTAATGAAATCTTTATTAGCGCGTCATCCGGAACTTTACTATTCTGTTTCCGTTACCACTCGTTCTCCTCGTGCTGGAGAAGTTGATGGCAAACACTACTATTTTATGAGCCGAAATAAATTTGAACAACTAGTGGCTCAAGGTGAATTTTTAGAGTGGGCTGAATTCGCAGGCAATTATTATGGCACCCCCCGGCAAGCTGTTATGCAGCAAATTCGTTCTGATAAAACAGTAGTACTAGAAATTGAATTAGAAGGTGCCCGACAAATTCGCTCTTCTTTTCCTAGTGCCTTAAGTATATTTATTTTGCCCCCATCAATGGAGGAATTAGAAAAAAGAATACGGGGACGCGCTCAAGATGCGGACGATGCTATCTCTCGTCGCTTACATCACGCCCAACAAGAAGTTGATGCTGCCAGTGAATTTGACGTACAAATTATCAATGATGATTTTGAAGCTGCTTTAAACTCCATTGAAGTAGCTTTGTTTTAATTCGCGTAGTCAGGAGAGAGGAATTAGTTGTTAATTTAAATAAGTAAAGCTAGTTATTGCAGCACTTACATTAGCTAACTCTAAATTCATCGCTCCTAACTATCAGCTATCAGCTTGCAGCTTGTAATATTTGGCTTTAAAGTATTAACTTTCTTTGTTAGTACTAGCCAGCTAGTCCAGAAATAATTCCCAAATTGCTACCAAGGAAGAAAGCAACAACTGCGCCGCCAATTCCACCAATTAGGAATGCGCTAGCAAAGTTATTCCAACCTTCTTTGCTGTTAAAGGCATCTGGGGGAACTGCTGCGGGGTTTGCAATAGGCTTGCCTGGATTTGCGTTTGCATATAAGGATAAGCAGGCAGTTAGGATAACTACCAAACCTATGCTTCCGAGTAATCCTGCTAGACTAGCGTTGGCAGCATTGCGGAGGGGACCTAAGGTGGCAAATGGTCCATAAATTAAGTAACCATGAGCCATTCCAATTTCTAGCCCTCTTCTAAAAGGGGTTAGGCCTGGACGGTAGGCAGGTAAGTTACCAATAAACCACTTTGTGAGGGCAGAAGAATTAATTGGAGTTTCTAAGTTGCCCACTTGAGGGTCACGTCCTGCTGCTAGAACAACTTCCCTATTTCTGGGGTCACTAGCAAGATTTTTTGATGCGTCTACAGATTGCGCCATATTTTATGTTCGCCTCTTAATAAAAATCTGGCAATTATTTGAGATTAGATTCATAGATTATTGTAGCTGAATATTATTTTTGACAGCATTTTTACAAAAAAATTAATAAAAATAAACTCAATATTGAATCATAAAAAATAAAAACAATCATAAAAATAAACTCCTATGCGATTTCTGACCGACATACGAGTTTTAGAAAATATTCTATCTGTTGTTCAAGTAGTAGATTTACCTAAACAGGTTTAACAAACCAAGTGCTTTGCCAACGAGAAAAAAATTTCAGGTGACAAACAATGGAGATGGGAAGTAAATTAAATGCCTAATAAAATTATGGCAATGGGTGGAATAACAGGTCTGGGAAAAAGCGATTAAACTCGATTAAAAGACCTGAGGTAAAGATAACTAAAGCAGTCAGTAATACTGGTGCTAAAGAAAGATATTTAAGAAAATGATTTTGCATTGAAAGGCTCCGTCTCTGAAATTTTTAAATAAGATAAAGAGTGAAAAAATGGAAAACTTAATTGTATAATCCAAATTTTCAGACTCTTGAGTGGTGACTATTCACCAACGAATAAATTCCTTAGAAACGCTGTGGAGGAGATACTGTAATTTCGTTATCAGGAGCAGTTAACTGACCAGAAAGAAATTCTTTTACAGCACCAGCGGGCCAAGCAAAACCAGAAAGCATAAAGGAAAATGCTTTGGGTACGTCGATAATAATTTCCTTCATTTCTGTATCAGATTCTTTTCTGATAGAAATTAGGTAAGCGCGTCCTACCCAGCCAATCCAACCAGCAATATACAAGAACAGTAAACTAGGAATTAAAAAGTCCCCTGCACGGTCTAGACGACCATCTACAATTAAGTGAGGTAGACCTTCTGGCCCGCATAAAGCCTGAGAATAACGCTCAAAACGTTTCTTCCCAGATTCCGGGTCAGCAGTGGTATTACGAGCGCTAGCAGCACGCTCAATAAAAGCTGGGTTGTCTTTACAAGGAGTTAGGTCAGCACCTAAAGCATGTACTGGTGGCACAAAGTTGAACCACAGACAAATTCCCAGAATCAGAGCAAACAATCGTCGCATCGAGGTGTTCCCCTTCTTCACAAAATACAAAAATACTAGTACAACACGAAGCGGCTTGTACTGGTTGACATGTATAACTAGCTAGCAATCATACTCTTGCTCAGGAACCGAGTAAAGTAAAAGTAAATAAAAGTTAAAGTAAATCAAAGTTAAAGTAAATCAAAGTTAAAGCGGAAGCAAATTAATCTTAGTCTCGTCAAACAGTAAAATGCCTACAGTTTTAGCTATTGAAACAAGTTGTGATGAAACTGCCGTTGCAATTGTTAACAATCGTAAAATTTTTAGTAATTTTGTTTCTTCACAAATTTCAATCCACCAAAAGTATGGTGGAGTAGTCCCAGAAGTTGCTTCTCGGAAGCACTTGGAAACTATTAATCAGGGTATCGACCAAGCAATGTCAGCAGCCGACCTCTGTTGGAATGATATTGATGGTATTGCTGCTACCTGCGCTCCTGGATTAGCTGGGGCCCTATTAGTCGGATTAACAGCAGCCAAAACCCTAGCAATGCTATATAACAAGCCCTTTTTAGGGGTACATCACCTAGAGGGTCATATTTATGCCACCTATCTTAGTGAACCTGAATTAAAACCTCCATTTTTGAGCTTACTTGTTTCAGGAGGGCATACAAGTTTAATTTATGTTAAGAATTGTGGTATTTACGAAATATTAGGAGAAACTCACGATGATGCAGCAGGAGAAGCCTTTGATAAAGTTGCCAGGTTACTAAAATTAGGATATCCAGGCGGGCCAATCATCGATAAAATGGCAACACTTGGAAATCCTCAAGCATTTAAATTGCCAGAAGGTAGAATTTCCCTACCAAACAACGGTGGTTTTCATCCCTATGACACAAGTTTTAGCGGCTTAAAGACTGCTGTTAATCGGCTTATACAAAAATTTGAAATAAATAATCTCGAAGAAAACAATCTCCAAGAAAATAATCTTCAACAAAACAACCTTCAGCAAAATAACCCTTCTCAAACCATAGCTGATATTGCAGCCAGCTTCCAATACACAGTAGCCAAAGCATTAACAAAAAGAGCCATAAGCTGTGCCCGCGACTATGGCTTAGACACTATCGCTGTAGGTGGAGGCGTGGCAGCCAATAGCGGTCTTAGACAACAATTACAAGCAGCAGGTCAAGAACATAACATCAAAACCCTATTTCCACCCCTGAAATTTTGTACAGATAACGCCGCGATGATTGCCGCAGCAGCATCAGAACATTTATATCACGGACATACTTCCGCCTTAAGTATTGGCGTTAACTCTCGCCTGCCAATAACAGAAGTAATGAAACTTTACCAAAAAACATGAAATCAAAAATATCATCAGCAATCAGCAATTAGCAATCAGCTATTAGCAATCAGCAATTAGCAATTAGCAATTAGCAATTAGCAATCAGCAATCAGCAATCAGCAATTAGCAATCAGCAATTAGCAATTAGCAATTAGTAATTAGCCATCATCCCCCATTACCTTTACTTCATCCTTCAGCTTTAATATTTCATTTCTTAGTGTGTTATCTTGATACTCTAGTACTAAACAAGTGATATTGGTGGCTACTTCCTCTGGTTGTTCTAACATTGCCAGGTGCCCGCAATTTGGAATTTCAATCACATTATCGCCACTGTATTGGAAAAGATAATGAAAGCTAGCCAGGTGACGAACATATTTAGGTTCCATAACCTTATCTTGAATACCAGCAAGAAAATAAGCTGGTTGCTTGAGTTGAGAGACTAACTGAGGTAAAGAGTTTATTTCTTCTTCTGTGGTGGAATTCAACAGGCTTCCGAGGGCAGCTTCTAAATCAGCAGCAACAAAATCAGCAACTCTTTGCCTTCCCCACTGCCTATCTAAAGGTTTGACTACATTATTTCTGGTAAAGAGTAAATCTATCAATGGCATTTGAGATAACCAATTTGGGCGCATTTTTAAAATTTGTTGCCCAGATAAACGAAATTGTTCAAAGGATTCTTTTAAGTAAATACCCCCGCCAGCATTAACACAAATAACACCTTTAACTAAAGTAGGCATTTGGGAGGCTGCCCATAAAGCGATAGTGCCGCCTAAGGAGTGACCCACCAACCAAGCATTTTGTAAGTTTAATTGTTTGAGTAATTCACCTAAATCTCTGGCATAGGCAGCAGGAGTATAAAGGGAATCAAGTTCTTCCTGAATGGGGGATATTTCATAAGTCGAGAAATTGACAGAAACATCTTCTCGACTATAGTTACTATTGACTTTGGCTTGGGACTCACCAAAACCCCTTAAATCATAGGATAAACATTGAAATGAATCAGAGAGGCGTTGAATTACAGGCTGCCAATATCCACGGCTATTAAGCCAACCGTGGACAAACACCAATGTAGTCGGACTAGAGGTGGGAGCTGTTAAATCGTATGCGTGGGGAATGCCCAAGATTTCGATAGTAGCCATATTTATATCGTAACCCTAAGCGGCAAGGAGAGGGAGAGGAGATGAGATGAAAAGTTGCCTAAAGTTATTAATTAGCTATTATTCATCTTGGTTAATTTCCTACTTGGTTAATTCCCTAATAGTCGATGCTTTACTCCTTCGGCTATTTTGTGCCCTAGGTATTCAGGAATTAAGCTTTCATTGGGACCTAATAAGTATAAAATTAAGCGTGTTCGCCCACGCCAAACAAGTAGGTTGGCATTGACAACTAATAAATCTTCTTGCCAAATGGCGTACATCACTTTGTAAAATAGCCCTTGTTGATTATCAGCCTCAATGACTAAAGCCGGTAAATGAAATACTGGGTCAACATAAAACTCTGTCTGTATCATTTCTAAGCCAGCATCCAGATTAAATTCCACTGCCAGCATTTCTTCCACTTCAAAGCGACCACCTAAAGCTTCGCGAATGGCACGACAGACATTTTCGGCTGTTTTTTCTGTTAAGGCTTTGCTACCACGGGATACTAATAATTTCATAAAAACCAACATGGGGGGTTTTATTTGCCCATAAAGGCTAAGACTGTGAATTGTTAATCCGTAAGCGGCAAGGACGCCAAAAATATCACTCAAAAGAAACGACTGATTGCGGTAGGCAAAATGTAAAGCGCTTTTGCTTCCTTCTTGCTTAAGTTCAATGACAGCACGTTTTGTTTTATACAACCGATAAGCCAGTCGCAAGTTTTGCAACTGAATCTCACTGCTGACAAACTGTTCGTAAAACTGGGGAAACGCTCGGTTAAAGCGTTTTAGTAGTTCCAGTGTTGAAGTTTTTAAACCAGAAGCCATCGTTGGGGGTTAGACTCCCTTACCAAGTAAAAATAACTGATTAAAGATAGGCTGTTATATATGGTTATTTGCCAATCATAGGCATAAATGGGGAACTGTTACCAATTACCCATTCCTTTTTAACCAAAAAATAGTCTCCTATTCCTAGATTTCCCCAAAAAGTCCCCCTACCATTTACGACAAAATGTTAAAGTTGAAAATGACTGGTGTTAAAACGTAGATTGGTGAACTTCTGTGTTGTGTTTTGCTTATTACGCGGGCACTTTCCAATATAACTGTCTTATGGTGGTTATTTTTTTTGGAAATTTATTACAGTTTGTGAAACTAATTGGAATTTAACATCAACTCTTGGACAATTCATTCAGTTATACTACCCGAACCACAGCGGCATGGGTTTTTGGAAAACTTGGTTTAGTACATCGGAAGCTGTTGCGTCAACTAGAACAACAACCTTTGAAGAAATTGGCGCTGAGACTGCTAGCAATCCGAATGCTAGCAGCGAACGCATCGTTTTTAGCACGGAACGGGATATCGATCTTTATGAATTAGAGGAGCTCTGTGATGCCGTTGGTTGGTCTCGCCGTCCTCTAAGAAAAGTAAAAATCGCTATTGAGCATAGTTTTCTTGTAGCCTCTATGTGGCAAATACGAGGAAATCGCAAACGCCTAATAGGCTTTGCCCGCGCTACTTCTGACCATGCTTTTAATGCCACTATTTGGGATGTTGTCGTCCACCCTGAGTTTCAGGGTAAAGGGCTGGGCAAGGCTTTGATGAAGTATATGCTTAAAAAACTTAGAAGCGAAGAGATTAGCAATGTCACTCTCTTTGCCGACCCTCATGTTGTTGATTTCTACAGAGGTATGGGCTTTATGACTGACCCTGAAGGTATCAAAGGCATGTTCTGGTATCCTCATTAAATTTATAAATAAATTTATCTGAACATATACATGAAAATATACAGAAAATATAAATCCAAAATTACACTCAAATTTAGTCCGGTGAACATTAAAACAGGTTTAAAATAAAAAATAACTTGTAATTTGAGTTTGATTCTGATATACTTTATCAGGTAAGATTCAATTTACGAGTTTAGCCGGGATGTAGCGCAGCTTGGTAGCGCGCCTGCTTTGGGAGCAGGATGCCGCAGGTTCGAATCCTGTCATCCCGATTAATATACTAAAAACAAGCTAAAGCCTTATTTTAAAGGTAATTGATAATATTAAAGACGTTACCTTGTTAGTATATACAATCTCCTGTATTATTTTCAAGAAATTTTTTTCGATGTGTACTATTTGTTGTACAACAACTAACTTGATGTTTAGCTGAAACAGGAACGATTTAGAGTTAATTATCGTCGAGTTAGACTGGTAAAACTGGTAAATGGGATTATCATTCGTTAAATATTAACGGAAATCTTAAGGAAGCGATCGCCTTATCCTAACTTTCCCATACTAATATTTATACTTTTATGTCAATAAACAGCCGTCAGTTATTAAATTGACCAGAGAATCTTGGCGATTTACGACATTCACCAGTTAATTTTAGAGTCAATTATATTATAGCCATTAGTTTTTAGTCATTATTTGTAAGGCAAAGCTAGATTATTACCTTTGTTGATGGTCTTACAATGGCTAGAATGACTAAAAAGTCCAACCACCTGTCCGACTATTTTGATTATTAATACCAGGAGAAATCATGAAATCATTGGTACGCTTGGGAATAACTTTGGGCTTGGTAAGTAGTACTTTACTGACAGCAGTATCCGCTGGGATATCCCCAGCACTAGCATTGCCGGAAGAAGAAATAGTTAAAGCGCTGGATACTGTACCAGTTTTTTTAATCACGAATGGGCAAGGATTACCCTTGTCTCGTCCGCTAAATAATGGACAAAATGGACAAAATGCACAAGGTGCAGGCTCGGTGGCGGGGGTATATATGAGTCGCCAAGAAGCTCAAGCTTTTATTAATGAATTGCGGAATGCTAAAGGTAAAGACCAAAAAATGGAGCAATTGGTCAACAGTTTACAGGTGACGGCTGTTCCTTTGGGAAAAATTTACGACCAGTTAAGGAGAACAGCAAATGAAAAAAACCGCCTCGTTTTTGCCTTTAAACCTTTAGAATCAGAAGTTAAAGGGGCGCTGGAATTACTAAGGAAGACTGACCCAAAAATTAGTCAATTTCCCGGTGTGCCTATATTTATCGTCAGATTCGGTCCCAAGAAGAATTATGTGCCTATAAAACTTCCTTCAGCAAACAGTGAAATAATTCCTTTATTTTTTAGTAAAGAAGATGCCTTGGGTTTGCTGAAGCAAGTTAAACCCAAATATCCTGAAGCTGATGTTCAAGTTGTGGATGTTGATGGGATAATTCAAACTCTAAAGCAGAATAATGACCCTTGGTTAAATCAAGTTGTTTTAGTACCATCAAAAGAAGCAAGGGAATATATTAGGACGCTTCCAGCAAACAGTGCAAATCCTGGAAAACCACCAGCTAATCAACCTCCTAAAAAGCGTTAGTCGATATAAAATAAGCAAATAAGTGATAGAAAAGCAGCCAAATTTAGTTTCTGGAATTGAACTGTGGCAATGGCAACAGCAGGCAAAAAAGGCTGCGATAAATGCTGAAGTGTCAATAAATGAGGTGGATTGGCTGTTGACGGAAGTTGCGGGTCTTGACCGTTTAGCTTTACGTTTAGAATCTTTTAAAGATAAAGCTTCTATTCATCTTCATTTACCTTTTGAGGTTTTGAAAAATCTTTGGCAAAAGCGTTTGATAGAGCGTTTGCCCGTGCAATACATAGCAGGAATTACCCATTGGCGTCAATTTCACCTTAAGGTTTCTCCTGCTGTATTAATTCCTAGACCTGAAACTGAAATTTTAATAGATTTAGTTCAATCTTTGAGTGCTACAAGTCCTTCTTTACAAAAAGGACATTGGGCTGATTTGGGCACTGGTAGTGGTGCTTTAGCCCTAGGATTGGCATCCGTTTTTCCTGACGCCCAAATACATGCTGTTGATTACAGTGACCAAGCGCTAACAATTGCGAAGGAAAATATTGACAGCTATTGCCAGACTAATAGAATTAGCCTTTATCAAGGTAGTTGGTGGCAACCCTTAGAAAATCTGAAGGGGCAATTTAGGGGTATGGTTTCTAATCCTCCCTATATACCTTCCAATACAGTCCTCACTTTACAACCAGAAGTTGTTAACCACGAACCTCACCTAGCCTTAGATGGGGGAGATGATGGTTTAAATGCCATTAGGGAGTTGGTGGAAAAATCTCCTAAGTATTTACAATCCGGTGGATTGTGGCTGATTGAGATGATGGCAGGCCAGGCAGATGATGTCGCAAAATTGCTTAGAGACCAAGGTTGTTATGAAAATATTCAAATTTATCCAGACTTGGCTGGTATTTATCGTTTCGCGATCGCCTCTAGAAAATAAGTCAGTAGAGAAGTGGAGATGTTGGGGAATTGGAGATGTTGGGGAGTTAATTATTGAAACTCATGATTTCTCGTCAGCTAGAGGCTTGAGAAAATCCTTACGACACCAAAGCTGTTTGAAATTGCTGATTTGTTGTCTCTTTACCGCTTCAAATAACTCTCACCATACCAAAGCCATTTGAAACCGATGATTTCTCCTCAGATAGAGGCTTAAGAAAACTCTTACGATATCAAAGCCATTTTAAATTACTGTTTTGTCGTCAGATAGGGGCATCAAAAAAACTCTTACGACACCAAAGCTGTTTGAAATTGCTGATTTGTTGTCAGATAGGGGCTTGAGAAAACTCTTACGATATCAAAGCCATTTGAAATTACTGTTTTGTCGTCAGATAGGGGCATCAAAAAAACTCTT
>Ga0114939_10003352_pt1 | contig 11276 bp, 11 predicted proteins | sample AshMeaCrysSpring_FD_87196 | JGI IMG/M metagenome (GOLD analysis project Ga0114939, IMG submission 87196) | Groundwater microbial communities from Big Spring, Nevada to study Microbial Dark Matter (Phase II) - Ash Meadows Crystal Spring | ecosystem: Environmental > Aquatic > Deep subsurface >... | reverse complement strand
TAACATACGAATTAGGGTTGTTTTTCCTGCACCATTGGGTCCGATTAATCCATAAACTTCACCCTGCTGAATTTCTAAATCAATATTATTAACAGCTATGTGACGCTCAAATCGCTTCGTCAGTCCACAAGTCCGGATTGCCAATTCTTTGGTTATCATTGCTGGGGAGCCTAGAGCAATTAACGGCTAGCGTAGCTTATATACCGGGGAATTGCCTAGGTTGGTTACAGAAATCGTAACTTCCGTTTTCGGAAGTGCTGAGTTATCAGATCCCCGACTTCTTTGAGAAGTCGGGGATCTATATCGTTCCCGGTTCCCTTCACCCTATTCTGGTAATGGTTGTCCAAATTCAATCACTGGCACATCAGTAGCACTGGGTTGAGGTCTGGTAACTGTAGGCACTAACACTTCTCCTGGCTGGGATACCGGGGGACGGCTGAGGGAACTGGGTTGGGGAAAATTGGCTGTCGGGCGGTTGTTACGGCTTATCGGAGAAGAGTTAGTATTATTACTGTTTAACGGTGGCACCGTGACTACTGGCTGTTGATTGTCAAAAATAGCTGGGGGTAGGGTGGATGGGAGAGTGGTTGTTGTTGCTGTTGGTACGCTGGTGGGTAGTGGTGACACCTTGGTGGTCGTCGGTACTTGTGTAGTGTTAACAGAGGCGATCGCTGGACGCAACACCCAGCGCACGGGATTTCTGACGGAAATGGGTTGGAGTTGCACTTGTACGGGGTCGATAACTACCTCTGGTGCTAAATCCAATACAATCCTGGTTATACCCGCTTGGAATTGGGAAACTCTCACTTGTGTCACCACACCAGAGAAATTTTGTTGGGTGGGTACTCTACCCAATTGGGTATCTGGTAAATCGATCACCAAGCGCGAGGGTTGGGAGAGGAGGAAGTATCGCGGTGGTGTTGTGTTTTGATTGAGAGTAATCATTAGCTGCAAGGAATTGGGGTCAAAGCTCCAATCTTGCAGGGTTGCGGCTGGTTGAGCCGCAATCGCATAACTAGTTGCTACAACCGGGATAGCAGTACTAGTAAACAAGGTAAAAGGTAAAAGGTAAAAGCCAAAAAAACGGTTTTTGTCTTTTACCTTCGAGGACAGTTCCAGATTGTTACTGAGTTGGTGGTTCATATTTTTAATACTTACTCATAAGTGGAGCCGTCCGGCATAATTGCCCGCCGCAGATCCGTCTCGATGATGTTAACCTGTAGCAGGTTAGCCTTAATCAAGATGGCTTCTGCAAGGCTTGCCCGACTGAGATTAGCCCAACTGAGGTTTGCTTGGTACAAGTTTGCTGCTTGCAAATTGGCACCACGCAGGCTTGTCCAACTCAAGTTAGCATTTCTGAGATTGGCTGTTTGTAAATTAACATTCATTAAATTACCACCAATAATTTTGGCACGGGTGAGGTTTGCGCCGCTCATGTCTGCACCACGCAGGTTAGCTGTATTTAGAATTGCGTTGGACAGATTAGCACCTATGAGGATAGCTTCGCTTAAAATAGCGATTGTTAGGTTAGCTGCTGTCATCAAAGCGCCAGTTAAGTTTGCTTTTAACAAGTTAGCGCGACTGAGGTTAGCCTCGCTCAAATTTGCTTGTGTTAAATTGGCTCCGGTTAAATTTACCTCGTTCAAGTTGGTTTCCACCAGTTTGGCTCCACTCAAATCTGCATCGCTCAAGTCTGCACCACGCAGAGATGCTCCAGTCAGATTTGCGGCTCGCAAGTCTGCACCCCGCAAAGAAACGCCGATTAAGTTTGCTGCTCGCAAGTCCGCTTGTGCTAATGAGGCTGCATCTAAGTTAGCCTCGCGGAGATTTGCTCCATGCAAATTAGCCCCTTCAAGATTCACTTTATTTAGGTCTGCTCCTCGCAGATTAGCTTCATAAAGATAGGCACCACTAAGGTTTTCTCCTTGTAAGTGGATCTCCCGAAAATCCCGTTTTCCGACTGAATATAATTTCAGCAGTTCATCCACCATCATCATATTTTTTCTCTCAATCCGGCTAGCTGGGTTGGCTTAGTAATTTGGGATTTGGGATTTGGGATTTTAGATTGACTCCAGTCCTGACATTCAGGTGGCTGAGAGAATTTTGGATTGATGACCTACTAGAAATGAGAGGTTTATCCAAAAGTTACAATCTAAAATCTCAAATCTAAAATCGTGGTTAAGGGTGATTGAAGGTTTCCGATTTTGAGGGTGCTTTTTGGGCTTCGGCGATAAATCCAATCCCATGAGGCATTTCATTGACAATGATTTCACCTTGATGAGTGCCCCCTTGCGCTAATTTCATGTTAATCTTGACTGAATTGAGAGAATGTTTCTGGGAGCCTGGGTTAGCTTGAGCGCTCGTAAGTGGATTATTACAAAGGACATCTGAAGGCACCTCTCCTGATAAATTCAACCTTTCATTACTAAGTTTTCCCGTCAGTGGTGGATGATTTTCTATGGTTGACAAAATTTCCGGATTACTAGTTGCAGGTAGTAAAGAAGCATTCAAATAAACCCCCGACTGCTGGATGTTTAACATGAGTGCGTCTGATTTCGGACAATCGGGTAAACTTTCACTTAAGGCTAGGCGATAGCGATCGCTAAGGGCACCGGGAGCTTTGAGGTGCTTTTCTCCATAGGTGGTGATGGCTTTAAATAGTAGCAATACTGAACCTATTGCTACAGCATAAAAAGCTAAAGATTTGAAGTTGAAATTGTGCATAGGAGTGAGCAGCGAGGTAAGCGTTAGGGAAGAAATCAAACAGGGTGTTATGAGTTTTCAGTGATGAGTTATGAGTTGTAAATTTTGCAATTTAGGACTCATAACTCACAATTGGTGGACTCAACACTCAGTACTCATAACCTATAACTTATAACTTTTTTCATCCATAACTCCTGTTGCTTGACTATGCAAATCATTTAAAACTGTGGCTAGGTGGGGAGTCACCTTGCTGTAGCGCCGAGTAATTAGTAGGGAAGAATGACAATGGATGGCTAGTGCGTCGGTGTATCTTCCCAAGGTTTGTCGCTCTATACCCCAAGCACGGCTGGTACCTGCAATAGTCAAGTTTACACCTGCTGAGGCTGTAACTACTGTTTGAATTGTCTCTGTGGCTGGTACTAGCTGGACGTGAATGCGATCGCGGACTCGCTCAGGTAGTTGCTCCATGAGCTTGCGAAATTCATAACTCAATTCGCGATGACCCTGGCTGTCTTTGACCACATATAAAACCTGCAGTTGTCGGGTATCGTGATTAACTAGCAACCGCAAAGCCAATTCCAGTGCTAAATCATCGTGGATATTTGCTGAATAGGGTACTAATAAGGTTTCTAAGCGTTCCCCTCCTTTGTCTACAAACACTGCCACATCCACGGGAGCAGAGCTAAGTATTTGACCGACTCGTCCACCTAAACGATTGTTACTAAAGGCTGGACGGTGCCATCCTACGAGAATTAAATCCGCTTGATCTAGGGCAGCAATTTGTGCGGTTTCCTGCGCTACATTGCTGGAAATGCGAACTATGGGATGTACATAACTCTGGGCTGCTTTCGGCTCTAAAGTGGTAATTAAATCTTCTAGCTGACTTCGGCGCTGTAGGATTAAGCGGTTTGCCTCCACTGGTGTACTTTTAAATGCATAATCTTCCTCCAGTTCAATCAAGCTCAGGGGATGAACCACCGCTGGTTGTTGGTTGTTGACGGCGATTTCCAGTGCTAGCTGCAACAAACCTTTTTGGGTAGTAGGATTTGCTACAGGTACTAAAATCCGATAGGTGGGGGTTTTGATATCTTCCGCTGTCTGCTCTTCGGTGTCTGACTCCACCACATCTAACTTGATTAGCTGTTTGGGATAAGTCCACTCCAAGAGCGGTGATGTCATAAAGGTGGTCACCAAGGCCATAATCACCAGCATGGTAAACATCAAGGGTGTAATGACTCCCAAGCTCAGACCAATGTTGAGTACGATTAGCTCCGTTAAACCCCGCGTATTCATCAACCAACCCAGTGCTGAGGCTTCCCGGTTGTTAATCCCACACACACGCGCTGCTACATAAGTACCTACATATTTACCAATAATCGCCACCGCTACTACCAGCAAACACAGCCCCCATAACTCCGGACGGTTGAGCAAGCCAATTTGCGTCCGTAAGCCACTGTAGGCAAAGAATATTGGTAATAGGAAGATTAAAACAAAATCCTCCGTTTTTTCGGCTAATTCCCGCACTAAATTTTGATTTTTCGGCATAGCTGCTCCCACTAGGAACGCCCCAAAAATTAGGTGAATGCCAATCTGTTCTGTGACGATAGCGGACGCAACTACACCTATGTAAATCAAGGCTAAAACAAACTGACTCAGGCGTCCAGTGCGCCGGTAGTAGGTAGCAAGGCGTTGCAGAAACCAACGTCCCACCGTTAGCATCAAGACAATGTAGAATAGAGCTTCGATAATTGTGGGTATAGCTCCTACAAAACTCCCTGTCCGCGCTACAGCGATCGCTACTGCTAATAAGCACCAAGCAGTCACATCATCTACCGCTGCACAAGTTAATGCCAAGGTGCCTAAGCGTGTTCCCTGCAAGTTGTTTTCGGTAATAATCCTTGCTAGTACCGGAAAGGCTGTAATTGACATTGCTGCACCTAAAAACATCGCAAAGGCAGTAAAGGACACGCCACCATTAGAAAGTAAGGGATAGAGTACCAATGAAACAATTGTTGCCAAAGAAAAGGGCACAATAATACTGATATTAGAAGTTAAAATAGCAACTTCCAACTGTCCGCTTAGGTATTTCGGATTGAGTTCTAACCCGATTAAGAACATGAAAAATATCAGCCCCACTTGCGACAGCACATTCAAAAATGGGACTGTTTCGGGTGGAAATAGGGTAGCTGATAATTCCGGAGCAATTAACCCAAATAGAGATGGTCCGAGCATGATTCCGGCGACAATTTCACCGATTACCAAGGGTTGCTTAATCCACCGGAATCCCAGCCCCACAATTCGTGACAGTCCAATAACAATCAGCACCTGAAGCAGAACGAGAACAACTGTGTGCATAATTTTCCCTGAAGGCGACGATACTTTGCCCCTAAGATGATCGGTAAATCACCCATAGGTGTCAATATTTTGGCGAACATTATGGGAACTGATGAGCTTACTTCTTGTAACTTATTATGAATTTTTGCAGAATGTTAAATTTTGCCAAGAGTTACTATTTTTAGCTATAGAATAACTATTTTTAAAGAATTAACTGTATTGTAAAGCAACTTCTTTATTAAAGATATATATCGAAAAAAATATCAATAAAATCCGAGAAATATAAATAATAATTGCAGGAGCTAAATATTTTTCAAGATGTATGCTATGAAACTTTTATGCTGGGTTTTACGACTTGGAGAAACCTTGGCGTGGGTATTGTAGCCAATATCATCAAAGAATGTAATAAAGAATGTAATAAAGAATGCGATCGCTAATAACCTACTGCTATCTGCGACATCTGTGCAAATAATAATACCAGCATGACTGGGTTGGTAGCAATGCAAACATTTAAACTCGCTATGGTTGAGCCTGAAATGGTATTACTAATTGCAAATGTGAGATGATTAGATGCAAACAGAAAAAAGAATTATTATCGTCGGTGGTGGAATTGGAGGTGCTGCAACTGCCCTAGCTTTGCACCAGGTTGGTTTTGAACCTGTGGTTTACGAACGAACCAAAGCTTTACGAGAAGTTGGTGCAGGTATTGCACTTTGGGCAAACGCGACGCATATTCTCAAACAGTTAGATTTGCTTGCTTCTTCGATTCGGATTGGTTGTCTGACAACGAATTATCAATTTTTATCGGCGAAAGGTAAGGAGTTGGTGAATATACCCCTCGATGGCTGTGAATTGCCAGTTATCGGTATCCATCGCGCCGAATTACATCAACTATTGTGGCGGAATGTTCCTTGTGAGAATTTATTTCTCAGTGAAACTTTCGAGGGACTGGAACGGGACGGGAATCAAGTTATTGCTCATTTTGCATCTGGGTTAACGGTAGAAGGAGATGCTTTAATTGGTGCGGATGGATTGCGATCGCGCGTTCGCTCTGCGATTTTAGGTGATGAACCACCGATTTATCGAAACTTCAAAACTTGGCGAGGTTTAACTGATTACGTTCCCAGCAGCTACCGTCTTGGTTATATTCACGAATTTCTGGGACGGGGGAAAGGATTTGGCTTGATGATGCTAGGTCAAGGAAAAATGTATTGGTATGCAGCAGCTACTGCATCACAAGGACAACCCGATGCAGCACTGGGTCGAAAAAAAGAACTGGAAATGATGTATCAAGACTGGTTTGATGTAATTCCCGAACTGATAGCTGCAACCAATGAAGCCGATATTTTGACCACCGATTTATGCGATCGCCCTCCAACTCAACCTTGGAGCCAGGGAAATGTTACATTACTGGGAGATGCAGCCCATCCGATGTTACCGACAATGGGACAAGGTGCTTGCACCGCATTGGAAGATGGGTATGTGGTGGCGAAATGTCTGCGAGAACAAACCGATGTCATGTCTGCGTTCCAGCGATATGAATCTTTGCGATTTCCTCGCACGAAAGCAATTGTTGAGGCTTCGTTGCGATCGGCGAAGATGGGAGAATTACAAAATCCTCTAGCTGTGGGGTTTCGCAATGCATTTATGAAGGTTATGGCTGGGGTGATTAGTAATAGTTTTCTGTCGTTTCATAGTTATCGGGCTTAATGTTTAACATCCACTCGGAGTCAGTTAAAATATTAAATATAGTTTTTATTATTGGTTGGTAGTAATCCCATGACGCTGGAAAAATTGGAACCAGAACTACTTGCTTTAACACCAAATGAAAAAGCACAAGCGATTCAGATATTAGCCCGAAGTTTAGGTAATCCTTGGCGTGGAATAGAGAAAACTCCTGGGGTATGTGGTGGAGATGCTTGTATTAGTGGAACGCGCATTCCTGTTTGGGTATTAGTTAACGCTCGTAATTTGGGTATTAGGGAAGCTCAACTTTTGAAAGATTATCCAACTTTATCTGCAACAGACTTAGCGAATGCTTGGGTTTATGCCACAGTATACCCAGAGGAAATAGCAACAGCCATTCGGGAGAATGAAGAATAATGGCTCGGTTGTATGCTGATGAACAGTTCCCCTATGAGGTTGTGGAGCATTTACGCGATTTGGGTCATGATGTTGTTACAGTCCAAGAAGCTGGTAAGGCTAATTTAAAAATACCTGACGATGAAGTTCTCGCATTTGCAAGTAGTAACGAACGTGTTATTTTAACATTAAACCGCAAAGACTTTAAACGCTTGCATCGCTCTAAGCCAAGTCATGCTGGTATTATCATTTGCACGGATGATGCAGATAGAAGTGGATTAGCACAACGAATTAATACAGATATTTTGGTAGCAGAACCTTTGGTTGGTAAGTTGATTAGTGTGGTACGTCCTGTGAAATAAAATGTTAAATAAAAAAGCTACAATTTTTAGCAAAAATGTTTTAAATTATGCCGAGGTGAGGGTTTCATGTCCGTCAATCAACATCGCCAAAATATGTTCCTTGATGTCTGCACGACCTAGGGGATTGCCTTGTTTTTCTTTTGCATTCAATAAAATACTCAGTACATCGTGGTGTTTGCAAAGATACTGTTATCGCTGGTGGATTAAGCGATCGCTGCCGAGCTAATAATTCCTGACCGGCTCCAGAAGTATTAGCAATCGCGGTTGGGACCTGAGCATTTATCGGTATTCTCAGCGCAAGCGAACGCGATCGCGCTCACTTAGTTGCACTTTGAATGACAAATCATACCGGCTGTTCAGCAAAACCACCCCGAGTTGGCGGCGATCGCCTCGGTAGATTTATCCCACAAATGTGAAACGTAGCTATCACAAGCACCTTGAGCATCTCTATCTGGAGATAATAAATACCTCTATCTCTCTGTAGAGGATAAATTATTAATAAATTGAGACTAATAAATAGTAGCTGTTACAGATTTGAACGAAAACAAATTTGTAAATAAGCCAATAAACTTTCTGATCTAAAGAGGAGAATCTCCACATGCGACATCTTCGTGTTAACTTACCTGCTGTAAGTGTAATCAGATTTTTGGGAATGATTTGTCTTTGTGCAGCACTGCTGTTTTCCTATGTATCTCCTGCTTACAGCAGCCCTAATAAAGGCGATTCAGATTATCCTACAGCTACCTATAGCAAACCCACAAAAGGTGAAGACCAACTGCTAAAAGTTGAAAAGAAAACATGGGATTTTCTAGACCAAGATAAAACCTTTTCTCCAGAAGAGATTCAGGAGCGAGCAAATGAAGGTATAAATGAAGTTCAGGGTGCGGCTGATGCTAGCAAAATGAAAAATCCTGCTAATAGCAAGACCGCTACCACTGTAGAAGAACAGATAAATCAAACCCTAGACAAGCTGTAAGTCAAGGATTAATCCTAAGTTGCGTTCAAAGGTAGTATTCCGTCAGCAGCGACGTAGTAAGGAATCTCAGGGATTTTGATATACCATAAGAGAACGCAACTTGGTATAATAAGACAGGGAATTTCATGCCAGTTTTTTGGGGAAACTTTCTTCGGACAACTTTGTTGAAAGTCTAGTTTTATCTTGGAAAATTTTTGGATGAATATAGACCTCTGGCATAAAGATAAAGTTTTTTATCTGATGTTAAGATTCAAACGATAACGTAAATCGGACAATAATTGCCAGCGGTCTAATATCAAACATTACCCTGAGGACAAGGGAGCCGCAGATATTATCCAATAGCTAAAGCTGCTATCAAAACCTACTTAATACAGTGAGATTCAAAGTCAACTATTTTGAATTATCAGCAGTAGGGAGGAAATCTGCGGTTTAATTTGTTGAATAAAGTATAGTCTCAATTTTTTGTGGAGAACAAACCAATGCGAAAGTTAAACATCGGTTTATCTGATGAGCAACGTCAAGGTGTGATTGAGTTATTAAATCATGACCTCTCTGATGCTTATTTACTACTAATTAAGACCAAAAAATACCATTGGGACGTAGTAGGACCGCAGTTCCGAACATTGCACCAATTGTGGGACGAACAGTATGAAACCCTGTCTGAAAGTATTGATGCGATGGCAGAACGTGTTCGCGCTTTGGGTGGTTACCCAGTGGGAACGGCTGCTGGTTTCTTGAAATACGCTTCTATCTCTGAGCATGAAGGTGAAATTCCCACTGCTACAGAAATGGTCGCTAATTTGGTTAATGACCACGAACAAATTATCCGCAATCTTCGCGAACATGTGGATCAATGCTCGGAAAATTTCCATGATGAGGGAACCGCTGACTTCCTAACAGGACTAATGGAAGGTCACGAGGAAATGGCTTGGATGTTGCGCTCATTCATTGAAGGACAAGCCCTAAAATCCGATGAAAATAAAGCTGAACGCAAACTTTCTGCACAAGTGAACTAAGACAATCATTTAATTAAATAAGTGCCGAGATTCCTGGCTTCTTTAAGAAGTCGGGAATCTTGATATAAATAAAGATTATAAATAAAGATATAGGGGCACAACCTGCGTTGTGCCCCGACAAACATGTATATTACATTCACTGGGGAAATGCTCTATTTTCTCATAGCAGGTTATTAAGTTTTTTCCTGACTCAATTAGTGATTATTGCCTAATCAAGCACATTTGACCTCAGAAGGTGTTTAAGAAAATTATCTTTAATCATCAATTGCCGTAAAACTTCTAACAGATATTCCTGAGCTTGCTCTTTGGTCAAATTTTTAGCCATCTCTTCGTATAGCTTCAAATTAAACTCTTGCTCTAAAGTAAGCGTAAGTGCAGTAGAAAATTCCATATGCTGCTCCTAAAATTGACTTGGATTGTGGTAATTAAAGCCGGTTAAATATCATTTCAAAATGGTTAACTGACATCTTGCACGCCTCAGCGGAGCCTTTAATTCTTCGAGGTTGAACCTAGAAGGGCTGGGAGGTTCTACCTCCCGTGGTGCAAGATATGAGTTAATAAGTAGGTATGAATATGCATTGCTTAGTTCAGCTTTTAATTACTACTAACTTAACAATCGCGAATTAAATAGTAATCAATCTCTAGCGTTAAAATATATATTAGTATCCTCTGACTATAGAAATATAATTACTTATCTACAAATAGCCTGGAGTTATGCATTGTAATAAAAAAGCTTAAGGGATACCCTTAAGCTGTATCCTCTCCAATAATTAAACCATTCAAATTTGCTTGCCCTTCGGTTAATAACGTGTGCTAGAAGAACGACTGGCATCAGGGTCGCTGTAACGGACTGGTTCTTCACGTTTTTTGCCAGCTAGACCTGCCAAACCAAGCAAACCAAGCAAGCCCAACCAACCCCAGTCAAAGCCATCGTCTTGGCGGTCATAGACAGTAGTTTGACCGGGTGTGGTGGTAGTACCGTCACCAGGGGTAGTTTGAGCAAAAACAGGAAGTGTTAAGGGTAGAGCGGAAAGGCTCAGAGCGATTAAACTCACTTTCAGGGTGTTTGCTAAATCAGATTTTTTCATTATTTAAATTCCTCTTGTTTGCATGTCAGTCTTAGCAACTCCCTCAAATTTATCAATCGTCACTAAACACACAATCACTCTATAGCTATAAACTATTTATTTATAGGCTATAACTACAGTGGTAGTGAAGTAGGAATATTAATGTTTGAGGTTTTAATTTAAAGCTTTTTGCTAGATATCGACTATATCTTATATATTTAACTAGGAAGTATAAATAGTAATCTGTCTTTAGAGCTTACGTAAATTCCAACTACAGAAAGATGAATGATATCTTGCCATTCAGCAATACTTAAGCAGTAAGCAAGATGTTTTGTTTTATAAATCCAGGTAATAAACCCCGCAATTTATAAATTGGCTGAGAAATTGACGGGGAATTTAAAGTTAAAGAGGGAAATCAATGTTTGAAACCGCAGGAATTGCCATGCTCAGGAATAGCCAATGGTGGATGGCACAGGTTATAGTTCAACCACCAGGAGTAAATCCACCAGAACAAACAGCACTTCTATTTTCGGGTCCTAAATTTTTTGTGGCATTGATTGCAGGTATTGTACTGGCATTTGCTTTCCAGTTTTTATTAACAAACTTGTCTATTGCCGCCGGGATTTCTTATTTAGGACATCAAGGAAGTTCTGAGGACGACAGCGAGGGTAGCAGCCTCGGCAGTACGATTCGTAAAATTGGTTTTGGAGTCGGGTTGTGGACGTTAATTAGTGTC
>Ga0114939_10003351_pt1 | contig 11278 bp, 10 predicted proteins | sample AshMeaCrysSpring_FD_87196 | JGI IMG/M metagenome (GOLD analysis project Ga0114939, IMG submission 87196) | Groundwater microbial communities from Big Spring, Nevada to study Microbial Dark Matter (Phase II) - Ash Meadows Crystal Spring | ecosystem: Environmental > Aquatic > Deep subsurface >... | reverse complement strand
CGCTTAACCTGCTGGACATGGAAAAAGACCTGATAATACGGGCGCTAAAAAAGCACCGTAGTAAGCGCAAAGATGCCGCGCTGGACCTAGGCATAAGCGAACGCACCCTGTACCGCAAACTGAAAGAGTACGACATAGAAGATCTGTAATAAACGCAATTTTCTTCATGCGCCAAATCATCGTTAATATAAGCCTGTGTACCCTACTGCTGAGCAGCTGCGGCATATACACCTTTAGAGATGTAAGCATCCCGCCCGAAATCAAAACCGTAAAGGTGAACTTTATTGAAAACAAGGCCCGCTATGTAAACCCTCAGCTTAGTCCTCGCCTTACGGAGAAGCTGCAGGAAAAAATTGTAGGACAAACAAAACTGAACCGAACCAACAGTGAAGAAGCCGACTGGGTTATAAGCGGGTACATTAGCGAGTACAATGTAGTTACATCGGGTATTAGTGCACAGCAGGCCAGCACCAACCGCCTTACGGTGGCCTGCAAAATCACCCTGCGCGACAATAAGAATCAGAAATCGCAGGACTACGATGTTTCCAAAAGCTTCGAATTTCCGGCCAACCAAACCATACAGCAAGCCGAACAGAGCCTTGCCGAGGATATTATCCGCAGCATGAGCGATGAAATTTTCAACCGTCTTTTCTCCAACTGGTAACAAGGCACTACATTCGGACTTGTGACGGCCTGGCAACAAACCATATTGAAGCACGCAGAGCAGGTGGTACCTGGCAGTTCGCCTGCCAACATATGTAAAGCTCTGGTGCAGCAGTACCCCTGGTATGGCGCAGCAGTTATATGGCAAGCCAGCCAGGAACCCTCGCTAAGCAACGTGCAAAAAGCCGGCACGTTTTTCAACAATCCTTTTTTGCTTCATTTTTGGCTCAGCGGCAATGGCTCGGCAAATGCAGAAACCTTGAGCCCAGCCCAACTAGCTTTGCATGAAGAATTGGAGCCGGCAGATGAGGTAGAAACAGCAACTATTCACCACGCCCCGGATGCCAACATAGAATTTGCAATTGCTGAAGATGTGCAATTTTCACCACAGGATGCTTTGGAACCTACGCCTACTGATGTACCTGCACCTCAATCTTCAGTGGATAATCCTGCGCCTGAAAGCGAGACAGCTCATTTGCCGCAGGCAGAGTCTGTTGCTGCCGAAATTGTGTCTTTCCAAAAGCAGGCTCCCGCCGGGTTAGAGGCTGAACAATTGGTTGAAGCAACGGGTGAAACAAGCCTTGCAGAAAAGGAAGTAACAAGTCAAATGGATGAGGTGGAACCCGCCCCCTTTACCAGCCATCTTGGTAATATGCTGGCCGAGGCAAGCAGGCAACTGCAACAGCCGCAACAGGCCCCTCCTGAAAAACTTGCCTTTGAGCCCTACCACACGGTAGATTATTTTGCTTCTCAAGGCATAAAAGTGCAGAACGAATTGCCGGGCGGTACTACACGGTTCGATAAGCAGCTTATGAGTTTTACCCAATGGCTGCGCACCATGAAGCGCATTAATTATCAAACCGAATCGAAGGCCGAGGACCTGTTGGTTACCCAAAAAGCCAACGCCTCGCTGGCAGAGGAAGAAGTGATTACAGAAGCGATGGCCGAAGTGTTGGAAATGCAAGGCCGCCACGAAAAGGCCGCCGAGGTATATGCCAAATTAATATTGCTTCATCCTGAAAAATCCCATTACTTTGCGGCCCGCATAAGCAAAATAAAAGAACAAAAATGACCATCCTCTTCTTGATTTTGATTGTATTGGCTAGCGTAGTACTAGCTCTCGTTATATTGGTACAAAGCCCCAAAGGCGGCGGCCTTGCAGGTAATATTGCCGGCTTTAGCAACCAGTTTATGGGTGTTAAGCAAACTACGGATGTATTGGAAAAAGGCACCTGGATATTTGCTGCCGTTATTGGACTGCTCTGCCTGGTAAGTGCCTTATTTATTGGCGGTGCTGCCGAATCTAAAGGTACTATCGAACGCATCAACACTTCAGGCGCACAGCAAACGGCTCCAGCCCCTCAGCAAGCGCCTGCACCCGCCACCGCCAAGCCCGACTCTGGCAAATAATTTCATTATTTCATAAAAACTCAGAAGGTTTTGCCTTACGGCAAAGCCTTTTTTTATTTGCGGCGTGCTGCTGACCCATATTATTCAGAAAAAAACGGCAGCCACCTTGCAATTTTGCTAAGCATCTCTCAATTGAATGGCCAACATACTTAACAAACGACTTATTTACGGCACCGCACTGTTGATGTTGGTAGTAGCCGCCCTGGTTTTTTACTATAAATTCTTTGCAGCTACTACCCGGTTTAGCACAAGCGAAAAACATTTGTACATCTACAGCAATCAAAGCACACCACAGGCACTGGAGCAAGCGCTGCTAAAAGACAGCCTGGTGCGCAATATTTCCGATTTCAGGCTTGCTGCAAAACAAATGGGCTATTATGCGGCCATCAAGCCCGGGCATTATATTGTTGCCTCGGGCATGTCGGTAACTCAACTTATAAGAAAGCTGAAGCGTGGCGTTCAGGATCCTGAAAAACTGGTTATTGTAAAGCTGAGGTTGCCGGGTGATTTTGCAAAACTCATCGGCAAGCGCTTTGAATGTGATTCGGCACAAATGATGGACTGGCTGCGGCAAAGCGGCAACCTGCAGCGGCTTGGGCTAGACACCAATACCTGGGCTGCAGCCATTATTCCTAACACCTACAACATGCTGTGGACCTGGCCACCCGGGCAAATAATGGAAAGGCTGCACGAGGAACAAGGCAAATGGTGGAATAGAAATGGCCGCATTCAAAAAGCGGAAGTACTTGGGCTAACCCCCACACAAGTTTATATAGTAGCCAGCATTGTAGAAGAAGAAACCAACATGGCTGCCGATAAGCCGCTGGTTGCAAGCGTATACCTGAACAGGCTGCAAAAACGAATGCCCCTTCAGGCCGACCCAACCATTCGGTTTGCTCTCAAAGATTTTGCCATGAACCGGGTTTTGTACGGGCACCTGGCAGTAAACAGCCCGTTTAACACCTATCGCAACACCGGGCTACCCCCTGGCCCTATTTGCACACCAAGCCCTGCCACTATCGACTCGGTACTGGCTGCTCCTAAAACGGATTATATCTTTTTTGTTGCCAACGCCAATTTGCGGGGAGGTTCTACCTTTACTACCAACCTGGCCGACCATAGCAAAGCAGCCCACCTGTACCAGGATAGCCTGGTTGCCTGGCTAGAGCGTAAGGCTGCCCGACAAAAGGCCCTCAAAAACTCAGGCAATGCCAAATCCTCAGGCAAATGAAACTGACCCGTACGATACTAACCATTAAGCCAGCAGCCAACTTAATTAAGTGGAGCAAACGAGTTTCAATACCGGGATTCAATGATGTACCCGTGTTCGACGTTATGGTTTTCTTTTTTGAGCAGACCCGTAAAATAGGATTCAGCGGCCGGGCTGCCACCATTGCATTTAACGTGCTGATGGCTATTCCTGCTGGCCTGCTGGCCTTGTGCGCCATAGTGCCTATGTTACCCACCGCCATCCAATTTGAACGCGAACTACTGCAGGCTATTGATGATGTGCTGGCCGATGAAAAAGCCTACAAACTGGTGGCAGGCATCGTGCACGACTTTTTCAACACCCGCCAAAACAGTATCCTGTCGTTTAGTGTGCTGATGGCCTTGTTTTTTAGCAGTAATGCCATGATGGGCATTATGCACACTTTCGACCGCAGCTATTTTGAAGAGCGCAGCGCCATGTTTATGGCCAAAAGGTGGACGGCCATTAAACTCACTTCATTTTTGTTACTGTTGGTAATGACCTCCGTACTGTTGCTGGCTACGCAAGGTCCCATCCGCAAATTTATTTTGCAGCAAATGGGCTGGGACATCCCCATCATACGGGCGGTAATTGAATATTCCCGCTGGGTAGTCATAATAGCCCTCACCTATTTTACCATAGCATTTATTTACAGGTGGGCGCCTGCCGTAAAAACCAAATGGAAAATCACGAGCCCGGGCGTTATTTTGGCTACGGTGCTTATGTTGCTTACCACCTGGCTATTCTCGCTGTGGATGGCCAATTTTGGCAGCCTCAACAAGGTGTACGGGTCTATTGGCACCGTGCTGCTGCTTATGAACCTGGTATACTTCAATTCGCTTATTCTGTTGGTGGGGTTCGAGGTAAATGTAAGCATCCTGGCTATTGGGGCAGCCAGCAGGCGGCGTCTGCAAGCAGAAAAAGAATCTGCCTGAAAACCGATTATTCCCCGGCAAAAAATCGTCATATAGCCTTGTTAAAACATTGCGGCTGGTTAATTGTATTGCATTCCGTAAAACATATACTTACGCATATGAATAAAGTTTCCATGCTGGCCGGCGCAGCACTGCTGGCCATGGCCTTTACCCCAACAGACGAGTTGCAGGTGGGTCAAAAAATTGCCAAAGCCGATGTGCAGGTACTAGACATAAGCGGCAAAACAACCACCTTGAATGAAGCCATGACTAAAAACGGTCTCATTGTCATGTTTAGCTGCAACACCTGCCCGTACGTTATCAAAAACCAGGGACGCACCAATGCCATTCTTGCCTATGCACAGCAAAAGGGTATTGGCGTAATGGTGCTCAACAGCAACGAGGCCAACCGCGGCAAAGAAGACAGCCCCGAAGCCATGAAAGAGTATGCTAAAAAGCAGGGCTATCAATGGACCTACGCCATTGACAAAAAAAATGAAATAGCCGATGCCTTTGGCGCCACCAGAACACCTGAATGCTTCCTTTTTGACGGCAGCGGCATGCTGGTGTACCATGGTGCTATCGACGACAGCCCGAGCGATGCCTCGGCTGTGCAGCGCCAGCACCTCAAGTCTGCCATGGATGAAATGGTAAGTGGTAAGCAGGTCTCTGTGGCCACCTCCAAATCAGTAGGATGCGCTATTAAGCGGGTGCCAAAACCCTAGTGCATTTAAAAAGCAGTTAGTTTTAGTTTTAAAAATTGGCCTGGTATTTGAGTCATGGCCTTTTTTTATGTGCCCGGCTTAAGCGCTTCGGCCAACAGGGCACGCAACTGTGCCTCGGAAAGCGAATCCTCAACAAAGCGATAGAATCCCGTTTGCAGGTTTATTACCACGGTTACCGGTATTACCCCGCTCCACGAAGAATCAACCACCGGGCAATAGTAGTCGGCATTGGTTTCGGCCAGCCAAACCACTTCGGCCTTCCACGCCCTTTTGCGTACAAAGTCGTCAAGCTTGCCGCTTTGGTACAGGCTGCGCGTATCCTGGCTTACCAGCAATAGCTTCACGCCTTTGTCTTTCATTTCGTTGGCCACTGCCACAAAATGGGGTATCTCCTCCAGGCAAGGCTTGCACCAGGTGCTCCAGAAATTAACTACCCACACCTGCCCGGGCTGCTGGTAACGTTTTACCAAATCCACCACCGAGGTAGCAGCAATGCTTTTATGTTGACCAATAACACAAGTGCATGGCATTATCAACATAAACAGAATGGTGCCGGCAAGCAAATGCCGCATACCAAAATTCATATCGAGTTGTAATCTCACTTTTACTGGTTGAAACTTTCGGTTTCCGTTTCGGAATACATTCCCCATGCATGTTCCAGCCCTGCGCGCTCCTGCAGTGGCAGGCGTGCCGCATTATAATGACCGGCAAGACTTTTTTGCCGGAAGGCTTCGTAAATGCTAACGGCACAAGCCACCGAAATGTTGAGCGAACGGATGATGCCTACCTGGGGGATGATGAAATTTCCATCGGCCGCGGCGATGATTTCATCGCTGCAGCCGCTGTGCTCGTTGCCAAATACCAGGGCCACCGGGGTTTCTACAAAATTGAGGTCGTAAAGGCTTACCGCATTGCTGGCCAGGTGGGTGGTGTACACCCTGGCATACCTGGCACGCACCGCTTGCATGCAGCTATCCAAATCAACATACTGATGAATGGTGAGCCATTTGGCTGCGCTGCTGCTGCTGCGGCTACCCCATTTCTTATGCCTGGCAATTTTGGTGGTAAGCACATAAATTTCCTGGATGCCCACCGAATCGCAGGTGCGCATCACCGCCGAAATATTATGGGGGTCAAATACATTTTCTAGCATCACGGTCAGGTCGGGCTGGCGGTGGTTGAGTACCGTGGTAAGGCGTAGTTTTCTTTCCGGTGTCATACAGATGGTAAATTTCCACCTTAATTAGCACATGTACAATTGTCGTGCTCTTCCGGCATTGCATTTTCCTGCAACATGGCATATTTCTTCAATTGTCATTAAACCCAAAAAAAATCCCGGCCTAATGAAGACCGGGGATTTTTCCTACTTGAGTGTAATTAGACTTTTACAAGTTGGCATATTGAAAAATCAGAGGCCGCTTGGTGTTAGTGCTACCCGTTTGCCCCAGCACGCCACGTACATAAAGCGTAAACTTTCTGGCCGCTGCAAAGCTTGAGATCGTCACACTGTCGAGGCGTGCATCGTTAGCCGGATTTTTGAGGATAAAACGATACACCTGCCCGGGCGTGATGGTATCAAATGGAACAACGCTTTTGAAAGCAAGGCTGTTGATGCTATACTTGAGCGTGGTGGAATTGGTGACGTTGCTGGAGGTATAGGTGGTATTATGTACCTCTATCTTTGCCGGGCTGTTGTTCATAAAATTGGCTATGCGGAAGTATCCTTTGGTAACATCTGGCGTACTCAGGTCGTCCTCAATAACAACAGCGCTCAGCTTAGGCAAAGAGTCTACAGCGGCAATGGTATAATACTTGCCCTCTTCTACGTTCAAATTGGTGGTAATGGCAATTTGCCCCGGCAACGTGGGCGAAGATTCGGGCACCTTCACATCCACCTTTACACTGGTTCCGCTGGATATGATACCATAGCCAATGTTGGCCGGGTACAAGCCACCGAAGGCAACACCTTGTTCCTGCCCAGCCGTATTAGCAACTACAGCTGTAATTTTTATATCATTTGCATACAGCAGCGCCTGTGGTGCATCGGGCGACATATGCAGGAATTTGAATCGGGCGCCCTGATCGGCTACTGTAAATCGCGTAGGCAGACTGGATTCCTTGTCACATCCAATGGCTGAAGCCAGCAGCATGGTGAGCATAATAGAACTTATTCTTTTCATGGTTAGTCATTTTATGGTTGGTGAATCCACATCTTTTTTGTGTGAAAGTCAATTTCGAAACCGCCGATGGCTGTAAGCGCATCCACATTCCATATGTATTCGGAATTATAGCGGGGCCTTACGCGATAAGCAGGCTTGCCGTTATTATCAACAAAATATGGATCTGGCAAAGTAAATGATGTAAACACCGTTGGGTCGTAATCATACTTGCGCAAATCGCACCAGGTTTCCAGGAAACCCCATCCCCACTGTGCAATATATTTCTGCAGCATAATTTGGCTAAGTGTAAGGTCGTTGGGTGTAGGAGGAATTACCGAAGCGCTGGCGATATATGCGGTGCGGGCAGCATTATACGCTGTAAGGTCAGGAGCATAAGTACGCACAAAATCCAGGCTCGCATTCACACCATTCATATAGGCTGTGCGGGCCAGGGCCTTGTCGCCTTTAATAAATGCAGCCTCGGCCTTAATGAACTGTAATTGTGCATAGCTCATAATCGGGAAAACCGCGTTGTTCTGGAACAGGTATTTACCCACAGTGCCGGTGGGCGCTGCCGATGCAAGCGTAGTACCCCATAGATTCCGTACAGAAGTGCTGACCGTTTGGTTTGACTGGCCTACTCCAGGCTGCAAGCCCCGGTAAATTCCGTCTGTAGAAGGAGTGAGCATTGCCAGGCGACGGGGATCTACTGCTCCGGTAAAAACAGTACCATCTGTAAGACGTACAATAAAAGCCGACTGGCCAAAATTGGGCAGGTTGTTGCGTAAAGGTCCAAAGAAGTTGGCATCAGTACTGGCCTGGCCAAGGTAGGGCACCAATGCATCATCGGTATTGTTGGCAAAAGCCCTGTCAACAAAGGCTATAACCGAATCTGGTTTGTACAGCGAAGATTTCTTTGAAAGGTGCTGCTGCTGGATGGCTAAAAGCCCCCAAGCAAACTTACGCCAGCGGGCGCGGTCGCCTTTGTAGATCTGGTCAAAGCGACTAAACAGCGTAGATCCCACCCCATCGCTATTCTTCTCCAGTTCGGCAATACCTGCACGAGTCAGACTGTCTACATAGCTATACACAACATCCTGTGCATCGTATTTAAAGGTGTTCTGGTCTTCGTTGAATGCTTCACGCAAAATGATTTCGCCATGGTAATCGGTAAGCCACTGCCACCCAAATGCCTGCAGAACATAACCAACACCCACCAGGTCCCATTTTTTCTGCTCTTTGGCCTGGTCAATCATGTCGAGGGTGTTCACACCACCCTTCCAATACACATTGCGCCAGATATCACCACCAAAATCGCTCAACCTTACATAGCCGTGTCTATCAGCATTGTTGGTTCCTGTGCTTGCAGAGGTGGATGCTGTAACATGATGAAAGTTCTGGACATATGGCCCTATCAATCGTGCATCGAACTGCATGCCCAATGCATAGTTAGCCTCTATGGACGACAGGTACAAGGCGGGGTCCACAACTTCGGGGCCATTTGGGTTGGTGTTTACATCCAGGTATTTGCTGCAGGAACTAAGCATGAGTGCCGCCCCCGCTGTGCATATCAGCGTCCGCATATTTATTAATCTATTTGTCATAACATTTCATTTTACAGGTTACAGAGTTACCCGAATACTAAAGTTGAACGTTTTGGAAACGGGCAGGTTTCCATAATCGATACCAACACTTCCGCTACCACCCGTGGCAGTGGTGGTACCGTTTACACCAGGATCTCCCCCACTATAATTGGTTAGCATAAACAAGTCGGTAGCCGTAATGCCCACACTGGCGGTTTTGAACACCTTCTGCTTCTTAAGCCAATCCTGCGGCAGGAAGTAGCTAAGCGTTACGTCGCGCAGCCTTAGCCAGTTCACATCACGTTCAATAAATTCCTGGTCGATGATTGAACTGCTGTAAAACGTATTGTTGTAATAAGGGTTGATGACAATATTATTAGGCGTTGGATTGGCAGTGTTTTCTTTTCCATCCCTCAGTACACCATCAAACGTTACAGGCACCTCCCGGTCATCTATGGTGCGCTGGTGCAAGCCTGCATTGTAAAGATCAAGTCCGGTAGCATTGTACACATCGCCCCCAACCCTGATATCAAACAGGAAATTCAGGTTAATTCCCTTATAGGTAAGGTTGTTTCCAACACCTCCGCGAAAGTCAGGATTGCGGTCTCCGGCAACGGGCCAAATGGTGTTATCCTGAAAGATAGGCAGGCCGTTGGCAGGGTTTATCAATAGTGCTCCGGCATCATTGGTTACATAATTTCTGGCAGCAGTAAGCGTAGTAAGTGGTCCGCCAAGGCGTGCACCGTTGCGTACGTTGCCAAAAAGCCAGGTATCGGAGTTGTAGTATTCCGGAACGCCTGCAGGCATTTTGGTGAGTTTACTATCGGTGGTAGTTCCGTTCAGCGAAAGTTCCCACTTGAAGTCCTTTCGTTGCATGATACCAATCTTAATTAACCCTTCATAACCCCAGTTTTCGAGTTCACCACCATTTATGTTTTTGAGGATGAATCCGGTACCGTAGCTGATGCGCAGGCCGTTGATAATCTGGTCAACCGACTTTGACTTATAATAGGCAAAGTCAATGCTTACCCTGTTTTTGAAGAACTGGATTTCGGCGCCTATTTCCTTACTGGTTACTTTCTCGGGCTTCAAGAAGGGGTTGGGGGCGGTAAAACCATACGCATAGCCACCGCCTGTAGTTGTTTGCGACTCCAGAGCAGGATACAAGCTGTACGGGCGGGCATCCTTACCAACCTGTGCAATAGACCCTCTCAACTTGATGTAGTTCACAATTTTGCTGAATTCACCTCCCTTATACAGTTCGCTTACAATCACCGATCCCGAAACTGAAGGATAGAAAAAAGAATTGTTCTCCTCCGGCAAGGTGGAAGTCCAGTCGTTCCTGCCGGTTACGGTGGCATAAATCCAGTTGTCGTAGCCAAGGTCCAAACTACCAAACATACCAACAACGCGCTTTTGCGAACGCGTGGTGCGCTGCCGTTGGGTAGTCAGATCGGTATTATTCAGGTTGTTAAATTCAGGATCAAGCAGCTTTTCGCCCCTAACTGAATATGTATTGTCATCGAAGTCATAAACAGCATTACCAATCCGCCCGGTAATGTCCAGTTTGTTATTCAGGGCCTTGGTGCGGGCCTGCAAAAAGTTTTGCATGGTAATGGTACGGTTGCTACTGTTGGAGTTGTCGATGCTGCCTCCTGTCGTTCCTCCGGCCCTATTCGATTCCGGATGGTAGAACACACTGTAGAATCCACTAAACACATCAGCACCAATGCGCGAATTGATCGAAAGCCATTTATTCACATCAAAGTTGAGGCCCAGGTTGGTGATGAAACGATTGCCTTTGTCGTAAAGATCATTTTTTTCCACGTCAAAGTATGGGTTCTCTATTTCCGTGCCAGTGGTAAGGCGTTTACGACTTCCGTTAGGATTCAGGTAAACCCTCATATCATCATCGGCAGGCCAGCGCAAAACCGCCAGCATGAAACTGTTGTTGCCCTTCGAAACCTTCTGATTGTAGGTGTTTACGTACTGCATATTTAGCGACACATTCAGTTTGTTGCGGAAAAGCTTGGCATTCAGGTCGGAAGAAACGTTTAGCCTGTCGTACTTGGTGGTTGGTACCACACCTTCGCGGGTGCTGTAGCCACCGCTTAGGCGGTAAGTGAACTGATCCACGCCACCTTCAAAAGTGAGGTTATGGCGCTGAAGTTGACCATTCTCAAAGAAACCATCAGTATTATTGTACAACGTATCTACGTTAGCGAACTTGGGGCCGAACATCGAAAATGTGTTATCGTTGGCAATACCGTTAACACCCCTTGAATAAATCCGGTCAAACGTGGGCAGGTTGCCTACTTTTTCTATACCGTAATTAAAGCTGTAGCTGAGTTTACCTGTACCAGCCTGGCCGCGTTTGGTTGTAATTACAATGGCGCCGTTGGCAGCGTCAATACCATAAAGTGCTGCGGCTTCGGGGCCTTTCAGCACCGTGATACTTTCAATATCTTCAGGGTTAAGATCGCCTATACGGCTGCTGAAGTCGATGGTACGGTTTTCCGTTTGCATCACCATGTTGTTGGCATTAAAGGTCTGGTTGTTGATTGGCAGACCATTG
>Ga0114939_10003350_pt1 | contig 11279 bp, 10 predicted proteins | sample AshMeaCrysSpring_FD_87196 | JGI IMG/M metagenome (GOLD analysis project Ga0114939, IMG submission 87196) | Groundwater microbial communities from Big Spring, Nevada to study Microbial Dark Matter (Phase II) - Ash Meadows Crystal Spring | ecosystem: Environmental > Aquatic > Deep subsurface >... | reverse complement strand
TTTTATGGGAGAGATAGGAAAACTCGTCCTGGTCCTGGCGCGACACATTATATTCTTTGGCCACTGCTTCGGCAGTAAGCCCCATACTTAAATAATAATCCGGTTCGTCTTTTGCAATGGAAAATGCAGGCACAGTTTTCCAGCCTGCGCTGGGCACCATACTCATGCTTTCTGTTCCACCGGCGATGATGCACTCTGCCATGCCCATCCTGATCTTGGCCGTTGCGATGGCGATGGTTTCTAGTCCGGAAGCACAATATCTGTTCACCGTCATACCCGGCGCATGGTAACCTATAGCCCTCGCAGCTATGATACGACCTACTTGCAAACCCTGTTCAGCTTCGGGTACGGCATTTCCGACGATCACATCGTCTACCCTGCTTCTATCAAGCTGGGGTACGCTGTTCAACAGGGATTGTATCACTTCAATGGCAAGATCATCGGGTCGGGTGAACCTGAACCCGCCACGTTTTGATTTTCCTACCGCTGTTCTGTATCCTGCAACTATATAGGCTTCCTGCATAACCATAGGTTTATAAACTCTAAGGTAAATAAAATGATAATTAGTTGCATCAACAACCAGTTAAATCATTTTATCTTCGCAGCCATGTACAAAACTATCAGGGATATACTGTTCCGGTTTGATGCTGAGAGCGTACATTCCTTCTCCATGGGCAGCTTTAAAACAGCCTGCCAGGTGCCCGGCCTCCGGGGGATACTTGAACAACAATTCAAACCGGCGGACCTACCCCTTTCCTGTTTTGGAATTCCATTCAGGAACCCGATAGGACTGGCAGCAGGGTTCGACAAAAATGCCTCATATCTGGAGACCCTGGACATCCTTGGATTTGGACATGTGGAAGTAGGAACGGTCACCCCCTTACCACAAGCAGGTAATGAAAAACCCCGTTTGTTCCGATTACCGGCGGATAAGGCTATCATTAACCGGATGGGGTTCAATAATGATGATATGGAAGCAGTGGCGATGAGGCTGGAGGCATGGAGAAACAGGAATCCGGATTCGCGGATGATCATCGGTGGAAACATCGGTAAGAATAAACTGACGCCCAATGAAGATGCATGGACGGATTATGTCAAATGCTTCAAAGCGCTTCATGCATCAGTGGATTATTTTGTAGTGAACGTCAGTTCACCCAATACCCCGGGGCTGCGGGCATTACAGGAGAAAGATGCACTTGCGGGGATCTTTCATGCTTTGCAGGATGATATTAGTCGTTATGCAAAAACCAAACCATTATTACTGAAGATTGCACCTGACCTAACAGAAGGCCAACTGCAGGATATCTGTTCTTTAGCTATGGAGCTGAAACTTGATGGATTAGTGGCTACCAATACAACCATTTCGCGCGAAGGGCTGTCTCATATATCTGCAAAGCAGGCTACTGAGATAGGCGCCGGCGGTTTGAGCGGAAGGCCCTTACGGCAACGATCAAACGAAGTTTTGCATTTCCTTTATAAACATACTGACGGAAAAATACCCTTGGTAGGATCGGGCGGTGTGTTCACCAGTGAAGATGCCAAGTTGAAACTTGAGGCGGGCGCTACACTGGTACAGGTGTGGACAGGATTCATTTATGAAGGACCGGGGATTGTGAAGAAGATTTGTGCGGGACTGAGTTAGCGGGATAGAAGATAGAGCAGTCCAACCTCTATACTCTATCCTGTATCCTCTATCCTGTATCCTCTCTCCTCTCTCCTCTATCCTATATATTTGCACCTTTACAAACAGAATATGGAACACTTATTCAATATTGACGCCCTGATCAGTTTGATCACCCTGGCCACGCTGGAGATCGTGTTGGGTATAGATAACGTGATCTTCGTTTCGATCCTGATGGGAAGGCTGGATGAAAAGCAGAAACTAAAAGCACGCAGGCTGTGGATGATACTGGGTATCGCCGTCCGTATCGCGTTGCTGTTGGGACTAGGCTGGTTGGTGACCAATGGAAATAAAGAACTGTTTGGACTCAACTGGGGAGAAAGGCATATCGGGTTCAACTTACGTAACGTGATCATGTTCGTGGGCGGATTGTTCCTGATCTTCAAAACGGTGAAAGAGATCCACAATAAACTGGAAGGTGAAGAACATCCTGAAAACATCAGTGCAAAATCAGGTTCATTTGGTTCAATCGTAGGTCAGATCATCCTGGTAGATATGATATTTTCTTTTGACAGCATCATTACCGCTGTAGGCATGGCGCGCCATGAGGAGATCATGATCGTTGCGGTGATCATAGCCATGATCATTATGTTCCTGTTCTCCGGAAATATTTCTGCATTCATTCACAAGCATCCTACTTTGAAAATGCTGGCCCTTGCCTTTCTATTAATGGTGGGTTTCAGCCTGTTCTTCGAGGGCCTTGAGTCGGTGCACGGAAGCCATATTGATAAAGGCTATATCTATTTTGCGATGGCTTTCTCATTCGGTGTAGAACTACTGAATCTCTGGATGCGTAAGAGAGAAAAAGAAAGAAAGCCCATTCAACTCAGGGAACCGGTTTTGAAACATACAGAGTATGTAAACTATGATGATCAGGCGCACTGATTAGATAGAGAGATAGAGAGCATTCTTTTTGCAAGTTTAAGTGAGGAAGCTCTCTATCTTCCTATCTAAACATGGGTCATTAACACCGCCGCCGTTATCCCAGCAGTTTCAGTTCTGAGCGTAGTATTGCCTAACGATACAGGATGAAATCCTCTTTCAAGTGCAGTTGAAATTTCTTCAGGTGTGAAATCCCCTTCCGGACCGATCAATATCAAAGAAGACTGATGATCTTTTTTAACGAGATGCTGGAGCTCCGCTTTTTCTCTTTCCATGCAGTGCGCAATATATTTCTGCTCAACATCAGCCTTTTCAACAAATGATGTGAATGAAGCGGCATCATGCAATTCAGTTGTCCAGCATTGCCTGCTCTGTAGCATGGCACTGATCAGGATGCTGTTCCATCTTTCTTTTTTAATGTGCTGCCTTTCTGTTCGATGGCAGATCAATGGCACAACAGCAGCAATACCATTTTCTGCCGCTTTTTCCAGGAACCATTCAAACCTTGAAGAATTTTTTAACGGTGAGATCGCGATGGTAACATGATGGCCCTCACGAGGTATATCATTAACGGTTTTTACAGTTACAGTGCAAGATTTTTTTGATATACTACTGACTACCGCTACGGCGAGTAATCCACGGCCATTGGTCAGCAATAATTCATCGCCCTCTCTCATCCGCAGCACCTGCACCATATGGCGCATGGTTTCTTCTTCAAGTACCGGAGTCGCTGACTCCCCTGATAGATCTGTTGCATGGAAAAAAGGGAGGTTCATTAAATTTTAGAATGGTTGGTCTTCATCATCACCGAACGGAAGATCATTCATCTTACTTCCTTTCTGGATATAGAGCTTGGGACCATCAGTATCACTGACCGGTTTCCAGCTTCCACCTTGCGGAAGCCCACCGCCGCCACCGCCACCTTCTTCACCATCCAGAAATTTCTGGATGTGCAGTAAGGCCCGCAGCTTGATGGTTTCCAGTGAACCGTTACGATGCTTTGCGATCCTGACGATGGTCTCCCCTTTTGTACTCTCACCGAACTCATTCGTCTGCATTTCATAATACTCCGGCCGGTACAGGAACATCACCATGTCCGCATCCTGTTCAATAGCACCCGATTCACGGAGATCACTCAGCTGGGGCATCTTGTTTCCTTCTTTCCTTTTCTCCACTTCACGACTCAACTGCGACAGGGCAATGATCGGAACATCCAGTTCTTTAGCCAATCCCTTAAGGTTACGCGAGATGGTACTGATCTCCTGCTCCCGGTTGGTATTCCTGTTCTCGCTGGTACCACTCATCAACTGCAGGTAATCGATCAATATAAGGCCAACCCCATGTTTCTGCACCAGCCTTCTGCATTTTGCGCGAAGCTCGAATATGTTCAATGCTGCGGAATCGTCAATGAAGATAGGCGCAGTCGATAGTCTTTGAATACCTTTCTTGTACAACTGCTGCATCTCATGATCTTCCATCTTGCCGCGGGAGATTTTCTCAAGCCATATCTCACTTTCTGCAGACAAAATCCTTTGCACCAGCTGCGCCGCACTCATCTCAAGGCTGAACACTGCAACTGCAGTGGGTTTTGTAGGATGAAGTGCTGCATTACGGGCAAGGTTAAGCGCAAATGCGGTTTTACCTACTGAAGGTCTTGCAGCCAGGATGATCAGATCCGATTTTTGCCAACCATATGTGACGCGGTCGATCAGTGTGAATCCGCTGGGCACGCCGGTAACATCTTCCTGCCTGTTGCGCATGTCTTCAATGCGCTGTATGGTTTTTACCAATACCCTGTCTATAGAATCAAAATTCTTACGCAGGTGGTTATTGGTGATCTCAAATAATTTTGATTCTGCATCGTCCAGCAGGTCAAAAACATCGGTGCTGTCTTCATACGCTTCACCGATGATCTCGCCACTGATACGGATCAGCTCACGCTGGATGAACTTCTGCAAGATGATGCGGCAGTGGGTTTCAATATTGGCGGATGATACAACGAAGTTGGTGAGCTTGGTGACAAAATAAGGCCCGCCTATAATATCAAGCTCCCCTTTGGATTTGAGCTCTTCCACAACAGTAAGCAGATCGATCGGGCTGTTTTTGCTGGCCAGGGCGGTCATGGCCCTGTAGATCCGCTGGTGCGCATCCACATAAAAACACTCGGGTTTCAACATTTCAACTACGGTGTCAAATGCCGATTTCTCAAGCATAATGGCACCCAGAACCGCTTCTTCGAGCTCTTTGGATTGTGGCGGGATCTTGCCATAAACCAGGGTGCTCATGTCATAGGAACGTTTCTGCTGTCTCGCTTTCCGGTCACGGTTTATGTTGGTAAGGTCCATTTATTTTAAGCAAAAAAGGGTTAGAGTAATCTTCTGGCAACCCTTCCTTCCATACGTTGGATTAGAACGAAAGGAGAGTCGGGCGGCGAATTTAACCTCATTATATCTCCCTAAAAAAAAATTGGTGAGATAATAGTTATAGAGAGTCCATCCACCAGATTATCCACCATAAATAGTGGTTTTTACACAGTCCAGCGCACCATTTCCACAAATTAGTATTTTTTCTCAGAGAGATCCTGTCCTTGTTCACATTGCATGTGCTTAAATATATAGGGGTGATTTTTTGGTGGATGTCCAGTACCAACAGTATGAGGTTTCAGGGCATTTCGCTCATCTTAGACCCATTTGGTTATCTTTGCGCGAAGTCAAAAATTCCCTGTTTTCTTATGACGATCTCTTACAAGTGGCTGCTCGATTATCTGCCTGTTGAACTGGACCCGGAAGAAATTTCCTCTATCCTCAATTCCATCGGACTTGAGGTGGAAAAGCTTGAAAAATTCGAAGAGGTCAAGGGCGGACTTGCAGGCCTGGTGATCGGTGAGGTACTTCATACCGAAAAACATCCGAATGCGGATAAACTTACCCTCACCAAGGTGAATATCGGCCGAGGTGAACCTTTATCCATCGTTTGTGGCGCTCCAAATGTAGCTGCAGGACAGAAAGTTGTGGTGGCACCCGTGGGTGCAACCATCTTCCCTATAACCGGTGATCCCATCACTATGCGTGTGGCCAAGATCAGGGGGGAAAAAAGCCAGGGGATGATCTGTGCAGAAGATGAGATAGGGCTGGGTACTTCTCATGCCGGTATCATGGTGCTTAACCCTTCAGCTGTTCCCGGCACACTTGCTGCCGACTATTTCACACCTTACGAAGACCACGTTTTCGAGATCGGCCTTACGCCCAATCGGAGTGATGCTATGAGTCACCTGGGCGTAGCGCGCGATATCTGCGCATACCTCAGTCATCACGAACATAAAACATATACGGTCCGGTCACCTTATCCCACTGAAGAACTGAAGTCAACTGGAACTCCGTTGAATATATCTGTGCAGGTGGAAGATCAAAAAGGCTGCCCCCGATATTCAGGCATCGCCATTACCGGTGTTAAAATAGGCCCCTCTCCTGCCTGGATGGCCAAAAAGCTGAAGGCAGCTGGTGTGAGACCCATCAATAATATTGTTGACATTACCAATTTTGTGCTGCACGAAACAGGCCAACCACTCCATGCATTTGATGCAGACAAGATCAGCAATGCATCCGTTATCGTAAAAAAACTGCCTTCCAATACTCCTTTCCTATCACTTGATGATAAGGAAAGGAAACTGCATGCCGACGATTTGATCATTTGTGGCGGTAACGGCGAGCCCATGTGTATCGCGGGTGTATTTGGTGGTAAATACAGCGGGGTTACAGATGCCACTACCAATATATTTCTTGAAAGTGCATTCTTCGATCCCGGAATGATCAGGAAAACTTCGTTCCGCCATAACCTCAGAACAGATGCGGCAACGCATTTTGAGAAAGGTATTGATATCGGTAATACGGTCAATGTGCTGAAACGCGCTGCCCAACTCATTATAGAACTGGCGGGTGGCACCATTGCATCGGAACTGGTGGATGTGTATCCTCAACAGGCCGAACAAAAACGCATTAACACATCTTACAATTATCTCCGAAAGATCAGTGGCAAAGCGTATGATGCAGATACAGTGAAAGATGTACTGCTTTCCCTGGGTTTTGGCATTGAAAAAGAATCTGCAGAAGAGATCACCGTGCGGGTACCACTCCATAAAACGGATGTGAGTTTGCCCGCAGATATAGCAGAAGAAGTGATGCGGATCGACGGGTTTGACAATATCTTAATACCGGCATCCATTACCATCACGCCTTCCACAGAAGAAAACATACTGGCTCCTGTGTTGAAAGAAAAAATATCGAACGTACTCACCGGGATGGGCTTTTTTGAGATCATGAATAATTCCATCACCAACAGTGCCTTTCTAACGGAAGAAGAATCAGCCACCGCAGTGAAGATGATGAATAACCTGAGTGCAGAACTTGATTCACTGCGGGTGTCTATGTTAGAAACGGGCCTGCAGACCGTATTGCATAACCTGAACAGGAAGAACAATGACCTGAGGCTGTTCGAATTCGGTAAAACTTATTCTACAACAGGTGTTGGGAAATATAACGAAGTGGAGCACCTGGCGTTGTTTTTAAGCGGCCGGACCAGGGAAGGGAACTGGCACAACAAAAAAGAAAGCGCTGACATTTACAATCTGAAAGGAATTGTAAAAGCAGTGACTACGCAACTGGGTATCACAGAACTGGTCTACGAAACAGTTGAAAACAGCAAGGTGGATGAACACCTGCAGATCCTTTCGGGGAATACGGTCATAGCAAACATCGGAAAGGTAAATGGAGCCCTGATGTCGCGATTCGACATCAAGCAGGATGTGTATGTAGCGGATATACTTTGGGAGAACTGCGTTGGCGTGGTTGAAAAGAGCAAACTGGCCTACCGTGAAATACCGCGCTTTCCGTCTGTGCAGCGGGATCTGGCCTTTGTGGTAGACAGGCAACTGTTCTATAGCAAAGTTGAAGAAACGATAAAAAAGGTAAGGATCCCCAGGTTGAAACAAACCAGTTTATTCGATGTATTCGAAAGTGAAAAACTGGGCGCAGGTAAAAAATCGATGGCCCTGAGTTTCACCTTCCTGGATGAAGAAAAAACCCTGACCGATAAAGATATTGATGAGATGATGCAGAAAATCATCGTAACTTTTGAGAAGGAACTCAATGCTGAAATAAGAAAAGCATGACAACACCCAACGAACAGATCGAAAGGATCAAAGCCAAGATCCAGACCGTATTGAAAAAGCAGCAGTTGCTCGAGAAAGAAAATGAGAAACTCAAAGCCGAACTTGAAAGAAGGACCGGCATTGAGCACGAGTTGAAAGATAAGGTGGTGCAGATGGAAGAGCAGTTGAGTTTACTGAAGGCCTCATCCGGCAAACTCGATGATGCTTCAAAAAAAGCTTTTGAAAAACAACTGAATCATTACATTAAAGAGATCGATCGCTGCATAGCCATGCTGAGCCAATAGGTCAAATGCGTTTCACCATACGCATCCGGGTTTCTGATTCCCCGTTATACAGTTCAAGAAAGTAAATACCGTAGGGTACATCGTTAAGGCCACGCCAACTGAAATTGGTATGCCCCTGGGGAATTTCGGCTTCCATTGAAATAACTATGGACCCTTTTTCATCCTTTAGAACTGCACGGAGTGAAGAAGGAACTTCATTACGGTCAACCTCGAATACCATGGAATCGATGAACACAGGCGATTTGGGCTTGGCAAACATCAGAGCAATTTTTATGCGTTAAAGAGATAGCTCTTCGCAGGGTTCAGGATTTGCGTATCTTCAAGGTTGAGCTGTGCACCACAGTGTCAGTGGAAATAATGTGTATAAATATATGTGAAAATTAAATTAAATGCCAAATTCCATATCAATAAATATTGTGATCGGGGACAGGAACTATCGGGTAAGGATAGCCGCGGAAGATGAGGAGTCGGTTCGAAAGATCGCCAAACAGATCAATGACAAGATCATAGAGTTCAAAACAAGCTTTGCCGGCAAGGATATGCAGGACTACATTTCCATGGTGCTGCTATGGTTCGTGACGGAGCAGCAGCAGGGAAGCTTCACCATTTCGGGCCTTTCCGAGGAGCTGGATGGGATTGAGAAGATGCTGGATAAGGCAAGTGAGCAGTGAGCGGGAAGCAGTAAGCAGATCACGGCACCCCATTTGGCCAGGCTTTTTCCAGCTAAGATTGCCTGCATTCTGCTTACTGCTCACTGCTTACAGCTCATTGCTTGCTGCTCATTGCTTCCTGCCTATAAATCGATTAATTACTTAACTTCGTAGGTTGAGGCCTAGAAAGGGCCGGAAAGATTTATCACGTGACATTGAAAAAACCCAACATTCATGGATTTCAATCAAATTTTACCCATTATAATTGGTGTAATCGCTTTAGCCATAGGCATAGGAGCGGGTAAGTTCCTGTTCGCCAAGGATACACGCAAACAATTAGATGAGGCAGCACAACAGGCAGAAAAGATCATAGCGGATGCCCGGAGCCAGGCAGAGACCCTGAAAAAAGAAAAGATGCTCGAAGCCAAGGAGAAATTTGTTCAACTCCGCGGTGAGCACGACAAAGAGGTACTGGAAAGGAACAAGAAGATCATCGACTCTGAAACCAGGATCAAGCAAAAAGAGCAATCCATCAACTCCAAGCTGGAAAATCTCGACAGGCAGACCAAGGAGAACGAGGCCATCAAGGAAAACCTCAACCGCCAGATCGAGGTGATCAACCAGAAGCGTACAGAACTTGAAAAGCACCAGGAAGAGCATATCCGCAGGCTCGAGAAGATCGCAGGACTTACTGCAGAGGAAGCAAAGGCGCAGCTGATCGAGAGCCTGAAACAGGAGGCACAATCCCAGGCCATCACCATTCAGCAGGAGATCATTGAAGATGCCAAACAGAAGGCCAACAAAGAAGCCAGAAAGATCATTATCCAGTCCATACAACGCACGGCGGCTGAGCAGACCATTGAGAATACAGTAACCGTTTTCAACCTGGAAAGTGATGAGATCAAGGGCCAGATCATTGGTCGTGAAGGCCGCAACATCAGGGCTATTGAAGCGGCGACAGGCGTGGACCTGATCGTTGACGATACCCCTGAAGCCATCGTTTTGTCGTCTTTCGACCCCCTGAGGAGGGAGATCGCACGACTTTCTCTGCAGCGTCTGGTTGCGGATGGCAGGATCCACCCCGCCCGTATCGAAGAGATAGTGGAGAAAACCCGGAAGCAGATAGAAGAGCAGGTGATGGAGATAGGCGAAAGGGCCGTGATTGAGCTGGGTATACACGGATTGCATAAAGAACTTGTAAGAGTGGTCGGTAAAATGCGTTTCAGGTCTTCCTATGGTCAGAACCTACTGATGCATAGCCGGGAAGTTGCAAACCTTTGCGGCATCATGGCTTCAGAACTGGGCATGAACCCGAAACTGGCCAAGCGAGCTGGTCTTTTACACGATATTGGCAAGGTTCCGGACGAAGAGACCGAGCTCAGCCATGCCTTACTTGGCGGAAAACTGGCAGAAAAATATGGTGAAAACCCTGCGGTGATAAATGCCATTGCGGCTCACCACGATGAGATCGAAATGGCATACGTGATATCTCCCATTGTACAGGCCTGTGACGCGATCAGCGGGGCAAGGCCCGGCGCCAGAAGGGAGATCATGCAGCAGTATATCCAGAGAATCAAGGACTTAGAAACGCTGGCCATGACCTACCAGGGCGTAGAGAAGGCCTATGCCATCCAAGCAGGGCGGGAATTAAGGGTTATTGTGGAAGCCGATAAGGTGAGCGACAACGACTCAGAAAAAATCAGCTTTGAGATGGCCCAGAAGATCCAAAACGAAATGACATATCCGGGGCAGATCAAGGTTACCGTAATCAGGGAGAAGCGCACAGTCAATGTTGCGCGGTAACCTTGAAATTGTGATATAAAATGATAAAAGTGGGAGTGTGATGAATTCACATTCCCACTTTTATCAAATTCTCACATTAATTTTGGCGTAGCCAATTTTTCCCCTACCTTTGCCGTCCAAATTTCAAGGACATGAATCCCGCAATAGCTTTTGTACACGAGCAACTGACACAACGAAAAGAGACGCCAAATTTCAAGGCGGGCGACAATATTACCGTGAACTATAAGATCGTAGAAGGTAATAAAGAGCGTATCCAGAGTTTCAAAGGTGACGTGATCAAGCGCCAGGGACAAGGCGCAACTGCTACATTTACAGTACGTAAAGTATCTGATGCCATTGGAGTAGAAAGGACCTTTCCGGTTAACTCCCCCAATATCGAGTCTATCACCCTGAACAAAACAGGTAAGGTTCGTCGTGCTAAGCTGTACTTCCTCCGTACAAGGAGCGGCAAAAGCGCAAGGATCAAGGAAAAAAGAATGTAATCGGGTCATTGACCAGGAAAATATTTTAACAAACGGGAGCCTAAAGCTCCCGTTTTTGTTTTGACTGTATGACTTCAGAATTCTAACTTTGATATTCACACAGATAAACTGAGAACAATGTTATCCAGCGTATTACTCTTAAGCATGCCAGGTGGAACTGAATGGATCATCATCGTTATTGCCGTTCTGGTACTTTTCGGGGGCAGAAAGATCCCTGAATTCATGAGAGGCATAGGTCGCGGTATACGCGAATTCAATGATGCCAAATCAAACGTGAAGAAAGAGATCGAAGAGGGCATTAGCGAAAAAGATAAAACACAGGTTCCATCC
>Ga0114939_10003349_pt1 | contig 11280 bp, 10 predicted proteins | sample AshMeaCrysSpring_FD_87196 | JGI IMG/M metagenome (GOLD analysis project Ga0114939, IMG submission 87196) | Groundwater microbial communities from Big Spring, Nevada to study Microbial Dark Matter (Phase II) - Ash Meadows Crystal Spring | ecosystem: Environmental > Aquatic > Deep subsurface >... | reverse complement strand
TAACGTCGCGACCCTGGTGCAGCGGGCCGGCTCGGCGGCCACCATGGCGGTGGTGAAGGCGGACGCCTACGGCCACGGACTTGTGCCGGTCGCCACCGCGGCCCGGCAGGCCGGGGCCAGCTGGCTGGGGACGGCCGTCCTGGCCGAGGCGATGGCGCTGCGCTCCGCCGGCGTCGACGGGCGGATCCTGGCATGGCTGAGCGCACCGGGGGAGGACTACGCCGCCGCGCTGCGGGCCGAGGTCGACCTCAGCGCCTACGCGACGTGGCAGCTCGACGAGATCGCGGCCGCCGCACGGGCCACCGGACGGCCGGCCCGGGTGCATCTGAAGGCCGACACCGGTCTCGGCCGGGGCGGGGTGATGCCGGCGGACTGGCCGGAGGTGCTCGCCCGGGCCGCCGCGCTGCAGGCCGACGGCGTGGTCGAGGTCGTCGGGGTGTGGACCCACTTCGCCTACGCCGACGCCCCCGGGCATCCGACCATCGGTGCCCAGCTGCGGGTGTTCGACGAGGCCGTCGCCCAGGCCGAGAAGATCGGGCTGCGCCCCCAGCTGCGGCACGCGGCGAACTCGGCGGCCACCCTGACCCTGCCCGAGGCGCACTTCGACATGGTGCGTCCCGGGCTGGCCGTGTACGGGCTCTCCCCGATCCCGGACGTCGCCGACTCGGCCACGCTGGGGCTGCGCCCGGCGATGCGGCTGAGCGCCCGGGTGGCCCTGGTGAAGCCGGCGCCGGCTGGACACGGGGTGTCCTACGGCCACACCTACGTCACCGGCGCGGACACCCGGCTGGCGCTGGTCCCGCTCGGGTACGCCGACGGGGTGCCCCGGCACGCCTCCGGCCGCGGGCCGGTGCGCGTCGCCGGACGCACCTTCCCGGTCGCCGGCCGAGTCTGCATGGACCAGGTCGTCCTCGACATCGGCGACGCGCCGGTGCAGCCCGGCGACGAGGCGGTGCTGTTCTCGGACGGGTCGAACGACGAGCCCACCGCGCAGGACTGGGCGCAGGCCGCCGACACGATCTCCTACGAGATCGTCAGCCGGCTCTCCGCTCGCCTGCCCCGGCGCTTCCTCGACGGCGGTGCCCGGTGATCGGCGGGATCTCGGCCGGTCGCGCCGCGGCGGCAGCCTCGGTCGGCGGCATCGCCGCCGCTGCCGGATCGGTGATCGGTCTGGTCGCCGAACGGGCGGTCATGGGTTACGTCCTGGACGTCGACGACCCGTACACGCAGGAGTCCTTCGGCGGGCTGCGGGGCACCCCGTACGCCGTGGAGACCAGCGATGCCGTGCAGCTGCACGTCGAGGTCGATGACTCCGGCGCGGTGGGTCCGACGGTGGTGTTCGCCCACGGCTACGCACTGAACCAGGACTGCTGGCACTTCCAGCGGCGCGACCTCGGTGACGTCGGCACCCTGGTCTTCTACGACCAGCGTTCGCACGGCCGGTCCGGACGGTCCGGCCGGGAGGAGGTGTCCATCACCCGGCTCGGCATCGACCTGGGGGAGGTGCTCGACGCCGTCGCGCCGCCCGGACCCGTCGTGCTGGTCGGGCACTCGATGGGCGGGATGAGCATCATGGCGCTGGCCGACCAGCGCCCCGACCTGTTCGGCGAGCGGATCCGTGGCGTCGCCCTGATCGCCACCGGCGCCGACCAGGTCGTCGAGCGCCTGCTCGGGGTCCGCGGCGAGCTCGGCCGGACGCTGGGCCGCCGGGTCGGCGAGGCCGGGACCGCTGTGGTGGCCGCAGCGTCCCGCCAGGCCGACCTCATCGACTCGGTGCGCCGCTCCGGCAGCGACCTGGGCTACGTGCTGACCCGGCGGCTGGCGTTCGCCCGCGCGGACATCGCCCCGTCCCTGGTGGAGCTGACCGTGGGCATGCTCGCCGGAACCCCGGTCGGCGTGATCGCGGACTTTCTGCCGCACTTCGTGCTGCACGACACCACGGCGGCGCTGGCCGCGCTGGCCCGTACCGAGGCGCTGGTCATCGGCGCAGTGCGGGACCACGTGACCCCGATCCAGCACAGCCGGGACATCCTCACCCTGGTGCCGCACGGGGAGTACCTGGAGATCCCCGACGCCGGGCACATGGTGATGCTCGAGTACCCCGACCTCGTCACCGCGCACCTGCGGGCGCTGGTGGCCCGGGCCTCCCGCGGCACCGCGGTGGAGATCGAGCACCCTGGCGCGGTCCCGGTCCCGCTGCCGCGCCCGACCCGACGCTCGCGGCGCACCCGCACTCGCCGTCGGTGAGCTCGGCGTCGCAGGCCGAGGCGCCGGACAGCGGCGTGTGGGAGGTCACCGGCGAGGCGTCCATGGTCGGACTCGGGATGCGCCTGGGCGCGCTGCTGCGGCCCGGTGACCTGGTGCTGCTCGACGGCCCGCTCGGGGCGGGCAAGACGACCCTGACCCGAGGCATCGCCGCCGGCCTCGGCGTGCCCGGACCGGTCACCTCCCCGACCTTCGTGCTGGCCCGCGAGCATGCCGCCCCGGACGGGCGAGCCGGCCTGGTGCACGTCGACGCGTATCGTCTGGCCGGCCCGGACGAGGTGGAGGACCTCGACCTCGGACCCGCCATGGCGCAGGCGGTGACGGTCGTCGAGTGGGGGGTCGGCGCGGCCGAGCAACTGGCCGAGGACCGCCTCGAGCTCACCCTCGTCCCTCTCGACGAGGACCGTCGCGAGGTCCGCTGGGCAGCCGTGGGGGAGCGGTGGAAGCCCGACCTCAGCCGCGTAGCGGGTTGCGGGGCGCGCTGAGGGCGGCGAACGCGGCCGGGTCGATGGGCCGAACCAGGCCCTCCTGAACGACCGTGGCAACCAGGCGGCCGTCGGCGCAGAACAGCCGCCCCATGGCCAACCCTCGGCCGCCGATCGCGGTCGGGCTCGCCGCGTCGTAGAGCAGCCATTCGTCGGCGCGGAACGGGCGCTGGAACCACAGCGCGTGGTCCAAGCTGGCGCCCATGATCGGGTCCAGCGTGAACGACACCCCGTGCCGGGCCAGCACCGGGTGCAGCAGAGTGACGTCGCTCATGTAGGCCAGCATCGCGGTGTGCACCACCGGGTCGTCCGGCAACGTGCCTGCCGCCCGCATCCACACCCGATGCCGGGCCTCGGCCCGCGGCCCCATGTCACGCTGCGCGAACGGATGCGGGTCGATGGCCCGCACGTCCACGGTCTGCCCCAGCACCGCGCTGACCGGGACCCGGTCGATGTAGTCGGCCAGTGCCTGGTCGAAGGTGGGCAGCGTCGTCGGGTCGGGGACCTCGGGCATGGCGTCCTGGTGCTCGAACCCGTGCTCGGGCCGCTGGAAGGAGGCGGCGAAGGAGTAGATGGCCTTGCCGTGCTGGATGCCGTGCACCCGTCGGGTGGAGAAGCTCCCACCGTCGCGGATCCGCTCGACCAGGAACACCGTCGGCAGGCTCGGGTCACCGGGACGCAGGAAGTACGAGTGCAGCGAGTGGATCACCCGCTCGGGGTCGACGGTGCGTGTCGCTGCCACGAGCGCCTGTGCGGCGGTCTGCCCGCCGAAGGTGCGCGGCAGGCCCACCCGCGGATGGTGCCCCCGGTAGATGTTCTCCTCGATCTGCTCCAGCGCCAGGACCCCCACCAGCTCGTCCAGCGCCTGCTGACCGTGCGGGAGCGCAGCGGCAGGCAGGTCGGGCACACCGGGGAGGTTAGCCGTCTGACCTACGCTGGCGTGATGCTGCTGGCCCTGGACACCGCCACCGACGTGGTGACGGTCGCGGTGTGCGACACGACCGGGGTGCTCGCGCACCGTTCCGGCACCGGGCCGCGCCGGCACGCCGAGGTGCTGGCCCCCCTGGTGGCGCAGGCGCTGGCCGACGCCGGTGTCCGCGGGTCTGACCTCGAGGCGGTCTGGGTCGGGGTCGGCCCGGGCGCCTACACCGGTCTGCGGGTCGGGGTGGCCACCGCGCAGGTCCTCGCGGCGGTGTGGGACGTTGCGGTGCACGGCGCCTGCAGCCTGGACGCGCTGGCCGTACAGGCCGTCCACGAGCAGCCGGCGCGCTGCGCCGACGGCGTCCTGGTGGTCACCGACGCGCGACGCCGCCAGGTCTTCTGGGCCCGCTACTCCGGCGCGGGGGTCCGCCTCGACGGCCCGGCCGTGGACGCGCCCGCCGACGTGCCGCACCGCACGATGCCCAGCGTCGGGTCCGGCGCGCTGGCCCATCCCGAGCTGTTCCCCGCGGCCCTGCCGCCGGCCACCCCGGACGCGGCGTGGCTGGCCCGCGGCGCGCTGGCGGGCACCATCTCCGCGCTCGTCGTCCAGCCGCTGTACCTGCGCCGGCCCGACGTGACGACCGGGTCGCGACCCAAGACCGTGCTGCAGCCCGCCGGTCCCTCTCACCTGTGACCGCGGGCCTCACCCTGCGGCGGATGCGCTGGTGGGACCTCGCCGAGGTGCTGCCGATCGAGACGGAGGTGTTCGCCGACCAGCCGTGGAGCCCCGCGCAGTGGTGGTCCGAGCTGGCCGGCGTCCCGCAGCGCCGGCACTACCTCGTGGCCGGCCCGCAGGATGCCGAGAGGCCATCCGTCGTCGGGTACGCGGGGATCGCGCTCGGCCCGGACGCCGCGGACGTGATGACCCTGGCGGTGCGACCGGCCCAGCGCGGTCGGGGGATCGGGCGGGCCCTGCTGGACGGGCTGCTGGACCGCTGCCGGGCCGGTGGCCTGCGGGAGGTGTTCCTGGAGGTGCGGGCAGACAACCACCCGGCCCGCGCGCTGTACGCCGCGGCGGGGTTCGTGCCCGTGGCGCGCCGCGTCGGGTACTACGGCGGCACCGACGCGGTGACCATGCGACGGCGGGAGGGATGATCTGCTCGTGACCCTCACCGATGCCCGCGACGGGCCGCTGGTGCTGGGCATCGAGACCTCCTGCGACGAGACCGGGGTCGGTCTGGTGCGCGGCTCGACGCTGCTGGCGAACGCGATCGCCTCCAGCGTCGACGAGCACGCCCGTTACGGCGGCGTCGTCCCGGAGGTGGCCAGCCGCGCCCATCTGGAGGCGATGCTGCCGACCATCGAGCGTGCCTGCCGCGTCGCGGACGTGCGGCTGCACCAGGTGGACGCGATCGCCGTCACCAGCGGCCCGGGGCTCGTCGGGGCCCTGCTGGTCGGCGTGGCTGCCGCCAAGGCGTTGGCGCTGGGTCTGGACGTGCCGCTGTACGGGGTGAACCACCTGGCCGCCCACGTCGCCGTCGACACCCTCGAGCACGGCCCGCTGCCCGAGCCCGCCGTCGCGCTGCTCGTCTCCGGCGGGCACTCCTCGGTGCTGCTGGTGGACGACCTGGCCAGCACCGTGTCACCGCTGGGTAACAGCATCGACGACGCCGCCGGCGAGGCGTTCGACAAGGTGGCCCGGCTGCTCGGCCTGCCGTTCCCCGGCGGCCCACCGATCGAGGCGCTGGCCCGCGACGGTGACCCCGCCGCCATCCGGTTCCCGCGGGGCCTGACCTCCCCAGCCGACATGGCGCGGCACCGCTACGACTTCTCCTTCTCCGGGCTCAAGACCGCGGTGGCGCGCTTCGTGCAGGCCGCCGAGCAGAGCGCAACCCCGACACCACGCCGCGACGTCGCGGCAGCGTTCCAGGAGGCGGTGGCCGACGTGCTGTCCCGCAAGGCGGTGCTGGCCTGCCAGGAGCAGGGCGTGGACACCCTGGTGCTCGGCGGCGGGGTGGCCGCCAACACCCGGCTGCGGGCGATGGCCGAGCAGCGCTGCGCCGCGGCCGGTGTCCGGCTGCGGGTGCCGCGTCCGGACCTGTGCACCGACAACGGCGCCATGGTCGCCGCCCTCGGGGCGATGCTCGCCCGGCGTGGCCAGTCCGCCTCCCCGCCGGACCTCGGCGCCCAGTCGTCGCTTCCGGTGGACGTCATCGTGCTGTGACCCCACCCCAAGGGGGCCCTCGCCCCGTCCTGCTCGTCGTCGACACCGGGGTGGACGACGCGCTGGCCATCCTCGCCGCGCACCGCCATCCGGGTCTGCACCTGGTCGGGGTGGTCGCCGCGGCCGGCAACGTGTCGCTGGCCCGGGCAGCAGCCAACAGCCGCGCGGTGCTCGACCTGCTCGGCTGCCCGGCACCGCTGCTGCGCGGGGCCGCCGTGCGCACCGACGGCCGGAGCTTCGGTGAGCGGGCGGTGCACGGCCCGGACGGACTGGCCGGCCTCGGCCCGCCGCGGCCGCTCACCGCCACCGAGACGGCCGCCCTCCCGGCGCTGGACGCCGCGATGTTGCGCGAGCTGGAGCGGCACGCCTCACGCCACCTGCAGGTGGTGTGCCTGGCTCCGCTGACCTCGCTGGCGGGCCTGCCCGTGAGCCCGGTGCTGGCCAGCTACGCCCGCCCGGGTCAGGCCAACCACACCATGGACCCCGACGCGGCCGATCGACTGGTGGCCGGGGCGCTACGACACCTGGCCTGCGACGGCGCGCCCCCCGACCTTCCCGAGCCGATCCCGCGCACCGACGGGGTGGCCGGGCTCGGGCTGGCCTTGCTGGAGCATCAGCGAGGCCGTCGAGCCGGCCTCGGCGACGCCGCCGGGGTGCTCAGGCTGGCTGGGGCGGCCCGTCCCGGCAGAGTCCTGCTCGGCCTGCTCACGCGGTGAGGCAGCGAGCCACCTCGACCAACTCGACGGGCACCTCCTTGCGCCGCCCGGCGATCTCGCTGATCGGCACCCGCACCACATGGTCGCCGGCCAGGCCGACCATGACCCCGGAGGCCCCGTCGTGCACCGCGTCCACCGCCGCCACCCCGAACCGGCTGCCGAGGATGCGGTCGGCCGGGGTGGGCGTGCCGCCGCGCTGGACGTGCCCGAGGACGGTCAGCCGAGCATCGAAACCGGTACGGGACTCCAGCTGCGAGCGGACCATGTCGCCGACCGCGCCCGCCACGATCGACCCGAACGCACCCCTCGGCTGCTGCCACTCGAGGGTGCCCGGGAGCGGAAGGGCACCCTCGGCCACCACGACCACCGAGGAGCGGGCCCGGCGATGCCGATGGATCAGCTGCTTGGCCAGGTCGTCGATGTCGAAGGGGTCCTCGGGGATGAGGATGGCCTCGGCGCCGGCCGCGATCCCGGCGGCCACCGCGATCCAGCCGCTGTGCCGTCCCATCACCTCCACCACCATGACCCGGTTGTGGCTCTCGCCGGTGGTCTGCACGCGGTCCAGGGCGTCGGCCGCGATCGTGACCGCGGTGTCGAAGCCGACCGACACATCCGTGCCGGACACGTCGTTGTCGATCGTCTTGGGCACCCCGACCATGGGCAGGCCCGCGGCGGACAGCTCGCCGGCCGCGGCCAGGGTGCCGTCGCCGCCGATGCAGATCACCGCGTCGAGCCGGTTGCGCTTGAAGCTCTCGAACACTATCCCGACCCCGTCGGGATGCTCGTGCGGGTGGTAGCGCGCAGTGCCGAGGATCGTCCCGCCACGGGTGATCAGGCCGCGGGTGGTGTCCACCGACAGGTCGACGATGTCGCCCTCGGCCATGCCCTTCCAGCCGTTGCGGAACCCCACGATGGTGTCGCCGTGCTCCATCTCGGCGCGGCGAACCGTCGCCCGGATCACCGCGTTGAGTCCGGGGCAGTCGCCACCGCCGGTGAGCAGCCCGATGCGCATGCGTGTCCTCCTCGTCGCCCACCGGACGGTGCCGACCGCCTGGCGACCGGGCGGATGCCTCGGCCGTGCCATTCTGGACCGCGTGCGTCCGGCTGTCTGCGTGGTCCTGGCAGCTGCGGCGCTGCTGCTCGCCGGCTGCGACGCCGGCGGCCGCGCCACCGCCGGCCCCACCGGCCCCACCGGCAGCCCCACCGGCCAGGCCTCCCGACCGGTGGCCACACCCGCCGCCCCGCCACCCTCGCCCACCCCAACCCCCACCCACACCACGTGGGGTCCCAGCCTGGACGTCTGGGCCGAGGCGGGCCGCATCGTCGACGCGATGGACCTCCCGACCCGTGCCGGGCAGGTGATCATGGCCGGCTACGCCGGGCTGGAGCCGCCGGTCGGGCTGGTCAGCGAGCTCGGACTCGGCGGGGTGATCCTGCTGGGGGACAACATCCCCACCGGGCCGGACGCCGCACAGGAGATGCGAGCGATCACCGAGCGCCTGCAAGCGGCCAGCGGCCGCTCCTACCCGCTGGCCATCGCGGTGGACCAGGAGGGCGGACCGGTGGCGCGCCTCGGCGCGGGCGTCACCGAGCTGCCACCGGGGATGGCGCACGGCGCGGTCGACGACCCGGAGCTGAGCACAGCGGTCGCGGCGGGTCTGGGTGCGCAGCTGCGGGACCTCGGCTTCACGATGGTGTTCGCGCCGGTGGCCGACGTGACCAGCGGGGTCGGCGACCCGACCATCGGGGTGCGCTCCCCGGGGGACCGCCCCGACCTGGTGTCCCGGGTCGCGGTGGCCCAGGTCTCCGGACTGTGGTCCGCCGGCGTGGCGCCGGTGCTCAAGCACTTCCCCGGTCACGGCAGCGTCCCGGCCGACAGCCATGAGGTGCTGCCGGTCCAGCAGGCCACCCGAGAGCAGCTGCAGGCGCGCGACCTGGTTCCCTTCGCCGAGGCCGTGCGCTCCGGCGCCCCGGCGGTGATGGTCGCCCACCTCGACGTGCGCGGGGTCGACCCGGGCGTGCCGTCCTCGGTGTCCGCCCCCGTGGTCAGCGGGATGCTGCGCACCGACCTGGGATTCGACGGGCTCGTCGTCACCGACTCGCTGGCCATGGCGGGCGTCGCCGAGCAGTACCCGGGGGCGGAGGCGGCCGTGGCGGCGCTGGCAGCAGGCTCGGACCTGCTGCTCATGCCCACCGACCCGCGGGCCGCCCGCGACGCCGTCGTCGCCGCGGTCGAGCAGGGCCGAGTCCCTGCGCAGCGGCTGGCCGACGCGGCTCGCCGCGTGGTGGTCGTGCAGCTCCACGTGGCTCGAACGACCCCGGCGCAGCCGTCCGAGGCCGCCCCCGCCGCTGCCGCCCGCGAGCTGTCGGCTCGGGCGGTCACCCTGGTCTCCGGGCCGTGCTCGGGGCCGATGGTGGGCCAGGCCGTCCAGGTGGTGGGCGGGACCGAGACGGACCGGGCCCGGTTCACCGCGGCGGCCGAGCGTGCCGGTCTGCAGACGGGGGCGGGAAGCGTCGTCACGCTGCTGGGAACCGCGGGGACCGCGGGCGGCGGTGACGTCGTGGTGGCCCTCGACGCCCCGCACGGATTGGCCACCAGCCAGGCCTCCACCGCACGCCTGGCACTGTTCGGCCGAACCGAGGCGTCCTTCGACGCGCTGGTCGGGGTGCTCACCGGCGCCGCGTCGGCGACGGGGACGCTGCCGGTGAGCGTGCCGGGGGTGTCACCCCCCGCGTGTTGACTCCCCGCCTGTTCTGGCACTCGGGTTGACCGAGTGCTAAGTCGCGTCTACTGTCAGGGTTGGCACTCGGCAGGCTCGGGTGCCAGCCTCGCCGCCACCGACCGGCACCCGCGACGACGGTGGGTGGCACCAGGCAGGCACGAGAAGACCATCCGTCGAGAACACGACATCCCGCCGAAAGGGGATTCAGCACGTGTCCGTGTCGATCAAGCCACTCGAAGACCGCGTCCTCGTCAAGCCGCTGGACGCCGAGCAGACCACGGCGTCCGGTCTGGTCATCCCCGACACCGCCAAGGAGAAGCCGCAGGAGGGCGAGGTCCTGGCTGTCGGACCCGGCCGCTGGGACGAGGACGGGGAGAACCGTGTCCCGCTCGACGTCAGCGTCGGCGACAAGGTCCTGTACTCCAAGTACGGCGGCACCGAGGTGAAGTACCAGGGTGAGGAGTACCTCATCCTGTCCGCCCGTGACGTCCTGGCCATCCTCGGCTGAGACGCCCCACCATCAGAATCAGCGGCCCCGGACGGTCACCGCCGTTCGGGGCCGCTGACGTCCGTAGAGAGGACACCTGACATGCCCAAGATCCTGACCTTCGACGAGGACGCCCGCCGCAGCCTGGAGGCCGGTGTCGACGCCCTGGCCGACACCGTCCGGGTGACGATAGGCCCCAAGGGCCGCAACGTCGTCCTCGACTCGGCCTTCGGACCGCCGACGATCACCAACGACGGCGTGACGATCGCCAAGGCCATCGACCTGGAGCAGCCCTACCAGAACATGGGCGCCCAGCTGGTCAAGGAGGTCGCCACCAAGACCAACGACATCGCCGGCGACGGGACCACCACCGCCACCGTGCTCGCCCAGGCGCTGGTGCACGACGGCCTGCGGCTGGTGGCCGCCGGGATGTCCCCGGCCGCCCTCAAGCGCGGCATCGACGCCGCCGTCGAGGCGGTCACCGAGCACCTGCTGGACACCGCGCGTCAGGTCGACAGCCACGAGGACACTGCCGCGGTGGCCACCATCTCCGCGCAGGACGCCGAGATCGGCACCATGATCGCTGAGGCGTTCGACAAGGTGGGCAAGGACGGCGTGATCACCGTCGAGGAGGGCAGCACGCTCGGCACCGAGCTCGAGGTCACCGAGGGGATGCAGTTCGACAAGGGCTACCTGAGCCCGTACATGATCACCGACCCCGAGCGCATGGAGGCGGTGCTGGAGAACCCCTGGATCCTGCTCGTCCAGTCCAAGGTGTCCGCGCTGACGGACCTGCTGCCGCTGCTGGAGAAGGTCGTTCCGACCAACCGCCCGTTGCTGATCATCGCCGAGGACGTGGAGGGCGAGGCGCTGTCCACGCTGGTGGTGAACAAGATCCGGGGGACGTTCCTCAGCGTGGCGGTCAAGGCCCCGGGCTTCGGTGACCGGCGCAAGGCGATGCTCCAGGACATGGCCATCGTCACTGCCGGCCAGGTGGTCGCCGAGGAGGTCGGCCTGGCGCTGGACTCCGTCGGCCTGGACGTGCTGGGCAGTGCCCGGCGCGTCGTGGTCACCAAGGACGACACCACGATCGTGGAGGGCGCCGGTGCGCCCGAGGGCATCAGCGCGCGCGTCGACCAGATCCGCAGCGAAATCGAGGCCACCGACTCCTCCTGGGACAAGGAGAAGCTCTCCGAGCGGCTGGCCAAGCTCGCCGGCGGTGTCGGGGTCATCCGGGTGGGTGCGGCCACCGAGGTCGAGATGAAGGAGAAGAAGCACCGGGTCGAGGACGCGGTGTCGGCGACCCGAGCGGCCATCGAGGAGGGGGTGGTCGCCGGCGGTGGAACCGCGTTGGTGCAGTCGGCGTCCGTCCTTGCCGACCGACTGGGTCGCGAGGGTGACGAGGCGAGCGGGATCGGGCTGGTCGCGGGGGCGCTGCGTCAGCCGCTGTACTGGATCG
>Ga0114939_10003348_pt1 | contig 11283 bp, 8 predicted proteins | sample AshMeaCrysSpring_FD_87196 | JGI IMG/M metagenome (GOLD analysis project Ga0114939, IMG submission 87196) | Groundwater microbial communities from Big Spring, Nevada to study Microbial Dark Matter (Phase II) - Ash Meadows Crystal Spring | ecosystem: Environmental > Aquatic > Deep subsurface >... | reverse complement strand
CGAACGATGTATGAACTCTTGGAGGCCGAGCAGGGCCATCAGACGGGAGCGGCTCTCGATCGACGCAATGTGCAGATTTCTGACCTGCTGAACAAGCGGAGTTGGTCTGCGTCTTCCGTCCGCCGGACAATCCATCGAGCGGTTCGCGAGAGAGAAGTCTTCTTGCAGGGCGATGCGGTGCGGTTCACGCCGAACGGTCTCCAGGAAGCGGCGCGATTGACGCGCCAACATCGGTTGTGGGAACTGTACTTGATCACTTATGCCGACGTGGCGCCGGGAAACGTCGATCGTGATGCGGATGCAATCGAACATGTGCTGGAGCCAGCAATTGTCGCCGAGCTCGAGTCTCTGCTTCAGAAACGCACGACGGCAGTACCTGCCAGCCCCCATCAGCTGATCGAAGCTGGGGCTGATGAACCGTCATCTCCGCGTGTAGGGAGGGCCGCCGAATGAGCCTGTTGCCTGGCGATTGGAGCTGGACACTCGACGGCTGGATCGTATTGGCCGGCATGCTGTGCGCGGTCGCCGCGGCACTGCTCGGTAATTTTCTGGTCTTGCGACGGCTCAGCCTGCTGGGCGATGCAGTCAGTCATGCAATTCTGCCAGGCCTGGCAGCAGCATTCTTCTTGAGCGATAGCCGGTCGAGCTGGCCGATGTTTGCCGGGGCCGTGGTTGTGGGAGTCATCACTGCCGTTTTCACTGAATGGATCCGCAGCGTAGGACGCGTCGATGAAGGTGCGTCGATGGGCGTCGTATTCACGTCGCTGTTCGCGCTGGGCTTGGTCCTGATCGTTCGCGCCGCGGACCATGTCGACCTCGACCCGTCCTGCGTCCTGTATGGTGCCATCGAACTGACGCCGCTCGATGTGATCTCTCTTGGCGATTGGCAGATACCAAGGGCGGTGATCACGCTGGCGGGTGTCGCAGCCGTCAATGGGCTGTTCGTCCTCTGCTTCTTTAAGGAATTGGCGATCACCTCCTTTGACCCGGCACTGGCGACCACGCAGGGATTTTCCGCCAAATGGATGCACTACCTGCTGATGGTGCTGGTCGCGATCACCGCAGTCGCGAGTTTCGAGTCAGTCGGCAACATCCTGGTGGTCGCAATGTTCATCGTACCGCCAGCCACCGCTTACCTGCTGACCGATCGCTTGCCCGTGATGATCTGGTTGAGCTTGCTGGTTGCCGTGATGGCTGCGGTCTTTGGTCATCTCGGAGCGCTGGTCGTTCCTCGCTGGTTTGGATTCGGAAGCACCACGACGGCGGGCATGATGGCCGTCACCGCCGGGATCCTGCTGGGTCTGGCCGTTCTGTTTGCACCACGTCACGGGGTACTGCTAAACCTGGCACGCCGCTGGTCGATGAGTTGGCGAATCTTGAATGACGATCTGCTGGCGATGCTGTATCGGATCGAAGAGCGGGGCAGCGTCACGCGGGGCAGCCTGCAAAGCCTGGCAGAGCTATTGCTGGCTGAACGCTGGTCCGTCCGCGCGGCATTGCTTTGGCTGCAGTTCCGTCGGCAGGTAACGAGGAGAGGCGAGACGTATCATCTGACCAGCCAGGGGCTGGCGCGCGCCGAGCAACTCGTCCGCACGCACCGCCTGTGGGAGCATTACCTGGTCACGGAAGTCGGCATGGATACCGATCGGATTCACGAGCAGGCCGAGCGGTTCGAGCACTTCACGAGCCGGCGTCTGCACGCCCGCCTGTCGGATGCCACGCGAGATCCTGCGATCGATCCGCACGGCAGCCCGATTCCTCTGCCCGCGGAAGCGGCACGTGATCCGCGCGCCTCGGATCACGCCGGCTAGCACGCTCGCCTGCCGGCGCGTCCCTCCCGTGATGCATCTTCAGGCTGCTGTCAGCGCTTACCGGACCGGCAAGTCCAAATCCGGCCGCACCGCTCGATCAAGGAACTTCACGGGAATCGTGCCTGCGTTCAGAACGGCTTCATGGTAGGCAGCCAGATCAAACTGCTTACCAAGTTCCCGCTGAAGCTGCTGTCGCAAACGCAGGAACGCCTGCTTGCCGACGAAATACGTGGAAAGCTGACAGGATGTCTGCTTGGCGCGTACAACTTTCAAGCGGGCTTCACCTTCGCCCTGGAATCCCTCGTCGATCATCAGCCGCAGCGCTTCCTCGTCGCTCATGTCGGTGCAGTGCATCTTGTGATCGAGCAATGCATTGACCACGCTTCGCAAATAGAACTTCAGCTGCATCAACCGCAGGGCCAGGTCATCGGCGCCGTAGCCTTCGTCCAGCATCATCTGTTCGGTGTAGTTCGCCCAACCTTCCGCAAAAGTGCCCGAGTAGAGTACGCGGCGGATCTTAGATGGGTTGCGGTTGCCGTATTCCAATTGCACGTAATGCCCTGGGTATGCTTCGTGAATCGTCAGTATCTGCAGCATCCGCTGGTTGTATTCCGACAGAAAAGTATCCACTCGCGCATCATCCCAACTGCTGGGCGGGGGACTGATTGCGTAGATGCTGTCGGCCGCGCTATCGAGCGGTGGAGCGGGATTGAGATAGGCGACGCTGTTCCCCCGTTGGAACTCAGGCATCTCAATGATCTGACACCGATCGGGCGCCGGTAACGTCAGAATCTTTCGCTCAGTGATGAATCGCTTCAGATTTGCGACGGTATCCCGCGCGTCACGGACCAATGTCTCGGCGCGGCCATGATCCTTGCCAATGGCAGCAACCACTCGGTCAATCGTCTCGCGCCTGCCGGCCGGATCATCTGGAGGTACAGGCTCGCCAGGAAAGTACTCGCTCCACAGCTGCCGAGCAATCAGCAGCATGGCTGCATGGGTATCGCGAAGTGCTTGCTCGGCGAGCGCCAAGACCTCTGGAGCCGTCATATCCGCGGCCAGCACGCGGACCAGCTTCTCATTGAATGCCTCTTTCCCCAGCCGCCAGTCGCCGTCCGATTTTGGCAACAACTCCTCTTCCAAGTACGTCTGATGGCGCTTGAGCGCTGCTGCCACCTGCTTGCCTGCTGCCTTGACAGCTACAAGCTGCGGTGATTCGGCGACCAGAGCCGGCAATGCTTCCTCGAAGAACTGGATTGCTCCCCGATTCTGCTGAATCGCCGTTTCCGTCACGACACGAGGCGGATGCGATAGTTGCTGACGGCCAGCCGCCAAGACCGATTCAGCCTGTTCCATTCGCCGCAACGCATTGGCGATGTTCTCTTCGCGCGGTAAGGTCGACTGTGTCAGCAGCAGGAACACGCCATCTGTCAGCAAGCTTGTGTAGATCCGGGGGTCGCGTTCATAGGGCCGTTCATGGTCTTCCGTCCATAAGGCAAGTTCCAGATATTCACGGAGGATCTCGTAGTCGATCTGGCCTGCTGGCGATAAGCCCTGGAAGCTGACGACTGTCGGCAGATCGCGGAGCGTTTGGGCATTCAGCTCACGCATCTGCTTGACCTTCTCTGGACTGACGTCATCCAGTCGATCATCGAAGCGATGGTCCCCCAGTCGGGTCGCCAATGTCGGACTGAGTTGGAAGCCCGCTTCCATATAGCGGTCGAAGAACTCTTCGAGTTTCTGGTCGGCATCCGGCTGCTGAGCCGTTGTCGTGGATGCGAGCGCCAATCCAAACCCGGTGAGCAAGACAATGCGCAAAGCCACTCGGAGCATGAAAGTCCTTTGCGGGTCTCGATTTCGTTTCATTTTGTTTTCCACAGGGTTGCCAGTAGTCTTGTGATCGTGGGGTCGTACGCTTCCAGTTCGTCACGCGTAAACGGAAAGAAGTCATTTCGGGCGAAGTATGCCTCGGTGCATTCTGCAAAGTATTCGCAAGGATCGGTCATCGCGTAGGCCGTGGCTCGGGTCACGACGCCGTCAGCATCGCGCCGCTCCACATCACGGTAGCTTCCTGCTGCCTTGGCGCGTTCATAGCACGCAATGACCCTCGGCTCGTCATATCCCAATACGCGATCATGATAGGCATGCGCCAACTCATGCAGCGCGAAATTGGGCATCCGCTGCCATTCGCGGCGGAAGATACGGATGTTGGTAAACTCAATCCCGCGTGCCATCGTCTCATCGCGACCGTGCTCGCGAAGCCATCCGGCATCAGGATGGTATTCGGCCCGGGGCGGAAATCCATCGTACTCAGGAGACATCCAGAGGCTGACTTGACGCAGATCCTCCAGGGGTCCGGTTGGAATGCACTCTGAAATTTGCCGCAGCTGAATTTCCAGGATTCTCAGCGCCTCGCGTGTTTCCTCAGGCATGGCCTGGTCCAGCCGACGATCAATATGGACCTGCCAACCGCAGATCGACTCGCTGCGGAAGCGATCTGCATCGACTGGCTTCCCCGGGACATCGCCTGCCGCCCGATCTCCGGTCTCTCCCGAACGTTCGACCGCGGCCGACTGCTGGACGATTTCCGTGGAACCACCTGGCAGGTCCTCCTGCGCTGCCGCCATGGCGGCCACACCGGCTCCGCTGATCAGCCAGCAAGCCCCCCGCATGCGTGCGATCGCGGCGGCAATCATCCGACCACCTCCGCGACGATTGGACCGATCACATCTTGGCGGGGTGTCACGCCGAGTCCAGGCCGATTGCTGGCCTGCATGAACCCGTGCTCACGACGGGGAGCCCCGTCGGCCGTACTGACGGTGACGTAACTGTTGAAATCCGTGCTTGTAAACCGATATTCCTCAGGGGTGCTGTGCGCCAGGTGCGCGATCGCAGCGGTCGTGATGTCACCGCCCCAACTGTCCTCCAAAGTCATGGCGATTCCCATGCTGACGCATAGATCGCGAACCTGCCGCGTCTTCGTCAGCCCACCGAGTTTACTGATCTTCAGGTTGACGACATCCATCGCCAGATCGGACTTCGCACGAAGCAGCATTTCCAGGCTGTCGACATTTTCATCCAGCACAAATGGATGGGTCGTGTTCCGCCGGACCGCCAGGCACTCTTCGTAGGTCAAACATGGCTGTTCGATATAGACGTCCACATCCTGGACCGCTCGAACAACGCGGATCGCTTCATGCTGAGTCCATCCGGTGTTTGCATCGGCGACCAGCCGATCGCCGGCCTGCAAGGTCTGCGAAACTTGACGAATCCGTGTGATGTCGGTGTCGGGGTCTCCACCAACTTTCAGTTGAAATCGCGTATAACCCTCAGCGCGATACGCTGCCACTCGGCTCGCCATGATTTCAGGGTCTTCCTGAGAGATTGCGCGATAGAGTCTCACCCGGTCACCGAATCTGCCGCCTAACAACTCGCAGACCGGCAAGCCTGTCGCTTTACCCAGCAAATCCCAGCAAGCGATGTCGATTGGCGATTTCACGTAGGAATGTCCCTTCAGCGCCGCATCCATTCGCGCATTGAGCACCCCGAGTTGCCGTGGATCCAAGCCGAGCAGATGAGGGCCAAGCTCCCGCAGTCCGGCACGAACGCCTTCGGCGTAGGCCGGCAAATAGAACGGGCCTAGCGGACAAACTTCCCCATAGCCAATCAAGCCGATGTCCGCCTCCACCCCGACCATCGTGCTGTCAAAAACCGTTACCGACTTCCCTCCCGACCATTTGTAGGAGCCTTCGTGCAGCGGCAACTCCACTCGATGGGCGAAAATGCGAACAATTTTCATGGTTGTCGTGGGGGGTATCGAGATTCAGTCAGGACGCGAATCGCCACAGTTTACCTCGACCCAGCCCGCGTTTGCCTGGACTGCCGGTACCGGCTCAGGCGGAGGTTGCTTGCAGGGCCTCGGGGCCGACCGCTACGATGATCCAGTTAGTACGTATGCGTACTTTCTGCCGTTTATCGAAGGAGCGCCGCGGATGGACATGGGACACGACCTGGCGATGGCGTTGCGTGCCGCCTATTGGGCGATGCACCGCGACTCGGATACCGCCTTTGAACCGCTGGGAGTCACCGCGAATCAATTTGTTTTGATGTCGCTGCTCGCCGATCACGAGGCCTTGACCCAACGCGAGCTGGTAGACCGCGCGTCTTCCGACCCAAATACGATTCGAGCAATGCTACTGGTCCTGCAGCGTAACGGGCTCGTCAACCGGACCGCGCATCCGTCAGATGGTCGAGCATGGCTTGTTTCCTTGACCCCTAAGGGACGCCGCTCCTATCAGCGGATGAAAGTGGCAAGCACCGCCATCCGTTCGAAGCTTCAGGCTGCCGTTCAGCCATTCGAGCCGGAAGCGCTGGTTGAAGCCCTACTGCGGATTGCGAAGACGTTCGGGGCCGACGCCCCGGGTACCGCCAAGCGATCGCGCCGTTCCAAACGTGATCACTGTGCCTCGGCGGTGACTTAGCTGCTTTGCGAAAATCCCTGATCGATTCCAGCAGGGCGCACTGCTTTACTCAAACCAGCTCCGGCACCTTTTCCCCACCTCCGTTCGCTTGGAGTTCTTCCCGATGAATGCTTCCTACTTTTCCTGGCCCAGGCTGCGCGTTGGATGGTCGATACTGGCTATCGCTCTTCTGGCGGGCTATCAGGCGGCGGCGCAGTTTCCTCCACGCACTCCGACGCCCAACGACACGCTGGTATCCACGCAGATTGCGGACGATCACCGAGTGACCTTCAGCATTTACGCGCCGCAGGCCGAGTCCGTTTCGGTTTCGGGGGACTTTGGTCAGGGAGGACCGCTGACCAAGGCCGAAAACGGTGTTTGGTCAATTACTGTCGGGCCGCTTGCGCCTGACTATTACAGCTACACGTTCACGGTCGATGGCGTGAGAACCATCGATCCCAAGAATCCGATGATCAAGCAGGGCATTGCCAGCCTAGAAAGCATGTTCCTGGTTCCTGGCGAAGAGGCCGAATTCTCCATGCTGAAGGATGTGCCTCATGGTGAGGTACGTCAGGTCTGGTATCGCTCCGATGTGCTGGATGGACCACGCCGGCTGCACATCTACACGCCGCCGGGATACGAAACTTCGACAGACCGGTATCCCGTGCTGTATCTGCTGCACGGCGGCGGAGATGACGATTCGGGATGGCCCACGATCGGGCGCGCTGGATTCATCTTGGACAACCTTCTGGCGCAGGGCCAAGCCAAGCCGATGCTGATCGTGATGCCCAATGGCAGCATGCCGATGCCGACCGATCTACCGCCCCGTCCGGCTCCGGGACAGCAACCTTCCGCCGAGTTCCGCGCGGCGATGGAGAAGCTCCAGGACCGTTTCACACGGGAATTGGTCGACAAGGTAGTCCCGTTGGTCGAATCGACCTATCGCGTTCAACCAGGCCCCGAAAACCGCGCGCTGGCCGGACTGTCGATGGGCGGCGGGCAGACACTTCGCGTACTCACGCAACATCCCGACCAGTTCACTTCCTACTCGATCTGGAGCGCCGGTTTGTTCGGCGGAAATGCTGCGGACTGGGAACAACAGAATGAGGCATTCCTGGCGAAGGCGGAGCAACTGAACCAGTCGATCAAGCGACTGGACATCGTAGTTGGCGAGCAGGACTTTGCTTTGCCAGGCTCAAAAGCTCTTGCAGAAGTACTCGCCAAACGTCACATCAACCATCGCATGGAACTGACCGGAGGCGGACATACCTGGATTAACTGGCGCGACTACCTGCGCGACCTTGCACAAGGGTTGTTTCAGGAGCCAGCTGATCAAGGGTTAACTGGGACTTGGCGTGCGCGGTTTGACACTCAGATCGGAACCCAGGAGTACACATACCAGTTTCAGCAGACCGGAGACCAACTGACCGGCACTGCAACCGCAAAAATCGGAGATGAACCGGCTCGCGAACCCGTCGCGATCAAGGACGGCAAGGTGACTGACGGCGCGTTCTCATTCGTTGAATTGTTCGAATTCAATGGGAACCCGTTGACGATCACCTACAGCGGCAAATTGGTTGGTGACGAGTTGCAGTTGACGCGTCGGGTCGCTGATTTTGCTACGGAGACCCTGACCGCCCGCCGCGCCCAAAAGGAGCCCGCGGAAGCAGCGAAACGTGCGGACCAGTCGGAACAGCCGCAGCGCCGGCCTCCGATGCGCGGCGCTCCCGAGCCTACCCCTCCTGCCACCATCGCCAAAGCTCCGAACGGCTTTGATGAACCACGCTCGGATGTCCCGCATGGCCAAGTGGAGACCATTGAATTCGATTCCAAGACGGTTGGGATCAAACGCAAGATGGTGGTGTACACGCCGCCTGGATATTCGTCGGATAAGCCGCTTCCCGTCCTGTATCTGCTCCATGGTATCGGAGATGACGAGCGTGGCTGGACTCTGAATCAGGCTCACGTAATCCTCGATAACCTGCTTGCGGATGGCCTGATCGAGCCGATGATCGTGGTGATGCCCAATGGCCGCGCATCCGCTGCGCCGGTGCCGGCAAATATCTTTGATCAAAGCCAGTTCGCGGCCTTTGCAAACTTCGAGCAGGAATTGCTCAATGACGTGATTCCCTACATCGAGTCGCACTATTCGGTAAAGGGCGATCGCGATCAACGGGCCATCGCAGGCCTGTCGATGGGCGGGGGACAATCTCTCAACTTCGGACTGCGGAACCTGGATACATTTGCATGGGTTGGCGGTTTCTGTTCGGCTCCCAACACCACGCCTGCCAAAGAACTGATCGCTGATCCCGCAGCCGCCGCGAAGGATCTGCGATTGCTGTGGGTGTCTTGCGGCAACACCGACAGTCTTTGGGAAATCAGCGAAGGATTTCATGAGTCCCTCGCCGAGATGCGGATTCCCCATGAGTGGGGCGTCGACGACGGAGGGCATACTTGGCCGGTTTGGAAGAACGACCTCTACTGGTTCGCGCAGCGACTGTTCCGCTACAAGTAGGATTCTTGACCTCCATTCGCTCTTTGCTGTGACGGCTGTGCGGCCATGCGTGACGCGGAAGTCCGACACCGAAGGCTCGGGAACTGGCTGTTCCTGGCCTACCTTGTCCTCTATGTGACCTTCGTGCTGCTCAACGCATTTGAGCCGGAGATCATGGAGCGCCAGGTATTCAAGGGATTGAACCTGGCGCTCGTATCCGGTCTCGGCCTGATCATCATCGCCCTGTTGCTGGCGGTCATTCACGGCAGCCTTGCCCCTCGGCCCTCCGCTACTCAATCGGACGCCGTCACCGGGGAACGCCGATGATCTACAGCTCTTCGCCTCTGGCGGTTGCGATCTTCGCGCTGTTCGTCGGGCTGACGCTGGGATTAAGTATTTGGTTGGGTCGACGAACGTCCGGCGCCAGCGGGTACTTTGCAGCCCATGGTCAAATCCCGTGGTTTGTCAATGGCATCGCTTTCGCTGGTGATTATCTGTCTGCCGCGTCGTTCCTCGGCATCTGCGGCATGATCGCGTTTTACGGTTATGACGGATTCCTCTATTCGATTGGATTTCTGGCAGGTTGGATCGTCGCACTTTTCGTAATCGCCGAACCGATCAAGGCGCTTGGTAAATTCACATTCGCCGATGCCTTGAACGCTCGGTTTAACTCGCGAGGAATTCAGATCGCCGCTGGTGTCAACACGCTGATTATCAGCCTGCTCTACCTTATCCCGCAGATGGTCGGCGCGGGCGCCTTGATTCAGCCACTGCTCGGTTTGGCGCACTGGCACGGTGTCGTCCTGGTGGGCGCGGTAGTGACTCTGATCGTGATCCTCGCCGGAATGGTCTCGACGACCTATGTGCAGTTCCTCAAGGGTGCACTACTCGTCGTGTTTTCGCTGATTCTGACGCTGGGAGTGCTGGGTCGCGGTCTGACTGTCAGGGAAGGGGGGATCGATGGTCACGCGTTCGAACGACTGGGGCCATTCACCGCCGAACAGCTCAAAGGCGGACAACTGGAAACGGCCGCGGGGTCCCGCCGCATCCTCGAGCTTCCCGCGCCTTGGAATCGTGATCGCTACATCCAGATCGCCGGTGTTGGCCCGTCCACGGGTGAGGCGTCCAGCCCGGCGAAAATTTTTCGCCGTGAGGAAATCGGCTCAGAGCAGTTTGAGCTGCGAGAGATTCAGTGGATGGAGCGTCGGCCTGATGGGGGAGTGTGGGTCAACGGCCTGCCGCGGGGGCGCGACAAGGGACAGGGCGACTTGCATCCCGTCGGGTTCTTGGAATCTTTGTCCGATGGCCGCACGGCAACCGGTGCCGTGGGTCCGCTGGAATTCCTCGAGTCACTTCAAGGTAGCCAGATCAGCCTTTGGCGCAGCGAACCTGAACTGCGTGCCGACGACGGGACACGGATCAGCATTTTCTATTCGCAAAGTGTTCCAGGTTCTCGTGTCCTGAGACCCGGTGAACATCCCATGTTCCAAGGTCTCCGTAGCGGGCAATGGCCTGCCAAACTGGATTTCATCTCCCTGATGCTAGCGCTGTTTTGCGGCACGGCATCGTTGCCGCACATTCTGATTCGCTATTACACGGTCAAGGACGGCGCGGCAGCCCGGAAAAGCACGATCATGGGAATTGCAGCCATCGGCAGTTTCTACGTGCTGACATTGTATTTGGGGCTCGGCGGAATGATCAGCGGCGCGCTGGACGTCACGGACAGCAACATGGCGGCTCCGTTGCTCGCGCGGGCGATGAGCCCCGTCCTGTTCGCGATCGTCTCAGCGATTGCATTCACCACGGTCTTGGGAACGGTCAGCGGATTGATTCTGGCAGCTGCTGGCGCCGTCGCCCACGACCTGGTTGGCGGCGCGTGGAAATATCGAGAACCGGAAGATGTGCTGTCGGATGCCGCCAAGATACGGATTGCCAAGTTGACGGCGATGGTCGTGGGGGTTCTGGCGATGGTCCTGGGGATTCTTTTCGCAAAGTTGAACGTCAGTTTTCTTGTAGGCTGGGCGTTCAGCGTCGCTGCTTCAGCCAACTTGCCGGCGCTGGTCATGCTCTTCTACTGGCCGAAAACGACGCGACAAGGCATCATTGCCGCGGCATGGGTGGGTATGTTCAGCGCGCTGCTTTGGATCCTGCTCAGTGGCGATACTTTTTCAAAGGTCTACGGGCTGCCTGCCTCCGCAGCGCTCGTCCCATTCAGTCAACCGGGACTTGTCACAATCCCACTCGGCTTCCTCACATTGTGGGTCGTGTCGCTGCTGACCCAGCCGAAGTCCGCCGAGCGCGCCACCGGATGAACCGCCAGCCAAGCGGACTGGCGCCGAAAAACAACGGTTGGCCCACATCCCATCTGGACGCACGGGCAGCGATTCCCTGGTTCACGTCTTAGGATTAGTCACAAATTTGCTCTAGAATCGGACGGTTGATGGAGCGGTTCGCATCAGGGAGCGATGACGATGGCCAGGAAGGCTCGGGGGCTTGGTGATTTTGGGGAAGCGCATTT
>Ga0114939_10003347_pt1 | contig 11285 bp, 7 predicted proteins | sample AshMeaCrysSpring_FD_87196 | JGI IMG/M metagenome (GOLD analysis project Ga0114939, IMG submission 87196) | Groundwater microbial communities from Big Spring, Nevada to study Microbial Dark Matter (Phase II) - Ash Meadows Crystal Spring | ecosystem: Environmental > Aquatic > Deep subsurface >... | reverse complement strand
TTCCGATTATCTTTGAAAGGTTAAAATTACCAGGATTAGTTGGTTTAGTATTATCAGGTATCGCACTGGGCCCAAATGGGTGGAATTTTTTCTCCACAGAATCACCTGTCATCAGTTTACTGTCAGGAATTGGGTTAGTTTACTTAATGTTTGTAGCCGGATTAAATGTAGACTTAGAGCAATTTCGTCGCCGGAAAAATCGTGCCATTGGTTTTGGAACCCTTGCTTTTTCTATACCCTTATTAATGGGTATTACTATTGGACGTATTTTTAATTTTGATTGGAATTCTTCTATCTTAATTGGCTCTTTATTTGCTTCCCATACTCTTGTTGCCTATCCAATAGTCAGCCGTTTAGGAGTTATTAATAATGATGCAGTTAATGTCACAATTAATACAACTATTTTTACAGACATTGCTGCATTATTAGTCTTAGCTATTTGCATAGCATTAAAAACTGGTGATTTTAGCATTGTCCATATTTTTGCCCTGATTAGCTCCTTAACAATATACTCGATTATTGTTCTTGTAGGCTTTGATTGGGCTGGTAAAGAATTTTTTCGCAGGTCTGGAGATGATGAAGGTAATCAATTTCTATTTGTATTATTAGTTGTTTTTTTATCTGCTGTGGGCGCCCAATTAATTGGTGTAGAAAAAATAATTGGTGCTTTTTTAGCGGGGTTAGCAGTTAATGATGCCATTGGAGAAGGTCCTGTTAAAGAAAAAATAGTTTTTATCGGTAGCGTATTATTTATTCCTATTTTCTTTGTAGACTTAGGTTTATTAGTTAATATACCCGTTTTTTTCACGAATGCTGCCACTATTAAATTAACATTACTAGTCATAATCGGACTTATAAGCAGTAAATTTATTGCTGCAATGTTAGCGAAAGTTATTTATCGCTATAATTGGCAAGAATCATTAACAATGTGGTCTTTAAGTGTCCCACAAGTTGGCGTCACTTTAGCTGTAGCCGTGGTCGGATATCGTGAGGGTCTGTTTACACCAACCATATTGCATAGCGTTATAGCTTTAATGCTTGTAACTTCAACACTAGGTCCTTTTATTACTCGTCAAGTTGCTTTGGGTTTAAACACTTCCGAAGAAGAAGTTGAAGTGACTACACCTTACCCAAATACAGAAACGGAAAACCCATCTTTTAGTATACTAGTACCTGTTTATAACCCTCAAACTCAACAATATTTAATCGAAATGGCAGCGCTGCTAGCCCGTCAAGCTTCTGGTCGGATTATACCTTTAGCCATTGCTACCGCTGCAGCCCATATGGATGCACCTCGTTTAGAAACTGCAATGATTCGCAGTCAGCGTTTACTTTCCAAAGCCACTGCATTAAGTCGTGTATTTGGAGTGGAAGCTGAACCTTTACTACGTATTGATGATGCTTTTGCCAAGGGTATTATTAGAGCCGCAAGGGAGCAAAATACTAGTTTGATTATTATGGGTTGGGGTAAACGAACTGGTATTAGGGCCAGATTATTTGGCAATGTTATTGATAGCGTGCTTTGGGCTTCCCATTGTCCTGTGGCTGTTACAAGGTTGGTGGAATCACCTAAAAAAATTCAGCGTATTTTAGTTCCCGTGGAGAATTTAATTTCTCCAGCTTTACAAACTGTACAATTTGCTCAAATATTAGCAGAGGCTAATCAAGCCCAGGTAACTGTTCTCAATGTTTGTGACCGTCGCACTAGTTCTAGTAAAATCGCTTGGCGGCGATCGCAGTTATCTTTATTAGTTTCCAATTTATCTTTAACTAATCCACCAGACATTCAAATCATTGCCCATGAGAATGAGGCACAGGCTATTTTACAAGCTTCAAGGTTATACGACTTGGTTGTTTTGCCGTTTACTCGTAATCGCACTAGTCCTGCTGGGTTGGCAATTAGTGATGTTACGACTTATTTAGCAAGGCAATTAACTTGCTCTATTATTATGCTTGGAGAACCACAGCGCTCTCAGGCTACATCTCTATCAGCAGCGCTTCCCCACCAACCTATTACGCTGAAATCTTAATTTTTGTACAAAAATCAGATAAATCTAAAATAGGTGTAATTTGACCTAGCCGTGGAAATTAATTATCCGTTACGTAAAACCCTTGCCAGAGAGGTTCCGCTGGAACATCTTTATGAAATTTTGTCGATTTCTATTGCATCAAAATAACCTAAGCCTTATATGCCTATAAAGATGTATATTCCATCAGGATAGAATAAACAAGAATTAAATTTTTTGTATTTTTTATATAAAGTCGTAAATTTACGGATGTGATTTTTGTCAGAATTGCTTATTGGAATTACATTATTAGTTAGATGCCACTGTTCTATTATGCTATCTATGTTAGCTTATTTGCTCAGAATCCCTAGGTCATAAATTCCTTATCGATTCAGGCAAGTTGGCAACAACAAAGCAATTTGCGTGCGTATTATATTTGTGGCTCTATTTTTGTCTAGATTCTGGGTACTCTTAAAACAAGTACAGATAGTTGTAAAAATTTTGTAACATATTGAGACATTATGAGAATTTTGGTGACGGGTGGCGCTGGCTTTATTGGTTCCCATCTAATAGAAAGATTGATGGCTGGTGGTCACGATGTTATCTGTTTAGATAACTTCTACACTGGTCATAAGCGCAATGTCTGGAAATGGATGGATAATCCAAACTTTGAGCTAATCCGCCATGACATTACCGAACCAATTCGGTTAGAAGTTGACCAAATTTATCACTTGGCTTGTCCAGCTTCACCAGTACACTATCAGTACAACCCAGTTAAGACCGTCAAAACTAATGTGATGGGTACTTTAAATATGCTGGGTTTGGCAAAACGTGTCAAAGCTAGGTTTTTATTAGCTTCCACCAGTGAAGTTTATGGCGACCCAGAAATACACCCGCAAGTAGAAGAATATAGAGGAAGTGTTAATCCTATAGGTATTCGTTCTTGTTATGACGAAGGCAAGAGGATGGCAGAAACTCTATCTTTTGATTACTACAGACAAAGTAAGGTAGATATTCGCGTAGCAAGAATTTTTAACACCTATGGGCCTCGAATGCTAGAAAACGATGGTCGGGTCGTGAGTAACTTTGTTGTCCAAGCCTTACGTGGTAATCCTTTAACTGTTTATGGCGAAGGTTCTCAGACCCGTAGCTTTTGTTATGTATCTGATTTAGTACAGGGATTAATGAGCCTGATGAATGGGGACTATATTGGTCCTGTTAACTTGGGTAATCCTGATGAGTACACCATTTTAGAACTAGCCCAAGCTGTACAAAATCAAATTAATCCAGAAGCAAAAATCAAATTTGAACCATTACCCTCTGATGACCCCCGTCGTCGCCGCCCTGATATTACTAAAGCCAAAACTTTTTTAAATTGGGAACCTACCGTTCCTTTGCAAGAAGGGTTAAAACTGACAATAGAGGACTTCCGTACTCGAATTCAAAATAACCAAGGTTAACAAAACAAAGGAATAGTTATAGCACACAAAATAAAGTATATTAACCTGCTATTTTGAGAACCAAAATCAAAATATTAGGTCTAATTTCTACTCAATTGTGTACTATGACGTTTTTTGTTCTGTTTTTTCTATCTGTTTTACGAACTAATTCAAAAAAACTCAAAAATCAAAAGGAACTCAATAAATGCGCGTTTGTGTAATTGGTACTGGCTATGTCGGCTTGGTGACAGGCGCTTGTCTAGCTCACATTGGGCATGATGTGATTTGTGTAGACAATAATGAAGAGAAAGTAAAAATCATGAAGGCTGGGCAGTCTCCAATTTTTGAGCCTGGACTTTCTGAGATTATGCAATCTGCTATACAAACAGGTAAAATTCAGTTTACCACCGATATAGCTGCTGGTGTTGCTCATGGTGAAATTCTATTTATTGCCGTAGGAACTCCACCCTTACCAACTGGTGAAAGCGATACTCGCTACGTTGAAGCTGTTGCCCGTGGTATTGGTACAAACTTAAGCGGCGGTTATAAGGTTATTGTTAATAAATCAACCGTACCTATTGGTTCCGGTGACTGGGTGCGAATGATTGTTGTAGATGGCATCACTGAAAGCCAAAAAACTTTAGTAACTGCTGGCAGTGTTAGCGATAGCCCTTTGGCCTCTAGCTCCGCTAATCGCCTCCCAGATATTGACGCTGAATTTGATGTTGTCAGCAATCCAGAATTTTTACGGGAAGGTTCTGCTGTACATGATACCTTTAATCCCGACAGAATTGTTCTTGGTGGAAATAGCCCAAGAGCAGTTGCTATGATGCAAGAGCTTTATAAGCCTATTGTAGAACGTAAATTTGCTGAGGATAAATCATTACCAAACGTTCCTGTTTTGGTAACAGATTTAAGCTCTGCTGAAATGATAAAATATGCAGCAAACGCGTTCTTAGCAACAAAAATTAGCTTTATTAATGAAGTCGCTAATATTTGTGACCGTGTGGGTGCTGATGTTACTCAGGTTGCTAAGGGCATAGGTTTAGATTCTCGTATTGGTAATAAATTCTTAAATGCTGGTATCGGTTGGGGTGGTTCCTGTTTCCCCAAAGACGTATCAGCATTAATTCATACCGCTGATGATTATGGTTATGAAGCACAGTTACTAAAATCTGCAGTTAGTGTTAACGAGCGCCAACGTTTAATAGCGTTAGAAAAATTACAACAAGTTCTGAAAATTCTAAAGGGTAAAACAGTTGGTTTATTAGGTTTGACCTTTAAACCAGATACAGATGACCTTAGAGATGCTCCTGCATTAAATTTAATTGAACAATTAAATCGTTTAGGCGCAAAAGTTAAAGCCTATGACCCCATCATTTCCCAAACTGGAATGCGTCATGGTCTTTCTGGTGTATTAGTTGAAACTGATGCTGAAAGACTTGCTGATGGATGTGATGCTTTAGTGATTGTGACTGAATGGGAACAGTTTAAAACCTTAGATTATGCCAAAATGTCTAAATTAATGAGCCATCCTGTTGTTATTGACGGTCGTAATTTCCTTGACCCAGAAATGATGGTTCGTGCCGGCTTCCAATATGTAGGAATTGGACGATAGATTTATTTTAGATTTTCAGATTCTAGATTCTAAATCAGGAATAGCCGCAAAAATTGTCATAAAGCTTGATTTGTGTAACCGCTCCTGAGCCAAGAACCAGATTGTTTTGGTAGTAGCTCTGGGCTATTCCTATAAATATAAAAGTTTAGATTTAAAATCTAAAATCTAAAATCTCAAGTCTAAAATCTGAATTTAAAATTTAGGAATTGCTGATGAGACCTATGATTTATTATCACGCAAAAGCTATGATAATAAGACTTAAAAACTATTAACCTAAGTTGCTAGTTATCCAAAAATATCGATTTTTAAGTGCTTAGCTCGAAAATTAAGTATCTAGTAACACTCTAAAACCACGTTTTTGTATCTTCATCTGATACTTTTACGAGAGCTAACTAGCAACTTACGTTATTAGATTTTTAGTTTCATATTTCAATTAAGTAACTTCTAAATTAAAATTTCAAGTATTTAACTAAAATACAACGTCAAAAATCAATCCAATAATTGCGCCGCCTAATACTATCCAGGCGGCGTTTATTTTCCATTTCATTAATATGACTCCCGCCAGGAAAGCGATAAATCCAGCAACCCAATCTATACTATTATTAGAAAATATAATTGCTAAACCTAGCTTGATAGTAACAACAGCCATTAGAGACAAAGCACTAACATTAACAGCATCTAAAAAAGCTGACATCAGTTTGGATGAGCGCAAGCGAGGAATAAGAGGATTAAGAATAAGTACAAAAATAAAAGATGGTAGAAAAATACCAACTGTAGCAACTATTGCTCCTGGTATCCCAGCTATTACATAACCAATAAAAGTAGCAGTAGAAGATATTGGTCCTGGTGTAAATTGACCAATGGCAACAGCATCTAATAGTTGTTGTTGAGTCAACCATTTTAACTCTTCAACTAGTCCACTTTGGAGAAAAGCTACTAATACATAGCCACCACCATATAAAACACAACCAATCTTTAGAAAAAATAAACCCAGTTGCCACAGACTAACATTTACTATAGATGTAGAATTGCTAAAGCTTACAGTTGTTAATGTTGTTGCTGTAGTAAAAGGTAAAATAATTGCTCCAGATATAGGCGTTTTCTCTATCATTAAAATCAGCATTCCAATGAAGCCACCTAAAATAATGGCAGTAACTTCATTTAGTCCTGAAAATGCTACTATTCCGATAAATAAAGAAATAAATAATAATTTCTGACTCTTAATAGCACTTTTAGCTAAACGCCACAAAGCTGTAAAAATAATAGCTATAACTACAGATTTTATTCCATAAAATAAAGGACTAATTTGGGGTAAATTACCAAATTTGACATATACCCAAGCGAAACCAGTTGTTATTAAAACTGCTGGAAAAATAAAACAAACGCCCGCGATAATTAATCCAGTTAAACCAGCGCGAATGTAACCAATATGAATCGCCATTTCTGTAGAGTTGGGACCAGGAATTAAATTCGTAGCACCAATTAAATCTAGAAAATATTCCTTTGTTATCCATTGCCGACGGTTAACAACTTCATCCTCCATCATGGCAATATGTGCCGCTGGTCCTCCAAATCCTATCAAACCTAGCTTAAAAAATATGATGGCTAATTTTTTTAAGTCTTTATTCATTGATTTGAGATTTGAGATTTTGGATTTACAACTACATTTGTGATGTTATCAGCCAACAGGTTAGCTAAAGGTTAAATTTACTAGTTAATTTTTTTAACTTCTAGGAAATAGATTTTTTTAAAACTAAGGACTTACTGTTGCCCATAGAGGACAAGAGTAAGTCCTAATTTGTTAACTCAAATGTCTATCCATCCAAAATCCTAAATTATCTCAACCAGTTTGTGGGATACGCTCAATTTCCGCATATCCACTGAAAATTAATTTTTCTCCTTCAGTTTCCAAACGATTTAAACGCATCTTCACCCCATCGAGGTTAAATTTATCTAAATCAACCATGTTATCTAAGATTTCCACCAGGGCGATCGCTAGTTGATGTGAAATTTCTTTTTGCTCCGACGGCACTATCTCTAAATCAATCTCAGGATTTTTAAACCCAACCCGTCGCCTTTTTTCTACAACTATGCTGAGAGTCATAGCAATCGGTAAAGGTTCATCATTACCAAAATCAGCCGATGCCATCAGTTGTAAACGATTTTCGGGTAACAACTTAACCTTAATTCCCGTAAAAGAAACTGGTTTTCCTCCAGATATAGCTATTAGCCTGGGTTCAGAAAGATTTATCAGACGTTTTTTTACAAGCTCTGCACTAAAAGAACGATTAATACCACTTTCTGATAAGGTCACTTTTGCTACGGCTTGGGTAGATTGCTTGAGAGTAATTTTTCCACTGAGCGCAGAACTAAAGTCTATCGAAACAGCATCAGTTTCAAAGAACATTTCCTCCACTGCAAAATCTTTCCTTATTACCAAACCCCTACCACTCATCTTAAAACTATCAATACTGCCTTGTAACAGCTTGCTTGAAGGATAGCAGCGGACAAAAACTTCCACTGATTCACTTTGGGTAAATAAATGACGAATCGTTTGGCTAGCAACCGCATTGAGCATCTTTTCGCCCCAGTCGCTACCTTGAGGATTTTTGAAACCTGTTAGTCCGCCAAACATAAATTTTAGCCGCTTTAAAACTTCCTTATACTTTTGTAACAAAGTGTAAAGATTGATGCAAGGGATTGGTCATAGATATCCTGTTGTGGAACCTTTGTTTTTTAGCTGATAAGACCATACCAATTCAATTAGGACTTACGCAAAGGATTAATCGTCATTTTTAGTAAAAGCTAGGTTCGCCAAGCATAGTTCGAGATTCTTCTCTCCACTTTGTTGCGTATCCTCCGGGAAGGCTGGCGCCAACAGAATCACAGAAATTCGTTATTTTGCGTAAGTCCTATCAATAAATGTCAGAAGCAATTAGCCTGTCTTAAAGAGCGCCATTAGCCATTAGCCATTAGCCAATATTACAATTTCGGTAAAATTTCAGGTAATAAATGGGCTGGAATTTTAGATAAAGCTAGATTTTGTCCTTGAATTCCTAACTCGTTATGGAAACCACGAACAGTTTTGATGACATAGGCTATGGTGTTTTGATAATTTTCTGACTGTTTGTTAAACCCGTTTAATGCTTGTAGATGGTTTTCTAAGGCTACTTCCAAATGGCGGCTTCGCACTACCTTATCACCACTAAAATAGGGGTCTATAACTATTTGATAGTATGCCTGTGCTAAATTATTATGGGTTGCATAAATGTCAAAGCTGAAGGTTGCACCTGCCAAAGAGTGTGCTAAGGCAAGGGCTTCTTCGTAGGCTTCAACAGATAATTTTAAATATTTTTGCTTCAATTCCTTAGACGTTTGAGGTAGATTTGCTAAATGCCAATAAGCAGTACCTAAGTTATTTTGGGTAGCGGCATAGGCAGTAGGAATATTTATCGGTGTACGATATTTTAGTGCTTCTGTATAAGCATTAATAGCCAGATTTAAATGTTCTTCTGGAGTTTCATACTGCGCTAAATTCCAATGGGCTGTGCCAATATTATTTTGAATCATGCCATACTTAATTGGCTCTTCGTCAGGACTATAAAATAGTAAAGCCTGACTATAGGCAGTAATAGCTTCCTTTAAATTTTGTATTGGTAAATTATATTGAGCTAAATGCCAATAAGCGGTACCTAAATTATTTTGAGTAGCAGCATATTTTAATGGTTCAATATCAGAGGAGCGATAGCGTAATGCTTCACTGTAGGCTAATACAGCTTGTTGCCAATTTTCTAGGGGGTCTACAAATTTTGCTAAATCGCTGTAAGCAGTACCCAAATTATTTTGTAAGCGGGTATAAGTATCAGATTGTTCGCTAGATGATATTAACCTTAATCCTAATTGATAAAATTCAATTCCTTGCTCAATATAACTACGTCCATCCTCAGAATTAGGTGGAGTTTTATATAGCATCCAATAAAGGGTTCCTAAGTCATTTAATATATCTGGCACCCAATTAGAGCTTTCATCGTAGGTGATAGCTTCCTGATAAGCCAGGATAGCCACCATCAAATTTTCTAAAGTAGAATCTCCTTCTTCAATGCGTTCGCGGTATAAATTTCCTAACTTTAAATAGGCGTTGGCTAAAGCTTGGGGATTTTCTTGTTTATGGGCTTCTTCTATTTCTTCTAAAACTTTTTGCGGGCGCCAATTATCTTCATCATTTTCACCAATGGTAGTATTAATAGTTGCTAAAACTAACTCTGTTATTTCCTTATTAACACTATGTATTTCTGCCCCATTATCAGAAATTATATTCTCATCATTCTTAATTAATTTATTCTCTATGGGATTTTGTGATATGGGTTCAACTAAATCTAATAAATTAGAAATATCTGATGATTTATCCTGAGAGGAAGATTCATTACTAACCTCTTGTAACGGAAAATCTATATTATTATTACTATTATTTTCAGTATCCTGGCTGCCGATTTCCTTTGGTAAGTTTAAAACGAGATTATTTTTGGGATTATTTTTGGGATGATTTGTAGTTGTAAGAGTTTGTTTTTTATCTAATCCTCTAAATCCTATTTCAGGAGAAGTTTGATTGGGACTCATTGGTGTTGGTTCGCCAGCAAAGACAAATAAACCAGTGCGACAACGCCAAAACTGTGGTGCTGATTGCTGAATAGCATATAACCAAGGGCGGGATACCCATACCAACAAGCTAGACTCTAAAAAAGGATTGGAGTCAGGAGTTGCTAATAATTGTTCTGTAGAGCGTAAAGATTGTAAAAATAAACGTTGTACTGCGACTGGTTGTCTTGTTAACTGTTCTATACCTACTATTTGAAAAGAAGGCACCGGTAAAGGTTTACCAGGACTTTCATTAGAAGTTCCAACCACTGGTGGCGGATAATTTGCCAACCACTGATTTATCTGAATGATGGGATTGGCATTGCTCAAATTTAAGCGCAGCGTTACCAGGCGAGGATAGGCAGGTGTACTACTACCTAAATCGTCTGATGATTGATATAATACCTGTCCAACGGGATAGGCTAATGTAGAATGTAGACGAGCTGCTATCTGATTTCTCAGATTTAAATCATCACATACAGCAACGAAAATTTGCCGACGTAATCCTAAACCAAGGGCAGCTTTTAAACGTTGATATACTTGCCTATTCCAGGCAAAGTTTTCCGTATTTCCAGTTTCATTCACGCTCATGGCGGCATCATAGCCAAATTGCAGTTTACATTTCTTTGTGCGGCTTATACAAGCGGTCGAAGAAGTCTGACTATGATTTTCAATTGTTAGTTGCTCTGTTCAGGATAAAAATATTCAGAAAAATATCTGAGATTCTTGGTCATTATCGATGATACTGTGAGTTTTAAATACCCTGACATACTTAATTGTAGCCAATAAACACAAGTAAGCTACGAAAAAATACATAACTTACTTGTGATTTAATGATGAAGTTTTGATTCAGATTAGTTAAAAAAATCGTGACAAATAAAAATTAGGACACGGAAAAAGCTACAAAAACTAAGCCGCCGACTAATAATGCACCCACTAAAGCAAGTATGGCAAAGTTTCTTTTTTGACCATCTGTTGGGGGTTCTGCTTTGTATATTTGAGGTTCGCGGGCAAAATTATTTATCAAACCGCCTTCTTCATTGGTATAGGGCATGGATTAATTCCTTTTTATTTTTCTTAATTTAATGTTATATAAACATGATTTACACTCTCAGTTTCGTAGATAAATCGTTACATTTTGAAATCATATGCCTTCAAACAATCAAGTCTTTGTTATTTGTATTCAGGTATTCATTTTTTAAATTATTTGTTAGTAAAAAGTATTTAGAAGTATAGGGAATAGAGCTTTTATATCCCATTTTTTAGATTAACTTTGATGGGCATTTGTGGAACAGGCGTCCCGCCTGTTATTTGATGATGTGGAACAGGCGTCCCGCCTGTTATTTGATGATGTGGAACAGGCGTCCCGCCTGTTATTTGATGATGTGGAACAGGCGTCTGGCTTCTTAATGAAAAAACATTTTATGAGCAAAAACAGGCAGGATGCCTGTTCCACAAATACCTGTCAAAATTAATGGGAGCAAAAACAGGCGGGATGCTTGTTCCACAAATACCTGTCAAAATTAATGGGAGCAAAAACAGGGAGGATGCCTGTTCCACAAATACTTACCCTAGCTTCCTTACCTC
>Ga0114939_10003346_pt1 | contig 11292 bp, 13 predicted proteins | sample AshMeaCrysSpring_FD_87196 | JGI IMG/M metagenome (GOLD analysis project Ga0114939, IMG submission 87196) | Groundwater microbial communities from Big Spring, Nevada to study Microbial Dark Matter (Phase II) - Ash Meadows Crystal Spring | ecosystem: Environmental > Aquatic > Deep subsurface >... | reverse complement strand
ATGAAATCCGAGGTCATGCGCGTGGCTGCCGCCAGGAGCAACAATCCGAACACCCAGCGCAGCCAGACGATTTTTCCTCCCAACAAATCATGACGCCCGGCATGGCCGAGAATGACGCGCGCGCCCACCGCCATGGTCACCAAGCCCAAGCCAGAGACAAAAAACAGGTGCAGCGAGCCGATCCGCGCGTAGGGCCAAATGGCGGCACAGGCGAGGCCCGCTGCCATTGACAGGACCGACCAACGAATAGCGGCGCCCGGCGTCGTCCGTTGCGGCGCCCGGCGGAATAGCGGCGTTTCGCTGGCAAACCACCCTAGTATCACCAGAGCGCGTGCCATTTGCCCGACAAGGGGCCAGCCCCATGCCTCAATGGCAAAACTGGCGATCACGCACAACCCGGCCACCATGGATGCAAGCGCCCGCGGCCACCAACCTGCGGGCGGAGTCATCGAGGTATCAAACGAATGACGACTCGGCATGCCATAGAAGCGTGGCAGTAAGTAAGGTCCGATGCCCATGAGAGGCAACAGCAGGAAACCTTGGAAATACCACAGCCGGGCAAAGCGCCAGAATTCCACCGAACCAAAGGAGCCACGGGCCAGCCAAAGCGCCGACACCAGAGCTCCCCCAAGACCCGCAAGCACCAGCACGAATCCTGGCGGCGGGATGTCACGCCGCCCGCGCAAAAGCCTCGCCGCCATGCCGGTGAGGATGGCCACCAGCCATACGGCGAAAACCACGTCGCCCGTCCGCACCGATCCACGCGACCATGCCGCCACGGCCAGAAACCAGCACAGCAGAATGAACACAAACTCACCGCCGCTCCAGCGACGAGCCCCCGCCAAACGCGGGAAAGCCGTGCCCAGAAACCCCGCCGCAAAGGCCCCGATGAAACCGCCGATCATGATCCGTGCATGCGCCTCGTTCGGGTAAAAACCCAGATGCCCGCCGTAAAACAACGGCCACATCAACACCCCCCAAATCCCAGCCAGAGCTCCCAAGGGAAAAAACACGCGGTATGGCTCTTCCAGGACCATTTCACAGCAACGCTTCACGCGGCCGATTCAGCAGCCACCCGCGGCACCATTCAAGAACAAACTTTCTTGAATGCGGCAGCCGTGTCACTTGGTCACCCGCAGCACGCCATTGCTCAGGATCCGCGCGCGCAGGCCACCGCGGAAATGCGCCTTGAGAAAGTCCTCCACTCCGGGAGCCACAGCTTCATCCATCCAGTAGCAGGGTTTGCATTCCTCGCTGCCTTCGAACTCGATGCCCTGAAAGCGGAAGCGCCGGCCGACCCATGCGGAGAGATCGACACCGCGCACAATCAAGTTTCGTCGGAACTCTCCGCTTGATAGATCCGGCCGCTTGAATTGTTCCCGCAAGGCAGCCACCGCCGCGGCGTCAAAAAACGTCACCTGTCCCTTGAAGTCCTCCTTGTATCCGAAGTAGCGGTCGCCCCGGAGACCCATCCCCGCGACACACTCGGCTTCCGCGACACAAGTGATGCCGTGATGGCCCCGCGGGCCGCCGTGGTGGCCGCGGAAGTCGTTGCCAGGGGAAATCCAGATTTCCTCAAGTTCGGCGCTCCACTCCGGGAATTCGTCTTTCGGCCGACCGGTTTCGGCCGAGGTGTTGTCCGGCCCCACCCACTCGACCGTGCCGTCGGCATACGTTTCCTTCTTCCAAACCGGCAGCTCGTATTTGAGCCGCTCCATGATCGCCCGCGCCGTGTCGAAAGCCGCATCGCGATGGGCCGCCGCAACGCCCACCCAGACTGCGGATTCACCGATATCAAGCGGCCCGGTGCGATGCACGGCGATTGCTCTCAGAAGGCCGTGTCGTTCCGCTTCCTCTGCCAGAATGCGCCGGCCTGTGGACAAGGCCAGCGCGGGATATGCCTGGTATTCGAGTCGGGCCACCGCGCGGCCGTCGTTGTGATCGCGCACCCGCCCGTCAAACGTCACTTCCGCCCCGGCTGCCGGATCATGCAGATCTTCAGACAGCGCTCCAACGTCAATCGGCTGGTCAGTCAGGGAAAAGTGAATGGGTGGATTCATCTACAATCTACAATCTACAATCTACGCTCCCCAATCTCATCCTCCCGACATCGGCGGGAGGAAGGCGATGCGATCACCTTCCTTGAGCGGTTGGTCCCACGATGCGAATTCGTCATTCACCACGGCGCGCAGGTCATTCATCGCCATGCCCAGCGGGTCGCGGCTGTCAATTTCCTGATAGATGGCGGCTGGAGTGGTCGCCGCGCTGGCGACCGTCTCATCCGCCAAGCCGCGGCGTTCGGCGAGAAGGCCGAAGTATTGGATGGGATAATGGTTCATGGCCGGTTCGCGGATTGCCAGTCCTCGGGCGTGTTGGCGTTGTCCAGCGCGCGCGGCGTCACGGGTTCGAGCAGGCGGCATTCGTGAAGGATGAGCACCTTGCGCGGGCACCGGAATTCGGTGTCGCGCAGCAGCGGCAATGCAGCAGGCGCGTAAAGCGCGCAAAGCGGCTCAGGCAGGCCGTCAAATTCGCTGCGGTAGGAAAGAAACATTTCGGCCGGTCGCTTGGAGGAAACCAGGTGGTTGAGGGTTTCCACATCCAGACGCGGCAGATCGCAGGCCAGCACCAGCCAGTCGGCATCCGGTTGGAGGGCCATCGCGGCGATGATTCCGACCAGCGGCCCCGCGCTTCCGCCTTCCGGATCCCGGACGACGGCAACGTCCGTCAAGTCCGCGAAGCCAGCCGGGACTGGCTGGTCGTGGCGCAGGGAAAGCATGACTTGCCCGCAACCTGCCTCGACGAGCAGATCATGTGCGCGGCGGGCCAGCGGACGGCCGTCGGGATGCACCAACGCCGCCTTGTCGGTGCCCATGCGTGAGCTGCGTCCTCCGGCCAGCACCAGACCGTGGAGCGGTTGGGACGGATTCATTGGGGATTGGCGTGGTAGTAGCCGGACTTTCCTCCGGTTTTGGAGACGAGGTGAAGATCTTCGATGCGGATGGCTTTGTTCATCGCCTTGCACATGTCATAAACCGTCAGGGCGGCGACCGAGGCGCCGGTCATGGCTTCCATTTCCACGCCGGTTTTACCGGTGGTCGAGACTTCGCAGCGAATCACGATGCCGGTTTGATCGGGTGTGATCTCAAAGCTGCAATGTTCCACTGGCAACGGATGACAGAACGGGATGAGATCGCTGGTTTTCTTCACCGCCATGGTGCCGGCGATGATGGCGGTCTGGAGCACTGGTCCCTTGGGGCCGTGTAGATCGTGGTTTTCAAACCGGCCGATGATTTCCGCCCCGAGTTCCACCCGCACTCCGGCCACCGCAGTTCGTCTGTTCGATCCCTTGCCGGACACATCGACCATCGACGGCTGTCCGTCGCGCACATGGGTAAAATCGGATGAGTCGGATGCTGCCATGGAATTCAAAACCAAGGAGTGTATGGGAACGCCGCGTCAATCCCGCCGCGTGGCGGGATCGTGACAAAGCCATCGCTCTTGAGCAAGCCGATGAAATCCCCGCTGTTGCCGGTGGGCGCGGCCTGGGCGCGGCCGTCATCGCCGAGCTTCACCGGAAGGTGCTGGGTCATGCCGGGCAGTCCATCGAAACGTCCGGCGGACACCACCAAGCGGGGCTTTGGCAGCGGGCGGCCGGACGCCACCGCCAAAGCGGGCAGCACGAAGGCATGCAGACCCGTCAACGCGGAAACCGGATTACCGGGCAGCGCCATGACGATCTGTCCGCCCGGCCCCAACCAACAGCCCGCGGGTTTTCCCGGCCGTTGGGCGACGCCGTGAAACAGACGGCGGCAGCCGAGCGAGTCGAGCAATGCAGGCACGAAATCACGCGCGCCCTTGGAAACGGCCCCAGTGATGATCAGCCAGTCGGATTCCTTCAGTGCGGATCGCAGCGCTACAGCGGATTCTGCGGGATCGTCGCGCAAACGTGCGGAGGCTGCGGCCGGGTAGCCCGCACGCTGCAATGCACAGGCAATGGCGCTGGCGTTCGATTGCCGGATTTGGTGCGGCTGCGGGACTTCATCCACGGCCACCAGTTCGTCGCCCGTGGCGAGAATGTGGATCCGCGGCAGTTTGGAAACCTCGATCCACGCCGCGCCGCACGAAGCCGCTACTCCGATCTCGCGCGAGCCTAACAAGATGCCAGGCGCCAGCAGAACTTCGCCAGTCCGCGCGTCGCTCCCCGCCGCATGGACAAAGCGCCGCGGCATCACATCGAAGGCGGGTGAAATCCGGATCGTTTCCCCGATGCGGGTCGTTTCCTCCACCGGCACGATGCAATCCGCGCCAAGCGGCAGCGGCGCGCCGGTCATCACTTCGACACATGACATTGCTGCAACCGGCAGTTCCTCCACCGGGCTGCCTGCGGGAGCAGTGCCGACTACCCGGAAGTCCCTGCCTTTTTTAAAATTCCCTGCCCGCATCGCGAAGCCATCCATCATCACCCGGTCGAACGGCGGGAAGTCGCGGTCGGCTTTAATTTCCTGCCGCAGCACGCGGCCGCCGGCCTCCTCAAGTGGCACGCGTTCGCTGTCTGCCACCGGAACGGCGGCGAGAAGCAGGTCAAGGGTTTCACGGAATGAAATCATCAGCCGCTGGAAGAACAACAGGTCTTGGTGCTTGGATCAATCGGATGATTCACGGACTCACAGTCGGGATGGATTCGTCGGGTTTCCTGTCTTTCGTGATTCAAACCGACCAATCATCGGCGACGCGGAGTTGGTCGAGCACGATGCGGGCATCGAGCATGCCGTCGAAGTGCGTGGCGATCTTGGCACACACGGCGCGCTGGTTGGGGGGGATTGAAATACCGTGGATAGGTGTTCCGACCCGTGGCGTTGGGAAACGCGAAAGCGGAGGAAACATGAATCGGGCTACACACGCCGCCGCTGGTTTCGTCACGCAGTGTGCCGTCGTGAATGCAGCGTGTGGAAAATCCATGGTGGTTCATGCGGATGCGAGGATCGAAGTTCTCGCATCAAGCGGTGACGTCCACGGTCAGGTCTCCGCCGAGGCTCTCGATGGCGGCGATCAGGGTCGCGGGTTGCGCGATTTCCGGTATGGAAATCACGCCACGGGCGCAGAACAGGGGGTGGCCGCTCATCGGCGCGCTCTCAAGGCCGGTGGTGAGTTCCTCGACGTTGCCGCCGGCTCCGGCGATGGCGGCGGTGAGCTCGCGGACGATGCCCGGGCGGTCGTTGCCCACGACCTCGACTTCCAGCGTGCGGCGGGCTGGCGTTTCCACTGCGGATTCGCGCGCAGCCTGGATGGTGAGCCCGGGGATGCCCGGCGTATGAAGCTCGCGCAGCAGTTCATCGACTGCGGTGGACGGGCATTCGATGCGCACGATTCCGGCGAATTGTCCGGCCATGCGGGCCATGCGGCTTTCCAGCCAGTTGCCGCCGTGGCGGGTGATCGTGTCGGCCAGAGAACTCACAAGGCCCGGGCGGTCACTGCCGAGCACGGTCATGATGAGATAGGACTGCATGACGCGAATCAAAGCAGAGGGCCCGGGGAATGCCAAAGGGAATCCGCTGTGGCGTCGGCCGCATGACCGTGATTTTCATGTCTCCGCGCTTGTGGTAGCGGGAAAAGCCATTCACCCTGCGGCTCAGACCAACGTCCAAGATCATGGCCAGCGAACATCCCTTCCAAATGCTTTTTGAAACTCTCGGACGCCTTCCCGTCGCCCACGCGGAACCGGTCAACCGGCGGGCATACGAAATTCTCTATGACATCCTATCCGTGCCGGTGGAAAAGCCGGGCCGCTGCATTCTTCTGCGCGCACCCCGCGCCGGCCACGGGAAAACCCACTTGCTTTCCCGCATCCAGCATCATCTGGGAGCCAGCCACGAGTTCATCCCGCTGCATCCGGCCTTCGGCTGCCAGATCGATGCTGCGACGGTGATCGATGACGCGCTGCGGCGCTTGTTGCGGCCCCTGCCGGCGTCCGGCGGGCTCTGCGTGTTGGATCTGGTGACGCGCCGTCTTTTCGCACTGGCCCTGCAGCCACTGGTCGCATCCGGCGAGGTGCCTTGCCAGGACCGCGATGGCGCGCTCACCGCGCTGCGCACGCGGCCGATCGAAACATTTGACTTCAATCATCCGAACGCCGTCACCGCGCACTGGGCGCGCGAGAATTTCGAGATTCTCGGCCAGCGACTGAGTGTGGAGCTGGCCCAGCGTTGCGGGTTGCCAACCCGGGAAGTCGCATTCTGGGTGGATGCCCTGTTCCGCTTCGCCGCCACTGCGGTGGAGAATCCCGTGCGTTTCCGCGCGCTCGCCGATGCCATCCACGCTGGCAATGACGGCGAAGGAGTGCTGATGGAACGTCTGGAAGCCCTGCTGGGCATGCTGGCCCTGCTGATGCGCGTGGTGCTGGTGGCCGATGATCTCGAAGGATTTTCCACCGATGAAACCGCAGCCCTCAGACTGGCGGCCTTCCTTGGAACCTTGCGCCAGTCCGTGGAGCGCCTCGATGTCATTCTCTCTCTCAACCAGGATATTTGGGAAAACGCATTCGTTCCCAAACTGAGTGGCGGGCTTGCGGACCGACTATCCGAGGTGGTGGTGGAACTCGAGCCGCTCACGGAGGACGAAATGGTGGCCTTGCTGGAGTCACGCGTGCCAGGCCTCGGAGCCCGCGTGCTGGCGCGCATCGACCGCACCACTGCCGGAACCCATGCCCGCGGTCTCTTCCGCGCGGCTGGTCTCGCGTGGCTGAGAGCCTCCGCAATGGACACCCAGCCATCGGTGGCACCGATGGCTTCTTCAGAAAGGCCGCCCGCCGCGCGTCTGGTCCCGGAACCTCCGCCCGGCATCGAGCCACCCACCGTCGATGTGGAGCCGGCGGAATCCATCCCAGGCGGGAGTATTTCCAGTGAGACCGCGCCGATTGCAGAAGCGGTGATGGAAGACGCCGCCCAGCCGGATTTCGCGGCTCCGGCCCAATCCACACCCGAAGAGGCCATGGAATGCCACAGCCGGATGGATGCTCCCCTGTCGGCCACCACCACTCCAGCGGAGGCCGGACATTCTCTTAAAACAGAGTCCGCGGATCTTCCGGATCAGCAGCGCGTGGATGACTTGCTCCGCCAATTCCGCGAGCGCTACGGCCGCGGCAGCGTGTGAGAATTTTCACAAACCCCTTGCGAATCATCGGGTGATGGGTGCTTATTCCCGCGGCACCGGCATGAGCAATTCCACCACCGAAATCGAGGCCCCTGACACCATCGCGCGCGCCGCCAAAGCTGCGGAAAGCTATCATGCCGAAACCGACGATCTCGTCGGCGAGCGCATGATCCTCAATATGGGCCCTTCCCACCCGGCGACCCACGGCGTGCTCCGGTTGGTGCTGGAACTGGACGGCGAGATCATCGCCAAGGCTGATCCCGATGTGGGCTTCCTTCATCGCGGCGACGAGAAAATCGCCGAAAACATGCACTACAACCAGTTCGTGCCCTACACGGACCGGCTCGATTACCTCGCTCCGCTCGCCAACAATGTCGCCTACGCCTGCGCCGTGGAGAAACTCATGGGCTGGACACTTCCGCCACGCGGCCAGGCGCTGCGCGTGCTGTGCTGCGAGCTCGCCCGCCTTTCCTCCCACATGCTTGGCGTCGGCGTCTGCGCCATGGATGTGGGCGCGATGACCGTGTTCCTGTACACCTTCACCGAGCGCGAGAAAATCTACAACCTCTGCGAACAGCTCACCGGCGCGCGTTTCACCACTTCCTACACCCGCGTCGGAGGTCAACTTCGCGACATGCCGCCCGGTTTCGAGGAGTCCGTCAGGAAATTTCTGGGCGAATGCGAGGTGACCATCGGCGAAATTTCCAAACTGCTCGACAAGAACAGAATCTTCCTCGACCGCATGGTGGATGTCGGCGTGATTACCCGCGAGTCCGCCATCGCATGGGGACTCACCGGGCCGAACCTGCGCGCCTCCGGCGTGGCCCGCGACCTGCGCAAGGACAGCCCCTACCTCGGTTACGAGAATTACCAGTTCGACGTGCCGATTGCCGAAGAGGGCGACTGTTACGCCCGCTATCAGATCCGCATGGAGGAGATGCGCCAGTCGGTGAAACTCTGCCGCCAAGTGCTCGACACCATGCCGCCCGGACCGGTCAATCTGGCCGATACGAAAAGCATGCTGCCGGCCAAGGAGCGCGTGATGATGTCCATGGAGGAACTCATCCATCACTTCATCGTCGCCACCCAGGGCATCGACGCGCCGCCCGGCGATGTGTATTTCGCCGCGGAAAACCCGAAGGGCGAACTCGGTTTCTACATTCACTCGAAGGGTGGAGGCGTGCCGCACCGCCTCAAGATCCGCAGCCCATCGTTTTGCAACCTTTCCATCGTCTCCCGCCTGCTCCCTGGCCACATGGTTTCCGATATTCCCGCCATCCTCGGCTCGCTGGATTTCGTCATGGGCGAGTGCGACCGGTAAAACCTCACCACTCCCATGTCCCATCTCGAAGAAACCATCGCCTCCCACGAGACACCCGGCACGAAGCACTTTCCGCCGTTTGTGATCACTCAGGAGCTTGAGGCCGAGGCTGACGAGCGCATCTCGCACTACCCGGCCAGCAAGCGCTCCGCCACGCTGCCGCTGCTTCATATCGTCCAGCACAAGTTCGGCTACATTTCCGCCGCCGCCATCGACTGGGTGGCTGCCAAACTCGACCTCCAGCCGATCAAGGTGCTGGAAGTGGTCACGTTTTATCCCGGCTTCCGCCAGTCCGCGCCGGGAAAGTTCCACATCCGCGTCTGCCGCACTCTGTCCTGCGCGATGGGCGGTTCTTACGAACTCATGGAGCGCCTCTGCGAGCTCACCGGCATCGACCGTTCGAAAACGGACTCTCATCATCACCCGATCGCGGTCTCGCCCTGCGGGAATTTCTCGGTCGAGTTCGCCGAGTGCCTCGCCTCCTGCGGGACCGCACCAGTCTGCATGGTCAACGACGATTTCCACGAGGGAATCTCCTCTGACAAGGCTGGGGAGCTGCTTGGGAAATATGAGGAGAGTGGAAAATAATGCTTGCCATCGGTAATTGGTTACACCATTAGTTACCACATGAGCAACGGCACCTACAGATTGACCCGCACCAGCATGGCCTTGGATGGCTGGACCATCAGCGCCTTGGAGGATTTGAGCGCCCGCCTGAAGACCTCGAAGGCCGAGGTGATCCGCCGGGCCGTCCGTGAAATGAAAGACCGCTCGGATCGTGAGCTTTCGGCTCCGTCGCCCTTGGAAGCTCTGGATTGGCTCCAAAACGGTGGCGGCCTGCCCGCCGGAGAAGCCGCCGAGTTCCGCAGCGCCATGGTGGCCGAGCGCCACGCAAAAAAATACTGGTGGGAGCCGTGATTCACCTCGATACCAACATCCTGATCGACATCGTTACCGCCCGTTCGGCGCAAGTGGCGATGCTTCGGGAATGGCTGGCGGAGGGCAGGGTGCTCACCGCGTCCGCCGTGGCCTGGTCCGAGTTTCTCAACGGCCCCCACTCGCACGGCCAGAAGGATGCTGTCCGCGCGGTGCTCGCCGGTGGCATCCGCCCCTTCGATGAGGATCAGGCTGAGATCGCCTCGCGCCTGTTCCACATCACCGGCCGCCGCCGGGGGTCCCATGCGGACTGCATGATCGCAGCAGCCGCTCTCGCCAAACGCGAGGTGGTCGCCACGCGCAATATCAAGGATTTCCAACGCTTCATCCCCCACGGCCTGATGCTGGAGGTCATTCCCACCGTCGATTGATTGTCCCATGATCACCTACACCAAGCAGCCCCATCCCCGCGAATACCGGCTCATCTTCAGAAACATCGACCGCGAGGGCTGGGATCCGTCCATCGAGTGCTACCTTCGCGACGGCGGCTACGAGGATCTCAAAAAGGCCCTCGCGATGCAGCCGAAAGACGTCACCGAGGAGGTCAAGAAATCCGGGCTGCGCGGCCGCGGCGGCGCGGGATTCCCCACCGGCATGAAGTGGACCTTCATCCCGCCCAACAACACCAAGCCGGTCTATCTGATCTGCAACGGCGACGAATCGGAACCCGGCACCTTCAAGGACCGCTACATCGTTCATCAGGATCCCCACCAGCTCATCGAGGGTATGGTGATTTCCTGTTACGCCGTCGGTGCCCACACCGCCTACATCTATCTGCGCGAGGAGTTTCCCGAAGCGGCGAAGATCGTGGAAAATGCCATTGAAGAGGCCCGGCAAAAAAACTTCGTCGGCCGGAATGTGCTGGGCTCCGGATTCGATGTGGAAATCTTCGTCCACCGCGGTGCTGGCGCCTACATCTGTGGCGAGGAAACCGGCCTGATCGAATCGCTCGAAGGCAAGCGTCCGTATCCGCGCATCAAGCCGCCGTATTTCCCCGCCGCGCTCGGCCTCTACATGTGCCCGACCATCGTCAACAACGTGGAATCGCTCTGCCACGTGAAGCACATCATCCGCATGGGCGGCGACGAGTATGCGAAGCTCGGCGTGCCGCGCAACACCGGCACCCGCATCGTCGGCGTTTCCGGAGATGTCAAAAAGCCCGGCTATTTCGAGATCGAGGTGGGCAAGCTCACCATGCGCGAGTTGCTCTACGATTTCTGCGGCGGGCCCAAGGACGGCCGCGAGTTCAAGGCGGTGATCCCCGGCGGATCATCCTCGAAAATCCTCCGCTGCGATGAGGTCTTCAAACTCAAGAACCCGGACGGCAGCCAGCGCGAACTCGGCTTCTGGGACATCCCCCTGGACTTCGACACTCTCGCCGCCTGCGGCTCGATGGCGGGCTCCGGCGGCGTGATCGTCATCGACGACTCACGCAAGATGTCCTGGGTTCTCAACAACCTGAACGCCTTCTACGCCCACGAATCCTGCGGCCAATGCACGCCATGCCGCGAGGGCTCCGCCTGGATGAAGAAAATCTCCGACCGCATCGTCTCCGGCAATGCCAGCCCGGCGGATGTCGAAACGCTGGAAAGCGTCGCCTATCAGATCGACGGCCGCACCATCTGTGCCTTCGGCGAGGCCTCATCATGGCCGGTGGAGGCGATCATCGCGAAATTCCGCGACGAACTAATCCACGAAACCCGACCGGAAAACGCCGCCAAACCACACAACCCGGAAGCGGAAGCCCAACGGCGCTACATGGCGTGCGGCGGCGCGGTCTGAGCATATGTGTTGCTGCTCCTCCGCCTCATATGTTACCATCCATCCATGGACGCGGAATCCTTCCAAACAGGCGAATCCCCGGAGAAACCCGATCTTGAGGCGCT